>Ga0209477_1000477_pt1 | contig 24761 bp, 21 predicted proteins | sample KloWWTupernatant_FD_187180 | JGI IMG/M metagenome (GOLD analysis project Ga0209477, IMG submission 187180) | Active sludge microbial communities from Klosterneuburg, Austria, studying microevolution and ecology of nitrifiers - Klosterneuburg... | ecosystem: Engineered > WWTP > Aerobic digester >... | reverse complement strand
ATCTTGAGGGCCATGGCAAAGGAGAGCGTGGTGACCAGCAGCGAGATGACCAGGTCGGCCACCCCGCCCAGGATGCTGAGAAAAGGCGCAATCCGCATCAGTGTGCCGCTCAGTCCGGACAGGATCGTGCTCAAAATCACCGAGGCGACGATGACGGCGCCAACGAGGATAACCAGGAACCAAGGCTGGACGATCGACAGGAGGAAGCCCTTGATGCCCTTGGGTGGCGGCATCTTGACGTCCCAGATGTTGTTGAGGGCGGCCTGCAGCTCGAGCACCACCGTTGACGCGCCGCCAAGCACACCCAGCACGCCGATCAGCAGGGCGATGATGCTCGACGCGGGGTTGAACGCCTTGGCCACCAGAGCGGCCACCAGTTCGGCGCTCTCCTGGCCGACCTGCGCGGCGAGCCGACCGACGAGCTGGGTCTGGGCGGTCTGCTGCCCAAGAATCAGCCCGATCACGGCGATGACGATGACGAGCATGGGCGCGAGCGAGAAGATTGTGTAGTAGGCCATCGCCGCGGCCATCCGCGGGGCGCCGTCGCCGTTGAATTCGGCCATGACTTTGCTGAGGAATACGAGTATTGGCTTCGCGCGGGCGATGAGGCGGTCTTTCACAAATACCCCTTTTCGGAAGCGACCTTTCACGGCGCGGCCGGGAAATCGCGTTCGCAGCTTGCTTGATATTGTATTGACGCGATGTTCGCGCCGGGTTAAGAGTCATTGTCGTTGGAGCGCCGGCTAGAGCCTGCGCTCCAACGCAAGCGCAACGGACAACGCCCACCCAAGCACGGACAGGACGGCCAGCCACTCGAATATGGCCGGGGTCCACACCGCCGGGCGCGGGGCGTTCAGCATGGCGGTGACTGCAGCGAGGATATCGCCCTCGGCCGACGCGGTGGGCTGGGGGATGGCCAGGAAGGCGCCAAAGGCGGCCGTCGCCACGAAGCCGGGGATGGCCAGGCGGCGCGGCAGCCCCGGCCGGCCCAGCAGGGCGATGACCGAGAAGAACAGCATCGTGCCCAGGCCGAGGTTGAAGAAGCTGCGGGCCCAGAAGATGTGCGGGAGTAGGTCGTTCATTGGCACTGCGCCGACGGCCGTGCCGCACACGCCGCAGGCCAGGCCCACAGCGCCAAACAGCGCGCCCAGCCAGCCGCCGATGCGCCGGCCGAGCGCGACCAGAAAGACCATCAGCAACACCCCGCCGATGAGCAAACCGCCGTTGAAGGCCCAAGCCGCCGCCGAGATACCCACCTCGCCCAGCTCGGAAACAAAATGGTTGAGCGGGTTGTACGCCTCGCCCAGCCGGCCGCGGTAGAACAGCGCGGCGACCAGGCTGCCCGTCAGAATGATGCCGGCCCCCGCGGCGCCGCTCTTACGCATCAGGTCACGCTGGTCAAAAACGGCGAGGAGAGAATGAAGTCTCAGCACGCGGCGATTGTACGAGGCTCAGTCAGGAGCGCTGGGCCATAATCATACCGAAAGTGGAGGAACTCGATGAGCACACTCGAACGCGCGATCGCTATTGCCGTCGCCGCCCACGCCGGCCAGTTCGACAAGGCGGGCCGGCCCTACATCCTGCACCCGCTGCGGGTCATGCTCGCCCTCGACACGACAGATGATCAAATCGTCGGTGTGTTGCACGATGTGGTCGAGGATACCGATGTCACCCTCGAGGGTTTGCGGGCGGAGGGTTTCTCCGAGGTCATCCTGGCTGGATTGGAGTCGGTTACCAAACGCGAAGGCGAGGACTATCCCGCGTTTGTTCTGCGCGCGGCGGCCAACCCCATCGGGCGCAGGGTGAAGCTGGCCGATCTCCACGACAACAGCGATCTGTCCCGGATCGCCCACCCCACGCAGAAGGACCATGAGCGTCTCGCGCGCTATCGCGCGGCGATTGAGGCGATCCAGGCGCTGGGGTGAGGCGAATCTGTCCTTTGTACAATCGGCGCGAATCTGCGAAATCTGCGGACAGAAACACATGATCTCAGCACACGAAGCCCTCGACCGCCTGCGCGAAGGCAACCGCCGTTTCGTCGCCAACGTGCGCAGCCTGGACGCGCTCACCAGCCACGCCCGCCGCAACGCCCTGGCGGCAGGGCAGGCCCCGTTCGCCATCATCCTCGGCTGCTCGGACTCGCGAGTGCCGGCCGAGATCGTCTTTGACCAGGGCCTGGGCGACCTGTTCGTCATCCGCGTCGCCGGCAATATCGTCGCCCCGTCACAGGTCGGAAGCGTGGAGTTTGCCGCCGCCCAGTTCGGCACGCGCCTTGTCATCGTGCTCGGCCACACCCAGTGCGGGGCGATTACGGCCACCCTGAATGAGCTTCAACAGCCGACCGAGAATCAGTCGCGCAATCTGCGCTCGATCGTGGATCGCATCCGGCCGGCGGTGGAGCCGCTTCTGGCGACTGAGCTCCGGCACGATCCCGACGCGCTGGCGCAACACGCCGTGCGAGCCAATATCCTGGCCTCGGCCAGCCATCTGCGGCATGGTTCGGAGATACTCGAGCAGTTGATCCAAACAGACGGGCTCCTGGTCGTTGGCGCAGAATACTCGCTCGAGACTGGGCTGGTTGATTTCTTTGACGGCGCGCTCTGAGCGGCGCCGACAAAATTGTGATTCCAAAGCGCATAGCCCCGCACAGCCGTGGCCATGCGCTTCCGTCAATCACCCGCGGGTCTTGCCCTCGTTCAACATCTCAACGGCGCCGGTCACGCGCTTCTCGCGCGTCTCAGCCCGCTTGGCTTCCTCGATCCACAGCACATAGGCCTTCTTGTGGCTATAGGACAGGCCGTCGAAATACGCCTTGGCTTTGGTATTCGTTGCGAGAGCCGCGGCCAGGTCGGCCGGCGCCGTGACCTCGCGCGGGGCGGTATCAAGGGTGAGCTCGACCTCGACGGTATCGCCGGCCTTGATGCCCGCGGCCTCGCGGTGCTCGGCCGCGACGGGCAGCATGTAGACGCCGTTGTAAGGGGCGACGCTGCTGCGGTAGGTGTAGCCCTTGATCGTTACATTGACCTTGGCTCGCTGGCCCGCGCCCAGGCCGGCCACGACTTCCTTAGGGATATGAATGCCGGTCGCGGTCTTGCCTTCGAGCTGGAGTTTGGCCCGGAACTTCATGCCGGCGAGTATACGCAGGGCTTTGCGCAAGCGCACATATCGGCCATACTCGTGACATGGAGAAATCAGCATGAAGTGGATCACCCGTGAGCGGGTCAAGGTTGATCGCGTTGCCTGCCCCTGGCTCATCCGCAAATTCGTCGATGCCGAGGCGGAGTTCCTGTTTGTCCCTGGCGAGCAGGTGCTGGCAGAGGCGCAGCGGCTCGGGGCGACGCCCTATGACGTCCCCGGGGTCGAACTAGGCCACCACGGCCAGGAATGCTCCTTCGAGGCGATCCTGCGCAAATACGACTTGATGCGGAACCCGGCCCTTGTCCTGCTGGGCAAGATCGTCAACGGCGCGGACACGGACAACGCATTGTGGCATCAACCTGAGGGCGCCGGGCTGGAAGCCATCGCCGAGGGCTTTCGCCATCTGGCCTACAAGGACGACCTGGCCCTGAACCAGGCCGAGTGGATCGTCTATGACGCGCTGTACGCTTACTGTCAGTACTGCATGCTGCAGGGCAAGCCGGAGGGGCTGTTCAAAGCGGAGGGCTGATCCAATGACACAGATCGCCGATGATTTCTCGCCCGCCGCCCTCGCGCGGGCGGTGAAGTCGAACTTGTTTGACTTCTTCCGTTATCTTGGCCGCGCGCCACAGACGGATTTTCGTGAAGCGGATGGCGTGGCGCGCTGGCGCACGCCGGTGCCGTATTCGTGGTTCAATGGCGCGCTGGCGGCCCGGCCAGCCCACTCCGGCGATGCGCGTCTGGTCGCTGAAATCGCCGCGGACTTCATCGAGCACGGGACCCAGGAGTTCACCTGGTGGCTGTCGCCTGACGTGTCCCCGGACGCGCCTGGCGCAGCGTGGCCGGCGATCCTGCAGGCGGGCGGATTCCGCCACACCGAAGGCCCGCCGGGCATGGCGGTGGACCTGAACAGCCTGGGCGAGTTCGCGCGCCCGGGGCTGCGGATCGTCCCCGTCACCGATGCGGCGCTGCTGCGGGAATGGACGATGACCTTCATCGCCGGCTATGAAGTGCCACCCGACTGGGAGCCGCCGCTGTTTGACCTGTTGAGCGGGTTCGGGCTCGATCTCCCGGTCCGGCATTATCTGGGCTATCTCGATGACAAACCGGTCGCGACATCCGATTTGTTTCTGAGCGCAGGCGTGGCGGGTGTCCAGTTTGTGTCCACCTTGCGCGAGGCGCGGGGGCAGGGCCTGGGCGCGGCGCTCACGCTGGCTCCGCTGCTCGAGGCGCGGGAAATGGGCTGCCGCATCGGGGTGCTGCAGTCCTCGGAGCTGGGCTTTCCGGTCTATCGCAGGATGGGCTTTGAACAGGTGTGCCAGGTAGAACACTTCTACTGGAAGGCGGCATGAACCGCAAGGCGCCCATCGGCGGCGTCTGCCTGCTGGCCGCGCTCGGCCTGGTGGTTGCTTTTGCACGTTTTGCTCCGCCGCCGGCCCAGACGCAAACTGCGGGACCGGCGCCTGCCCGGACCGCGCAAGGCTCTTGAAGCGAAGACTGGCCATGTCTTCGGCGCGCGCTGGCGGACGTCTGAGCCGATCGGAGGGACGTACGCCCAGGACGTCCCCGGCGCCGCGCAGGGCAATTGGTTCGTGCCTGGCCTATCGTTTCGCACGAGCACCGACCCCAGTCCGTTTCTTGGCCTCGCCCACGACTATGTGGATCCTACCCAGCCGATGATTGCCATCGGAAGCTCGGTCAAGGGTCTGCCGATGGGCCTGTATTCCTTTTCTGTCCAACGCGCAGGGTCAATCAACCGCGACTTCCGCGACATTACCTCGGATGGCAAGATCTATTGTTATGACCAGTTTGCCCAGGGCCAATCGCACGGAGGCTTGCCGCTACGGCCGGCGGCCGGCGCGCTGCTGATGACCCTCCCAAGCCCGACGACGCTGAGGGTCGAGTTCGTCGCAGGGGCTGCTTGCGCCAACACGGCCGGCCCGGCATTCACGGCGAGCGCAACGCTGTATGAGCGCTGATTGGCGCCTCCCCGCTCCGCCATCTCGGGTGAGGTTTTCGGGCGGCGTTGCGTTAGGATCAGCCCTATGAGCACGATCCAATCCGAACACTTTACCCAGGCCCTGTATGTGCTGTTGGACGAAACTTTCGATCACGTTCACGGCCACTATCTCGATCGCGGCGATTCGCTGTTCGAGACCCTGGCCACGATCACGGCGGCCGAGGCATCGATCCCGGTCGGCGGCAAGTGCGCAACCCTGGCCGCCCAGGTCAAGCACATCGCCTTCTATCTCGACCGCACCGTTGTGACCGTGCATGATCCCAGCGCGCCCAAAGCCGATTGGGGCCATATCTGGCGCACGGTCAGCGCGGTCACGCCGGCGGAATGGCAGGCCATCCAGGCCGAGCTGCGGGCAAGCTATGACGGCATCAAGCGCCTGATCGCGGATGCGCCGGGCTGGCCGAGCGCCGACCACATCTCCGGCGCCATCGACGTCATCGCCCACACGGCCTATCACCTGGGCGAGATCCGCCAGGCGTTGTGCACGATACGCGTCTGATACGCGGGAAGGGCGTGGTCCGCCGCGCTGCGTATAATCCCGAAACGCGCCAAAACGCGCACTTACCGCATGTCCATCCATGTTCGCTGGCCTGCATCCATTCGCCCGCAAAGACCGCGTACGATTGCCCCATGATTCGCAAGATCGCCTGGGTTTTGCCCCTGGTCTGCCTTCTGGCCGCGTGCGCGGCGCTGATGGCGAACGCTGGCGCCTCCGGCGCCGCGACAAGCCATCAGGCTTCGCCGAGCGTCAGCGCGGCCACCGACAGGCGCGTTGATGACACCGCCGCGGGGGCCACGCGCCGGCCGGCCGGCAAATGCGGGTCCAAGCTGCGCGCGATCGAATCGGGCAACCAGACCCGTGAGTACACCCTCCACGTTCCCGCGAGGGTGCTGCCATCAACACCTCTGGTGATCGTCCTGCATGGCTACAAGGGCACGGCGGAAAGCATGGAGCAATACAGCACATTCTCGTCCGTGGCAGATCGCGAGGGCTTTCTGGTCGCCTATCCCCAGGCGGCGGGCGAGTCGGCTGCATGGAATCTGAACCTCGGCCCTAACAACGATGTGACTTTCCTCGTTGCCGTGATGGACGACGTGCTCGCGATCTGCGACTATGACCCGAGCCGGGTATACGTGGTCGGGCTTTCGCGCGGCGGCGGAATGGCCAATCGGCTGGCCTGCGACGATGCCCGGCGCGTAGCCGCGGTGGCGGCCGTTTCGGGAGCGTTCTACAGACATCTGGATTGCGACCCTGCGCGTGCGGTCCCCGTCCTGGCCATTCATGGACTCAAGGATGCCATCGTGCCCTTCGAGGGCCGGCCCGACAGCCCGGCCACGTTGCACGCGACCCCGCGGCTGCGCGATTGGGCGGCGGCCTGGGCGGCTCGCGATGGTTGCTCGGCTGTGCCCGATTCGACATCCCCTGTCGCCGGCGAACAGCGCAAAACCTGGCGCAACTGCCGCTCGAGCGCCGAGGTTGTGCTGTGCGCTCTGGACAAGGCGGGTCACGAATGGCCGTACTCCCCAGTCAACGCCGCCGACACAGTTTGGGACTTCTTCAGCCGGCATTAGCAGCGCGGCGCGTCTCCACACACTTTTCACCCACCGTTTTAAGGATTTTCTCGGCATGCCGTCATAGAGTCGCGCCTGACAGCGCCGCGCGACCTGCCCCGCAAGGGAATGGTGCTTCATGCGCCGGAGACATTCGCGCCCGCAAAGCGGGCGCGAATGTCTATTCCGCGTATGGCGACACGTTGGCTGCGTTGCCGCTACCGAAATGGACGATCCAGCTATTCGCTCCGCGGCGCAAACCGCCGCATCCGATAAATTCGGAGTCGCATCGCCGCGCGGCGATCTCGGACCGACGATCACCCTGCCGCCGGGGGGCCGGAACGGCCTCGGACTGCGCCCGGCCTATATTGCCCCGAATGGCCGCGACCTGCGGCTGGATCTCCTGCGCGGCTTTCTGGTTGCCGCGATGGTCATCAATCACCTGCCCGGCGACTCACCGCTGTATCTGCTGACCGGCGGGAATCGCTTCTTTACTTCGGCCGCGGAGGGCTTTCTCCTCATCTCTGGGTTGATGGCCGGCCTCGTATATCGGCGCGCCATCCAGCGCTCCGGGCTGGCCGCCGGCCTGCTCAAGGTGCTCCGGCGCGCGGCGACGCTGTACGCCCTGACCGTCACCGCAACCCTGCTTTTCACGGTGTTTTCCGAGGCCGCCGGGCTGTCCTGGGCGATGGATGTGGACCTGAGCAATCCGATGGCGTTCGTCGTCAGCGTGCTCACGCTCCATCAAACCTACTATCTGACCGATGTGCTGGTCCTGTACACGATCTTGTTCCTGGCCGCCCCGGCGGCCTTCATCCTGCTCGAGCGCGGCAAGACGTGGCTGCTGCTGGCCGGTTCCGGTCTGATCTATGCCCTGTATCAGCTCGCGCCGAACGCGTCTGCGCTGCCGTGGCCGATCGAGGGTAATCATCTGTTCGAGGTTGCTGCCTGGCAGGTGCTCTTCGTTGCGGGTTTGGCCCTGGGATATCACCAGTCACGCCTCCCTGCTCTTGGCCACTCCGCGACCCGAACCGCGCTGCTTGCCGCGGGCATCGCCATGGCAGGGCTGGTGATTCTGTTTGCGCTGCTCACCCTTGCCGCGGGGCAGCCGCACGATCCCGGATTGGCCGACCCCGGACTGCAGCGCGCGCGCCTGTGGCTCGAAGAGTATGCCTTCTCCAAGGTGGATCTGCGGCCCGGCCGCTTGATCGCCGCGGTCATCGTGTTCGGCTTATTCTTCCTGCTGATGACGCGGTTCTGGTCCGGAATCCGGCGCGCCGCGGGCTGGGTGCTGATTCCGCTCGGGCAGAACGCGCTGTACGCCTTCACCGCCCATATCGTGCTTGTCGGCCTGGCCGGGCTGGTCCTGCCCGAAGCGCGACCAACGGGCGCAGGCGCGCTCTGGCTCAGCGCCGCCATTCAGCTTGCCGGCGTAGGACTCGTGCTAGTGCTGGTGAAACGCCGAATCCTCATGCCCACCCGGGCCACCCACCGCTACTGGCATGCCAGCCCCGCCATTGCCAGCCTGGCCATCGTCACCCTGCTGGGACACATGTCCTTCAGTGCCAGACCCCCGGAGCACGCCGCGGCCATGGCGGTCGCGATCGCCGACGACCCTGCGCCGCGCCGCTACGGAACGCCCGTTCCGCGTGCGCGAGCGGTCCAGGCCGAAGTCGTTGCCACGCCCGAGGCGAGCCCGGCGCCGGCGGCATCCAGCTATGTCACTGTGTTCACGGGCACGGATCGCCTCCTGAGCGACTATCTGCCCGTGATGGACGGCAGCGCTCACGAGCGCACGCTCTTCAGCCCGGCGCTGGGCCGCAGCATGCCGTATTACATCTACCTGCCGCCTGGCTATGAGGAATCCGGCAAGCGCTATCCAGTCCTGTATATGCTGCATGGTCTGGGCGGTCACCGCGAGGAATGGATCACCTACGGGTTTATCGGGATGATCGATCAGCAGATCCGCTTCGGGAATGTTGCTCCGTTCATCGTGGTCCTGCCGCAAGGGGACAAGGGCTATTGGGTGGACAACGCCAATGGCGGCCCGCGCTGGGGCGAATACCTCGTCCGCGACATTGTTGGAAATGTCGATGCCAACTATCGCACCTTGCAATCGCCCGCGTCGCGCGGTATTGGCGGGTTGTCGGCGGGCGGCTTTGCGGCCCTCAGCCAGGCCTTCACCCGCCCTGATTTGTTCGGAGTTGTTGGCGCGCACAGCCCGAGCTTGCGCGGAGACGACGGCGAAATCGCACTGCTTGGTCAAGGCGATGAGTTTGACGCGCGTGACCCGATATTCCTGGCCGGGCAATCGGCCCAACTCGACAGCTTGCGGATTTGGATCGACATTGGTTCGGGCGACGAAATCTGGCTGCCTGGCGCCCGGTTGCTTCGCGAAACACTGGCGAAGCGGGATGCTCCAGTGGAGTGGTGGGAGTTCCCGGGCGCCCATGATTTTGACTATTGGAACGGCCACATCGTGGAGTATGTCCAGTTCTACGGCGGCGCGCTGAAGTCGGAGTAACGAGGAGTTATCCCGCCACATTTTGGCGCTGCGATGCCCTTTTGGCGATCGGGACGACAATGACAGAGGAGGCATTGCCATGAGATTCAAGCTCATTGCAGGCTCGTCTGCCGTTGGCGCCGGCGTCTCCATCGCCCTGTTGTGGGCGCTGAGCATCCATCCCGCGCCAATCTTCGCTGCGCCTGCCAGCGAATTGCATGTGTGTCCGAGCGGATGTCCGTATGCGTCTGTCCAGGCCGCCGTGGATGCGGCCAGCGACGACGACGTGATCAAGGTGGCCGCCGGCATTTACATGGGGGTGAGTGCCCGGGCAGGCATGACCCAGATGGTCTACCTCGACAAGCCGTTGACCATCCAGGGTGGCTACACGACCAGCAACTGGATCACGCCGGAGCCCGCAGTCAACCTGACGATTCTCGATGCGCAGGGCCAGGGCCGGGTCTTCTACGTCAGCCTGGAGGGGTTTCCCACCATTGCCGGTCTGCGCATCACCGGCGGCAATGCAACGAATCAGGGGCGAGGCGATGCGGGTGGCGGGATCTATGCCGAAATCAACGTTCAAATTGCGCCGCCGGCCTCTCTCATTGCCGACAACACCATTTACGGCAACACGGCCCAGGATGGGGGCGGGGTCTATCTCGACCAAGGCGCCCCCTTTGCGCTCCGCGGGAATACCATCGTCTCCAATACGGCCGTGCGCGCCGGCGGCGGGATGGTCGTCCACAACGTTGAGGTGACCCTGCTCGACAATGTCTTTGCAGGCAACAACGCGTCCTTCGGCGGCGGGCTGGACCTGGAATACAGTGACGCCGTCCTGCAAGGCAACACCTTTCGCGACAACCACGCCCAAACGGCAGGGGGAGGGGTGTTTGTCTTCAACAGCACAGCTCGGCTGAATGCGAGCGTCGTTGTCTCCAATACCGCCCAACGCGGCGCTGGCCTGGCGGTCTTCGGCCGGCAGGATTGGCGGGAAAGCGCCTGGTCCAACACGCTGCTTGCCGACAACCAGGCCAGCCTCGAAGGGACCGGCCTCTATGTCTCCGGCGTTCCCCTGCGCCTGGGGCACACAACCCTGGCCCGCAACGGCGGCGGGGATGGAAGCGGAATCTTCATCGGCAACTGGAATCCCTGGTCAACATCGGGCCCATCGACCCTGGATATGCGGGATACCATCGTGGCGACCCAGACCGTTGGCGTAGTCGTGGCGGACGCAAGCGCGCTCGATATCAATGGCGTGTTGTGGCACAACATTGCCACGCCGATCTCACAGGTTCCCGGCGCCAGCGTATCCATTCAGAATGCGCTCAGCGGCGATCCGCAGTTCTTGAACCCGGCCGCCGGCGACTACCACCTCGGCCCGGGTTCGGCCGCCCGCGATGCGGGCATCCCCACCGCGACACCCCGCGACTTCGACGGACAGGTCCGCCCGATGGGGCTCGGGTATGACCTGGGCGCGGACGAGTACCCCGATGCCGCCCTGAGCCTGGTCAAAACGCCCGCGTTGAGCGGGGTCAATGTTGGGCAATGGATGGTCTACACCCTGATCGTGACCAGCAGCGGATCGCTGGATGCGCACAACGTTATATTTACTGACACGCTGGACGTCCGGCAGCGCCCGATCCTTGTCCAATCTGCGCTCGGAAACTGCGCGCTGGCTGATGTGGGCTGGGGCGGCACGGTCGTGTGCGCTCCCGGCACGCTGCAGGTCGGCCATGTCATCACCGTGACGCTCACCGCTGAGACCTCGGCCGCGACGCCGATGGGCCGGGCGCTGACCAACACCGTCGCCGCGCGAGCCAATGAGGCGGCCAACACCGCGTCGGCGACGGTGTATGCCCAGGACTGCCATGCCCGGATCGGAGACGGCGCCACGGAGTACCCCTCAGTCCAGGCGGCCGTTGACGCGGCCGCGCCCGGCGCGCTGCTCAAGGTGGCGGGGACATGCATGGGGGTGTATGGCCCGGAGGGCGCGCGCCAGCAGGTGCTGCTCGAACAGAAGAGCCTCGCGATCCAGGGCGGCTACACGCTCACGAACTGGACGACGCCCAACCCGGCCGCCAATCCGACCACCCTCGATGCGCGCGGGTTGGGCCGGGTTTTCTTCATCTACCGGCCGCCAGTCACCGACACGACCCTCATCGACGGCCTGCGCCTGACGGGTGGCAACGCGTACGGACAGATCGGTGGGCATAGTCCGCTTGAACGGGAGGCGAGCCGCGGTGGCGGCGTGTATGTCTTTGGCGGCGGCGAACGGCTCGTCTTCTCGAACAACCACATCCTCAGCAACACCGCCGCCAGCGACGGAGGCGGGATCAGCACCAGCTTCACGGAGAACCATGTGTTCGCGCGAAACACCTTCGCCGGCAACAGCACCCTGGGGGACGGCGGCGGGCTGGCGGTCCATGCCGGCGCGGCGATTCTGTCGGGCAACGTCTTCGATTCGAACAGCGCCGAGAAGGGGGGCGGGTTTGCGGCGGCCGCGGCCGCCAGCGCGAGTTTCAGCGGTGACCGCTTTGTCGGCAACAGCGCCCGTTCGTTTGGCGGCGGACTGGCCCTGGAGATGGGGCCGGTACTCAGCGCGACGGTGATCCTGTCAAATACGGCCGAGCGCGGCGGCGGGCTCGCCTTCTATGCGTGGAGCAATCCCTGGAACGCCTCGGCCTCGCTGATCAACACCGTCATTGCCGGCAATCAGGCCAACGTCGATGGCGCGGGGATGTTTGTGCCGCCGGGAATGACCGTCTACTTGTTGCAAACCACTCTGGCCGGAAACACCGGTGGAGATGGCGCGGCGGTGACCCAGAGCGGATATCCGTCGCAGGCGCCGGGGGCCTCGACGGTGATGCTGACCAATACCATCGTGGCCAGCCAGAGTGTCGGTCTGCGCGTTACCGACGCCAGCACAGCGATCGTGAATGGCGTGCTGTGGAACAACATGCCGCAAATCGTCGCCCAGTCCCCCGAAGCGACGGTCTCGATTCAGAACTCGCATGCCGGCGCGCCCGCTTTCGTCAATCCGGCCGCCGGCGACTATCACCTGAGCGCGGGCTCGGCCGCCCGCGATGCGGGAATCGACAACGGTGTGATGCAAGACATCGACGGCCAGGTCCGGCCGATGGGCCTGGGCTGGGACCTCGGCGCCGACGAATACCCGGCGCCAGCGCTGGGCGTGAGCAAGTGGCCGTCCGCGCCGTACGTGAACCGGGGCGAGGTCATGACCTATATCCTGACGGTGACCAACATCGGAGCCGGGGCGGTGTCCGCGACGGGCGTCGTGTTGACCGATACGCTAGACGACTGGCAGCGGGCGGTCACGGCGACCGCGGCGACCGGGAGTTGCGTGATCGCCAATCCCGGCTGGGGTGGGTCAATCGTGTGCGCGCCGGGCGCGTTGAGCGCCGGCGCGCGCGTGATGATGACGTTCAGCGTCGAGGTGTCGGGCGCGACGCCGTTGCGGCAGGCGATGCTCAACGCCGTCCTGGCCCGATCCAGCGAGACGCGCAGCGCCGCCGCCCAGGCGGCGACAGTGGCCCAAGACTGCCATGCCCGGATCAATGCCGGGTCGACCGACTACAGCGGGATTCAGTCCGCCGTGGATGCGGCGGGCGCGGACGATCTGGTCAAAGTGGCCGGCACCTGTCTGGGTGTGATCGAGCGGGCCGGACTGCGCCAGCAGGTGTATCTGGACAAAAGCCTCACCCTCCGCGGCGGATTCACGCCCACAAACTGGGCGGCCCCTGATCCAACCGCCAACCCGACCGTGTTGGACGCGCTGGGCGGCGGGCGGGTGCTCTACGTGACCGGCCCGATCAGCCCGACGATCGAAGGGCTGCGGATCACCGGCGGTGACGCGGCCGGCCTCGCGGGTGTCGACTGGGGCTGGGACGCGGGCGGCGGCGTGTATGTCATCAGCGCCACCGCGACGATCAGCGGCAACTGGATCCACAACAACACTGCTGGTGGGGAGTTTACGTTGGGTGGAGGCTTGTTCGTGTGGGACGGCGCGAGCCTTGTCATCAACAACACGGTCTACAGCAACACGGCCCGGTATGGAGGCGGGGTGCTGGCGCTCGAAAGCCCTGTCGCGCTGAGCCACAACGCCATCCTGTCGAACACCGCCCTCAAGGGCGGCGGCGGGGTGACGGTGTGGGGGACCAGAGCTGGAACGCTCTTGGGCAACCTCATTCGGGGCAACCGCGCAGGCTGGACGGGTGGGGGTCTGTCATTGGGAGCAAGTGGATCCGCCGGGATCAACAACGTGATCGTCGACAACGCCGCTGAAGCCTCGGGCAGCGCGATCTATTTCGATGGCCCGGCCGTGCTCTGGCATACGACCATCGCCCGCAACACTGGCGGGGACGGCAGCGGGGTGTATGTCGCCCCGGGCGAAGGGACGATCAGCGTTGGGTTGACCAACACAATCCTGGCGGAGCAGGGCATCGGCATCAGCGTCACCGCGGGCAACACGGTCACTGTCAATGGCATCCTGTGGCACAACACGCCGATCACGATCTCGAAGGATGGGGATGCCTGCGTGACGGTTAACAACGCGCTGTCCGGCAACCCGTTGTTCGGGCCGGATGGCTATCACCTGACGGTCAACTCCGCCGCCATCGACACGGGTGTGGTCTCGGGCGTCGCCGACGACATCGACGGCCGGCCGCGCCCGCGCGGGCAGGGCTATGACCTGGGCGCGGATGAGTTCTGGTGGGAGTTCGCGTATTTGCCGCGGGTGATGCGGTAGGAATGCTTGTCGGTGCCGGCCCTTCGACGGGCTCAGGGCCCGGCGCCGACAAGCATTGTCACCGGCGCGTAAGACGGACCACCTGCGCGTGAGACGGCCCGTCGGGCCGTCTCTACGAGGCGACGATGGCGATCAGCTGCTGTTGGGCCGGGTCGGGCTTGCCGGTCAATGACGGATGGAAGATCACCTCGTCAAACCTGCAGGTCGCGAGCAGTGAGCGATACCCGTCATCGGTATAGGCCTGCAGGCTCTCGGCATGTCGGGTGACCTCGCCGGTCGCGGCATCGACGATGAAATAACGGTTTGTCGCCACTCTTTCCCCGGCGTCCCAGGCGTGATCGGTGAGGCACAGATACGGGCGGTCCGAGAACAGGCCGGTCTCGGCGGAGAACCAGGACGGCTCCCGGGCGCCCATCTCGACGACGGCCGCGTCAGTATGCGCCTCGAGTAACAGCCGCCCGCCTGCAACAAGCGCCTGGCGGGCTTTTGTCAGGATGGCTGCGGCTTCGGCTCGCCGGAATGGGTTGATCTCGCCATACACGAGCATGACCAGGTCGTAGCCCTGGCCGAAGGCCGCGCTGCGCAGGTCACGCTCCAGGTAGGTGATGGGCAGGCCCTCGGCCCGGGCGTGTTCTGTTGCGTAGGCGATTGAGGCGGGGGAGTAGTCGATTCCGACGCAGGTATGCCCGAGCCGGGCGAGCCGGCTGGCGTAAAAACCTGGCCCGCAACCCAGATCGAGGATCTTTGCCGTCCGTCCGGCGAGGATCGCCCGATGGATCCAGGCTACATGCCGGTCGATGGTCTCGAAACGCCGGCTGGCCGCGTCATGGGCCTGGGACAGGTGCTCGCGGAGCATCCGGGCGCTGAAGGCCGGCTCGTTCCACGGGATCTTCTCGCCCTCGGCATACGGCGCCGGGTTCGCTGGCCGGTGAATGATGTCAATGAGTTTCATGTAATGCTGCTGGAAGCGACATGCGCCGGCGAAGCCGGCGCATGTCGCTTCCAAAACAACTATTCCAGCGCCTGCGCCAAATCGGCGACGAGGTCGTCAACCGCCTCGATCCCGACCGAGTAGCGGATCAGACCCTCGGGGATGCCCATGGCTGCCCGTTCCTCAGGGCTGCATTCGACGTGGCTGGTCGTCGCGGGCGGGCCGCCGACCGTCTCGACCGCGCCGAGGTTGGCCGCGCGATGCATCAGGCGGAACTTCGGCAGCACGTGCTTGACCTCGTCGAAGCCGCCCTTCAGGGCAAAGCTCAGCATCCCGCCAAAGCCATCCATCTGCTCGGCGGCGATCTCGTGCTGGGGATGCGACTCGAGCCCGGGGTAGTTCACCTGGGCGACCCGCGGATGGCGCGCCAGAAAGCGCGCGACCGTCATTGCGCTGGCGTTCTGGCGCTCGATGCGCAGGCTGAGGGTCTTCATCCCGCGCAGCAGCAAATACGCGCTCATCGGGTCGAGGCTGGCCCCGTTGATCTCGCGATGGTGAAAGACCGCCCGAACCAGCTCGGCCCGCCCGCACAATGCCCCACCCATCGCGTCGGCGTGCCCGCCCAGGTATTTGGTCGCGCTGTGGATGACCAGATCCGCCCCGAGCGCCAGCGGATGCTGGTTGATGGGCGTGGCGAAAGTGTTGTCGACGACCACCAGCGCGCCGGCCCGCCGGGCAGCCTCGGCCAGGCGCGCGACTGGCTGAACCTTGAGCGTTGGATTTGTGGGCGTCTCGAGATACAACAGCGCGCAACCCCGGCCGATTTCAGCTTCGATCTCTTCGGGGCTCGTCGTGTCGCACAGGGCGACCTGGACTCCCCAGCGCGGGAGCGTGCTCAGAAAGATCTGGTTTGTCCCGCCATAGGTGTCCTTCGCGCTGACCACCCGGTCGCCCGGTTTGAGCAGGGCGAACAGGGTGTTGCTGATGGCGGCCATCCCGGTCGAGAAGCTGGTCGCATCGCCGGCCCGCTCGAGGGCCTGGATCTTGCGCTCGAAGGCCTCGACGGTCGGGTTGGTGTTGCGGGCGTAAATGTAGCCCGGCGCCCTGCCCAGAGCCACCGCCTGCCAGGCCTCGACGTCGGGGTAGCCATGGGCGACACCCAGCGAGATCGGCACCGTCGTCGCGCCGGTGAGGAGCAGATCCTCCTCGCCCGCCCAGACCGCGTCAGTCGCCAAACTGGAAATTTTCATCCGCAAAAGCTCCTTGTGACGTTCAACAGGATGGTCTCGAAGCGCGCCAGGCTTTCCAGATCCACCCACTCATCGACCGAATGAATGCCGCCCCCGGCCGGGCCGAAGATGGCGGTTGAGATGCCGGCCGCCTGGATCAGGGCCGCGTCGGTCCACCACGGAGCGGCGCATTCGGCGGGCTGGCCGGCGGCCGCCCGCAGCGCAGCCACGATCGGGGCGTCGCGGGCGGCCAGCATAGGCTCGCGCCACAGCCGCCACGCGAGCGAGGCGTCGAAACGCGGATCGCGGGCTTTCAGCGCCGCAAAGAACTCCTCGACTTCGACGGTCAACCCTGCCCGGGTCTCGCCGGGCAGGATCCGCCACACAAACTCGGCCTGGCATTCGGCTGGATAGGTGAACAGCTCGCTGCCCCCGCGCACGCGCGAGGCCACGACCGCGCTGTGGCCGAGCAACGGGTGTTCCGGGCCGCTATTCAGGCGCGCGTCGAGCTCCTCCAGCCCGACGATGACGCGGGCCATCATCGCGATGGCGTCCACGCCCTCGTCGCGGCGGGCGGTGTGGGCGGCCCGCCCACGGGTGGTGATCACTCCTGTCGCGAAGCCGCGATGCCCGAGCATCAGCCGCAGGTCGCTGGGCTCGGTTACGATGCAGGCGGCGATGGACAGGCCGCGCCGGGCGATCTCGGCGAGTACGGCCTCGGTCCCCAGGCTGCCGCTCTCCTCGTCGGCGACGATCATCAGGTACAGGTCGCCTGAGCAGGGGCGGGCGGCCACTTCGGCGGCGATACGCAGGATGGCCGCCAGACTGGCCTTCATGTCATAGCTGCCCCGGCCATGCAGCGCGCCATCCCGAATTACGGGCGCGAAGGGCGCGCCCATGCCCGCGACGCCGACAGTGTCGGTGTGGGCGTAGAGCATCAGGCTGCGCCCGCCGCCCGAGCCGGGCACACGGCAGAGCAGGCTGGGCCGGTCGGCACCCGCGACTCCGCACGAAATCTCGTCTACGGTCACGCCGCGGGCAACGAGCCATCCCGAGATGAAATCGGCGATGCCCCGCTCTCCGGGCGCGCCCGGCACGAGGTTCGGGTTGATCGAATTGATGGCGACGAGGCGGGACAGGAGTGCCGTTAAGTTCATGGGCGCGGATGATGGTACACCGAGTGCGTATACTGCCCCCTTCATCAAGTCGACTCGCCACCCACCCGGCGCCATCGTCTTGGTCGTCGTTAAAGGGCCCGCGCTGTAGCGGGTCCCACAAAGGAGATATCACATGGAAATCGCGTTTCGCAATCGCAAAAAAGTCGCCTCTTCGTTCATCGCAAGCATCGCGGCGGTGCTGATGATTTCACTTTCGGGATGCGGTGTCGTCTCCGAACTGGTCGACATCGGCACGGCCGGCAACGCGTTCATCACCGAGATGGGCAAGGGCAACGCCGCGGGCGCCGCCGCGCTGATGCATTCGAATGCTGGCACGGCCGCCGCGCTGACTCCGGCCCTGCAGGGCATCATCGACCGCAAGCTGAGCGGCATGACTGTCAGCGGGACCAAGCTCGAGAACAACATCGGGACGCTGACCGGAACCTGCAAGATGGCCGATGCCACAGGCAAGATCGTCGATGGCGAACTGACCGTTCAGACCCAGAAGGACGGCGACACGTGGAAGGTCAACTACTTCCTGTGCAAGATTAGCTAACGAGCGCCAACCGCGCTACATTTCGGAGTCAGGAGGCCCGCCCCGGCGTACGCCGGGGCGGGCCTCCTGACTCCGAGAATATGTTCGGATTCATGCAACTCCCATCGCCCGAGGCGCCGACTGCCCCGCCTGAACGCACGCCCCTTGTGACCAGCCTGCTCGACACCGCAATTCGATTCGGGCTGTGGGGGGCGCTTCTCGTTGGGGTTGCCGAACCGTTGCGCCGTCAGCCGCTCGAGCAGATCCTGCCCGTCCTGCTCATCTTTGGCATCATCGGCGCGGGCTATCTTCTGCTCAGCACCGACGGCGTGGCGCGGGCGCTGCGGGTGTCCGGCCAGTCCCATCCGCTGCTGATGGCCCTCCCGCCGCTGCTGCTGTTGGTCCCCGTCATCGCCGCCAACCGCGCGAGTTCCGCGCCGGTGGACCTTCCCGATGCGCTGGCCGCCTTCATCTTTGTCTTTCTGCCGCCGGCGCTGGCGCTCATCAACACCCCCCGCCTGCGCGCTTCGGACGCAGGGGTCGGGCTGGTCGCTGTCGCCGCGCCGCTCACGCTTGCCCTGGCCCGCGGGCAGGCGCTCACCCCCACCGATGCCGCGCTGAGGCTGGGCGCATTCGCGCTGCCGGTGTTGCTGCTCGCGCTGACCAACCGGGCCCAGAAGGAGCGCCTGAACTTTCTGTTGTTGTGCGCGGCGCTGATGCTGTGGTACGCGGTTGAGTTTGACGCGCTGCCAGATGTCATCCTCCCCCCGATGCAGGCCGCGAATGGCGGGATGTACTTTAAGTTGGCGGTGCTGCCGATCTTCCTGTACACCCTGGCACTGGCGGGAAAGTTCGAGGGCCTCGGCCTGCGTTTTGGGCCGACGCTCAAGGGCGCCGGATCGGTAGCCCTCAACACGGTTCTGGCCGCGGTCATCATCCTGCCCCTCGCCTTGCTCACCGGCTTTGTCGTCTTCAATTGGACAGCGCCGACGCCGCAGGACGCGGCGTTGCGCTTTGTGACGATCTATCTCGCGATTGCCCTGCCCGAGGAGATTCTCTTTCGGGGCATGCTCCTGCGTTATCTGAACCACACCCTGGGCTGGAAACCGATCGCCGTCATCGCGCTTTCGGCGCTCATCTTCGGCGCATCGCATCTCGATAATCCACCCCTGGTCGGCCTGTATTTCATCTTCGCGACGATCGCCGGAATCTTCTACGCCCGCGCTTTCCTGAGCACCCGCACGGTCACGGCCGCCGCGACGGTACATGCTCTGGTCGATTGGATCTGGTCGGTGGCGTTCCCGAGGTGATGCGTCATGCGTCATGCGTGACCCGTCATTTTTCGCAGGGCGTGGCCCTTTGCAGGAGAACGGGAGGATGAAAAGGGAATCTCCCGTTCTCTCGTTCTCCTGCAAAGCGCTTGCGCCCGAGTAGAAATGACGCATGACGGATGACGCATGACGCGGCTGTCCCCATAAAGGATAATGCCCAGTATGCTTGACTTCACGCCTGTACGCGAAAAGAGAACCACCATCGCCGCGCTGGCCCGCCCGCTCAGCCGGACCGATCTTGCGCGGTTGACCCATGAAATGGTCGACACCCTGCTGGGCATCATCGAGGACGCCACCGACGCCGATGTCGTATTCCAGCCCAAAGATCCGGGCGCATCCGATCCATATGCCGCGAACGAGGCGCTGAAGAACGTCAGTTGGACACTCGGCCATGTCGTCGTGCATGCCACGGCCTCGGCCGAGGAAGCCGCCTTCCTGGCCGCCGAGCTGGCCCGGGGCGTGCCCGATCATGGCCGTTCGCGCCATGAGACGAATTGGGAAACGGTCACGACCATCGCCCAGTGCCGGGCCCGGCTCGAGGAGAGCCGCCGCATGCGCCTGGCCTCGCTGGGCGTGTGGCCGGATTCACCCCACTATGAGAACCAGGTCGAGCCCTACCCGGGCGCCGGCGTGCGTAACTGCAAAGGCCGCTTCATTGGCGGTCTGGCCCACGACGACTCGCACATTGAGCAGCTCCGGGAGATCACCCGCCAGGCCAAAGCGGCCCGCGGCGCAGCCTGATCCCGCACGCTGGTGAAGGCCGGCGAGGAGACCATCCCCATGAGTGAAATCGATATCAAACTGGCCCGCCTGCGCGAGCTGATGGCCCAGAAGAAACTGGATGCCGTCATCCTGCAACGCAACAGCAGCTTTGCCTGGATCACCTGCGGCGCGCCCAGCTACATCAACACCGCGTCGACGACGGGTGTGGCCGCGGCAGTCGTCACCCTATCCGACCGCTACATCGTCACCAACAACATCGAGGCCCCCCGCCTCGAGCGCGAGGAGGGGCTGGCTGCCCAGGGCTGGAAGCTGCACGCCTCGCGCTGGTATGAGACCAAGGATCTGGCGGCCGAGTTGACCGCCGGTCTGGAGGTGGGTTCGGACGGGCTGATGCCCGGCACCGCCAACCTTGCCAACGAGATTACCTTGTTGCGGGCGTCGTTGACTGCCGTGGAGGCCGAGCGCTTCCGGGCATTGGGCCGGCTGTGCGGCGAGGCCATGGATTCGGCCATCCGGGGTGTGCGCCCGGGCGACACTGAATTCGAGATTGCTGGGCGGCTCGATCGGGCCACTTTCGCCCGGGGCGTCCAGCCCATCGTCAATCTGATCGCCACCGATAATCGCATCTTCGAATTTCGCCATCCGCTGCCGACCAACAAGCAGATGGAGAAATACGCCATGCTGGTGCTGTGCGGCCGCAAATCGGGGCTGGTCGCCTCGATCACCCGGCTGGTTCATTTCGGCAAGCTGCCCGACGAACTCAAGCGCAAGGCCGATGCCTGCATGCGGGTCGACGCCGCCTACATCGCCGGAAGCAAGCCCGGACGGACGGTGGCCGACGCCTTCAAGAAAGGCGTCGATGCCTACGCCGCCGCCGGTTTTCCCGACGAGTGGCAGCTTCACCATCAGGGGGGCCTGACCGGCTACGAGCCGCGCGAGATCCTCGGCCGGCCGGGCGCGAACGCGGTCGTCGCGGTGGATCAGGCCTATGCCTGGAACCCGTCGATCGCGGGGGTCAAGTCGGAAGACACCGTGCTCGTGACCGAGGCCGGGCATGAGGTCATCACCCAGATTGACGGCTGGGATACCCAGCTCATCGTCGTCGACGGCGAGCCTGTCGTGCGCCCGCGGGTGCTCGAAATCATCTGATCAGACACATCATTATTCTGGGACGCTATCCCCCGTCCCGGCGTACGCCGGGACGGGGGATAGCGTCCCAGAATAATGGATTGTGGCACGAACTGGAGAAGCAAAGAAATGAAGAGTATCGTTTTATCCTCACTCGCGGCTGCTGTGTTGCTGGCTGCTTGTGGCGCGCAGGCCGCCCCGACCGCGGTCCCGCCCACGACGGTCCCGCCGACGGCAGTGCCGCCGACCGCGACACCCATTCCGCCCACGGCCACGCCGCTGCCGCCCGCCGCGACAGCCGTCCCGCCGACCCGCGTTCCGCCTACCGCCGCGCCGGCGGGGGCGGGGGTGATCCCCTTCCGGGCCATTACCGAGACGGTCAAGCCATTGAATTCCATTGAGACCACCATCAAGCTGGCCTTCAAGGGCAAGGATTTCAACGGCAAAATCGCCGATGGCGAGCTGAATATGAGCGCGCGCAACAATCTGCTGAAGAAGCAGGCCGCCCTGGCCTTTGGCGGTTCGCTGGCCGCCGCCATCATGGGCGACGCAGCCGCCACCCTCCAGGCCACCAGCATCGGCGTCTATGAGCTGGGCGGCTTTTCGTACACCACGATCACGGGCGCCCAGGAACTGTGCATCAAGCAGAAGATCGACCCCACCAAGCCGAGCAGCACGATGTCGCCCGAGGCGATCGTAGGCACACTGGGCAGCGATAAGACGCCCATCTACGGCACCCTGGCCGGCAACGAGACTGTCAACGGCGTACCGGCCCGCAAATACATCATCGATCCGGTAAAGACGCAGGCCTCGATCGTCAAGACCGGCAAGGACGATTTCTACAAGAACGCGTCGATCACCGGCGGGGAAGTCTATGTGGCCGCGGATGGCGGCTATCTGCTCCGGATGACGATGGATCTTGCCGGGAAGTACAACGACTTCAAGCTGGATGGCGCAATGAAGGTGAGCATGGACATCGGCAATATCAACGGCAACGTTGAGGTTACCCTGCCCAAGAGCTGCGACAACCCGCTCGGAGGCTAACCGCCTGGCACACAACGATTCTCCGGGGTGATCTCCGCTGGCGGAGTTCACCCTGGCCACGCTTTCGATTGCGCGTTTGGGGCCAATGGCTGGTGTATGATTACCGCCTCGACATGAAGAAGCGCTTCAACAACGCGAACGATAACGATAATAACGGGGCCTCGCCAGGCGCCGCTTAGTCGTTCGCGAAACGCGAACTGGAAACGCAGACTGAGGGCCGCCTGAAAAACAGGCGGCCCTTTTTTGATGCAGCAAACAAGGACGGAGACAGCCATGCGCAAAACACATACCGCCGGCGCCCTGCGCGCCACAGACGAGGGCAAATCGGTCATCCTGGCCGGCTGGGTACACCGCCGCCGCGATTTCGGCGGGCTGATCTTCGTCGATCTGCGCGACCGCTACGGGATGACCCAGATCACCCTCGATCCGCAGCGCGTGCCGGCCGAGGTCTTCAAGGCCGTCGAAGGCATACGGGCCGAGTATGTGATCGAGGTCGAGGGCACGGTCCATCTGCGCCCCGAGAAGATGCGCAACCCGAAGCTGGCCACCGGCGATGTCGAGGTGTTTGCGACCAAGGTCATCATCCACAACGCGGCCAAGGTGCCGCCGTTCCCGATCGACACCGACGGGACGGATGTGGACGAAAACCTGCGCCTGAAGTACCGCTATCTCGACCTGCGCCGCGAGCGGATGGCCCGTAACCTCACCCTGCGCCACAAGCTGATCAAGCACATGCGCGACTACATGGACCGCAACGGCTTCATCGAGGTCGAGACGCCGATCCTGTTCAAGAGCACGCCTGAGGGCGCGCGCGAGTATCTCGTCCCCAGCCGGGTGCACCCGGGCGAGTTCTACGCCCTGCCCCAGAGCCCGCAGCAGCTCAAGCAGCTCCTGATGGTGGGCGGGATAGAGCGTTATTTCCAGATCGCGCGCTGCTTCCGGGACGAGGACCAGCGGGCCGACCGCCAGCCCGAGTTCACCCAGCTCGACGTGGAGATGAGCTTTGTCGACCGCGACGATGTCATGGCGCTGATCGAGACCATGCTGGTCCAGTTCACGACCGAACAGGCCGCCCTGCACGGCAAGCGCCTGCTCTACACGCCCTTCCGCCGGCTGACCTTTGCCGAGGCGATGGGCCGCTACGGCAACGACAAGCCCGACCTGCGCTTCGGGATGGAGATCTTCGACGTCACCGCGGCGACCCGCGACTCGCAGTTCGCCGTCTTCGCTGGCGCCCCGGGCGTGCGCGGGATCGTGGCGCCCGGCTGCGCCGCCTACACCCGCAAGCAGACCGACGAGCTGATCGAGTTTGCCCGCAAGGAAGGAGCCAAGGGCTTGGTCGTGCTGCACCATGACCCCGAGGGCATTCGCGGCAGCGGCGCGGGCGCCAAGCTGAGCGAGGCCGAGAAGGCCGCCCTGATCGCCGCTGGCGGGAGCAAGCCCGGCGATCTGCTGCTGCTCGTCGCTGACGCCGAGGGTATAGCCTTGAATGCGTTGGGCAAGCTGCGGGTGGAGATGGGGACGCGGCTCAAGCTGGCCGACCCGAACGTGCTGGCCTTTGCCTGGGTCGTCGACTTTCCGATGTTCACCTGGGACAAGGATGACAGCCGCTGGGTGCCGAATCATCACCTGTTCACCGCCCCGCGCGACGAGGACCTCGACAAGTTCGAGAGCAACCCGGGCGAGGTCAAGGGAAAGCAGTACGACCTGGTCTGCAACGGCTACGAGGCCGGCGGCGGGAGCATCCGAATTCACCGGCGCGACGTGCAGCTGCGGGTGATGAGCCTGCTGGGCCTGTCGCTCGAAGAGGCCTACAAGAAGTTCGGCCACATGCTGGACGCCTTCGAGTATGGCGCGCCGCCGCACGGCGGGATCGCCCCGGGGGTCGACCGACTGGCCATGCTGTTCGCCGGCGAGCCGAATATCCGCGAGGTCATCGCCTTTCCGAAGAACCAGCAGGCCGCGGACGTGATGCTGGGCATCCCCTCGGCCGCGACGGACAAACAGCTCAAGGAGCTCAGCGTCAGCGTGACGCTGTAAATTCCGCTGGAACAACCGCGCGGGTAAGCGCTGCCGACTTCTGGCCGGCGCGGGTATATGGCGCCTTCCCGCGAGGTTTTTTCGTTGCGGGCGGACGTCGCCGGGCCTGTCACTCGTCATGCTGAGTTCCGGACTGCTTTCCGGAAAATCGCTACCAGAACATGCGGAGCCGTTTGTCACCCTGAGTTCCGGACCGCTTTTGGCGGAAAGGGCGGCAAGAACACGCGGGGCCCTGAGCTTGTCGAAGGGCCCGGGCGAACATGTTCTGAGCAGCCGGGCCATTGGGGTCGGGCAGGCGCACGCGGAGCAGCCCGGCGAAGGGTCTCTACCGCGGCAGGTCAGAGCCTGCGCGGCAAACGCGGCCGGTCAAGCCCGCCCGGCCAAAGCAGAGATGCTTCGCGCGCCCTTGCGCAAGGGCGTGTCGCGGCCACACGGGCGCGCTGCTCAGAAACCAGGCCGTTCACCCAACTCCGGAAGCATCCTGAGCGGAGCGCGGCGGCCGTGATGAACTTGGCCCCGGCCGTACCAGCCGCGCGCAGTCGAAGGACGCTTCCGCTGACGGATGGAGCGCAGGCGTCCTTCGACTCCGCGCATCGACGCTTGCGCGCCGATGCGCTCCGCTCAGGATGCCTGCGCTTTTTGTGCGCGGTAGCGCGCACGCCGTTT
>Ga0209477_1000475_pt1 | contig 24820 bp, 8 predicted proteins | sample KloWWTupernatant_FD_187180 | JGI IMG/M metagenome (GOLD analysis project Ga0209477, IMG submission 187180) | Active sludge microbial communities from Klosterneuburg, Austria, studying microevolution and ecology of nitrifiers - Klosterneuburg... | ecosystem: Engineered > WWTP > Aerobic digester >... | reverse complement strand
AAGAAAAAACCTGTAGGCGAAGGAAAGCTAAGATTGAACATAAATGCCGGCACAAAATTAAAGATGGTAGTCGGAGCAGATGCGCTAATGTTTAAGGACAACCAGGGAGTTGAAAAGATGAAATATTCTGCATTAAAAGTATGGGACGCAAACGGCGTTGAATTGCGAGCCTATTTTGAGAAGAGTGAAAAATTACAAATTACAAATGACAAATTACAAATAGAAAATCAAAAATCACAAATCCGAAATTCCAAATCCCAAATCAAAGAATATCTCAAATCCTTCTCCATCGTCGTCAACGACGAAGATGCAGTTTATCCTATAACTATTGACCCGCTTTCCACTACTCAAAGCTGGAAAGTAGAGAGCAATCAGTCAGGTGCTTACATGGGTTGCAGTGTTGCAACTGCCGGAGATGTTAACGGTGACGGGTTCAGTGATGTGATAGTCGGAGCAGAGGGCTATGACGGCGGTAATCGCAGAGAAGGAAGAGCTTTTGTTTATCACGGCTCTGCCACAGGATTATCCCTGACTGCAAACTGGACAGCAGAAAGCGATCAGGATTCAGCTTACTTTGGCAACTGTGTTTCTACTGCAGGAGATGTTAATGGTGACGGATACTCTGATATTATAATCGGAGCGAAACAGTATACCAACGGACAAAAATTTGAGGGAAAAGCATTTGTGTGGTTTGGAAGCTCAACCGGACTTGGTGCAAACGGCACACCCTTGAATGCAGACTGGTCTGCTGAAAGTGATCAAGTCCGTTCATATTTTGGATGGAGTGTTTCAACTGCAGGTGATGTAAACGGTGACGGATATTCTGACATTATTGTTGGTGCACCTTATTATTCAAACGGACAGACATCAGAGGGAAGAACTTACTTTTTTTATGGAACAGCTGCCGGTTTACCCGCAACTGCAAACTTTACTGTTGAAAGCAACAGTTCTACGGGATTGTGTGGATGGTCAGTTTCCACTGCCGGAGACATTAATGGTGACGGATATTCCGATGTTATTATAGGAGGAGACGCATTATCAAATGGACAAACAAATGAAGGCAGAGTCTGGGTTTATCACGGGTCATCAGTGGGCATATCTACGGCTACTGCTAACTGGACAGCAGAAAGCAATCAGACAGGTGCTTTTTTCGGACATAGTGTTTCGACAGCAGGAGATGTAAATGGAGACGGATACTCCGATATTTTAGTTGGCGCATTAAATTTTGATAACGGGCAGACAAACGAAGGAAAGGTTTTTTTATGGTATGGAAGCTCAACAGGTCTTATAGCAGGTGGGGGCATTCCGTCAAATGCAAACTGGTCATATGAAAGCAATGTTGCCAATGATCAGGTGGGTGCTTGTGTATCAACAGCCGGAGACGTAAACGGGGATGGCTTTGCTGATGTAATTTTTTATGCAGGAAGGGTTCCATTTGGTTTATACAATCTGGATTATGCAGCTGCTTTTTACGGAAGCCCAACCGGACTGCCACCGACACCGGATTGGAAACAGACCGATAGTGTTATATATAGTTACTTCGGTTCTCAAGTTGCAACAGCCGGGGATATTAACGGAGACGGAATCAGTGATGTAATTATCGGTTCTGTTAATTATAGTGTGCCTAATCCGGGAGATCAATATGAAGGAGCGGCATTTGTTTATAACGGCTCTCCAAACGGACTGTCTTCCACTGCTGCAAACTGGACAGCTGATGGCAATCAGGCAAGCGGCGCTTTTGGACGATCTGTTTCATCAGCCGGAGACGTCAACGGGGACGGGTACAACGATGTGATAGTAGGAGCTTATTTATTTGACAACGGAGAGACTAACGAAGGGAGGGCATTTGTATATCATGGTTCTGCGAACGGACTTTCATTAACTGCAAACTGGACAGGTGAAATCAATCAGACCGGTGCCGGTTTTGGAATATCTGTTTCAACTGCCGGAGACGTCAACGGAGATGGTTATTCTGATGTAATTGTTGGCTCAGCGAATTTTAGCAACGGACAATCAAACGAAGGTGGTGCTTTTATTTATTATGGAACCTCTTCGGGTTTATCTTTATCAGCCAATCATACTCTTGAGATCAATCAGGCGGATGCTATTTTTGGATTTTCCGTTTCAACTGCCGGAGACGTCAACGGGGACGGGTACAGCGATGTGATAGTAGGAGCTCAGAATTTTGATAACGGAGAGTCAAATGAAGGTAAAGTGTTTGTTTATTTTGGTTCATCAACCGGACCAGCCTCATCATTCAACTGGACTGCAGAAGGTGATCAGATAGATGCAAAATTTGGAGTATCTGTTTCAACTGCCGGAGATGTTAACGGTGATGGATATAGCGATGTGATAATAGGGGCTATGGGATTTGACAACGGACAATTAGACGAAGGAAAAACTTTTGTTTATTTCGGATCGGTATTAGGATTATCTTTAACACACAACTGGACTTTTGAAAGTAATCAGGCAAACGGACAATTAGGTATCAGCGTTTCAACAGCAGGAGATGTCAACGGTGACGGGTATTCCGATGTGATCGTAAGTGCTCATACATATTCTAACGGACAGTCTGCCGAAGGCAGTGCATTTCTGTTCCACGGATCTTTAACCGGATTATCTTTAACGCCTAACTGGACAGGAGAAAGCAATCAGGCAGCATCACAATATGGATATTCAGTATGCACAGCCGGTGATGTAAACGGAGACGGATATTCAGATGTTATTGTTGGTGCACCTGGCATTTCAAACGGACAAGGCAGCGAAGGAAGGACTTATGTATATAATGGATCTCCGAGCGGATTATCATCAACAGCAAGCCGGATAATGGAACTTGATGTGAGTAATGCTTTCCTCGGGGTGTCAGTCTCGACTGCGGGCGATGTCAACGGAGACGGATATTCAGAAGTAATTGCAGGTGCAAGTGGTTTTAACGCATCAACAACCGGGGGACGTGCTGCAGTTTTTTATGGTAATGGAATTACTGGTAAGAGAGCAACAGTCAGACAGTTTAAACCAGGTACCAGTAATGTAATATCATCCGGCGGATTATCGGGAACAAACGGTCAGGTAAGATTAAATTATTTCATAAAAAATCCTTACGGAAGATCGGACGGGAAAATTGTTTACGAATATAAAGCTAATGGTGTCCCCTTCAGCGGATCAATAATTACAAACAGTGTTTCATCATCAGGGTCAGGAGCTAACACTGACCTTTTAATCGGAGGCACTCCGCTTAACGTTGATGTTTCAGGTCTGCTTACAAATAAGGTATATAAATGGAGAGCACGAGTTCAATACAATCTTGTGAATAATCCATATCAGAAATTCGGACCATGGAAATATTTTTCAAATTATATTTCCAATCCTCAGGAAGGGTTTAAGGCAATTACTGTTGATAATACCGCACCATCTATTTCATATTCCAATCTGCTAAATACAAACAACATGTCAAATGTTTCATTGACCAATGTTGTAATTACAGATGCGAGCGGAGTTCAGGGTACATCCGGCTCGCGTCCGAGAATATATTTTAAAAGAAAACCGGACGTAAACTCTTTTTTTGACAATACAAACTCTACAGGTGGCTGGAAGTATTCTGAAGCCTCCGCAGCGCTTATTTATTTCAATCATTCACTCCTGAAAGCGGACCTGTAGGAACTACTGTTACAATCATCGGAGCCGGCTTTAATCCCGTACCCTCAAACAACGCAGTTTATTTTGGAGCAGTGAAAGTACCTGTTTTCGGTGCAACCGGCACAAGCCTTACTGTAACAGTTCCGGCAGGAGCTGATCACAAAAACATATCCGTTACAAATCTTGCATCAAATCTTACCTGTTATTCATCAAAACCTTTCAGGGTTACTTTCGGATCCTGCCCAATGCCCGAGTTTGCCGCAAAGCTTGACTTTGTGAATCAACCGGCTACGGGTTTAAATATAACTGATTTTGACGGAGACGGGAAACCTGATGTCGCTTCTTTTATTGCAGCCGATTCAGTTTCAATAATGCGGAATATATCTTCCATTGGTTTACTTAACCTTGGATCGAAAATCAGTTTTGCTGTAGGCTCAGGTCAATTTGACATTAATTCCGGAGATCTAGACGGTGACGGAAAACCTGATATAATAAGTGTCAATTCCAATGACAATACAATCTCAGTATTGCGCAATACATCCACTCCGGGAAATATTAACTTTGCTTTAAAATCTAATTTCAGCACAGGATCTTATCCTACATCAGTGGCAACAGGTGATCTGGACGGAGACGGTAAAGCTGATCTGGCAGTGACAAACCTTTCCAATAACAATGTTTCATTATTTCTGAATACTTCTACAGTTGGAAATATTAATTTTGCTCCAAGGGTTGATTTCAGTTCAGCAACATTACCGATCTCAGTAGGTATAGGAGATATTGATGGTGACGGGAAACCCGATATTGTAACTGCAAACAATAGCTCAGCGACAATAACAGTTTTACAAAATCTCTCAACTTCCGGCAATTTGAATTTCAGCTCTGCTCTAAGCCTCACAACAGGTTCATCTCCCAGATCAGTTAGTTTAGGAGATATAGACGGTGACGGTAAAGCTGAAATTGTTGTTGCAAATACTACCAGCTCAACACTTTCTGTCTTCAGAAATTTATCTGCGGCAGGAAGTATAAACTTATCCAGTAAAGTGGACTTCGTAACAGGTTCTCAGCCCCGATCAGTTAGTTTAGGAGATATAGACGGTGACGGCAAAACCGATCTGACTGTTAGCAATGCAAACAGCTCAACGGTGTCGGTCTTCCGCAATACATCTTCGATTGGAGTAATAAATTCAGGAAGTTTTGCAGGTAAGGTGGATTTTTCTACAAGCTTACCTCAGACAGTAAGAGCCGGAGATTTGGATCTCGACGGTAAGCCGGATATTACCATGGCAGAATCAAATGGTATATCAATTTTAAGAAATCTCGCTTCAGGTTCTCCGCTGACAGAGATCAATGTTAAAGGAAACAATTTAAGCATTCCCGATGGAACAGTAACAACGACTTCGGCAAATCATACTGACTTTGATACAATTGTTGTAGGCGGAAATAAAATCCGGACTTTTACGATTCAAAATACCGGCACTGACAGTCTTAACATTACCGGTATTACAATCACAGGTGCAAACGCATCACTATTCTCACCCGGAGCATTGACACCTGCCGGAATGATCATGCCCGGCGATTCTGCAACATTCACATTAACTTTTACACCTGACTCTGCAGGAACTAAAAATGCATTTGTCAATATTGCCGGTACAGACTGTGATGAAAAGAATTATGACTTTGCAATAAAAGGAAATTCGGTACCGGCTACTAAGCAGCTAAATCTGACAATGTTTATTGAGGGATTTTATGATGCGGGAACAGATGCAATGATCTCCGATACGGTACAGGTGAAAATCAGAAACAGTACTTCACCTTATGCTATAGTTGATTCTTCAAAGGCAAATGTAAATTCTTCAGGGCAGGGAACATTCTTATTTTCAAATGCAGTAAACGAAGTGAATTATTATTTAGATCTCAGGCATAGAAACTCGGTTGAGACATGGAGCAAGGCAGCACAAATATTTACTGCATCAATGCTGACATTTAATTTTTCAACAGCAGCGACGCAGGCTTACGGTGATAACATGCCACAGATAAACGCAGCACCATTACGCTTCGGAAATTACAGCGGTGATGTAAATCAGGACGGTATTATTGATCTTGCAGACGGAAGTCTGATAGACAATGACGCATTTAATTTCGAGTCGGGATATCTTCCTACTGATGTTAACGGAGATGGAATTATTGATGTGGCGGATGCGGTGTTTGCTGATAATAATTCGTTTAACTTTGTAGGAAAAATAACGCCTTAATAGTTAATAGTTTATAGTTAATAGTTAATAGTTAATAGTTAATAGTTAATAGTTAATAGTTAATAGTTGTGTTTTTTTAAATTAGTGTAGTTCGTATTTTTATTCGTAATTCGTAATTCGTAATTGTAATTGTACACTTATCTTTCATTTGAATATACTATTTTAGAAAACTAAATCTCATAAATCAAATTATATTGCATTAAATTATTTTATTATGAAAATAATAAATTTCTTCTTAGTCATTTTTATTTTGTCAATTGTAAGTGAATCTAATTCACAAAACTGCTCAAATACTTCCGTAGGTTTTACTCCTTTGAATGATCTTGGAGCCGGCTTTTACAGAGGTCTACAGGGAGGGTTGTATCCCGGCGGTGAGAATTTTAGACCTTCTCAGCATGATGCAGATGGTATTGATCTTGCATTGCAGGTCGTACCTCTTGATACTGCGGGGAATTATGATCCTGTTACGGGAAGGATTGTTTTGCTGTCTGTTGGAATGTCAAACTGCAGTCAGGAATTTCAGCGCTTCAGAATTCTTGTTAACGGAGCTGCATATTTAAACCCAAAGTTATCCATAATTAACGGAGCACAGGGCGGACAAACAATTGACATAATCATAAATCCAAATGCTGCATTCTGGACAGTTATCGAAGACCGCTTAAGAGCAGGCGGCTTGTCTGTAAAACAGGTTCAGGCAGTATGGTTTAAAGAAGCTCAGGCAAGTCCGACTGATACTTCATTTCCCGGTTATCCTTCTGGCTTAAAGGAAAAATTTAAAACTGCAATGACAGTTATGAAAGCAAAATTCATTAATCTAAAACTCTGTTATAATGCAAGCAGGATTTATGGCGGCTATGCGTCAACCGGTTTGAATCCTGAGCCATATTCATATTATTCCGGCTGGTCGGTAAAGTGGCTGATCGAAGATCAGATTACAGGAGATACAAGTCTGATATATAAAGGAATAAACCCTAAGTCAGCATGGCTTTCCTGGGGACCTTATCTCTGGGCTGACGGAATTATTCCGAGAAGCGACGGATTGACATGGAATTGTCCTGCAGATTTTAATGCTGACGGAACTCATCCATCCGTAAACGGTACAGTTAAAGTTGCTGAAATGCTGGATAATTTTTTCAGATCTGACGCATCTTCAAAACCCTGGTTTTTAAAATCAATAACTTTAAATCTTAAATTAGCGGAAGAGGGTTTTTATAATCCTGTAGAAAACAAACTTAGAATGAAAGATACCGTTAAGGTTTACCTGCTAAATTCCACTTCACCATATGCAACAATTGATTCTTCAAAAGCAGTTATAGATTCATCCACATTAACCGGAACATTCAAATTTTATAATGCGCCTCCCGGAATTTATTATATAAAAATAAATCACAGAAACAGCATTGAAACTTGGAGTAAATCCGGCGGTGTGAATTTTGTTTCAGGAAACATCTATAATTATGACTTAACAGATTCTTCTGCAATGGCTTACGGAAATAATATGATTTTTAATGTAAACAAATATTGTATCTACAGCGGCGATGTGAATCAGGACGGGGCAATAGATCTTGCTGACGGAAGTCTGATAGACAATGACGCATTTAACTTTGCATCCGGATATCTGCCGACGGACACAAACGGAGACGGAATTATTGACGTTGCAGATGCTGTGTATGCGGATAATAACGGGTTTAATTTTGTGGGGAAGATAACACCTTAATAGTTAAGAGTTAGTAGTTAGTAGTTAATAAAAAAAGTTTACTCCTCGTTCCCAATCTCCCGATTGGGAACGCAGCCGGAACTGGTTTGAGAAGATAGATCTGGATATAGAATTCATAATGTAAGAAAGATTTACTTTGTAACTTAGACTACCGTGAATTTCTGCCGGTTTTCGTTTGCGTTCCCAATCGGGAGATTGGGAACGAGAGAATAGTTAAGAGTTAGTAGTTAGTAGTTAGTAGTTAGTAGTTAGTAGTTAATTAAAAAAGTTTTAAATTACGGGTTACAAATTCAATTGATAAATTTTAAATGGATAAATTGTAATATTCTTTGGATGTAATTAAAATGTGATTGCAGTTTTATAACTGAATATCTTTAATGCAAAAACTTACTATTTGTCATTTGTTAATTGTTAATTGTTAATTGTTAAATGTTAATTGATAATTGTTAATTGTTAATTGTCATTTACAACTTTCAATTTTTCCAATAAGCCATTTTTTGTTTATTATGTTATTCTCTTTTATTAAACTATTCTGAATCAAATCTATTTGTGACCCGGTTGTTTTATTTTTTTCCAGAATAATTTTTCTCAGAAATTTATGAAAATTGTAAAACGGAATTTTTGTAATATTTGATATGAACTTATTTTTGTTCAGAAAATGTCTGAAGCTTTCCAGAGCATCAGCTAATGAATCATCGTATCCCAGTTCATCCATCAGCTGAATGTGAAGTATTTTGAAATTGAGCTTCATATATATTTCATTTGAATTTATCTTTGAAACAAGTTCAAGAGATGTCTCAAAATTTTTCATATTAAATTCATACAAAGCCAGACAATAGTAATAATAGCTGTCGCTGAATTTTTTATCCAGCTCCGGTTTGAAAGTATGAATAAAATTCTTTACCCATTCATATTCATTTACATCAAGGGCGGACCGTACAACGTTTCTGTAAAAGATAGGTGACATAGAATTATCATTTAATACGTAAGTCTTTTCCTGAATCTCTTCCTGAAATATCTCAAACTGTTCTCTTTCAAATTTTGAATTTCCTTCTGAAATTCTCTTTTTACAATATCCTTCCAGATGAACGTATGCACCGATCAGATCAAATTTGTTTAGAGTGCGTTTATTTTTTTGAATGAAATCCTTTAATTTAAAATAATACTGAACGCGCGAACTTTCCGTATTCATCTTTATCATATAGTAATACATTTTAATTACAGGTGTATTCTTAAAATCAGATATATTGATCTTATCAAATTCTTTTTTGAAAATTTCAGAGTCCGGTTTTTTATTATATAATGAATGAAAATTCAATGTATTCAGATACATGATCATAAATTTTACATGGTAATAATTATTAAAATCCTTCAGCACTATATCCCAGCTTGATCTGTAAATAAGCTTTTCATAATTTGCATAATTGGAAACATACTGATGATAAGTCTTTTCATTCATAAGCCGGAATTTATAATAAAGATATTCTTCCGACTCAATGTCTGACTTTTTTAAAATTTCAAATGCATTGCTGAGATTTTTTTCGAAAAGTTTGTTTTGCTTTCTCTCCAGTAATTCATGATTCAGCTGAATTTTAAAATCAAGTTTGTTTTTCTCAAATCTTTTATATCCGAGATATTTTTGAGCAAGGTCGGTCAGATAATGAGTTAATACTCTGAGTGAAGTGTCATTGTATTTCTTTCCGGGAAACAGTTTCTCAAAAATAATTTGCTTTGATAAAGATTCATTATCAAACTCCGGGTGAAATTTAATTATGATATCATATAAATTATTAACCGCCTGCCGTTTATTAAAATAAGATGAGTTAAGAAATTCACGGAATTCCTTTGTCTCATTTACGGAAAATGTTCTCAGTAATTCCGTTAAGTTATTACCATACATAAAATTAAATGGAAAATTTTCTGTAACATATAGATTATATTTTTTTTAATAAACTTATTAAAATCAGCTTGTTTTGGAAGTATTTTAATTTAATCATGCGGAAGTCCGTGTAACAATTTGAAAAACTATTACTTGTCACATAACTAAAACAATCATATTTTTGCTGAGATTTTAATGTAAATATCAAAGCAGATCTTCATTACAACCCGGGTAAATTTTTCAAAATCAAAAACCCTAATTAACTACTAACTATTAACTTTTATCTAATATTTTATAACTGTTTAAAAACTTAAAATCCTCATAATGAAATTAATCATTTCAGCACTTATTTTAATTCTACAGTTTCATTCATTTACTTATTCACAGATCAGCAGTAAAAATAATCAAAGCAACATTTATAAAAATTTTATTCCGGAAACTGATGCTTTTACAGAACGGCTTTTAAGCGGACTTAACGCCGGTGACAGTCTTGGTAAATCTGTAAGCAGCGCAGGCGATGTGAACGGAGACGGATATGGTGATTTAATTGTCGGGCTTCCGGGATATAACTCCGGCGCGGGCAGAGCATATATTTATTTCGGAGGATTGGTTTTTAATTCTGCTCCTGATCTGACAATTACAGGTTCTGCAGGAAATAATCTCGGTTCATCTGTAGCCGGACCGGGTGATGTAAATGGTGACGGGTATGATGATGTAATTATAGGTCTTCCGGGATTTAGTTCCGGAGCAGGAAGAGTGAGCATTTATTTCGGCGGAGCATCAATGAACAATGGTTCAGATATTAATTTTGGAGGAGAATCAGCAGGGAATCAATTTGGTGCTTCTGTAAACGGCGGCGGCGATATTAACGGTGATGGTTTTCCTGATGTGATAGTCGGCGCACCGGCTTACAATTCCAATACCGGCAGAGCTTATGTTTTCTATTGCGGAGTAATTATAAATTCAACTCCTGATCTCAAAATGACAGGTGCTGCAACAGGTAATTTTTTTGGTTTCTCTGTGAATTTAAACGGCGATCAAAACGCTGACGGATTTGCTGATGCTTTTGTCGGAGCATACGGTTTTAGCTCAAATGCAGGGGGAGTATATTTATATAAAGGAGGAAATATTGCCGATACTGTTCAGGATCTTTTTATGAATGGCGGCGCATCCAGCTATTTCGGATATTCAGTTACTAACGGAGGCGATATTAATAATGACGGATATGACGATATGATCATTGGCGCACCCGGGTTATCAGCTTTTACAGGCAGAGGATATGGTTACTTTGGCGGCGGGATTCTCAATAGTACTCTTGATCTGACTTATCTTAGTGAAAATCCGGGAGACGGGTTTGGAACAGCAGTTTCTTTTGCTGGTGATTATGACAGTGACGGATATGATGATGTGATCATTTCAGCAATTAATTTTAATACGGGATTTGGCAGAGCATATTTATATAAAGGAGGAGAAATACCAAATGAGGAACCGGTTAAATATTTTAACGGAGATAACACCGGTGATAATTTCGGTACTTCGCTGAGATGCGCCGGAGACTTAAACGGAGATGGCACTTCTGAAATTATAGCCGGAGCGCACAGAAATGATGCTAACGGTTCATCCAGCGGAAGGGCTTATGTTTTCTTTAATTCAATGACCGGTGAGGATATGCCTGATCTTACATATTCATTATCGACCGGCGCTAATGAACAGATGGGACATTCTGTTTCTAATGCCGGAGATGTAAACGGGGATGGGTTTGCGGATATAATAGCCGGAATTCCAAACTATTCCGCCGGGTCACTTCAGGGAAGAGCTTTAATTTATTTTGGCGGAAATAATTCTGATACAATTGCGGATGTAACGCTTACAGGAGTTTCAGCTCTTGACAACTTTGGAATTTCTGTTTCTGCAGCGGGTGATGTAAACGGAGACGGATTTTCAGATGTAATTGTCGGCGCTTCCGGATATAATGCCGGCAGTAAAACCGGACGGGCTTATGTTTTTTTTGGCGGAAGTTCAATGAACAGTACAGCTGATGTTACGATGACAGGCGGATCAGTGAATGATGAGTTTGGAATATCTGTATCATCAGCAGGAGATGTAAACGGTGACGGGTATTCTGACGTAATTATTGGCGCAAGAGGATACAACTCTAATACGGGCAGAGCAAATCTTTATTATGGAGGCGCGTCAATGAATAATACTGTTGATGTTTCTTTCGTCGGATTTTCGACAGGTGAATTTTACGGCAACTCGGTTTCCGGAGCCGGTGATGTGAACGGTGATGGTTTTTCTGATGTCATTGCAGGCGCTTATGGATTTCAATCAGGAGCCGGCAGAATCCAGATTTTTTACGGATCAGCTTCAATGGATAGTTACTCTGATGTGAATATCTCCGGATCCGATTTGGATTTTTTTGGATATTCTGTTTCTGACGCCGGTGATGTGAACGGTGATGGATATGATGATGTAATAATAGGCGAATACGGATATTTTGTAAATACCGGCAAGGCTTACATATATTACGGAGGGATGGTTTTCAATACTACAGCTGATGTAACGTTGACAGGTCTGTCAGGTTCGGAAGGGTTTGGTACAAACGTTTCAGGTGCAGGAGATATTAATGGTGACGGTTATTCGGATGTATTAGTCGGCGCGCCGGATTTTGGAGCAGGAAGCACGATCGGAAGAGCATATGCATTTTATGGAGGAGCTTCGATGAATAATACTTTAGACAATGTTTACTACGGAACCGGTTTCAGTTCCTTTGGTAATTCTGTTTCTTCTGCCGGAGATATGAATTCAGACGGCTTGTCTGACGTAATAATAGGAGCACCGGGATTTAATTCACAGACAGGCAGAGTTTCATGTTATTTCTCAACACCGCCGAAAGTGATCCCAAGAATTGTTTCTGCAAAAGATGTTCAGTTTGATCAGGGTGGAAAGCTTTTGTTAAAATGGATGCGAAGCGGATTTGACTCACCGGAAATAAATGTTGTAACTTTTTATAAAGTAGAAAAAAGCAATCCTCCTTCGGTTAACGGATTTTCCTGGGAAGCAATTGCAAACATTTCGGCAGGTCACAATATTTCCTATGATTATACCGTCGATATGCCAAATGATTCAATGAACGCTAATAACGGCGTGCAGTATTTCCGGGTTACTGCGTTAACTTCCGATGTCAGTCAATACTGGCGTTCAAATATACTGTATGGTTACAGTGTGGATAATATTTCTCCCGCTGCACCTCTGGATCTGTCAGCGCTTAATAACATTATCAGTGTAAATCTTAACTGGTCTTCTAATACCGAACCCGATCTTCATCATTACAATGTTTACAGAAACGGAATTGAAATCGGAACTACACTGAGCTCTGACTTTGATGATGCAAATGTTTTTGATGATTCGGTTTATAATTATCAGGTTGCAGCTGTGGACATTCACGGAAATTTAAGTCAGCTTTCAAATACAGCAAACATAAACTTCAATAATGCAGGTCAGATCAATATCACAGCAGCGATAGAAGGGTTTTACATTCAGGCTTCCAGCAATATGATCGCAGGCGATACTTTAATAGTGTATCTGAGAAATTCTGCAGTACCATATTCGATTGCTGACTCATTCAAAGGATTCATTAACGGAAATACCTTATCCGGTAATTTCAAATTTTATAATGCTCCTTCAGGAAATTATTATATTGCATTGAAGCACAGAAATTCAGTTGAGACCTGGAGCGCCGCGCCGCATTCTTATACATATCATTCAAATACAAATTATGATTTTTCAAATCTCATAACGAAAGCTTACGGAAGCAATCAGATACAGGTAGATGCAGCTCCCCTAAGATTTGCAGTTTACAGCGGTGATGTGAATCAGGACGGTATTATAGATCTGAGTGACGGAAGTCTTATTGATAATGATGCTTTTAATTTCAGTTCAGGATATCTGCCGACGGATGTGAACGGTGATGGTATTATTGATGTATCAGATGCGGTGTTTGCGGATAATAATGGATTTAATTTTGTGGGGAAAATAACACCTTAATAGTTAATAGTTAATAGTTAATAGTTAATATTTAATATTTAATATTTAATATTTAATATTTAATATTTAATATTTAATAAGAGCAGTTAGGAATGACAGGTTTCAAATTTTATTTGCAGATAAATTAAATAGGTATCAATCTGTAATTTAAAAGTTGAAAATTGTCATTTTTAATTTGATTATACCAGAGTCTGTTTTATTTTTCATAGGGCTCTTTTTTATTGGAAATTTTAAATAGTATTTAATTGTGTTTCAAACTGCGTGATAGTTTATTCAATTCACATATGAAAATCTGTGTCATCAATACTTTCCAAATTTAAAAACTGAATTGTAAAATAAATAATATTTAGTTTTATTACTGAAATTTAATTTTAGTAATGATAAAATCTCCGGCAATTGAAATAATAAAGACATTCAGCAGGGACGAATTTAAAAGATTTGTTGAATTTGCAGAGTCACCATATTTCAATAAAAATTCAAATTTACTTAAAGCGGTTAAGTATTTAAAAAAAATATCTTCTGAATTTGACGGAGATAAATTAAACGATGAAAAAATATGGACAGCCGTATTCGGTAAGAAAGAATTCAATTACGGAGTAATGAAAAATCTCACACATGAATTAAAAAAACTTACTGATAAATTTACTTCCATAGAAATTTATTCCAAAAATGATCTGCATATAAATTTCAATATTCTGAATTACTTAAAGTATAAATCCCTTCCGGAAATGTTCGAAAAGACTTTCGTAAATACATTGAAAAAGTATGCAGATGAAAAATTAACATTTGACATTTCCTTATACAGGTATAAGGCGATGGATATTGAAAGAACATTCAGGGTCTATTTTGGAAAACCCGGTTCACATAAAGATCTTAGCGGAGAAAAGTGTATGGACGAACTGTCTTTTTATTTTTTTTCAGCCTACTTTTACAATTCTTATTGTGAAATTGTAGATTCCGCTGTTTACAACTTTAAATCTGATTCTACAAATATCAGGATCTTTACAGATCTTTACAGGGAAAATTTTTACGGAAAGAATCTGCTTGCTGATATTTTTTATAATTCTGTAATGATGTTTATAGAAAGTAACGGTTTTGGATATTTCCTGGAGCTGAAGAAATTGTTTTATGAGAATTTTAACAAACTTCATATTGATATAGGATACAATATCGGGGCTATACTGACTACATACTGCGTTCTTTCAAAACCTGTCCCGGGAAAACATTTTGTTCAGGAAGAGTTTGAGATCTTATGTTTTCTTTTTAAAAATAATATCTTAAAGCACAGCAGTCATAAATATATAGACAGCAATTTATTTTCTAAATTTGCCGATATCTGCGTTGTGCTTGATAAACCAGGGCAGTGCGAAGAGCTTATAGAGAAATGCAGAAATCAGCTCAATCCCGTTAACGGAAAAATCAGAATTCAGATAGCCGACGCACATCTTCAGAATCATCTTAAAAACTATGTTAAAGCTATTGATATAATTTCCCGATCAAAACCTGTTAACTGCGATGAAAAATTAAAACTGCGGGGTATTGAGTTAATTGTTAATTTTAATCTAAAGAATTATGAAACTGTATATACTCTTATAAGAAATTTCAGATCTTTTGTAGAATATGAAAAAATATTAACTGAAACGCATCGTGAAATTTTTATAAACTTTCTTAATTATCTGAAGAGATTAACTGATTTGAATATCAATCTTTACGATCCTTTTAAAATAGAAAACGAGCTATCTTTAATGCTAAAAAAGATCAGCTCTGAAAAAACCGCCAACAGAAAATGGCTGACGTCAGTAATGAATGAGATGTATGAAAAAACTAAAAAGAATTCCTCCAAAAAGAAAAAGATTTAACAGACATATCCGGTAAGAAATTATTAAACGCAAAACCTCATTTAGACCATCCTGTAGTCCGACCTTAAATAATAAACTATAATAAATATTTTACAACAATAAAAAATATTTTTAAGGTGAATAAATTATTTATCATATTTTAAAAATCCTTTCGAAACAGACCGGAAATTAAAAATCCCGGCTAACCACTTTAAAAACCCAATGTGAAAAACTGAATTTTTTCTGTTTTGATATCCGCGCTTATTGATTTAGGTTTGTAAAGTATTTTAACATGCCTGAGTGACATCAGTTATTTTTTATAATAAAATTATCTCAATTACTTCCCGATAGTCACTCAGGAAGAACGCCGATTAAACCCGCTGCTCATGAGGGCGGGTTAAAGGCTTCCTGACAATCTGTAACTAATTATTCACCTGAGATAATTAAAAAATATATTAAAATAAATTAAACAAAAAAAAATGAAGACAAGAATACAACTGCTTACATCAGTTTTTTTAATCGTACTTGTACTAAATTCCCGTGAAGCGTCAGCTAAGCTATTCTGGGATCAGGCTTGTTCATTTAACGGAACAGGCACAAGTTATATTGCTGTAAAACATTCTTCGAGGTTAAACCTGACAGGAAGTTTTAATAGTTAATAGTTAATAAAACAGTTGCGAATTGAATACAAATCAAAAAAATATCTTAAGGTCAAATTCATTAATAATCAAAAACTAATTATGAAAAAACTCATCCTATTTATTTTATCACTTACTCTGTTGATGATATATATGTCAACAAAGAATTCACCGGATTCAAAATCGTTTCCCAAAGAAAACAGATCTTATGAGAGAGTTGATTTAAAGTTTGATCTGACACAGGACTCTCCATTTGACTTGTCAGTTTCATCTGTTCAGCATGATAGATCAAATGAGGTAAAGAGTAATGAAACATCCGACTGGTATTCAACAGCGATGTCAAATATACAAAAGAACGAGTATGATGTAACATATAATAATGAATCAAATACATATCAGTCTCCGAACCGGGCAAACAACATGAGATTCATATATAACAAACGCGGATTCATCGCAAAGCTCCGTAGTAATAAGATTCCTTTGTTTGATGAGTCGGATAAGATGATCGAAGAGATAGATAAAAAGTATAAATATCTTGATGACTGGAAAGTTGACTTCGACCTTCAAAGCGTGAGTAAAGATTTAAAATCAGATCTTAGAAATGATTACCTGGATTTTAATGAAATTGAACTGTCAGCAGGCGGAAATAAAATTTTCATAGAAAACGAAAATCTCAGAATTCAATATTCAAATGATGAAAACGGAATGCGTCAGGATTTTATTGTAAAGAATAAACCCGTGGGAAATGACAGGTTAAGACTGATCATCAATGCCGATACAAAACTGAAAATGCTCACAGGCGGAGATGCGCTGAAGTTTAAAGATGAGAAGGGAGATATAAAATTACAGTATGCTTCTTTGAAAGTCTGGGATGCAAATGGTAAAGAACTAAGAGCTTATTTTGAAAAAAATTACGAATTAGGAATTACGAATTACGAATTAAAAGATAAATCTGACAGCAAAGTAATTCATAATTCATTCCTTATTGTTGTAAATGATGAAGACGCAGCATATCCAGTAACTATAGATCCGCTTTCATCGACTGCAGCCTGGACTGCTGAAATAAATCAGGCAAACGCGAATTTCGGCTGGAGCGTTGCAACTGCCGGGGATGTAAACGATGACGGATATTCTGATGTAATTGTCGGAGCTCCTTATTATGATAATGGTCAGACAGATGAAGGCAGTGTATTTGTTTATCACGGATCTATAAACGGTTTATCTTTATCAGCAAACTGGACAATGGAATCCAATCAGTCATCAGCATTATTCGGATGGAGTGTAGCTACAGCCGGTGATGTAAACGGTGACGGATACAGTGATGTGATAATAGGTTCGCCGACTTATGACAGCGTGCAGACAGATGAAGGGAGAGCATATGTTTATTACGGTTCTGTAAGCGGTCTTCAGGCGGTTCATGCCTGGAAATATGAAACCAATCAGGCAGGTGAAAACTTTGGATACAGCTTAGCTTGTGCCGGTGATGTTAATAATGACGGTTACAGTGATGTGGTAATCGGAAGTCCGTTTTATGATAATGGTCAGACAAACGAAGGAAGAGTTTATGTATTTAAAGGTAGTACCGGAGGATTGCCTGTTACAGCAGACTGGACATATGAAATGAATACTTTAGATACATATCTTGGATTCAGTGTTGCTACAGCCGGAGACATTAACGGAGATAATTTTTCCGATATAACAATCGGAGCTCCGAGGTACGATATCGGACTTCCTGACTACGGAAGAGTGTATATATTTCACAGTAACGGAAATACCTTTCCGGCTACACCTACAACTACAAGAACCGGGCTTCAGACTGGCGAAAATTTTGGATACAGTGTAAGCACAGCCGGTGATGTAAATGGTGACGGATACTCTGATATTATGATCGGCGCGCCACTGTATACTAACGGTCAGGTCGATGAAGGAAGGTGTTACTGTTATCTTGGATCTTCCTCAGGTATTGGAGCTGCTGCAGTATGGACACAAGAGAGCAATGAAATCAGCGGACAATTCGGAATCAGCGTATCGACAGCAGGCGATTTGAATGCCGACGGGTTTGCAGATGTAATACTCGGAGGAAATTATCTTGATAACGGTCAAACAGATGAAGGCAGAGCGTTTGTTTATCTTGGATATTCAGGCGGGTTAAGTTCCGGTTCAGCAATTATATACGAAAGCAATCAGTCGAATTCGAGGTTTGGAATCAGCGTAGCGACAGCAGGAGACATAAATGGGGACGGCTTTAGTGATGTAATTGTCGGTTCACATATGTTTGATAGTCCAAGTGCTAATGAAGGCAGAGCATTTGTTTTCTTAGGATCAGCAATTGGGATGAGCAGCGCTTTCGTCTGGAGCTCTGAAAGTAATCAGAGTAATTCAGATTTTGGTTTTTCGGTTTCATCAGCCGGCGATGTTAACGGAGACGGATATTCTGATGTGATTGTAGGCGCTCGTAGATTTGATAACGGACAAACAGATGAAGGAGCTGCCTTTGTCTATCACGGATCAGCATCAGGATTATCTTCATTTTCAAACTGGAGCTTGGAAGGAAATCAGGTGAATGCATATTTTGGAACGTCAGTATCCTCTGCAGGTGATGTGAATGGTGATGGGTATTCTGATGTAATTGTGGGAGCTCCATATTTCGACAACGGATTTACTGATGAAGGAGCAGCATTTGTTTATCACGGATCAGCTTCTGGACTTTCAGCCACAGCAGGCTGGAGCGGTGAAAGCAATCAGGAGAGTGCGCTTTTTGGGTTATCGGTTTCAGGCGCCGGCGATGTAAATGGTGACGGATATTCTGATTTAATAGTCGGGGCAAGAGATTTTGATAATGGACAAACCGATGAAGGCGCTGCCTTTGTATATCACGGATCCGGTTCAGGAATATCATTAAGCTTCAGCTGGAGTAGTGAAATTAACCAAGCGAATTCACAATATGGGTTTTCAGTTTCGAGCGCCGGGGATGTAAACGGAGATGGATATTCTGATGTGATAGTTGGGGCGAACAATTATTATAACGGAATATCAGGTGAAGGCGCGGCTTTTGTCCATTATGGATCCGTCTCAGGTTTGTCCTTATCATCAGACTGGAGTGTTGAAAGTAATCAGGCAAATTCAAATTTTGGGTTTTCAGTTTCATCAGCCGGTGATGTAAACGGAGACGGATACTCGGATGTGATAATCGGAGCAAATTTATATGATAACGGACATACAAATGAAGGTAGAGCCTTTGTCTATAACGGATCAGCTTCAGGACTCTCCACAATTATATCCTGGAACGCTGAAAGTAATCAGGCAAATTCAAATTTTGGGAATTCAGTATCATCAGCCGGTGATGTAAATGGTGATGGTTATTCTGATGTGATAGTAGGCGCTCCATTTTATGATTATAATCTGGAAAATGAAGGGAGAGTATATGTTTATCACGGTTCGGCTGCAGGCTTATCTTCAGCCACAAACTGGACCGCTGAAAGCATTATTGCGTTTGCGAATTTGGGATATTCAGTATCATCTGCCGGCGATGTCAATGGAGATGGTTATTCTGATGTGATAACCGGTGCTGCTACATTTAGCAATGGACAAATCAATGAAGGATCGGCTTTTGTTTATTATGGTGGAAATGGAATTAGTGAAGCTCTTCGTTCTACAGTAAACCAGTATAAATACGGAACATCTGATATTGTAAGCTCAGATGGCATTACCGGTTCAAACGGTAAAGTCAGAATAAGTCATTTCGCTAAAAGTCCTTTTGGGAAAGCTACAGTAAGATTAGTATCGGACATTCAGCAAAATGGAATTCCATTTACAGGAGGAAGTAAAATTACAAACAGCGTATCCTATAACAGTGTGTCATCTTTTAAAAATCTTGGACTTACCGGAAGTGATTTCACTTATGATATTACAGGATTAAATTCTGAAAAGCAGTATAAGTGGCGGACCCGTCTTCAGTATACAATGACTGCTTACCCATTTCAGAAGTTCGGTCCGTGGAGATATTATAACAACTTCAGTTCGGAATCTCAGGGAGGATTCAGACCAAAGAGTAATGATGTTAATCTTAATCTGACAATGCTGATACAGGGATTTTATGACTCATCATCTGATTTTATGGTTCAGGACACAGCAAGAGTCTATCTGAGAAACAGTTCGCCGCCCTATGCAATAACTGACTCAGCCATTTCCATTCTGAGCAATACAGGTGCAGGTACATTTTTATTATCAAATGCTGTGAACGGAACCGGATACTATATTCAGCTTCAACACAGGAATTCCATCGAGACATGGAGCAAGACAGCTCAGCAGTTTACTTCATCTGAGCTGAGTTATAATTTCTCTACAGTTAATACTCAGGCATACGGAGATAATCTGATACAGGCGGACAATGCGCCGGTTGTATACGCAGTATACAGCGGCGATGTAAATCAGGACGGAGTTATAGATATAGCAGACGGAAGTCTGATAGATAACGACGCTTTAAATTTCAACTCAGGATATCTGCCGACGGATGTGAACGGGGATGATATAGTTGATGTGGCAGATGCTGTGTATGCGGATAATAACGGTTTTAATTTTGTGGGGGCGATAACTCCTTAATAGTTAATAGTTAATAGTTAAGAGTTAGTAGTTAATAAAACAGTTGTGAGTTGCGAATGAGGAGTTCCATTTGAAGAGTTTTAAGTGTCAATTAATTCGCTTTGAAATAACAAATAACATTTGTCAAAATTAAATAACTAAATATGAAAAAGTTATACATCAGAATTTTTACTGTTGCCATTATACTTTTTACAAATTCAGAATCAGATTTGTCGGCGCAGTGGGATACAATATCAACAGGCACAAATGCTGATTTGTATGCAGTTCAGTTTATCAATGTTAATACAGGCTGGATAGCCGGGACAAGCGGTAAAATACAAAAGACAACAAATGGCGGTACAAGCTGGATCTCCCAAAACATTAATTCATCAAAGACGCTGAGAAAGATAATAATGTTTGATGCAAATACGGGATACATATGCGGTGATTCCGGAAAGATACTGAAGACAACAAACGGAGGTAGCAAATGGAACAATACCAACACTTCAAGTTACACTGTTAATATCCATGCTATGGATTTTATAAATGCATCGACAGGTATCTGCGCCAATGAATCGAGGAGACAATTCAAAACAACTAATGCAGGATTAAACTGGACAAACAGCAATATGAACGGCGTAAGTCCGATTGTGAGCATTTTTGGAATTGACATGGCAGATGCCAATACTGTTTTTGCAAGCACAAGTTCAAATTTTTTAACAAATGCAAACGTTTATAAATCTTCGAATTTTGGTTCAAGCTATAATGTATCTTTGAGTAACTCATCTTTTTCATCTGCAACTTTCAATGATGTAAAATTCATTAACTCCTCTACAGGATACGCCGGAGCTTCCAACAACAATCTTGCGCGGACAACAAACGGCGGTACGTCGTGGACGGTAAAATCATTTCCAAAAGGCATTAATCAGATCTCTTTTCCTGACCCGGAGACAGGATATATATGCGGTGAAGTATTTTTCAAAGCCAAAACTGATGACGGCGGAGATAACTGGGCAATAGATTATAACTACAAAAATGGTGAGGGGTTTTTTGGTATATCTTTCATAAACAGCGCAACGGGATGGATGTGCGGTTCGGGCGGCTTACTTATTAAGACAACTAACGGCGGTGGTATTCCTGCATCCTGTAACATCGAAAATTCTTCGTGGGTAAATTTATATGAAAATCAATCAGCATCAAATCAAAGTGTTACAGATGACTGCGGTAATATTTTTATAACCGGATATACCGGTTCTTCGAACAAGGACATTCTCACACAGAAATACAGTTCGTCAGGTTATTTATACTGGTCAAATACTTACAATGGCCCGGGAAACGGACATGATGAAGGTTTAAAAATCATAATTAATGATTACGGAAATTTATATGTTGCAGGTAATGCAACCGGCTCTGCGACCGGTAAAGATCTGGTTCTGATAAAATATCTTTCAGACGGGCAGCGTGAATGGGTAAGAACATATGATACTTTAAATCATACAGATGAGATTGTAGATCTGGAAATTGATAATTCAGGTAATCCAATAATAATTGGCAACAGTACTCATCCAACGGAATATGATAATTTTATTAAAATCCTGAAATATAATTCTAACGGAAATTTGCAATGGGTTCGGAAAATAGGAAACGATAATTATGTATATGCAAGAGCAATGGTTTGCAACAGTACTGATGATATTTACTTAGCGTATGATAACAGTGTATCGTTTAATCCAGCACTGGGAGTAATTACAAAACTAAATTCTTCAGGAACTCTTCAATGGTCAGTAAATGACGCTTATTATGTCATTAAAGAATTAGTTATTGGAAACAGCGGGAATCTTTATGTAACAGGTAATGATAATAAATTATTAACAAAAAAATATAACACATCAGGCATACTGCAATGGGAAACTTATCTCAACGGAAGTTTTACCCAGGAATATTATCCATATTCAATGACCATATCCAACGGAGGTCAAATATTAATCACAGGAGTATTTAACAATAAAACTTTCACTGTAAAATATGATTCAGACCTGGCTTTGCAATGGTCTCACATTTATGATAATCCTCATTATACTCATTATAGCCCCAGTGATATTACAACTGATATTTACGAAAACATTTACATTATAGGATTTTGCAGTAATAATTACTTGTCCAATACTTATGATATGCTTACAATGAAATACAATTCGACAGGAACTACAGTGAATATGAAAATTTATGGTGATTCAGCTTATGGTGAAAGAGGAAATTCAATCAATATTGACAACGCCGGCAATGTATTTGCAGCGGGTTACCGTTCTATTCCTACATCGCAAAGTGCAATCATAAAATACTCTCCTTCGGATTTTTCTGATATCAGCACTCTTAATCTTACTGCACTGATACAGGGTTTTTATAATTCTTCATCTGATCTTATGATTCAGGATACGGTAAGAGTTTATTTACGAAATAATGCGTCTCCTTATTCGAAGGTAGATTCAGCAGTATCTATTTTAAGCAATACAGGAGGAAGCGCTTTTATTTTTTCAAATGCAGTTAATTCAGTAAATTACTATTTAGTTTTTAAGCACAGGAATTCAATAGAGACTTGGAGCAAGACTGCGCAGCAGTTCACTTCAAACTCTATGACTTATAATTTCTCGACAGCAAATACTCAGGCATATGGTGATAATATGATACAGGCGGACAATGCGCCGGTTGTATATGCAGTATACAGCGGCGATGTAAATCAGGACGGGACGATCGATCTGACCGACGGAAGTCTGATTGATAACGACGCGTTTAATTTCAATTCAGGATATCTGCCGACGGATGTGAACGGTGATGGGATTATTGATGTATCAGATGCAGTGTATGCGGATAATAACGGGTTTAACTTTGTGGGGAAAATAACACCTTAATAGTTAGTAGTTAATATTTAATAGTTAATATTTAATATTTAATATTTAATATTTAATAAGAGTAGTTACGAGTTACGAATGACGGTTTACAAATGATGGGTTACAGATAATTTATAACATCTGTAATTCGTCATTTTAATTTTAAATTAAGATATCTTTAACTGCATTGGTTAAATTTTTATTTGTCCTGAATTTTGAAAATAATATGAAAGCTACAGATAGTGAAAATTTTGTTTTGAAAAGCAAATTGTTTTTATTAGTTTAGTGAAACATCAGATATCTTGTTTGATTTATTTATATTAAAAATCAAATTTTAAAATTATGAAAGCAATTATTATTTTATTTTTTATTTTAATTTACGATTCGGCAGTATCACAGCTGAATGAGGAATGGGTCAGGAGTTTTAACGGTCCCGTGAACGGTAACGACGAAGCGCTGACGCATGTAACGGATAATTCGGGAAATGTTTATTCCTCAGGCAAGATCCTCGGATCAGGTTCAGGATTTGATATTTATACAGTGAAATACAATCCGTCGGGAAATATCCTGTGGGAAAGAATTTACAACGGTCCCGGAAACGGAAATGATATTGCTTATTCCATAGAGCTTGATAATACGGGTAATGTTTTTGTCGCAGGAGAAAGTATGGGATCCGGCACGGACAAAGATTTTGTGTTGATAAAGTATAATGATCTGGGCGCTGAACAATGGAATAGAAGATACAACGGAAACAGCAGCAGTGCTGAGACCCCCGAAAAAGCAGTAACTGATGAAGCGGGTAATGTAATTATTACAGGGACCAGTCATGAGCCCGGCGTATTATTTGATGTTGTGACGATCAAATATAATTCAGACGGAGATCAACTCTGGAAAAAGCATTTTAACGGTGCGTCAAGCGGTAATGATTTTGCAGATGATATGGCTGTTGACAAATCCGGGAATATTTTTGTATGCGGCAGTACATTTGAAGCAGCTACGATCAATGATTATTTAATTATAAAATACAGCGCCGCCGGAGATGAGCTTTGGTATAAAACTTATAACGGTACTGCAAACGGAAATGATAATATGACCTCAATTACTGCTGATGTTTCCGGAAATGCAGTCATTACCGGAACAAGCGTTGGAACAGGCACCGGTCTGGATATTGCAACAATAAAATATTCTCCCGCAGGTGATGTGATATGGGAGAGAAGGTTTACAACTTCAACTGTGAATATTGAAGAAGGGAAAGCCATTACAAGTGACAATTTCGGGAACATATTTGTTACCGGTACCTCAACAGGTTTTTCTACCTCATATGATTACATGACTATAATGTAT
>Ga0209477_1000473_pt1 | contig 24834 bp, 18 predicted proteins | sample KloWWTupernatant_FD_187180 | JGI IMG/M metagenome (GOLD analysis project Ga0209477, IMG submission 187180) | Active sludge microbial communities from Klosterneuburg, Austria, studying microevolution and ecology of nitrifiers - Klosterneuburg... | ecosystem: Engineered > WWTP > Aerobic digester >... | reverse complement strand
GGATACAGCTCGCCAAACAAGTTGTTTGCGCTGATCTGGCCCAGGGTCAGGACGGTCGTGAAGCGGTCGTTGCCCGCGCTGGCCGTGTTCGCACCGGAGGTGTCCATGCCGTCCAGGTAGCCCGCGGGTTGAGTCTGGCTGATCGCATATGCGCCGGGTCGGATCGGGCCGCTGTCGAAGACGCCATACACCGGGCTGGAAGAGGTGGTCAGCGTGATCAATACCGGCTGGCCGAGGTCGTTTGTTCCGGTCAGAATGACTTGCTCGTTGTACAACCCGCTTTCAGTGTTGGGATCAAACAGGCCGTCATTGTTCGAGTCGCTGAAGACCGTCCCGGTAATCGATGGCAGGGCGCGCTCGCCAAATAGATAGCCCGCGGCGTCTTGCGCGTTGGTCAAGGCGATCCCGCTCATGACGTCATTCCCGAGCGCGCCGCCCGCATTTCCCAGCGCGTCCAGCCCGTCGTCGTGGGTGGCAAACGGTTGCGTTTCGGAAAGCGCGTAAGTGCCGGCCGGCAATCCACCAAACGCAAAGGCGCCCGACAGGTTGGTTTGCGCGGTCAAGGTCACCCCGGCGCCGGAGAGTCGGATTGCCGCCCCGCTGATCCCGGTCTCGGTAATCGCCCGCGCGCCGTTGTTGTCTATATCCGAATACACCGCGCCGCTCAGGCTGGCGTTGTCGGCCGTGCGCTCGAAGGCGCCGATGTCGCAGGCCGCCCCGAACGGGCGGGCCGCGCCGCGCATGTCATCGAGCGGGCAATCCGCCCCGGCATCGAGGGCGGGACTACCCGGCAGCAGCGGGAAGCCCGGCATGCCATTGGGGGCCAGCGCCGTAAACGGGCCCAGCAGCGGATTGGTGTTGGTGAGATCGCCCGTGCCGCTCAGGCCGGCGCAGGTCGCGTCGCCGGAGATGTTGTGCCCGCGGCTGAGCGCGCCGCCCGAGATATCGCAGTCGCCGGCCGTGTTGCCGGCGACGATGGTGTTGGCCAGGGTAACCCGGTAGTCCTCATCGTAGATGCCATGTCCGCCATTCCCGATAATGGATGTGTTGGTGATGAACACATCACTATCCAGGTCAAGACCATCCCCGCCGTTTGCGGTGAAGACGCTGTTGACAATCGTTGCGCCGGAATAGGACGTCTGCAATCCCGTGTCGCCGTTTCGCGCCACCAGCGTCTGTGACATGGCCAGGCGCGGGGAGATATAGGCCCCGTCATAGACGTTATCGACTAACTGGGAGCGGATGATCTGGGTGTCGCCGTTGCCAACATACAGGCCGCTGTAATAGTTGCGGCTGAAGATACTCTGGCTGATGACGACGGTGGCGGCGTTGATCTGGGCGCCGTAGCCAGTCGTATCACGGACCGTCACCCGCTCGATGAGGACGTCCCCGTTGTAGTCGGTCAGGTCGATGCCGGTATAGCCGCCCGAAATCGTCAGATCGCGAAAGACATACGGATTGGTTACCAAGGCCTTGTCTGAGGCGTCTGGGCGCAGACTGCCGCCACCGCCGTTATAGAGGTAAATCACGGTGTTACCGGCTGAGCCGACGATCACACTCGCATCCTGGCCGGCGCCAACCAGGGAGATTGACTGCTCCAGGCTGAGATTCCCCCCATCCGCAAAGGCAAAGCGGCCCGCCGGCAACGTAACGGTGTCGGCCCCGCTCCCGGCCGCGCACTCGCCAGGACTGGCGAACTGCTGGTCGTCGGTGTTGGCATTCTCGACCGCCTCGCGCAGCGAGCACAGGCCATCGTCGGCGACGACATCGTCGAAGGTCGTCACCGTGATTTCGGCCGCAGACGCGTTATCGGGCGAAGCGACGACGGTCGCAACGAACAAAGCCAGCGCAAGCCCCAGTGCGCGGCCCAGGTGCAGCGTCAAAGACGGAAGTGGACCCAAATTCATTCGCCCATAATAACCGGGCCGCGAAAATCCGCGTGGGTCCGATTTTGTCAACGCCTAAGCGATCCCACACCCCGGCGTATGCCAGGGCGGGTGCTGGCGCTCGCGACGCCTTACATCTTCAGCGCGTTCCGAACCTTGGCACTGTCGCGGGTGCGCGTCGCGGCGACGAGTTCATCCCAGGTCGATGGCACCTTCTTGAGATAAGCCTGCACCATCACTTCCACGCCTTCGAAGTAGGCTCGCTTAATAACGTCAATGCCAAGCTTCGCGGCGAGCAGGCTGGCGATTCTGACCTCGAGCGGGTAGGCCGTCGCGCCAGGCATCCGTATGCCGACCTGGCGGAGCGACTGGAGGGTCAGCAGTTCGCTGATGCCTTCGTTCAGGACGCCGCCCACCCTGGCCTGAAAGCCCGAAGCGGCATTGGTGTGCAGCATCTCGTGTTGGGTCGTCGGCACAATCATGCTTTCAGCGCTGACGTAGACCACACCGTTCCAGGCGAACCCCTGGGTCTGCACGGCCGTTTCTGCATCATCCCTGTCGCAATCGCCCGACTGCCAGGGCGTGCCGTCCGGCCGGGTGACGCCGGCGGCGATGCAGGCCGCGTCGAAGCGATTCGCGCACGCCTGCTGGCTGCCCAGGATGACGACCGTGCCGGGTGAAATCTTCCGGACCCGGCTGTATGACCGCCCCAGGATCGCCCCCGCCGCGGCAAGGCCGACCGCCCCGGGCGAAATCTTCTGGGGCTTCCTGCGCGGCGCTTCTTGTTGCGCGCCAAGCGGCGCGGTTGACGGTTCGTCGCGGCCCAACCGAATGGAGGCAACATCCTCCCGGACATCGACTTCTTCCCAGGCCGGCAGACCCAGACTGTTTTGATCCACAGACGCTGGCGCGATGTAGTCCGCGTCTCCATCCCGGGCCGCGCGAATCTTGCGATCGATTTCAGTTCTCTGTTCTTTGAGGCGAGTCAGCACCCTGCCGCGTGGGTGGCGCCTCAGGCGCTGGACGCCGCCCTGCTGCAGGGTGTGGGTGAGCTCGTGGGCGAGAAGTTGCTTGCCGGGCGCCGACCTGACATCGGGCGCGCTTTCGCCGAAATAGATGTCGCGCCCATGCGTGAAGGCCTGCGCGTTGACCTCGCGATTGAGCTGCTCCGACTCGGCGCCGGTATGCAAACGCACCCCGCTGAAATCTGCGCCGATTCGATCCTCCATGTATGCGCGTGTATCGGATTTCATAGGCTGACCGCTCCCGCTCGCGCTCAGGCGCCGCTGAAAATCGTCACCGACCTCGAAGGCGCCCGACGACGCGCTTGGCTTGGTGAGCAGCGTCTGCTCATTCGCCAGCTGGCCGCGCCCACCCGCCTCGGCCTTGCCACTCAACACCCGGGCGGCGACGCGGTCAGCCTCGCGCTCGAATGGATCATCGGTCGCGCCGACGGTGAGCTGGCGCTGAATCAGCGCGGGCTGAATCAGCGCGGGCTGAATCAGCGCGGGCTGAATCAGCGCGGGCTGAATCAGCGCGGGCTGGATCCCTGCAGGCTGGCCAGCGGGGGCACCCTCGATCAGCCGGTTCACCGCCCGATTCCCAATGGCCCGCTGCAACTGGATGATTTGATTCCCTGACAGCGCGCGCGGATTCTGGGCGGCTCGCGCAGCCATATCTTCCAGGCTTGCGGTTCGCTGGAGCTCGGATTTGGAGCGGACATTCGCCGTCCTGGGTGCCTTCTGCAACGGTTTTCTCATTCGTCCGCCTATCCCCATGTTATTCACGCCTGACTGCGCTCCTTATGCGTCTCACGCAGATACGAAGCGAAATCGATGTTAGCATCACAACCGCATCTGTCAAGGTATCGCTACCCCCACTCGATGAGCACAACCTATCTTTTTGGCTATGGCAGCCTGATCAACGTCCGCAGCCGCGGGTTGACCAGCGCGACGTCCCTCGCGTCTCCAGCCCGGCTGGCCGGGCTCAGGCGCGGCTGGTTTGCGCCCGTGACGGCGGATCGCATCACCTATCTCGCGGTGCAACGAACCGCTGGCGTGTCATGCAACGGCGTCATCGTCAAAGTCGACGCGACAAACCTGCCCTCGTTTGACGCGCGCGAGAAATCGCACAATCGGATTTCGCTGAATCGTTCGTCGGTCGAAATGGTGGACGACAGCCTCCTTGCGCCAGGGGTGATCTGGGCTTACGAGTGCGTGACGGTGAAGGCGCCGACCCCCGCCAACCCGATCGTCCAGTCGTATGTCGATGTCGTCCTCGACGGCTGTCTGGCCATTGGCGACGCCTTCGCGCGCGAGTTCATCCGCAGCACCACCGGCTGGCGCGCGCCGTGGATAAACGATCGGAGCCATCCACGCTACCCCCGGCACGTGCCCAGCGCGGCTTCACCGGATCGCATCGACGCGCTTTTGGAAGAGGCCGGAATCCTGGCCTATCGCGAAAACTGAAAGGAAATCCCCAATGCAGCTCTACTTCATCCGCCACGCCCAGTCGGCCAACAACCTGCTTCACGATCAGACCGGGACCTGGGCAAACATGACCGACGACCCCGAGCTTACCGACACCGGTGTCAAACAAGCCCTTTTGCTGGCCGCCCATGTGGCCGAGACCCGCGACCTCGAACCGCGCCAGCGCTGGGATCCGTTCAATGCGCGCGCCTTCAACCTCACCCATCTGTATGCCAGCCCGATGATCCGGGCCGCCCATACGGCATCGATCGTTGGCCAGGCCATCGGCCTGTCGCCTGTGCTCTGGGAGGACCTGCACGAGTGTGGCGGCCTGTATCTTGACGGCGCCAACGGCGAGAAAATTGGCCAGCCCGGCAAGAATCGGGCCTGGTTTGAGGAGCGTTTCCCAACCCTGACCGTGCCCGCCACCATCGGCGACGAAGGCTGGTGGAATCATCGCCCGGTGGAAACCGGCGATGAGCGCCTGGCCCGGGCGGCGCGGGTGTGGCAGGCCCTGATCGAACGGCACGGCAATACCGACGACCATGTCGCCCTGGTCAGCCATGGCGATTTCTTTGTGCGATTTATGACCGTTGTGCTTGAAATTGGCCTGCGCGAACACCTGTGGATGGGCATGCAGAACACCGCCATCGCCCGGATCGATTACGCCGAGCGCGGCGACCTGCTGGCCCTGCTCTACACCTGCCGGGTGGCGCATTTGCCTCTGGACATGATTACATGAGCGATCTATCCGCCGATTACGCAGATTTCCGCCGATTCTTTTTCCTTGTCCGCGCCGCGCATATCCAAATCCGCGGAAATCGGCGTAATCGGCGGATAGATGTTTGGCGCTTGCCCTTCGACGGGCCTGAGAGCGGCGTTTAGAAACCGCGCCCGATTGTTGGTGTCAGTTAGGCATGACCACCCTCCTCATCTCCCCCGCCGCGACGGGCAAAACTGATTTCGTTTTGCGGGCCGCGCAACGCGCCTCGAAATCGATGCGGATCACCGTCGTGTGCGTGTCGAGCGCCCTCCAGGCGCAATCGGCACGGGGGCGCCTCGCAGCCAATGGCGGCGCCCTGGGGGTGCGGATTGTGCTCTTCGATGACCTCTACCGGCTGTGCCTGGATCAGGCCGGCGAACGCGTCATCGAACCGGAAGAGCCCGTGCTATATCGCCTGCTTCGTAGTGTCATCGAAGCGACACCGCTGCGCCACTACGCCGGCATCCGCCGCACCGCTGGTTTCATCCAGACCGTCGCCGAGCGCATCGCCGAACTCAAAGCCGGCCGGGTCGACCCGGCCGCGTTGGCCGGGAGCGCCGGCGATGACCCGCGGCTGTCCGACATCGCCGCAATCTACGACCGTTACCAGCACGCCCTCCGCGCGCGCGGCTGGGCGGATCGGGCGGGCCTGGGCTGGCTGGCCCTCGAGGCGCTGACAACGCGCGCACCGCGGGTGGGAACCGATTGGGCATTTTTCGCCGTGGACGGCTTTGACAGCTTGAGCGAGATCCAGATCGCGCTGGTGGAGACGCTTGCCCTGCGTGTCGACGAATGCGTCGCGACGGCGACCGGCGAAATCGACGGGCGCGAGCGCGGGCACCCCCGGCTGGAACGCCTGCGCCGCGCGCTTTCACAACGGCTCGGCATCCCGGCCGCGCCGCTCCCAGACCCGGCTTCGCGCGCGGCGCCCGCCCTGGCTCATCTCGCCGCGAACCTATTCTCGGGCGGCGCAAGCCGCGCAACCGCCGATGGCGCGATCGCCTGGCTCGAGGCGCCTGAGCGCATCGGCGAGGCGCGCGAGGCGCTGCGATGGGTGAAGTCGCGGGCCGTCCTCGATGGCGTAGGCCTGGACCGCATGGCTGTCCTCGCTCGCAACCCTGAGGCGTATCGCGATGCGCTCGCCGAAACCGCCGCAGAATTTGGCCTGCCCGTGCGCTGGGCGGCTGCCGAGGCGCTGAGTGGGAATCCGGCTATCGTCGCGCTGCGCCAACTCCTGGCCCTCTCACAACCGGGACCCGGCGGTGAGCGCGCATTTCGGCGAGCCGAGGTCGTTGAGGTCTGGCGCTCGCCCTATTTCGATTGGTCGGCCCTGGTGGACGGAGGGATCTCGAGCGCCGACGCCGATGCGCTCGATGCCCACTCGCGCGCCGCAGCCGTCACGATTGGACTCAGCGCTTGGCAGGCGGGTCTGGCAACCCGGACCCAGACGCCCATCGAGGAGATCGAGGTCGAAGAAGGGGCCGCCACGCCCGCCACGGCGGGCGCAGCCGCGCTGTCGCTCAAGTTCGACGCGTTCGCCCAAGCCATCGAGCCTCCGGCGAGTGCAAGCTGGCGCGACTTCTGCGCCTGGGTCGAGGACCTTGTCGGCGACGACCCCGAATCGCAGATCGGGCATGGGCCGGCCACCCCAGGTCTGCAGGTCATCGGACGCATCCGGGCCGGAAACGCCGCCCTCGTCCGGCGCGACCTGGCCGCCCTGCGCGCGCTCAAGAGCGCCCTGCGCGCGCTGCTCGCCGCCGAGGCCGCCCTGAAATCCGAAGAGAATCACACGTTTGCGGCATTTGTCGACGAGCTGGATGGGCTGCTGGCCGCCCAGGGCTACACACCGGATTCGCCCGACGGTCCGGCCGTCCTCATCGCCAGCGTCGGCCAGGCCCGCGGTCTCCCGCTCGAGGCCGTTGCCATTCTTGGCCTGGGCGAAGGCGAGTTCCCCCAATCCGTGCGCGAAAACGCGCTCATGCGGGACGCCGATCTCGAGCGCATCGAAGCGCTGACCGAACGCCACGTCCCGCGCGCGCTTGAGAGCGCCGAATCCGAGTTTTTCTACGACGCCATCACCCGCCCCACCCAACGCTTGCTGATGACCCGGGCCCGGCTATCCGACAGCGGCGCGGTGTGGGAGCCCTCGCCCTTCTGGGTCGAGACGCTCCGGCTGATCGACGGCGCGCCGCGCCGGTTGACAAGCCTGTGGCTGCCCGCACCCGAGCAGGCCGCCTCGACGGCTGAACTGCAGGCCTGCCTGGCCGGGGCGCCGCAGGCGGCCGATCTGCCAGCCGACGTGGCCGCGCTGGCAACCCGAGCCCGCGCCGCGACCGCGATACTGCGCGTGCGGATCGACGCTGGCCCGGGCGAGATGGACGGCGCGCTGCAGGCCCGGGCGGCCCATTTCACCGGTCGCCTGGGCCCCGGCCATCGTTGGAGTTCGGGCCAGTTCGAGACCTATTTGACCTGCCCGTTTTACTACTTCGCCAGCAAACTGCTGCGGGCCGAGCCCATGCCCGAACCCGCGGCCCGGGCCGATGTGCGCCAGTTGGGGTCGATCTACCACGACGCCCTGGCCGACATTTTTGGGGCCGAGATCGATGCGCCCGCGCCGGATGATGCGGCGTTCGAGGCCCGCGCCCGGGCGTTGGCCGGCAAGATGCTCGATCTGGCCCCCGAAGCGCAGGGATTCCGCCCCGATCGCTGGTGGCCGCATGATCGCGCCGCCGCCGTTGAGCTGATCGTCGCCAATGCCATTGCGCTGCGCGCAACCAAACACACGCCAGTCCGGGTCGAGGCCGACTTTGCTGAGACGCCCGTCGTCGTTCGGCGCGGCGCCGACAGCTTCCGCTTCATCGGCCGAATCGACCGGATCGACCAGGATGGGGCGGGCAACCTGCGGGTGGTGGATTACAAGAGCGGCGGCGCGGCCTCGATCAAACCCGATCAGCTCCAGGTCGAGGGCACCCGTTTGCAGATTGCGCTATATGCCCTGGCCGCGCGGGATGCTTTCGGCCTGGCGTTGCCGGACGAGGGTGTGTATTGGTCGTTGCGCGACATCGAGGCCGCCGCGCTACGGTTGAGCGACTACGCCAACGGCGCAGCCGGGGCAATCGATGTGGCGGTTGGGCATGCCTGGCGAGCGGTGGATGGCGCGCGGGCAGGCGCCTTCGCCCCAAAACCCCCGCACGGTGGCTGCCCGGCGTATTGCCCCGCCGCCCAGTATTGCTGGCATTACCGTCCGCGCTGAACCCGCATGTCCATTCTTGAATTCCTCCAGCCCAGCCCCGAGCAGCGCCCGGCAGTCGAAGCGCGCGGGCGCGACATCGTCGTCACCGCTGGCGCGGGCGCGGGCAAGACCCGTACGCTCGTGGCCCGCTACCTGGCGCTGCTCGACGAGGGCCTGCCGGTCCGCTCTGTTATCGCCATCACCTTTACCCGCAAGGCGGCCCTCGAAATGCGCAATCGCATTCGCGAACGTATCGGCGCGTACTCGGGCGAGCCCGGTTTGTCGGCCGACGCGCGCGCGCGCTGGGAAGAGATATACGGCCAGATGGACGGGGCCCGGATCGGGACGATTCACAGCCTGTGCGGCGACATCATCCGCTCGCACCCGGCCGAGGCTGGTGTCGATCCGCGCTTCACCTTGCTGGACGAGACGCGCAGCGCGCTGTTGCGGGCCGAATCGGTCGCGGAAGCGCTCGACGAGGCCGATCTGGATGATGCCTTGCTAGCCTGCGTCGACGCCCTTGGGATGGATCGACTCTCAGCGTTGTTGACGAACCTGATGGGGCGTCGGACCGAGGCGGCCCCCGCTCTTTCCCGCGCCCCGGCCGCGCTGGAGGAGACCTGGCGCGGCGCCGCCCGGGCTGCCCTGGCCGTCTTCATGGAACACGGCGGCGTGCGCGACGCGATGCGCGGGCTGGCCGAGATTCGCAACGGCCCGGCCTTCATGACGGCGCTCACCAAGGGCGACACGCTCGCGCCCTATCTGCCCGACGCCGTGTTTCAGTGGCAGGCGCTCGAACGAGCATGGGCGGCCAAGGATGTGCCCGCCGTCATCGCGGCGTTACCAACGCTCGCAAAAAACCTGCAGAAGGGCAAGGGCAAGGCCGCGCTGTGGGGCGCCGACAATCCAAAACCGCTCATCGCCGCCGCGCGCGACGTGTATGACGAGGCCATCAAGCCGCTGCTCAACGGGGTGGCCTGGGAGCAGGACCTGCAAGCCCTGCGCATGCTGCCCGCCATCCAGCGCCTGTTCGCCGATGCCGCCGAACGGTATGGGCGGGCGCGCGCGGGCGCCGCCCAGCTCGACTTCGACGATCTCGAGGAGCTGGCCCTGAACCTGCTCAAGAACGCGCCGGCGGCGCGCGCGTATTGGCAGGCTGAAACCCGGGCGGTGCTGGTCGACGAGTATCAGGACACCAACCCGCGCCAGGCCGAACTCGCCCGCCTGTTGGCTGGCCAGCCTGGCCGGCTGTTTGTCGTAGGAGATGGCAAACAGTCCATCTACCGTTTCCGCGGCGGCGACGTGACCGTGATCCGGGCCGAGAAGGAGCGCGCCATCGCCGAGGGTGGCCTCGAAGCGCATGTCGGTATTGACCTCTCGTACCGCGCCCACCGGCCGCTGCTCGACGGCCTCAATACGCTGCTGCGCCCGGTCCTGGGCGAGGCCCTGCCCGATGATCCGGACTGGAAACAGGCCTTTGAGCCGCTGGAAGCTTTCCGGGCCGAACCCCGGCCTGGCTTTGTCGCCCCCCACATCGAGCTGCATCTGGCTGTAAAGGGCGAGGGCGAGAGGTCGGGCGCGGCGCTCGCCCGGGTGGCGGCGACCACCGCCGACGCAATAGGGCAGTGGGTGGGGGCGGGGACGATGCAAGCCGCCGCCGAAGACGGTCACCTGCGCCCGTTGCGCTTTGACGACATCGTGATCTTGTGCCGGGCCTCATCGTCCTTCAAAGCCTATGAGGACGCGCTGGAACGGGCGGGCATCCCGTATCTCACCGTCGGCGGCAGCGGTTTCTTCGAGCGGCCCGAGGTGCGCGATGTCGTCAACCTGCTCCGGGTGATCGAGACCCCCCACGATGACGCGGCGTTTGCGGGCGCGCTGCGATCGCCGGTTTTCGGCGTCACCGACTATGCCCTGGCCCTACTCTTCGATGGCCGCGACCGCGCGCGTTCGGCCTGGGCCCAGTGGCCCGAGCGCATCGGGCGGCTGGAGCCCGCCGATCAGTCCGCCGTGGCGGCCGCGGTCGGCATGCTCACGGACATGCAGACGCTGCGCGGGCGGGTGCCGGTCGCCCAGTTGCTTAAGGAACTGCTCGATCGGACCCTCTATCTCCCCGCCCTGTTGGGCGCCGGCCATGCCCGCGGGCGCCGCAACATCGAGAAGCTGCTTGCGACGGCCCGCGACAGCGCCACGCCAAGCGTGCGCGCATTCCTTGAATACGCGACGGCCATGCGCGATTCAGGCGCGCGCGAGGGCGAGGCCCGCGCGGTAGCCGAAGGCGCGGTCCAGATCATGACCGCCCATGCGGCCAAAGGCCTCGAGTTCCCGGTCGTTGTGCTTGGCGATGCCGGACGCCAGAGCGGTGGCGGACGTGACTTCGTGCTGCATCCCGCGTGGGGGCTGGTCTTGCGCCTGACCGACGCGGAGGACCGCAAGCCATTTCTCTACGCCCTGGCCGCCCGCGCCGAGCAGGAACAGGACGAAGCCGAAGCCGGCCGTCTGCTGTATGTGGCCGCCACCCGGGCCGAGGAAAAGCTCGCGATCAGCGCAGACATCGCGCTGAAGAAGGATGGCACGCCCGGCAATGTGGGCGGCTGGCTCAAACTCCTGTGCCTGCCCGGAGGGCTGCCGCTGATGGACCGCGCCATCGCGCATGATCCGGCGGGCGCTGCGCTGCGCGAGATGGATCTGAGCCGCGCGGAAATAGGCGTCATCGCCCTGATTCGCGAACCGGGCGCACCGCTGCCGCCCCGCCCAAGTCCGACTGCGGAAGCTGCGCCAACGCTGGGCGACTTGCGCCTTGTCGCGCCCTTGCCGCCCGCGGGCGCTGATCGGCGGCACGACGCCTTCCTGACCCGAGTGACATCGCGAGTGGCCCGCTCGGACGCGCCCGCGTCAATCGTCGGGAAGCTCACCCATCGGGCCGTCCAGCTCTGGCGGGTGGCGCCGCCGGATCTGGACTGGCTGCGGACCGAAGCGCAGACCCTGGGGCTGGTCGAGCCGCGCCAGATCGAGGACGCCGTGAACCGTTCCCGGCGCATCCTCGCCCGCTTCGCCGCCCACCCGCTATATGCCGAGATGGGCAGTTCAGATCAGCGCCTGCATGAAGTGCCCTACGCGTGGACACGCGATGGCGCGCCCGTCTCGGGGATCATCGATTGTCTGTACCGCCACGCCGGACACTGGAAGATCGTCGACTTCAAGACCGATCAACTTCGTAATCGCGCGGCCATGCTGGACCGGATCACCGCCAGGGGCTATGACCTCCAGGTCAACACGTATGCCGCCGCGGCCGAGGCCTTCCTGGGCGAGAGGCCGGCGGCGGCTTTATGCTTCCTGGATGTTGGCGGCGCGGTGGAGGTGTTTTGAACAGTTGGGAAGCGATGATGCCCGCCCTGGCTTGCGCCCAATGGCATCAAGTTAAGCTGCGCATGCGCAAGGCAACGCACGAACGATACTCCATTCTTGTCATCCTGAGCGAGCCCCTCAGAGCTTCGGCACACGCGAAGGCAAATGGGCGAGCGAAGGACCCCTGTAGCGTCGCGCAGTGGGCACGAGAATCGGCGAACGCGATTTGGTGCCGATCAAAGTATCGTCTCGCATTACTTTACAGGGGTCCTTCGCGCACCCAGATACGTGTTTTCGTGCAACGGCTCGGTGGGGTGCGCTCAGGATGACAAACGAGAGAAACTCGCGCCCGCACCGGGGCGGGCATGCTCTCTTCCCGTACAATTGCAGCGATATGCTCACTATCGAATCCCGCATCCGCTTCCTGTTTGACGAAAGGATCGTCGGCGTCATCCGCACCCGGACCGCCAGCGACGCGTTGAACGTCGTTCGGGCGCTGGTCGCCGGCGGATTCAAGGCCGTCGAAGTGCCGATGACGGTCCCCGACGCAGTTAACGTGCTTAAAGAGCTCGTCCAAACGGTGGGCGACGGAGTGATGGTCGGGGCCGGCACGGTAATGACCGCCGCGGACGCGCGGGCCTGTATCGAAGCCGGTTGCCAGTTCATCGTCGCGCCGTCGGCCGAGTTTGAAATCATTCGCCCTTGCCGCGAGGCGGGGGTCGTCGCCATCCCCGGCGCCGCCACACCGACCGAGATCGCGGCCTGCTGGCGCGCTGGCGCGCACGTGGTCAAGGTGTTTCCGGCGGCCACCCTCGGCGGTCCCGACTACATCCGGGCGGTCCGCGGGCCCTTCCCGCACATCCCGTTGTGGGTAAGCGGGATGGTAACCTCGGCCCAGTCGCAGAACTACCTGAAGGCCGGCGCGCAACTGGTCGGGCTGACCAACGAGCTGATGCCCCAGAACCTGATGGACGCCAGCGACTGGAACGGCATCCGCGATCATGCGCGCGCCTGTCTGGCGACCGCAAAAGGAGTATAGGAATGTCCTGGAAAAACAAGACCCTTCTGATCGGCGCGGTCGGCGGCCTGATGGCTGGCCTCGCGGCGGCGGTCTTCTTCATCCGCAGCGCCGACGAAAAAGCGCTGCAAGACGGAAAAGCGTTGGCGGCGCCCGAGGTGCAAACGGGCGATCTGGTCAAGGTCCTGGTGGCCTCCGTCGGCATCATCCGGATGGTTGCGGGCCTGGGCAGGTAATCGCGTTGATCGACTCAGCGTCTTCACCACATAGAGCCTCCAGCAATACCCGTTTTTCCGGAGGCGATATCCCCCGGCTTCGCCGGGGGATATCGCCTCCGGAGCATGTTTTGTGATCTGATAACAGCATTGGGTAAAGCCGTGTCGCGCCTCCTGGCCCTGGCCATTGCGCTGGCCGGCTGCGCTTCGGCGCCGGCCGCAACCTTTGCCCCAACCCTGACAGCGAGCCCAGGTCCCACGTCGATTTCGACCGTTATGCCATCCCCCGCCGCGACCCTTGCCCCGGCGCCAAACCAGGCCCTGATCGACGCCGCCGAGGCGGGCGATCTGGCCCGCGTCCGGACGCTGCTGGCCCAGGGCGCCAGCCCGGCCTTCGCCGATGGGCGGGGCATCACCGCCCTGATCGCGGCCGCCTACGCCAATCGGGTCGACATCGCTCAGGTCCTGATTGACGCAGGCGCCGATGTGAACGCCCAGGATCACACCCGCCAGAGCGCCTATCTCATCTCTACGTCCGATGGGTTTGCCGACCTGCTCCGGCTCACCCTGCGGCATGGGGCGGATGTGGGCAGCACCGACAGTTACAACGGGACCGGCCTCATTCGGGCGGCCGATCGCGGCCATGTCGAGGTCATCCGCGAACTGCTGAAGACCAGGATTGCGATCGATCACGTCAACCGGCTGGGTTGGACGGCTCTGCTCGAGGCGATCATTCTCGGGGATGGCGGCGAGCGCCACACCGAGGTCGTGCGCATGCTGATCGCGGCCGGGGCCAACGTCAATCTCGCCGATGGAAGCGGGGTGACGGCGCTCGCCCACGCGCGGCGGCGCAACCAGACCCGCGTCATCGCCCTGCTCGAGGCCGCCGGCGCGCGCCCGTGAGGCGGGACGGCAGATAGAATCGGCGCATGCATCGGGGTAGCTTCACCGTCACCGGGTTGGGCATCGCGCTGATCGTCGTCGCCGCCGCGAGCGTGATGGCCGGCGTGACGTTCGCAACGCGGGCCACTGCGGAGACCACCAGCCGCACTTTGACCACGCCGCCGAGCGCCGCTGCGCTGGAGAAGGTATCCGGCCCGATCGTCGTGCCTGGGCTCGATTCCGCCCAGGTGGCGCGCGGCAAGGTGGTCTATGAGGAGAATTGCGCGAAGTGCCACGGGGCGCAACTCGAGGGACAACCCAATTGGCGTTACCCCTCGCTCACAACTTTTAAGTATCCGGCGCCGCCGCACACCGATGCCGGGCACACCTGGCAGCATGCCGACACCGAGCTGCTGGACTACATCATGAACGGCGCGGGCGGCCTGAGCAGCGAGATGGTGGGCTTTCGCGGGGTGTTGAGCGGGCCTGACATGGCGGCGGCGTTGGCCTTCATCAAGTCGAACTGGACACAGGGCACCCGCGAGTATCAATACCGCATCACGCTCATCCACCACATCTGGGGCAATACGGGCCACTGATGTTGCTGGAAAGCGGAATCTCCCGGCTTCGCCGGGAGATTCCGCTTTCCAGGGATTTCGTTAAGGCCCGGCGGTCAGCCCATTCTTGTCGACCTCTTTGCACTCGCAGGCTTCCCGGCTCTCAGCGCCGCGAACAAGGCCGCCGTCATATTCCTCAACCCCTTCCACGGGTCTCCAGCCGGCAATGGTGAAGGCCAAGTCCCCTGCCGCATTCAACCATTCACCGTTGTATTTGCGCGCGACATGAACGTGGGCGCCGAGGGCGTAACCCCCTTCGCACGAGGGATGTCCGATTGCGTCACCAGTTTTCAGTTGCGTCCCGCGCGCCACCCGGTCGAGTGTGCCGATGTGGAGATACAGCACGCTCCAACCAATTCGCTCGTCGCCGCTCGGGTCGAGCGACTGCGCGACATCGCCCAGCCCGCTGCGCGCCACAACGCCCGGGGCCATGGCGGTCACCCAGTCACCGAGCTCCCGACAGCCCCAGGTATTCACTGAGGCGAAGTCGATCGCCCCCCACGGCGTGCCGGCCGCCCAGCTCGCGTGTGGCCCGCCAGTCAAAAACCAAGTCTCCCCCGCCCGCCAGGGCAACGCCAATGCGGGCTGAGCGAGGCCAGGCGGCACGGGCGGACCCAGGTCATATTGCCACGGGTCACCAAACAGGCGCTGATAGGTGGCCACGAACCCTGGCGCGCTGGCAGCCGTCAGCCACCCCCCGCGCAAATTCGTGGCGGCGAGATAGTTCTGCAGGGCGGCCGTGCCGGCGTTGATCCGATCGCCCACGAAGGCGCGACCGCCGTCGGCCAGCCGGACGGTGAGGCGGGTGCCAAGCCGCCAGCCGTAGTAGCCCTCGTTGAGGCGGGCCGTCGCCCATTGCAGCTGCAGGAACAGGCTCGTGGTGATGCCGGTTTTGGTGTTGCCCAGCGGGTAGTGGAGCTTGCCGTCGGCCGGCGCAGGATCGCTCAGCCAACCACTCGAAAATTCGATCAAGGCGAGCAACACCCGCGGGTTCACGCTGGCCAGCTCGGCTGCCCGGGCGACAATCCGAGCGCCGTCCATCGGCACACCATCCACGGTCTCACTGAAAGACTTCAGATAGCCAGGCTGCGCGGCGATGAACGCGCCGGCGTCAAAGGCGGCGGCCGCCGGCCCGTTGACCAGCTCGCTGTCGGGAATGAGCTTGACCGACGGACCGTTGCCGCTGACGGCCTCGAGGATGAACAGGGTCTGCCCGGGCTGGATCAGCCCGGGGTTGGAGATGCCGTTCAGGCGCTGCAGATCAGCGGTATCCATATCGAAGGCGGCGGCAATGCCGCCCAGGGTGTCACCCCGGCGGATCGTGTAGGTCCCGGTCATGACCCCGGTCGCGGGGATGCCCCGGGCTGGATCAAGGGTGGGGGTCTGGGCCGGGCGGAGGGCAGGCGCAGGGGCGGTTTGGGTGGCGGGAGCGCCCCCAGGTGCGGTTTGTGTGGATAACTGGGGGGAAATCGGTGGATTAGCGGTCGGCGATTGTGGATTGCGGAACTCAATTGCGCAGGCGGCCAGGCCGATGGTTAGCACAGCTACCAACGCCAGACCCTGGAAACGCATTACGCCCCTGTTCATTCCCCATGCATTGTCAGGTATGGCCTGAGCCGGCGCTGAACGCCCGCCCACCGACTGCCCGTCAGTTTTTCGGAAGCGGTCGCCCCCCGCCCCGGCGTACGCCGGGGCGGGGGGCGACCGCTTCCGAATACCACCCTAATACCCGTGGGGGTGGGCCTGCATCCACATCCAGGCGCTGTTGATGATGTCGGGCAGGCTGTTGATCTTCGGCGTCCAGCCCAGCTCGCGGCGGGCCAGCTCGGACGAAGCGACCAGGCGGGGCGCGTCACCCGCCCGGCGAGGACCCTCCTTCACCACGATCGGCTTGCCCGTTACTTCGATCGAAGCGTCAATCACCTCGCGCACGCTGTAACCCGCGCCGTTGCCGAGGTTGCAAGTCAGCGTTGTGTGCCCCTCAAGGTAGTCCAGGGCCTTGAGGTGGGCGCTGCCCAGGTCGGACACGTGGATGTAGTCGCGGATGCAGGTCCCATCCGGAGTCGGATAGTCGGTCCCAAACACGCTGATGTCCGGGCGCAGCCCAAGCGCGGCCCGCAGGGTGAGCGGGATCAAGTGGGTTTCCGGATCATGCGCCTCGCCGCGCGGGCCGGCCGCCCCGCACGCATTGAAATAGCGCAGCACGACATACCGCAACCCATGAATGTCGTGGAACCACTTGAGCATCTTCTCGACCATGAGCTTGGTCTCCCCATAGCAGTTGGCCGGGGCGATGGGCGAGGTCTCGCTGAGCGGCGCGTCCGAGGCGGCGAAGACCGCCGCCGTCGACGAGAACACCAGCTTGCCCACCCCGTGATTGACGCAGGCCTCGAGCAGGTTGAGTGAATTCGCGACATTGGCCCGGAAATAGCGGGCGGGCTGCTTCATGCTCTCGCCAGCCTCGATCAGCGCGGCGAAATGGAATACGGCATCCGGCCGGATGACCCGCATCGCCTCATCGAGATCGTCAGGATGGCCCAGATCGCCAAAATGAAAACGGGCCGCTTCGGGCACAGCGGACCGGTGGCCCTTGCTCAGGTTGTCGAACACGGTGACGCGGTGGCCGGCTTCAACCAGCATCTGCGAGACGATCCCGCCGATGTAGCCGGCCCCGCCAGCGACGAGGACGTTCATAGGCGATGATCTTAACAGCAGGTCTTGCGCCCGGAAAGATCGGCGCGGCCAGCATCCCCGCGCGAAGCGCGGGGATGCTGGCCGCGCCAGATGAATTTTCTAGGCCGGCTCGACTGCCTTGACCGCCGGGGCGGACGCCAATACCCGCATCAATCCGAGCACCATCACAAAGTAGCCCACGTACCCCAGGGTCTGGCTGAGCGACGGGCTGCCGGTATAGCCAAACAACGCCCTGAGGAAGCGGCCCACCGTCGACGTTTGCGGGATCAAGCCATTCACATCGTAGATCGAGGGGACGATCGGCGGAATCCAGCCGAGTTCGTTGAACTCGCCAATCGCATGCCCGACCAGACCCGCCGCAAAGAAGACCAAGACGACGCTGGTGAACTGGAAAAAGCGCCGCATGTTCAGCCGCAGCGCCGATTCAAAGGTGAGCCAGCCAATGATGATCGCTCCCAACAGCCCCAGCAAGCCGCCCAGCCAGCCCATGATTGGCGCTTCCGCGCCGGCCGCGCCGGGTTCGGTGAAGTTGACGGCAGTCAGGAAGAGGGCCAGTTCGATCCCCTCCCGCAGAACGGCGAGAAAGGCCACCAGAAACAAAGCCCACTTGGCGCCCGGGGCAAGCGCGCTCTTGACGTCCGCTTCGAGCGAACGCTGCGTGTCGCGCCCCTGCTTCTGCATCCAGAAGATCATCCAGGTCAACACGCCCGCCGCCAACAGCATCATCACGCCCTCGAACAGCTGCTCCGCCGCTCCCTCGAACCTTGCGCCGATCACATTCAAGCCGATCGCCACACCAATGCTGAGCACGCCCGCGATTCCGACTCCCAGCCACACCAGCGGAGCGCGATCCATCCGGTTCATCTTGCGCAGCATGCCCAGCACGATGCCGATAATCAGCGCCGCTTCGATCCCCTCGCGTAAACCCAGCAAAAATCCTGCCAACACTGTCGTTTCTCCTTTGAATCATTTTCGTCCGGACCGGCCCACGGCCGCCTGGCAATTGCTCGGAAGCGGTGCGCCCTGGCTTCGCCAGGGCGCACCGCTTCCAAAATTTCACCACCAGACAAGGGCCGAGTCTACGGATTTTCGACCTGGGTTCAAGCCCCCGCGTTATGACACGATCTTGACCGGGTTTGGAACCCGGTTTTGCCAACCTCGAAAGCCGAGATTAACCATGGCAACAACGGGCGCTGCGCTGGCCACATTTGGCGAGATCACAATCCCCGCGCTTCGCGCGGGGATTGTGATCTCGCCAAATGGACGTTGCGGGAAAAAGATGTACCGTCGGAAGGAACGCTATCCCGTATAATCCCGCCGCAAGCCAAGCCGCGAGGCCGTCAGTTGGAGAGGAGTCAGGGCAAACAGTGCCGACAAATCCGGGTCGGCGCGTGTTCGTGATCACGGTTCGGATGCGCCCTCGATGTCACTCCCCTGCAAGGACGGGTCTCGTCAGGCTCGGTTCAATGAGTTCTGAAGGAGGAGATTACATGTCGAATAAACGTCTTGTTTCGTTGTTCAGTCTGACTGCGGCCGCATCGATGGTCCTGGCCGCCTGCGGGCAGGCAGCGCCTGCGGCGCCGACCGCGGTGCCCGCCAAGCCCACCGAGGCAGCCAAGCCAGCCGCCACAGCCGCCCCCGCTCAGCCAACGGCCGCGCCCAAGCCGGCCGGGAAGCGCGGCGCGGGAGACACCGTCCGCATTCTGTATTGGCAGGCTCCCACGATCCTGAATGCTCACCTGGCCGCTGGGACCAAGGACTTTGACGCCGCCCGCCTGATCCTTGAGCCGCTGGCTGGAATCGGATCCGCCGGCGTGCCCGTGCCCGCCCTGGCCGCCGAGATCCCCACCGTCGCCAACGGCGGCGTGTCCAAGGACCTCACCTCGGTCACCTGGAAGTTGCGCAAGGATGTCAAGTGGTCGGACGGCACAGCGTTCACGGCCGACGACGTGCTCTTCACCTATGCCTACTGCTCCGACCCAACAACGGCTTGCGCCACGGCGTCATCGTTCGCCGGCATCAAGTCGGTCGAGGCGCTCGACCCGGCCACCGTCAAGATCACCTTCGCCCAGCCAACGACGAACCCGTATCGCGTCTTTGTTAGCACCCAGGGCTATATCCTGCAGAAGAAGCAGTTTGGCGCCTGCATCGGCGCAAAGGCCTCCACCGACAGCGCCTGCGCGGTCGCCAACAACGCCCCGATCGGCACCGGGCCCTACAAGCTGAAGGACTTCAAGTCCGGTGACACGGTGCTGTATTCGATCAATGACATGTACCGCGACCCGGACAAGCCCTTCTTCAAGGAAGTCCTGTTCAAGGGCGGCGGCGACGCCCCCAGCGCCGCTCGCGCCGCATTCCAGACCGGCGACACCGACTACGCCTGGAACCTGCAGGTGGAGTGGGCGGTCCTCGATCAACTCGCCAAGACCGGCGGCAAGGCGGTGCTGGTCAACACGCCGGGCGCGAACGTAGAACGCATCATGTTCCAGGCCGGCGATCCCAGCCCTGAGGCCGGCGACAAGCGCGGCGAGCCGGACACCAAGCACCCGTTCTTCCAGGACAAGCGCGTCCGCCAGGCGCTGGCGATGGCCATTGACCGCAAGACGATGGCCGAGCAGCTCTACGGCGCCACCGGCGACCCGACCTGTGAACTGATCACCACCGAGCCCTTCGTTTCGCCCAGCAAAGTCTATGGCGGCATTCGAAAGTGCGAGCCCGACATCGAGGGCGCCAAGAAGCTCCTCGACGAGGCGGGCTGGAAGCCCGGCCCGGATGGGATTCGGGTCAAGGACGGCAAGAAGCTCAAGGTGACTTACAACACCAGCACCAACACCCTGCGCCAGAAGGAGCAGGCCCTGGTCAAGGATGCCTGGGCGGCCATCGGCGTCGACACGGAGTTGAAGAATGTCAGCGCAACGGTGTTCTTCAGCACCGACGCGGCGAACAACGACACGATCGGCAAGTTCTTCAACGACGTGCAGATGTACACCAACAACTACAGCCAGCCTGATCCGACCGATTATCTGTGCGACTTCACGACATCGCAGATCTCGGCCAAGGCCAATGGCTGGCGCAGTCCCAACAACATCCGCTACTCAAATCCGGAATATGACAAGCTGTGCACGGCATTGCGCGGCGAGTCGGATGACGCCAAACGCAAGGAGATCGTCCTCAAGATGAACGACCTTCTGATGACGGACTACTACGTGGTGCCGCTCATCGCCCGCAAGCGCGTATCCGCCATCGCCAAGGATCTCAAGGGCGTCAAGGACACCCCGTGGGATTCCGAAATGTGGGACATCGCCGACTGGTATAAGTAACCCCCTAACCTCAGGCAGGGGCGCGCGGCGCGCGCCCCTGCCGTTTCTCTAGCGCGCGGACCGCAACTATGGCTACCTACTTCCTGCGAAAAGTCCTCTACGCGATCCCCAGCCTGCTCGGCATCAGCTTCATCATCTTTGCGATCCTGTCGCTGGCGCCGGGGGATCCGCTGGCGGAATTCGGAGCCAATCCGGAAGTCCCGGCTGAGGTCCGCGAGAACATCAAGAAGTCGCTGGGGCTCGATCAGCCCTGGCCGGTTCGCTATGTGAAATGGCTGGGCGCGCTGAGCCAGGGCGAGTTCGGTTTCTCGTTTGCCGCGCGCCGGCCCGTGACCGATCTGCTCGCCCAGCGCCTGCCCCAGACCATGATGGTGGTGGGCATCGCCTACCTGATCGCCCTCCTCATCGCCATCCCTGTTGGGGTCTTGTCCGCCGCGCGACCAAAATCAGCCGCCAGCCATATCGTGAGCCTCATCACGATGGTGGGCATCTCTCTGCCCACATTTTTAACCGGGTTGATCTTGATCCTGGTCTTCAGCGTAGAGCTGGGCATCCTGCCCATGATCTACGACACAAACATCAAGCTGGACAGCCTTGATGGCTGGGGCAAACAGATTAAGCAGAGCCTCATGCCGATCGCCGTCCTCGCCCTCTTCAACGCCGGGGCAATGACCCGCTTTGTGCGCAGCGCCATGCTCGAGAACCTGCCAATGGACTATGTGCGCACGGCCCGGGCCAAGGGCCTGACCGAATGGTCGGTCATCATCAAACACGCCCTGCGCAACAGCCTGATCCCGGTTGTCACCCTGATCGCCATCAACCTCCCCGGTGTCTTTACCGGCGCCATCATCACCGAGCAGATCTTTCGGGTGAACGGCATCGGCGAATTGCTCGTCACGTCCGTGCAGAAATCCGACACGCCGGTGGTCATGGCCATTGTCTTTATCTACGCCATCCTGGTCGTCGCCAGTCAGCTCATTGCGGACGTCGTCTACGGCGTGCTGGACCCGCGTATCAAATTCGCCTAAGCCATGACAGCCGTAGCAAAAACACCCGTGGCCGCCCGGCCAGCCGCCTCCAGCGTCAAGATTCGCACCCAGTCCGAGGAGGCCTGGCGGCGTTTTAGGCGCCACACCACGGCCATGATCGGCCTGGTTGTGCTTGTCTTCCTGATCGCCGCCGTCATGCTGGGACCGCTAATCTATACGGCCAGTCCGCTTAAGTCCAACTTCGCGGTCGCCAACGCGCCGATGTTCGGCAAGTTCATTTTCGGCACCGATGATCTGGGCCGGGACATGCTGGCCCGGATCTTCTTTGGCGGGCGCATCTCGATCGCGGTCGGGCTCTTCGCCATGTCGGTCTCGATCATCATCGGCACCCTGGTGGGGGCATTTGCCGGCTTTGCCGGCGGCTGGACCGATTTCATTCTGAGCCGCATCACCGATCTGTTCCAGTCGCTGCCGGCGGTCCCGGTGCTCCTGCTGGTGACCTATCTCTTCCGGGATGAGGCGAAGAAAGTCCTCGGGCGCGAGCTCGGGATCTTCTTCCTCATCGTCGGGGTGATTGGCGCGCTGACCTGGATGACGACGGCCCGCCTGGTGCGCGGTTCCTTCCTCTCCCTAAAATCGCGCGAGTTCGTCGAGGCGGCGCATGCCCTGGGCGTGTCGCGCCTGGGGATCATGTTCCGCCACATCCTGCCCAACGCGCTCGGCCCGATCATCGTGGCCGCGACGCTCAACGTGGGCGGGGCCATCATCACCGAGTCGGTGCTGTCGTTCCTGGGCGTGGGCTTTGAGGCCGACTGGCCGACCTGGGGCAGCCTGGTCTTCAGCTACAAGGACTACATCGGGATTAACAACCAGGCCGTATTGCTGCCAGCCTTTGGCATTTTCATCACGGTCCTGGCCGTGAACTATATGGGCGAGGGCCTGCGCGACGCGTTTGATCCGCGGCGCGGACGGTAATCGCGGCGCGGGCGGTGTAGGGGCGAAGCATCCGCCATAGAGCCGCGACAGCCGTCACGCAACGGCGGATGCTTCCCCCCTACATCATTACCCCTCGCCGGCGAATTTGATTTCGGGCATCGGCAAATGCTCGGTTCCCAATTTCCGGCGCAACATCGGGATCAGACCGCCGGCCTCGATGATGGCCATCACCGAAGGCGACAGGGCCGGAAAGGCAAACGTCTCTTCTCCGACCGTCACCGTGTTCGTCTGCAAGTCAACACTGAGCGTCCCGCCATGCGCGGCGGCGTCCACCGCCTCGGCGCACACCACCGGCAGCACGCCGTTGTTGACGCAGTTGCGGAAGAAGATTCGGGCGAAGGAGCGGGCGACGATCACCCGCACCCCGCACTGTTTGATGCACACCGCGGCCTGCTCGCGCGAGCTGCCGCACCCGAAATTCTTGCCGCCCACGATGATGTCGCCGGGCCGGGCGCCCTTGGCGAACTCGGGATCGAGGTCCTCGAGGGCGTGCTTCGCCAGGTCATGGGCGGCCACGGTGTAGGTGTATTTGCCGGGGAAAATGACATCGGTGTTGATGTCGTCGCCGTATTTCCAGACGCGTCCGCTGATTTGCATGGGTCGATGATAGCTTGTTAGCGGGTGACTCGCGGACCCAACGTTGCCCGGTATTCAGTCCAACAACAGCGAAGCATCCTGAGCGGAGGGCGGCGGCCGGGAAAAGCCGCAACCGGAATGGCCAGCCGCCCGCAGTCGAAGGACGCGCTCGCCGCCGGAGTTATTGGGCAGGCGCCCTTCGACTGCGCGCATCGGCGCTTGCGCGCCGATGCGCTCCGCTCAGGATGCCTGCCCCTCCTTTACACGATCGCGACGCCGACTATCTGAACCGCTCATCGACCGGCACGTCATAGCCGATGGCCAGCCGGTTGGTCTGGTTGGCCAGGGCGACGATGGCCATCAGCTCGCCAAACATCTCATCGGTCATTCCCCTGGCCCGGGCCGCCGCGCCGTGCGAGGCCCGGCAATAGTCGCAGTTGTTGGTCACGCTCACCGCGACATAGATCATTTCGCGCACCAGCGGGTCGAGCGCGCCCGGCCCGCCCATGACCTCCTTCACGCTCGCCCACACCCGCTTCAGGGTCGGCGGATGGCTGGCCACCGCCTTCCAGAAGTTGTTGATAAAGTCCGTTTTGCGCGTGGCGCGGATGTCGTCATAGACCGCCCGGACTTCCGGTCCGGCGTCCTCGTATTCGATCAGGGCTGTGGGCATGGGTCTCCTGTCAGATCAGGCCCGCGGCGCGGGCCCGAGCCAGAGCGTTTTCGGCCGCCTTGACGACCGGGGCGTCGATCATCCGCCCGTCCAGCGCGAAGGCGCCGATGCCGGCGGCCTGATTCTGTTCGGCCGCCGACACAATCCGCGCCGCGCGCGCGATCTCAGCGGGGCTTGGCCCAAAGGCGCGGTTGATGATCTCAAGTTGCCCGGGATGGATGGCCATCTTGCCGGCGTAGCCGAGCTGCCGGCCAAAGCGACACTCCGCCTCGAGCCCGGCCGGGTCGGCAAGGTCAAAACGGACGATATCAATCGCATCCAATCCATAAGCGGCCGCGGCCGCTACGACGGCGCTCCGGGCAAACAACACTTCCTCGCCGCGCTCGGTCCGGGTCGCGCCCACGCTCGCGGCATAGTCCTCGGCCCCAAACATCAGGGCGGTCAGGCGCGGGCTGGCCTGGGCGATCTCGCGCAGGTTCATCACCCCCAGCGCGGTTTCGATCACCGCCCATAGCCGCACTTGCGAGACCACCACGCCGAGGCCGATCGCGACCTTGTCCATGCGATGGCTGATCGCGCGCACATCGTCAGGCGTCTCGACCTTGGGGATGATGTAACCGTCGGGATTGGCCAGGATGGTCTCGCCCAGGTCGTCGGAATATAAGTCGCTGGAGGCCGGGTTGATCCGGACCAGCCGTTCGCGCCCGCCAAAATCGATACCGCGCAGAGCGTCGGCTGTCACCTCACGCGCAGCAACTTTCTGGGCCAGAGCGACACCATCTTCCAGATCGATCGCCACGCAATCACAGGGCAGCCGGACGGCTTTTTCGATCTTGCGGGCATTGTCACCCGGCATGAACAGGACCGATCGGCGGAGTCGATTCATGTTGCGGATGCGGGCCGCATCTTCATCAGACAGGCGCGCTCAAAGACCAGGACAATCTCGCCCTTCTGGTTGCGCCCGGTGTGCTTCAGGCGCACGATGCCGTTGTCCGGGCGGCTGGCCGAGGCGCGCCGCTCGATCACCTCGGTCCGGACATACAGCGTGTCGCCATGAAACATTGGGCGTGGATGCCGTACGTTATCGTAGCCGAGGTTGGCGACCAGGGTGCCCTCGGTCAGATCGGCGACCGTCAATCCAACCGCCAGCCCGAGGG
>Ga0209477_1000471_pt1 | contig 24952 bp, 25 predicted proteins | sample KloWWTupernatant_FD_187180 | JGI IMG/M metagenome (GOLD analysis project Ga0209477, IMG submission 187180) | Active sludge microbial communities from Klosterneuburg, Austria, studying microevolution and ecology of nitrifiers - Klosterneuburg... | ecosystem: Engineered > WWTP > Aerobic digester >... | reverse complement strand
CATCTTTTCGCACGAGCTTCAGCCGGGTGCCTGGGTCGACGAACAAGCGCTGGCCGAGCAGTACGGCATCAGCCGTACGCCCCTGCGCGAGGCGCTCAAGGTGCTGGCCTCCGAAGGGCTGGTCACGCTGAAGCCGCGCCGCGGCTGCTACGTCACCGAACTGGCCGAGCGCGACCTCGACGACATCTTTCCGCTGATGGCCCTGCTCGAGGGGCGCTGCGCCTTCGAGGCGACGCAGAAGGCGACGCCCGCCGACCTGAAGCGCCTGGAGGCGCTGCACGAGAAGCTTGAGCGTTTTGCGGCGAAGGGCGACGCCAACGGCTTCTTCGAGGTGAACCAGGAATTCCACGAGGCGCTGCAGGCGCTGTCCGGCAACCGCTGGCTGAAGCAGGTCATCGACGACCTGCGCAAGGTGCTGAAGCTGACGCGGCGCGACTCGTTGCGCCTGGAAGGCCGCCTGAAGCAGTCGCTGGAGGAGCACCGCCACCTCCTCGCCGCCATCCGCGAGCGCGACGCCGCCAGCGCCGAGGCGCTGATGCACGCGCATCTCCTCTCCGGCCGCGCTGCGCTGGCGAAGATGCATGCCGCCAAGAGTCATGGCTGAAGAAATCCTCGTCGCGCGCGATGGCGTCGTCGCCACCGTCACGCTGAACAACCCGGCCAAGCTGAACGCCGTCAACGCCTCGATGTGGCGGCGCCTGCGCACGGTGATGGAGGAACTCTCCGTCGACGACAGCCTGCGCTGCGTCGTCCTGCGCGGGGCGGGCGAAGCGGCCTTCGCCGCCGGCGGCGACCTCGAGGAATTCCTCACCCTGCGCGACACGCTGGAGCGGGCCCTGGTCTACCACGAGGAGTGGGTCGCGGGCGCCCTGAATGCCGTGCGCAACTGCCTGCATCCGACCGTCGCCCTGATCCACGGCGCCTGCATCGGCGGCGGCCTGGAGATCGCCGGCCAGTGCGACCTGCGCATCTGCGGCCGCTCGGCGCGCTTCGGCGCGCCGATCAACAGGCTCGGCTTCTCGATGGCGCCGGGCGAGCTGACCGGCCTGCTGGCGCTGGCCGGCCCGGCGCTGGCGCTGGAGATCCTGCTGGAAGGCCGCATCCTCGGCGCCAGCGAGGCCTATGAAAAAGGGCTGGTCACCCGCGTCGTCGATGACGAGCAGGTGGCGGAGGAGGCCTACGCCACGGCACGCCGCATTGCCGCCGGCGCGCCGCTCGCTGCGCGCGCACACAAGAAGCTGGTGCGCCGCCTCACCGCCGTCTCGCAGGGACTGACTTTGGAGGAGCTCAAGGCCAGCTTTGCCTTCCTCGACAGTGAGGACTATCGGGAGGGGCTCTCCGCCTTCCTGGAAAAACGCAATCCTGTGTTCCGGGGCAGGTAGAATCGTTTCTTTGCGTGGCGGGACGGCAAGATGGCGGAAGGCATCCTCGACCGCATGAAGAGCCTGGTCGGCAGCCAGCGCGAACGCGCGCCGCTGAAGGGAAAGGCGCTCGCCCAACTGCGCCAGCAGCTGCGCGAATGCGCCGCCGGCACCGGCGGCGAGGTCTCGGCGCGCAACCGCGCGGCGAAGCTGGGCGAGACCTACCTCGGCCTCGACGATGCCGGACGGCACGAGTTCCTGCGCCGCATCGCCCTCGACTTCGGCCCGGAGCCGGCGAAGGTCGCCGCCGCCCACGACGCCTACCAGTCGGCGGTGGGCACGCCGCGCCAGTGGGACGCCGAAGCCGATCTGCGCGCTGCGCTGCGCTCCTCGCGCATCCGCATCCTCACCCAGTTCAACGCCCTGCCGCAGGGCGTGAAATTCCTCGTTGACCTGCGCACCGACCTGTTGCGCTTCCTGGAGAAGGACGAGGAGCTGGCGGTGCTCGACCGCGAGCTGGAGTCGCGCCTCACCGCCTGGTTCGACGTCGGCTTCCTCGAACTGCAGCGCATCACCTGGAACGCGCCGGCCTCGTTGCTGGAGAAGCTGATCCGGTACGAGGCGGTGCACGAGATCCGCTCCTGGAACGACCTGCGCAACCGCCTCGATTCCGACCGCCGCCTGTATGCCTTCTTCCACCCGCGCATGCCGCAGGAGCCGCTGATCTTCGTCGAGGTGGCGCTGACGAAGGAGCTCTCTTCCAACATCCAGGAACTGCTCGACGAACATGCGCCGGTGTTCGATCCTGCGCGCGCCGACACCGCCATCTTCTACTCGATCTCGAACACCCAGCCGGGCCTGCGCGGCGTGAGCTTCGGCAACTTCCTGCTGAAGCGCGTCATCGACGACCTGAAGCGCGACTATCCGCAGCTGAAGACCTTCGCCACGCTCTCGCCGCTGCCGCAGTTCGCCGCCTGGCTGAGGCGCACGCCGGAGGCGCTCGAGGGTCTTGGCCTGACCCTCGCCCAGCTGACGGCGGGCGAGTGGGCGCAGGACAGGGCGGCGGTGCGCCGCCTGCGCGATCCGCTGGAGCAACTCGCCGCGCGCTATCTCTATTCTGTCCGCCAGAACGGCCGCCCCGATGACCCGGTGGCGCGCTTCCACCTCGGCAACGGCGCCCGCATCGAGCGCATCAATTTCCTGGCGGACACTTCGGCCAAGGGCTTCAGGCAGTCCTGCGGCCTGATGGTGAATTATTTGTACGATCCGGAAGAGATCGAGCAGAACGTCGAAGCTTACGTCGGCGAGGACCGGATTGCCGCCACCGCGGCGATCCGCAGACTCGCCAAAACCCGATAACCACAGGAGGAGACACCATGAACGCACGCCGTCGCATCCTGGCCGCATCACTGGCCGCCGCATCCCTTGCCCTCTTCGGCCCGCAGGCTTTCGCCCAGACGCCGAAGGTCCTCAAGATTTCCCACCAGTTCCCCGGCGGCAGCATCGACGAGGGCGATTTCCGCGACCGCATGGTGCGCAAGTTCGCCGCCGAGGTGGAGAAGCGCACCAACGGCCAGCTCAAGTTCGAGATCTATCCGGGCGGCTCGCTGGTCAAGCCGGTCGAGCAGTGGGGGGCGATGGCCAACGGCTCGCTGGACATGTCGCTGTACCCGCTGGCCTATGCCGGCGGGCGCGTGCCGGAACTCAACATCGGCCTGATGCCGGCGCTGGTGACCAGCTACGAGCAGGGCCTGCGCTGGAAGGACGCGCCCATCGGCAAGGAGCTCACGCGCATCGTCGAGGAGAAGGGCGTCAAGATCGTCACCTGGGTGTGGCAGGCGGGCGGCATCGCCTCGCGCGGCAAGCCCATCCTCCAGCCCGACGACGTCAAGGGCCTCAAGTTCCGCGGCGGCAGCAAGGAGATGGACATGATGCTGAAGGCCGCCGGCGCCTCGCCGACGAATGTGCCCTCGAGCGAGATCTACAACGCCATGCAGTCGGGGGTGCTCGACGCGGCGCTGACCTCCAGCACCTCGCTGATCTCCTTCCGCCTGCACGAGCACGCCAAGCACGTCACCACGGCGCGCGACAAGACCTTCTGGTTCATGTTCGAGCCGATCATGATGTCGAAGGCCAGCTTCGACAAGCTGACGCCCGAGCAGCAGAACATCGTCATGGAAGTGGGCGCGAGCCTTGAGAAGTTCGGCATGGAGTCGGCCCGCGCCGACGACCAGAAGCTGGCGTCCGTCTACACCCAGGCGGGCGACGCCGTGCATGACATGAACGAGGCGGCCTTCGCCAAGTGGCGCGATATCGCCCGGGCCTCGGCCTGGAAGGATTTCGAGGAGAAGATCCCGAACGGCAGGAAGCTGCTCGAGATGGCCGTGGCGGTGAAGTGAGCGGATTTGCCTCTTGTGGGAGCGGCCTACCGGCCGCGATTGCGGCCGGTAGGCCGCTCCCACGGACGGCCACAAGGGTTTTCTCATGACCATTGCCTGGCGTTTCTTCGCGCGCTCGCTCGCCGCCCTGAATCTCTGGATGGGCTACGCCGCCGGACTGCTGGTGGCCGTCTCCGCCCTGGTGCTGACGGGCGAGGTGCTGATGCGCTACTTCCTCGGCTCCCCAAGCGACTGGGCGCTGGAGCTGTGCATCTACATGCTGATTGCCTCGACCTTCGTCTCGGCGGCCTACACGCTGGCCGCGAAGGGGCACGTCAATATCGACATCGTCGATGCGGTGCTGGCCGCCGGCTTCAACCGCTGGCGGCTGCTCATCGCCGACGTGGGGGCCGCCGGCCTGTGCGGCTTCGTCGCCGCCAACGCCTGGCGCCTGACCGCCACGGCCTGGAGCGAGGGCTGGGTGAGCAACTCCACCTGGGGGCCGAAGCTGTGGATCCCCTTCGCCTTCATCGCCCTGGGCATGAGCCTGCTCGCCTTGCAGTACCTGGTGCAGATCGTCGACGAGCGCCTTGCGCCCCTGCTTGCCGGAGGCCGCCATGGGCGTGCTTGAGATCGGCCTGCTCTACCTCGGCGCGGCGCTGCTGCTGCTGTTCTCCGGCATGCCGATCGCCTTCGCGCTGGGCGGGGTGGCGCTCTGCTTCATGTTCTTCTTCATGCCCTCGAGCAACCTGGAGAACATCGCCGAGACCCTCTACAGCGAGCTGAATAACTTCACCCTGCTGACGATTCCCCTGTTCATCCTGATGGGCGCGGCCATCGGCAAGACGCGCGCGGCGGCGGACCTCTACGAGGCGGCGCACCGCTGGCTCTACAAGCTGCCCGGCAGCCTCGGCGTGGCCAACGTCTTCGGCTGCTCGGTGTTTGCCGCGATGTGCGGCTCCAGCCCGGCCACCTGCGCCGCCATGGGCGGCATGGGCATCCCGGAGATGCGCAAGCGCGGCTACTCGGAGGAACTCGCCACCGGCCTCATCGCCGCCGGCGGCACGCTGGGCATCCTCATCCCGCCGTCGCTGACCCTGATCATCTACGGCATCATCACCGAGCAGTCGATCGGCAAGCTGTTCATCGCCGGCGTCATCCCCGGCATCCTGCTCGCCGTGATCTTCGCCCTGTGGGTGATGTTCGCCGCCTGGCGCGAGAAGCAGGCGGCGCGCGAGGGCCGCGCGGCGAGCGAACTGCTGAAGGCCGAGTTCTTCACCTGGCGGCAGCGGCTCGAGACGCTGCCGCGCCTGCTGCCCTTCGTCGTGCTGATCGCCGTGGTGATGGTCGCCCTCTATGACGGCTGGGGCACGCCCTCGGAAGTGGCCGGCGTCGGCGCCGCCGGTTCCCTCGCCCTGGTGGTGGGCATCTACGGCGTCTGGCGCTGGCGCGACCTGAAGGAGATCCTGCTCGGCACGGCGCGCGAGTCCTGCATGATCATGATGATCATCGCCATGGCCTTCCTGTTCACCTACGTCATGAGCTACCTGCACATCACGCAGAGCATGGCGCAGTGGCTGGTGGGGCTGGGGCTGTCGAAGTGGGCCTACCTGTTCTGGGTGAACATCCTGCTGCTGGTGCTCGGCTGCTTCCTGCCGCCGGTGGCCATCATCCTGATGGTGACCCCGGTGATCATGCCCGGGATACTCGCTGCCGGCTTCGATCCGATCTGGTTCGGCATCGTGCTCACCATCAACATGGAGATGGGCCTGATCACGCCGCCGGTGGGCCTCAACCTGTTCGTCATCAACGGCATCGCGCCGGACATCGGCTTCCGCCAGATCATGCGCGGCGTGATGCCCTTCATCTGGATCATGGGGCTCTACATCGTGCTGCTGGCGCTCTTCCCGGAGATCGTCATGTGGCTGCCCGACCAATCGAAGTGAAGCCATGAGCGACAATCTCTATTCCCTGCTGGCCGGGCGATTCCCTGCCGACCCCGAAGCGCCCTGCCTGATCCTGCCCGATGGCCGCCGCGTCAGCTACGCCGAACTGGAAAGTCAGTCCGCGCGCTACGGCGCCCTGCTCGTCGAAGCCGGCCTGAAGATGGGCGATCGCGTCGCCGCCCAAGTGGAGAAGTCGCCCGAGGCGCTCTACCTCTACCTCGGCTGCCTGCGCGCCGGCTGCGTCTTCCTGCCGCTGAACCCCGCCTACCAGCGCTGCGAGGTCGAATATTTCCTCAACGATGCGAAGCCGGGCCTGTTCGTCTGCCGGCCGGAGAAGCTGGAGGAGGCGCAGGAACTCGCCTGGGCGGCGCGGGTGCCGCTGGCGCACGACCTCGGCGAACGCGGCGAGGGCAGCCTTGCCGCGGCGGCGGCGGAGATGCCCGAGGCTTTTTCCACGGCCGAGTCCGCGGGGAGCGATCTGGCCGCCATCCTGTACACCTCCGGCACCACCGGCCGCTCGAAGGGGGCGATGCTGACCCACCGCAACCTGGCCGCCAACGCGCTCGTCCTGCACCAATACTGGGGCTTCCGTCCGGGCGACGTGCTGCTGCACATGCTGCCGACCTTCCACGTGCACGGCCTCTTCGTCGCCACGCACTGCGCGCTCCTCAACGGCAGCCCGATGCTGTTCGAGCCGAAGTTCGACGCACCGCGCGCCCTGCGCCTGATGCGGGAGGCGACGGTGTTCATGGGCGTGCCGACGTACTACGTGCGGCTGCTGCAGGAGCAGGGACTGACGCGCGAAGCCGTCGCCCACATGCGCCTGTTCATCTCCGGCTCGGCGCCGCTGCTGCCGGAGACCTTCAATGAATTCCGCGAGCGCACCGGCCAGACCCTCCTCGAGCGCTACGGCATGACCGAGGGCGGCATGTTCACCTCCAACCCGCTCGAAGGCGAACGGCGCGGCGGCACGGTCGGCTTCCCCCTGCCGGGCACCGAGGTGCGCGTGGTGGGCGAGGGCGATGTCCCGCAACCGGTCGGCGGGATCGGCCACATCCAGGTGCGCGGCGACAATGTCTTCGCCGGCTACTGGGGCCTGCCGGAAAAGACCAGGGAAGAATTCACCGCGGACGGCTTCTTCCGCACGGGCGACATGGGCCGCTTCGACTCAGAGGGCTACCTCGCCATCATCGGCCGCGACAAGGACCTCATCATCACGGGCGGGCTCAACGTCTATCCGAAGGAGATCGAGGAGGCCATCGACACCCTGCCGGGCGTGGCCGAATCCGCCGTGATCGGCCTGCCGCACCCGGACTTCGGCGAGGCGGTGACCGCCGTGGTGGTACGCGGCCGGGACGCTTCGGGCCTGACCGCCGAGGGCATCATCGCCGCGCTGAAGGGGAACATCGCCGGCTTCAAGGTGCCGAAGGCCGTGCATTTCGTCGACGACCTGCCGCGCAACGCCATGGGCAAGGTGCAGAAGAACCGCCTGCGGGAGCGCTTCGGGGACGCCGGCAAAAGTCAGCCGCCGTGAGACGGCGGCTGCTTTCGCTAAAAGTCAGCCGCTGTGAGTCGGCGACCGGCTTCGGCGAATCAGATCTTGACGTAGGTCCAGCCCTGCTGGACGCGGTCCACGATGTGCTCGACGGCCGTGGCGGCCACCTTCGCTTCCGGCAGCAGGGTGACGTCGAGGCCGGCGCTGCGATAGCGCGCGATGGCGTTGCCGCAGGCGACGAAGGCCAGCATCTCGTGGCGTGCCGCCAGCCGGGCGATGCGTTCGGCGTGCGGCGTCGCCTCCTCGCGCAGCAGGTCGAGGCCGGAATTGTTGACCACGAGTTCCACCTTGGCCTTGCCCGCCTTGGCGAGATAAGCCTCCGCCATCTCGAGGGCTTCCTCCATCCGCTCCCGCTGCGAGCTGTCGAGATGGATCAGCACCCGCGCCGGCTGCGCGGCAAAGGGGTTGCCGGCCCAGGCGAACGCTTCCGGCGACCCCGGGCCGGTCGCACGGTGCCCCTGCCAGCCGAGCAGCACGCCGACGACCAGCGCCACACTCGCCGCCAGCGCGCCGCTCCACAGCGGAACGCGGCGCGCCTGCCTGCGCCGTGCCGCCGGCACCTGTTCATAGGCATGGCGCACCAGCTCCTTGGTGGAGCGCAGCGCGCACAGGCGCTGGCCGAGTTCGGCGTCTTCGGTCACGGCCGCGAGGATCTCCTCGCGCTCCTGCGTGCCGAGCTGGTTGTCGATGAAGGCGTTGAGGCTTTCATCGGAGAAGTTTTTTCGCATGTCGTTCATTTCACGCTCCTCAGGCGCGGCTGCTGGGCGGCTGCTTCGAGCAGGCCGCGCAACGCTTCGCGCGCGCGGCACAACCGGCTCATGACCGTGCCGATCGGAATCGCCAGGATCTCGGCGACTTCCGCATAGCTGAATTCCTCCAGGTCCACCAGGGTGACCACCTGGCGCTGGCCCAGCGGCAGCGCCGCCACCGCGGCGCGTACCCGCCCCACCGTTTCCTGGGTTTCCGCATGGCCGTCCGGCCCCGGCAGCATCGACGGCAGCTCGGCGAGCACTTCCTCGTCGACATCCTCGCGCCGCTGGCGCAGGTGGTCGATCCAGCAGCGGTGGAGAATCGCGAACAGCCAGCTCGTCAGGCGCTCGGCCTCGCGCAGCTGCCCGATCCGCGCCAGGCCGCGCGCCATGGTTTCCTGCGCCAGATCGTCGGCCAGGGCGGCGTCGTGGCACCAGGAGAAGGCGACGCGAAAGAGCGGCTTCCGGCTCGCCTCGATCCGGCCGGCCAGCTCGCGCTGCTCCCTCGACTGCAACCATTTCATGGAAATGCCCCCCGCAAAGGAGAGACGCGGCAGGAACGGAATTTATTCCCTGCGGCCGCGGCCGCTGCGGCGGAATAAAGCCGAAGCCTGGTTCGTCCTACTGAAGCCGCCGTCCAAACAACAACAGTCGGCCAAACATACCATAGAGAGAGGAGACACCATGATCCGCAGAACCTTCATCCATTTCCTTGCCGCTTGTGCGGTTATTGCCTTCGGCGCGGCCCCGGCCCTGGCCGACAAGGCCAAACAGAGAGTCGTCATCCAGGTCAGCGACGGCGATCCGAAGAACTGGAACCAGGCGCTGAATGTCATCAAGAACGTCCAGACGGACTACGGCAAGGACAACGTGGACGTCGAGCTCGTCGTCTTCGGCCATGGTTCCGGCATGCTCAAGTTCGACTCGCCGCTCGCCAACCGCATCGACGACACCCTGGCCAGCGGCGCGCAGGTGCTGATGTGCGAGAACACCATGAAGGGCCAGAAGCTGGCCCACGCCGACATGCATCCGAAGATCGGCTACGTCAAGGCCGGTGTCATCGAGATCATTGAAAAGAGCGGGCAGGGCTGGACCGTGGTCAGGCCTTGAGTTCGGAAGGAGCCGATATGAAATTATCCAACCCGGTCAGGCATGGCCTGTTTGCCACACTGCTGACTTTTTCCATCCTGGCCGGCGCCGCGGACGGAGCGAAGGCGGCGGGCAAGGCCGATCAACCCAACAAGGTCATCTACCACATCAATGGCGGACTCGAGCAGGCAACCGACGGCCTGCGCAACATCCGCAACCACCTGGCGGTCGATCCCGGGGTGAAGATCGTCGTGGTGACGCACTACAAGGGCATCGACTTCCTGCTCGAGGGCGCCAGGGACAAGAACGGCAATCCCTACGACGCCGCGGTCGACGACCTCTCCATGAAAGGCGTCGAGTTCCGCGTCTGCGAGTTCACCCTGAAGGGCCGCAACATCGACAAGGGCAGGGTGCATCCGGAGGCGAAGATCGTGCCGTCCGGCGTGGCGGAAATCGGCCGCCTGCAGTCGCAGGAAGGCTTCGCCTACCTCAAGCCCTGATCAGGTCAGGAGGCTGTGCAGCATCTTCGTCGCCAATAGCGCGAGGAACACGCCGAAGGCGCGCTTCAGCTGCTTCACCGGCAGGCGGTGCGCCGTCTTCGCGCCGAGCGGCGCGATCAGCATGGTCATCGCCGACACGCCGACGAAGGCCGGCAGGTAGATGTAGCCGAGGCTCCCGGCCGGCAGGCCGGCGGCTTTCCAGCCGGCGGCGATGTAGCCGATCGTGCCGGCCACCGCGATCGGGAAGCCGAGCGCCGCCGAGGTGCCGACGGCGTGGTGGATCGGCACGTTGTGCCACACCATGTAGGGAATCGAGAGGAAGCCGCCGCCGGCCGCGACCAGGCTGGAGACGATGCCGATGACGGTGCCGACGAGGAACATCCAGGCGGCGCGCGGCAGGGCGCGCGTCGGCTTCGGCTTGAAGTCGAGCACCATCTGCAGCGAGGCGTAATAGACGATGGCGGTGAACGCGAAGGCCAGCGGCCGCGTCGGCACCAGGCTGGCGAAGAGCGAGCCGCCGAGCGTGCCGAGCACAAGTCCCGGCGCCATCGCCCTGACGATCTCCCAGCGCACCGCGCCGTGGCCGTGATGGGCGCGCATGCTGGAAACCGAGGTGACGACGATGGTCGCCATCGAGGTGCCGAGCGCCAGGTGCATGACGTGCTCGGGCGGAAAGCCCTGCGCGGCGAAGAGCATGAACAGCAGCGGCACGATGGTCAGTCCGCCGCCGACGCCGAACAGCCCGGCGATGAAGCCGGCGAAGCAGCCGAGCAGCGGGTAGGCGAGCCACCACAGGCTCATTTCTTCCCGCCCATCAACCGCCCGGTGATGAACTTCCATTCCGCCGGGTCGACCGGGGTGATCGACAGGCGGTTGCCTTTCGCCAGGGTTCGCATGTTGGCGAGTTCCTTGTGGCGGCGCAGCTCGGCGAGGCTGACCAGTTTCGTCTTCTTCACCAGTTTGACATCGACGTTCAGCCAGCGCGGGTTGTCCGGCGAGGACTTCGGGTCGAAGTACTTGTGCCTTCGGTCGAACTGGGTGGCGTCGGGATAGGCCGGCTTCGCCACCTCGACGATGCCGACGATGCCCGGCTCGGCGCAGTTGGAATGGTAGAAGAAGCCGCGGTCGCCGGGCTGCATCTGGTCGCGCATGAAATTGCGCGCCTGGTAGTTGCGCACGCCCCACCAGGCGGTCACCTTGTCGCGGGCGAGGTCGTCGATGCCGTAGGCCTCGGGTTCGCTCTTCATCAGCCAGTAGCGCATGGGAGACTTGATCACGTCCGGCGCATTAAAGACGGTTAAAATAACAGACTATCGGCTGCGCGAGAGCATGCTCGTGCGGATGCCAAGGATAATTCTTCGAAGGATGGCTTGCAGAATGGGATGCGCATGAGGCTGCGTGGCGGTTTCGCCAGGGCTTTGCTCGCGGCCGGCGCCTTGCTGTTGCTTGCTCCGGCACAGGCGGGCGAGGTGCTCCAGGGCATCAAGGCACGGGGCTGGCTGCGCTGCGGCGTGAGCGAGGGCATCGCCGGTTTCTCCGAGCAGGACGCTTCCGGCCGCTGGCAGGGAATGGATGCCGATTTCTGCCGCGCCGTCGCCGCGGCAGTGCTGGGCGACCCGGAGAAGGTTCGCTTCGTTCCGCTCAAGTCATCGACGCGCTTTCCCGCCCTGCAGGCGAACGCGATCGACCTGCTGGTGCGCAACACCAGCTGGACGCTGACGCGCGAGGCGCTGCTCAAGGTCCAGTTCGCCGGCGTGCTGTTCTACGACGGACAGGGATTCCTGGTGGCCAAGTCGGCCCGCATCAAGTCCCTCGCCGACCTGAACGGGGCGACCATTTGCGTCGAGAAGGGCACCACCCACGCGGGGCGCCTGTCCGAATACTTCCGCCTGCGCGGCCTGGCGGTGACACCGCTGGTGATCGATTCCGCCAGTGCAGCGGCGGCCGCCCTTTACGGCGGCCGTTGCCAGGCCCTGACCTCGGATGCCTCCCAGCTCGCGGCGGTCCGCAGCCGTGCGCCCGGCGGCGCGCAGTACGTCCTGCTGCCGGAGCGCATCTCCAAGGAACCGCTCGGCCCGGTGGTGCCCGGCGGCGACGCCGAATGGGCGACGCTGGTGCGCTGGGTGCTGCACATGCTGGTGGCGGCCGAAGAGTTCGGCATCACGCGCGGCAACATCGACACCGCGGGACTGCAGTCGCGCAGCACCAACTGGGCCCTGGTCAGCGGCCAGGATCAGCGCATCGCCCGTGCGCTCGGCGTGCCGGGAGACTGGGCGCTGCGTGCCGTGAGGGCGGTCGGCAACTACGGCGAAGTGTATGAACGCAACGTCGGCAGCGGCAGCCCGCTCAACATCGAACGCGGCCTGAACCGCGTGTGGACCCAGGGCGGCCTGCACTATGCCCCGCCCATCGACTAAGCGCGTGCCGATGCCATGACGGATTTCCAGATTGCCGTGACCCTCGTCGTGTTTGCCGTGGTGATCCTCGCGATCGCCGTCGACGCCATCGACATGATGCTGGCGGCCCTGCTCGGCAGCAGCGTGCTGGCCGCGTTCGGCATTCTCGGCAAGGACGACGTCGGCGCGGCGATGGAGACCGCGGGCGGTCCGCTGGCGCTGCTGTTCGGCGGCATGGTGGTGGCGCGGATGCTGGCCATGACGGGCATTTTCGCCCGCGTCGGCGCGCTGTTCCTGCGCGCCAGCCGGGGCAGCGGCAGGCGCTACCTGATCCTGCTGGTGGCGCTGGTCGCGCCGGTGTGCGCCCTGCTGCCCAATGCCACCACGGTGATCCTGCTGGCGCCGGTGATCGTCGGCGTCGCGCGCGCCCTCAAGGTGGACTTCGTCGGCCCGCTGGTGATCGCCGCGATCGTCAGCAACTCCGCCGGCATGCTGACGCTGGTGGGCGACCCGGCGACCTTCCTCGTCGGCAGCTCGATCGGCATGAGCTTCGGCGAATACCTGCAGAAGGTGAGCCTCGCCGGCCTGCTGGCGGTGCTGGTGATCATTCCGCTGCTGCCGCGCCTGCTGCCGGACATCTGGCATGCGCGCATCGACCTGCCGCCGGCGACCGACCTGCCGCCGATCGAGCGTCCGGCCTTCGCCGCCTTTGCCCTGCTGGTGCTGGCGATCATGGTCGGGCTGTTCCTCTTCGGCGAGGAACTGCCCACCCAGCTCGGCCCGCCCGCCGTGGCGATCATGGCGGCGACGCTCGCCCTGCTGGTGATCTACGAGGCGCGGATCGAGCCGGTCGAGAACGTGCTGCGCGACGTCGACTGGAAGACGCTGGTGTTCCTTGCCGCCATCTTCTGCCTGGTGCAGGCCTTTACCAAGACCGGCCTGCTGCAGGGCCTGTCCCTCAGGCTGCACGGCTGGTTCGGCACCGAGTTCGCCCTGGTGGCGCTGGCGCTGCTGGCCTGCATCGGCCTGCTGTCCGCCGTGCTGGCCAACATCCCGGTGGTGGCCGCCTCGCTGATCATGACCAAGGGCTACCTGGTGGCGGCCGAGGCCGTGCCGGAGACGGCTCTGGCCGCCGGCTTTACCGATTGGCCGGCCGCCGCCATACCGGTGTTCATCGCCATGATGTTCGGTGCGACCCTCGGCGGCAACGCCACGGTGATTGGCGCCTCGGCCAACATCGTGGCCGTCGGCATCTGCGCGCGCGAGGGGCAGCGCGTGACCTTCATGCGCTTCCTGCGCTACGGCCTGCCGATCACGCTGGTGCAGCTGGCGGTGTCGTCGCTGTATGTGCTCGCGCTGTTCTGGCTGCTGCGCTGACGGCGCGGCTTTGCGATAAACTGAGTTTGATTTTGATGACCTTATCCAGTGACGGAGTGACCATGAAAGCCAAATCGAAGAAAGCCGCGAAGGCCGAAGCCGGCAAGCCGGACGCGACGCAGAAGCTGGGCCGCAAGGACTACGACAAAGAGCTGGCGCGGCTGCATGTCGAGCTGGTCAAGCTGCAGGAGTGGGTGGTGCACAAGGGCCTCAAGGTCTGCGTCGTGTTCGAAGGGCGCGATACCGCCGGCAAGGGCGGGACGATCAAGGCCATCACCGAGCGCGTCAGCCCGCGCGTCTACCGCGTCGTCGCCCTGCCCTCGCCGACCGAGCGCGAGAAGAGCCAGATGTACATGCAGCGTTATGTGCCGCATTTTCCGGCCGGCGGCGAGATCGTGATCTGGGACCGCAGCTGGTACAACCGCGCCGGCGTCGAGCGCGTCATGGGCTTCTGCACCGAGGACCAGTATCGGCGATTCCTGCGGGGCGTGCCGCTGTTCGAGAAGGCGATGGTGGACAACGGCATCATCCTGCTCAAGTACTGGCTCGAGGTCAGCCCGGAGGAGCAGACGCGCCGCCTCACCGCGCGCATCGACGACGGCCGCAAGGTGTGGAAGCTGACGCCGATGGACCTCAAGTCCTACAGCCGCTGGTACGATTACTCCAGGGCGCGCGACGAGATGTTCGCCGCCACCGACACCGACTTCGCCCCCTGGCGCGTCGCGCGATCGGACGACAAGAAGCGCGCGCGCCTGAACATCATCACCCACCTGCTCGAAAGCATTCCGTACAAGCAGGCGCCGCGGCTGAAGGTGAAGCTGCCCAAGCGGCAGAAGGCGGAAGGCTACCGGGAGCCGGACCATCCGTTCAGGTTCATCGACGAGCGCTACTGAGCGGCCTGCCGCGCCTCGAACGCGGCGACGGCCTGCTCGACGTTGAAGAACATCCGCTCGCGCCCGAGGCGTTCTGCCAGCGGCGTGCGCCGCACGAGCTCCAGCGCCTCGGGGTTGAGCGCCGCCAGCCAGAGCTCCCGGCCCTGTTCCCGCTGTTTCTCCTCCCCCTCGATCAGCATCTTCAGCGCGGTGTATTCGAAGCCCGGAATCGCGGAGCAGTCGAGCAGGACCACCTGCGGGGCGGCGGCCCGGGTCAGGGCGAGCAGTTTTGCGCCGACGTTTGCGGCATTGCCGAAGTAGAGGCGGTCCTCGGGTCGGGCGATGAGCAGGCCGGGAATCGCCTCGTCCTGCGGATGCTCGGGCGAGCACGGGCGGAACACGTTCGTGCCCGGCTTGCGCCGCAGTTCGTAGACCCGCGGATCGTAGGCAAGGTACATCAGTCCCGCCAGCGAGAGCACGATGGCGACGACGATGCCCTTCAGCGTCCCCAGCACCATCACCCCCAGGCAGGCGACCAGGGCCCAGCGAAACTCCATGGTGCGCACGCGGCGGATGGCCACCATCTCCGCCGGGTTCACCAGCCCGATCGAATAGGCGATGACCACCGCCGCCAGCGTGGCGTGCGGCATCAGCGCCAGCACCGGCGCCAGGAACAGCAGCGTCGCGAAGGCCGTTGCCGCCACTACCAGCGCGGCGGCCTGGGTTTGCGCCCCGGCGTTGCGGTTGACCGCCGTCTGCGAGGTTCCGCCGCCGGCCGGCATCGAGCCGATGAATGCCCCCGCGGCGTTCGCGGCGCCGAGGGCAAACAATTCCCGATTCGCGTCGACGGGCGGATCGGTGTTGCGGGCGAAGGCCCGCGCCGCGGCGATCGACTCGGTGAAGGAGATCAGGGCGATGCCGGCCGCCGCCGGCCACATCGCCTCGAACAGGCCGGGCTGCGGCAGCCTCGGCGCCGGGAAGCCCCCCTGGATCGCGCCCACCACGCTCACGCCGGCCGCCTCGAGCCCGACCACGGCCGAGACGGCGATGCCCAGCGCCACGGCCAGCAGCGGCGCCGGGGATTTCGGCAGAAAGCGCTGGGCGAGCGCGATCACGGCGAGGGTGCCGAGGGCGACGCCGAGCGTCGGCCAGGACAGCTCCGGCGCATGGGCGACGATCGAGGCCACGTCGCGGAAGAAGCCTTCCTTGTGGATGTGGATCCCGAGCAGCTTGGGCAGCTGGTCGACGACGATGACGAATCCCACCCCCGCCTTGAATCCCGTCAGCACCGGCTCGGAAATGAAATTGGCGGCGAAGCCGAGGCGCAGGACGCGCGCGGCAATCAGCATCAGGCCGACGAGCAGGCTGAGCGTCGCCGCGGCGGTGAGGGGGTCGAGCCCCGGATCCGCGCGGAGCGCCTCGCCGATCGCCGTCGCGCACAGGATCGCGATCGGCGTGGTGGTGCTGACGCTCAGCAGGCGCGACGTGCCGAGGACCGCGTACACGACCATCGGCACCAGCGCCGCGAACAGGCCGGCCTGCACCGGCAGCTGCGCGATGGTGGCGTAGGCGAGCGCCTTCGGCACGACGACGGCAGCCGTCGTCAGGCCCGGGACCAGGTCCGCGGCGAAGCCCCTTTTCCGGCCGCCCGCTTCCGGCTGCATTGCTTCATCCATTGCGCTTCCCCTTCAGTTCACAGCGGGCATTATCGGGCATTCCCTGCGGCGCCTGCCGGCGCCGCGCGAATCCGCCGGGAAAAGTCTTCGGCCTTGTCGGCCGCCAGGGCGCGCGCGTTGATGAGGCTGCGCTGCTGCAATTCGGCGAACGGCAGGTTGTCCTCGAGCCTGCCGGCATCGTAGAGATACCCGGGCACATGCCCGCTGAGGAGGATCTTCCAGGAGAAGGGGATGCGCCCCGGGTTGACGCCCGCATGCAGCCAGATGTTGGTGGTGCAATTGGTGGTCAGGGTGTTGTAGAACTCCGGCCGTTCCTTGAGCGAATTGATCCTCTGCATGTAGCTGAGGAACAGCTTGCGCCCGGCATCGGTCGCCCCCTTCAGCCGGAACACATGCACGTCCTCCGGCGGGTCCTTGCGGTAATTCGTGCGCAGGCGGATGACGTCCCGCTCGTCGGCGACGACGTAATACAGCTCGTACTGGCGGAAGAATCCCTTCACCGTGGAGTAGCCTTCGCTGCGCTCCTTGCGCGCCTCGATGGAGATCGCCAGATGGTCCTTGCCGGCGAAGCCGAAGCTGATGAAGATGTGGGCGACCGCCGGCCCCATCCAGTAGGTGGCGACCAGGTCCACCGAATCGAGCTGCCGCAGGTCGAAGGCCTTGTCGTAATACGCAGGGGTGAAGTCGGTCTCGCTGCGGTAATCGAAGTTGCGGATGTTGTGCACCGTGACCCGCTCGCCCTCGATGGTGGCGTAGGGCAGGATCGCGACCTCCGGCTGCCAGTCACGGTCGTTGGAAGGCCGGATGGCGAACCATTGCGACAGCAGCAGCGCGAACAGCGCCAGGTAGCCGGCCAGGGCGCGCCAGCGCCAGCGCGGCAGCGCCAGCCCGGCCAGCGCCGCCAGCGAGGCGAGGCCGTACGCGGCGGCGAGCCCGGTACGCAGGGCCGGGCTCGCCTGGTCGAAGAAATACAGGGCCAGCACGCCCCATGCGGCCGTGAACAGCAGGAGCAGCCCCAGCAGCAGCAGGCCCGCCCGCTTCGCCGTTCGACCGATCAGCCCCATTGCGTCATTGCCGCTAGCGGATCGTCGAGAGAGACGAGCCGATATACAGGTACCACGCCGAATGGCCGCCCTCGGACAGGCCATACCCCAGGTACACCGGCCCGAGCTTCGAGTCGATGCCGACGAACAGCGAGCCCGCGTACAGCGCGCCCTTGGTCGGGGTGTTGTCCAGCCGCTTGAAGACGTTTCCCGCCTCCAGCGAGGCGCCGGCGTAAATCCCGGTGCCGAATGCCCTGGAAATATCCGCAAAGCGGCGCCGGTATTGCATCACGCCGAACAGGTATTCGCGGCCGATCAGTTGCGAATTGCGGTAGCCGGACATGTTGAACAGGCCGCCAAGCCTGAACTGGTCGTAGTAGGGCGCGTTGCTGCCCAGGTCGGTTCCCCCGCTGATGCCCAGTCCCAGCACGTCGCGTCCGCGCGAGAACAGCGTCATCCAGGTTCCTTCAATCTTGCGATAGTTCCGGTCCGCGCCCAGCCCGGTCTGGGAGGAGTAGGCCGTGAAGCTGCCGGAGCTGCCCTTGGTGGGGAACAGGCGCTGGTCGACCTGATCGTAGTTGAAACGCAGCGTCGCCCCCGCCGTGTTGCTGTGGCCGGGCGCGATGAACGCCGGGTCGCCGACTTTCTGCTTGGTGGTGACGCCGCCGCGCTGCAGGCCGAGGCGGACTTCGCCCCAGGTGCCGAGCGCGGCGCCGCCTTCGAGGCGCAGGCCGTAGCGCCGTATGTCCAGCTGCTCCACTTCCCTGTCGCCCTGGTAGAGGTACTCGAGCGTCTGGTTGGCGTACAGGGTCGGGGAGACGAAGAAGGTCTGGCTCTTCTCGACAGGCTGGTACAGGCTGATGTTCAGGATGTTCGGGCGGCCAAGCTGGGCGGAAGCGCGGAATTCGCCGCCGAGCGAATTCAGCCAGCGCCGCTCGTAATCGGCGCGCAGCCCCCACGCCGTATCCCCCTTGAAGTCGGTGCTCAGGTTGGCATCGAGCAGCAGGTAGTCCGGGCCTTGCGCCTTTTCGGTGACGTTGTAGGTGAGCACGTTGCGCGAGTCCTCGGTGGTCACCTGGTAGCTGACACTGGAGAAATCGCCGCGCTCGACCAGCCGCTGCGTGTCCGCGTCCGCCTGGGTGGGGTCATAGGTATCGCCGGGCTTGGTCTTGAGATGTCGCTTCATTACCTCGGGGTCCACCGCCTTGAGCCCGGCCAGGCGCACCTCGTCGATGACCTTCGGCGGCGCCTCCGCGATCCGCCGCAGGTCGGCGCGCCAGGCCGCGTAGGCCTGCGGCGACAGGCTGTAGCGCGCGAGCGAGGCCCGGGCATTGCGCGCCGCCGCTTCGCCGATCGGAATCGCCTCGGGCACCTTGTCGAAGTCGCCCGAGGAGATGTCCTGCAGGATCACCGGGATGGAGACGTCCTTCGGCGTCAGCGTCGCCAGCTGCGCCTTTTCGTTGGCCTCGATGGCGATGTTCATCGCCTGCCCGGCCACCGCCAGCGCGCTGCCGAGCTGCGCGCGCGTGGCGGCCGGATTGCCCACCGGCACCGCGATCACGACGTCGGCGCAGGACTCGCGCGCGACATCCACCGGCAGATTGCGCACCAGCATGCCGTCCACATGGAGCCGGCCGTTGTAATCGACCGGCGAAAAGGCGCCCGGCACCGCCATGCTGGCGCGCATCGCGACCGTCAGGTCGCCCTTGTCGAACACCACCATGGCGCCGCTTTCGAGGTCGGTGGCCACCGCCCGGAAGGGGATCGGCAGCTGCCGGAAGTCATGGGTCTGGCGGGCGTTGGCGACGATGCGGCGGAACAGCGCCTCGACCTGGTGCGTCGGCACGATGCCGGCGGGCGCGACGATGCCGCCGTCCTTGACGCCGAATTCGAAGCCCATGGTGAAGATGAAGTCGAGCTGCTTGCGATGAAACGGCACGTCCTCCCGCGGCGCGCTCTTCAGGGTCTCCTTCCAGTTAACCTCGGAGACCACCTTTTCGAGGGCATCCGCCGAGAGGCCGGTCGCATAGGCCGCGCCGACGATCGCCCCCATCGAGGTGCCGGCAATGCAGTCCACCGGCACGCGCATTTCCTCCAGCACCTTGATGATGCCGATGTGGGCGCCGCCCTTGGCGCCGCCGCCGCCCAGCACCAGGCCGATGCGCGGACGCCCGCCCGCGGCGGCCTGCGGCGCGTCGGCCGCAACGCCCGGCGGCGATGCCAGGAGCAGGCTCGCGGCGAGCGCGAAGGGCGCGCACGCCGGGCGGACGGCGGCGTCCCACGATCCGACCCGGGTGATGGCGAGATGCGGCAGGAAACGCTGAATCATGGTCTTGTCCTCGGGCAGAAAAGGAAGCGGCAAGCAATGCACCGCCCGCACTGTGCGGCTAAGCCATGGGATTGTAAGCGACGGAATGCGCCGTCAGCCCCGGAAGGGTGGTTTTTTTGGGTTTATTTGCGGGCCGGCGGCGCCTGCCCGGGCAGGCAGCCCGCGACAGGGGGATCCCCCGCCTGTGCCGCTAGGCCGGCATCCTGAACCTGAGGTCCAGAGTGGCCGCATTCCGGTCACCGCAGGTGCGTCCGGGCTCACGAATGAGGGACGCTCGCAAAAGTGACGCTTTGGTCCGCAGCCAATGCCAAGTCATTGGTTCAAGGAATGGTTGACCTTGGCGAACACGGCAGGGGAAATCTTGAAGCCGGGCGGGATGCCGCGAGAATGGCCTAGAACAACTGCTCCTGGCTGGCCATCGCCTCGTCGAGCCGCGACTGCATGCCGGCGATTCTACGCCGGAACTCCTGCAGGTCAAAGCCGCCCGGCAGCTTGATGGAGAGCAGTTCGTGGGCGAGGTTGAGGGCCGTCATGACGGCCAGGCGCTCGCCGGTGGATTTGGTCTTCGCGCCGATCTCGCGCATCTTTTCGTCGACGAAGGCCACTGCGCCTTGCAGGGCTTCACGCTCGTCCGGGGTGCAGGCGACGCGGTATTCGCGCCCCATGAGGACGATGTCCAGGGTGTTGGCTTCCTTCCGGCTCATTGCTCGGGCACCTGCTCCATGAGGGATTCCAGACGCTCGCAGGCGGTGTCGATTTTCTCGTTGAGGCGGTTGCGCTCGACTTCGAGGCCGGCCACGCGCGTGCGCAGTTCCTGGTTTTCCGTGCGCAGGTTCTGGCACAAGGAAATGAATTGCTCGATGCGCTCTTCGAGCGCGAACAGGTCCCGATCCATCGCGACAAGCTAACCAAAAAGCAGTTTTTCGTCAAGCAATAACAGGGAATTCTGAATGTCGTTTGTAATGCCGTGGCGTGCCGCGGGGACTGACTTCGGGTTTTCTCGCTATAATCCGTGGCGTCGTGTGGTTTTTCCACGCGGCATCCTGTTCCAGGTGCTCCGCCGGCCTTCCGCCGGCGGGTTAAACGGGAACGAGGTGCGCCAGCCCAAGCTGGCAATGCCTCGGCTGCCCCCGCAACGGTAAGCGAGTGCGGGTCCGCCACACAGCCACTGAGCGAATGCTCGGGAAGGCGGCGGATCAAGACTTGCGAGCCCGGATACCGGCCTCGGACAGACCAGTACGGAATCGCCGCGGGGGTGCGGCCACCGGCTCCGGGCCCGCGCCCGCACCGACCGAAGCTCCCCCGGATATTCCGTTTTTGCGAGATTGTCCGGCAGCGGGGACGCAGGCCGGAAAGGGAGCCTTTCACATGCACTTCAAGCAACGTGCCCTTGCGATCGCATTGGGCAGCCTTTTCATTTCCGGTCTTGCCGTCGCCGAGGACGAGGCGGCGGTCATCGTCAGCGCCACCCGCTTCGCCGAGGCGGATCCGCGCGTGCCGGCCAACATCACGGTGATCACGCGCGGGGACATGCGCGACACGCCGGCGACCAACCTGCCCGACATCCTGAGAACCGCCGCCGGCGTCGACGTGCGCACCCTCTACGGCAGCCTGGGCGTCGATGCCACGGTCGACCTGCGCGGCTTCGGCGAGACGGCTACCAGCAACAGCCTCATCCTGCTCGACGGCCAGCGCCTCAGCCCGATCGACATGGGTTCGGTCAGCTGGTCGGCGATCCCGCTTGAGAGCGTGCAGCGCATCGAGATCATCCGCGGCGCCGGCACGGTGCTGTACGGCGACCGCGCCAGCGGCGGCGTCATCAACATCGTCACCGACAAGTCCGGCCGTCCGCGCGCCGCCGCCACGGCGAGTGCCGGCAGCTTCGGCCGCAGCGGCCTCGATGTCCATGGCGCGGGCGGCGGCGACCGCGGCTATTTCAACGTCTTCGCCCATTACGCCGACAGCAACGGCTGGCGCAGGAACGGCCAGCAGGACCAGCAGTCGCTCTCCGGCCGCGCCGGGCTGTACCTCGGTGCCGGCGAGCTGTTCGTCGATTACGCCGCCTACAAGGATTCCTCCGGCCTGCCCGGCTACCTGACCACGACTGCCTATCATGCCGACCCGCGCGCCAGCGCCACGCCCTCCGACTGGCAGAAGCGCGACGGCACCCGCCTGCGCCCGGGCGTGAAGCTGCCGCTGACCGATGCGCTGACGCTCGAGGCGGAAGTGTCGACCGAGGGCGAAGACCAGCATGCCAACTACGCTTCCTTCGGCAGCCGCTCCGATCGCAACAAGGACATGCTGTCCTTCACGCCGCGGCTGCGCTGGCGCCACGGCCTGGGCGGCCTGGGCAGCGAAACCGTGCTCGGCCTGGACTACTACGACGGCGACGTGGATGCCCGCTATTCGACGGCCCCGCGCCAGAAGGCCTCGCAGACCAGCAGCGCCGCCTATTTTCAGAACGTCACCAGCCTGAGCGAGGCCTGGGCGCTGACGCTCGGCGTGCGCAGCCAGCGCCTGGAGCAGGATGCCCACCAGGACGCCTATCCGCCATGGTTCTCGCCGGCTGTGGACGGCAGCGCCACGCGGCGGCGCAATGCCTGGGACCTCGGCGCGAGCTACAGCGGACAGGGCTGGCGCGCCTACGGCAAGGCTGGCACCACCTTCCGCTTCCCCAACACGGACGAGCTCTTCGGCTTCAGCGCGATTCTCGGCGTGCCGGTGTTCGCCGGCGACCTGAAGCCGCAGCACGGCACGATCATCGAGCTGGGCGGCAGCTTCGCGCTCGGGCCGCTGCAGGGCAGGGCCTCGCTTTACCGCATGCGGCTGGAGGACGAGATCGGCTACGACGGCGCGTCAGGCAGCAACGTGAATTTCGATCCGACGCGCCGGCAGGGTTTCGAGGCCGAGCTCGACTGGCGCATCGTCGAGCGCCTCAAGGTGAAGCTGGCCTATGCCTGGACGGACGCGGAATTCCGCGACGGACCCTACGACGGCAATCGCGTCCCGCTCGTGCCGGGCAACAAGGCCACGCTCCAGCTCGCCTGGGACGCCGGGCGCGCGGGCAGCTATGCCGCGTTGGTGAACTACGTCGGTGAGCGGCGCTACAGCGGCGACTACGACAACGTCCGCGGCATGCTGTCCGGCATCACCACGCTGGACCTGCAGGCCGCCTGGGCCTTCGCGCCGTGGACCGTCACGGCGCGGCTGCTCAACGCCCTCGACAAGCGCTATGCGCCCTATGCCGGCTATTCGCCCTGGATCGCCGACCATTACTACTATCCGGCCGACGGGCGCAGCTTCTTTCTCAGCGCCCGCTACGACTTCAGATAGGAAAAGTCAGCCGTGCCGACACGCCGCCGCGCCCTGCTGGTGATCCTGCTCCTGGCCCTGGTCGGCCTGGCGAGCCTGTTGCTGGCGCTGGCGGCGGGCAGCCTGCCGGTGTCTGCCGCGGATGTCGGACGCGCCCTGCTTGGTGACACGGCCGGCGTGGCGGCCGAAGTGGTGCGCGAGCTGCGCCTGCCGCGGGCGCTGGCGGCCTTCGCCTGCGGCGGCCTGCTGGCGCTGGCCGGCGCGCTGATGCAGGTGCTGCTGCGCAATCCGCTGGCCGACCCCTACGTCCTCGGCATTTCCGGCGGCGCCTCGGTCGGCGCCCTCTCCGCCATGCTGTTCGGGTTGCCGCTGCTGCTGGTGAATGGCGGCGCCTTTGCCGGCGCCCTGGCCGCGACGCTGCTGGTGTTCGGCCTGGCGCGCGGCGACGGCTCATGGACGCAGACGCGGCTGCTGCTCACCGGCGTCATCGTCGCCGCCGGCTGCGGCGCGGCGGTGGCGCTGATCCTCTCCATCGCGCCCGAGAACCAGCTGCGCGGCATGCTGTTCTGGCTGATGGGCGACCTGTCGCATGCCGCTTCATTCTGGCCGGCGCTGCTGCTGCTGGCGTTCGGCCTGCTCGCCGCCCTGCCCCTCTCGCGCGACCTCAACCTGCTGGCGCGCGGCGACCTGACGGCGCGCGCGCTCGGCGTGCCGGTGAGCCGCCTGCGCGGCGCGGTGTATGTGCTGGCCGCGCTCGTCACCGCGGCGGCGGTGACGACGACCGGTGCCGTCGGCTTCGTCGGCCTCATCGTGCCGCACCTGGTGCGGCTGGCGATCGGCAACGACCAGCGCGTGCTGCTGCCGGCCGCCGCGCTGGCGGGCGGCGCGCTGCTGACCCTGGCCGACACCCTGGCGCGCACCGTCGTCGCGCCGCAGCAGCTGCCGGTGGGGGTGCTCACCGCACTGATCGGCGTGCCGGTGTTCCTGTATCTGCTGACGCGCAGCCCCCGCGGGAGCGCGGCATGACGGCCTTGCTCTGCGTCCGCGACCTCGACGTCAACATCGGCAGCGTGCGCGTCGCCGCCGGGCTCGGCTTCGAACTCGCCGCCGGCGAGCGCCTGGCCATCCTCGGCCGCAACGGCACCGGCAAGACGACGCTGCTGTCGACCCTCGCCGGCCTGCGCAAGGCCGAGGCCGGCAGCGTCTCGCTGTGCGGGGAATCCTATGAGACGCTCGGCCCGCGCCGCGCCGCGCAATTGCGCGGCCTGCTGCCGCAGGGCCACCTCGACGCCTTCCAGTCGACCGTGCTGGAAACGGCGCTGATCGGACGGCATCCGCACCTCGGCCGCTGGGCCTGGGAGGGTCGGGAGGACGAGCGCATCGCCCGCGAGGCGCTGGCGGCGGTGGACCTCGCCGGCCTGGGCAGTCGCGAGGTGCACACCCTCTCCGGCGGCGAGCGCCAGCGGCTCGCCATCGCCGCGCTGCTGGCACAGCAGCCGCAGGCGTATCTCCTCGACGAGCCGCTCGCCCACCTCGACCTCAACCACCAGATCGCCGTGCTGGAACTGCTGTCGCGGCGCGCGCGCGCGGACGGCGTCGGCATCGTCATGGTGCTGCACGACATCAACCTCGCCCTGCGCTACGCCGATCGCGCGCTGCTGCTGTTCGGCGAAAGCCGCACGCTGGAAGGGCCGGTGGCGGCGGTGCTCACGGCCGAGTCGCTGTCGCGCCTGTACGGCCATCCGCTGCGCGAGATGCGCGACGGCGGGGCGCGCTATTTCGTTCCGGCGTAGGGCGGGAAGATGCTACTGCGGCAGCTGCACGTTGCGGCGGACTTCGAGGCGCGGATTCTGCAGCGCCACCTCGACGGCCCTGGCGGGCTGGATCGACACTTCGTATTCGCCGCTCTCCGCGACGCGGTGGGTCAGCATCGTGATCGCCTGCGCGGGATGGGCCGGCGGCAAATCGTAAGTGCCGGTGTAGGTGACATTGAAATTGCGGCTGGCGACCGCCTGGCCGCCGCGCGACAGGGTGAGCCGGTAGCTGTTCCATTTGCCCGTCTCATGGGGGTTGTTGCCGAGCTCCGCATGAAAATTCAACGCGACCGGAGACATCTCGGTGGTCAGCCTGACGACGACCGGCTTGAAGCCGCCGCCGGCCTCGGGCTCGAGCGGGCGGCTCTCCGCCGCCGTGCCCGTGAAGAGGCCCTCGCAGGCGGCCAGCAGGATCGCAACGCACGCCACGGCCAGTCTCTCTGGCCAGCTTCCTTCGTTGTTCCGCATCAGGGCCCTCCTTTGCAGGGTATCGACCGGTGCCGCGCGCTATTTCGCCGGGCGGCGCGCACGGGCCGTTTCCAGATGCTCGCACAG
>Ga0209477_1000470_pt1 | contig 25018 bp, 23 predicted proteins | sample KloWWTupernatant_FD_187180 | JGI IMG/M metagenome (GOLD analysis project Ga0209477, IMG submission 187180) | Active sludge microbial communities from Klosterneuburg, Austria, studying microevolution and ecology of nitrifiers - Klosterneuburg... | ecosystem: Engineered > WWTP > Aerobic digester >... | reverse complement strand
CGGGAGTCCTGCAGTGCCCGGCGGCCCTCGTTGGCCAGCACTTCGACGGTGGTCCCGACCAGGAGCACCAGGAACGCGATGCGGATCGGGGTTACCACCAAGGTGTTGATTATCCTGGCATGGACGCCGACCGGGGTGATGTCACCGTAGCCGGTTGTGGTCATGGTCACGGTGGCGTAGTACAGGGCGTCCACGAACGAGACGCCGTCGTGCGAAACGTTGTCCGAATACGCGTCCCGGTCGACGTAGACGATCAGCGTGAGCAGGAGGAGCAGCCCGACACCGATCAACACCCTCAATAGCAGCTCTCTCGCCGCCGAACTGCTACGCGCCGGCAGGTGCACCTGGGCGCGTCCCGTCCAGGGCTGCCGACTGCGGCCGAGCCTTGGCCGGATGCCTTCCATCAGACCGTGAGGACTGCGGAGGTGTCGGTGATCCCTGCACCCGCCAGGAGTTCGCGTCCGCCGAGGAAGCTGAGCTCCATCAGCACCGACACGTGGATCAGATCGGCGCCCAGCTTCTCGATCAGTGCCGCGGTGGCACCGATGGTGCCACCGGTCGCCAGGACGTCATCGATCACCAGCACGCGGGAGCCGGGGGTGATCGCGTCGGTATGCACGGCCAGGGTTTCGTTCCCGTACTCGAGCGCGAAGGTCTGGGTGTAGACGTTGCCGGGCAGCTTTCCGGGCTTGCGGACGGGGACGAAGCCGGCGCCCAACTCCAGCGCCACCGGGCCCGCGAAGATGAACCCCCGCGCCTCCATGCCCACGACCACATCTATCCCCGCAGGCGCGGTCGCGGCGAGTTCGGTGACCGCGGCGCGATACCCGGCCGCGTTCGCGAGCAGCGGCGTGATGTCCTTGAACAGCACCCCCGGCTTCGGGAAGTCGGGAATATCCCGAATCAGGGACGCGATCAGCGCCCGGTTCTCGGCTGAGGTGCTCACGGTCACTTCTTGCGCTGGCTGCGGGGCTGCCGGTTGGGCTGGCGCCGCTGGCCGGCGTCCAGGTCCTTCGCGCTGACCAGGCCGAGTGTGGCCGGGTCGACCCCGCTCGCTTCCGGATCACCCACCGCGACCGTGCTCACCGGCTTCGCCTGCGGCTTGCGCGTCGCCCGCTCCGAGGTCCGCGCGGCCCGCCGGGCCAGCCGCTCACGATGCTCGACCATGTCCGCGTCGGACTCCCGCATCTGCGCCAACAGCGGCGTCGCGATGAAGATCGAGGAGTACGCGCCCGCGATCATGCCGATGAACAGGGCGAGGCCCAGGTCCTTCAGCGGTCCGGTGCCGAGCACGAACCAGCCGGTGAACAACAGTGCCGCCACCGGCAGCACACCGATGATGGTGGTGTTCAGCGAACGCACGAGCACCTGGTTCAGTGACTGGTTGGCGAGCTGCGAATAGGTGAGCTTGGTGTTGGTGATGTCGCGGGTGTTCTCACGGATCCGGTCGAAGACCACCACGGTGTCGTACAACGAGTAGCCGAGAATCGTGAGCACGCCGATCATCGTCGCCGGTGTCACCGTGAAACCGACCAATGCATAGACACCCACGGTGACCACCAGGTCGTGCAGCAGCGCAACGATCGCCGCGATGCTCATCTTGAAGTCGCGGAAGTAGGCCCAGATCAGCAGCATCACCAGGCCGAGGAACACGCCGAGTGCGATCAGCGCCTGCGTCGTGATCTGCTGGCCCCAGGACGCGCCGATGAGCGAGTACGCGACCTCGTCAGACTCAGTGCCCACCACGCCGGCGATCGCCGCTTTGACCTGGATCACCTGCTCGGTGCTCAACGCCTTCGTCTGCACGCGGACGGCGGAGTCGCCCACGGTGGTGACGCTGATGTCGTCCGCGTGCGGCAGGTTGAGCTTCGCCACCGCCTCACGAACGTCGTCGACGGTGTTCGCGGTTACCTGGACGGGCGCCTGGAAGTCGGCTCCGCCGGTGAACTCGATGCCCCAGGTGGGCCCCTTGAACAGCAGCGCCGCGAGCGAGACCAGCAGCAGGATCGCCGAGATCACGTACCAACGGTTGCGCTTGGCGACGAAGTCGTAGGAGACCTCGCCGGTGTACAGCCGATGGGCCAGGCCCGACTTCTTGGCGTTGGTCGGCTTCTCGATCACCTCGGTGCTCACGCCTTCGCTCCCTTGATCTCGATCCCCCGCGGCGAACTGTGCAACGGTGGGTTCGTACTCCCCAGGTGCTCGGGCTCGAAGCCGGAGAACCGGTGGCCCTGACCGAAGAACTTGGTGTGTCCCAGCAGCGTCATCATCGGCTTGGTGAAGAAGAACACCACCGCGATGTCGATCAGGGTGGTCAGGCCGAGCGTGAATGCGAAGCCCTTCACCGCACCGATCGCGACGACGAACAGCACAACCGCCGAGAGCAGTGACACCGAGTCAGCGGCCAGGATGGTCTTGCGGGAGCGGACCCAGCCGGTCTCGATCGCGGTACGCAAACTGCGGCCGTCACGCACTTCGTCCCGAATCCGTTCGAAGTAGATGATGAAAGAGTCCGCGGTCACGCCGATCGCCACGATCGCGCCGGCGATGCCGGGCAGGTTCAGGGCGAAACCCATACTCGCGCCGAGCAGAACGATCATCGCCCAGGTGAGCAGGCCGGCCACCACCAGCGACAGCGACACGACCAGAGCAAGCCCGCGGTAGTACAGGAGGCTGTAGAGGAGCACCAACACGAGGCCGATCAGGCCCGCGATGATGCCGGCGCGCAACTGGTCACCGCCCAGCTTCGCCGAGACGTTGTCCACACTGGAGACGTCGAAGGAGAGCGGCAGCGCGCCGTAGGAGAGCACGTTCGCCAGGGATGTCGCCGACTCCTGGGTGAAGCTACCCGAGATACTCGCCCGACCGCCCGCGATGGCGCCCTTGGTGACCGAGGGAGCCGAGATGACCTGGCCGTCAAGGACGATGCCGAACTGGTTCTGCGGGCTGGTCTGCTCGTTCAGGTGGCCGGTCACGGTGTAGAAGCGGTCGCCGCCGTTGGAGTTGAACTCCAGTTCAACCTCCCAGCTCACCGAGTTCTGCGGGATGCCCGCGGTCGCACGGGTGACGTCGCTGCCGTTGATGAGCACCGGGCCGAGCAGGTACTTGTAGGTGCCGGTCTCATCGCAGGCGATCAATGGCTGGTCGGTCACGTCCGGGAAGTTGTCGCCGCACTGGAAGTTCGCGAAGTCAGTGTTGTCGCGGTCGCTCGGCGTCCACTTCAGCAGCTCGTCCAGGGTCTTGGTCTCCCCCGACGGCGCGGTCGGACGCGGGGACGGTTCCGGGGTCGGCAGCTCGGGCAGCGGACGCTTGTTCGCGGTTGGGGACGCGGTGGCCTCGGGCTCGACGGTTGCCGAGGGCGCAGCGGTGGCGGTCTCCTCGGGCGTCGGAGTCACCGTGCCGGTGGCCGCCTCCGCCGAATACACCTTGCGGAAGTAGAGCTGGGCGGTCGTGCCGACCATCTTCACCAGGTCGTCCTGCTGGACGTTCGGCACCGAGACGATGATCTGGTTCTCACCTGAGGTCGTCACCTCGGTCTCGCCGACACCCATCGAGTCGACACGCTGCTGGATGATGCCGCGGGCCAGTTCGAGGCTCTCGGGGTCCACCGAACCGGTGCCGGTGGTGTTCGCCGCAGTCAGCGTGATCGTCGTGCCGCCGCGCAGGTCGAGGCCCAGCTTCGGGCTCCAGGACCCGGAGATCCCCATCAGCGCGTACAGCGCGACCGTGACGAGACCGAGGATCAACAGCGTGCGCAGCGGGTGTGCGTGTTTCCTACTTGCAGTTGCCACTTCTACCTAAGGGGATAGTCAGTTCTTCTGGGTGTCGGGATTGTCCCAGGTGACCGGCTGGTCGGAGTCGACGGGCACCGGGCTGGGGTCGACCTCGTCCGCCTCGATCACCAGCGGCTCGTCGGCGGTGACCACCTGGTCGAGCGCGGTCACGTCGTCGGTAAGTGCCGGCTGGTCGAACTCCGGCTCGTCGGCCAGCTGACTGGCCACGAGGCTGTCGTCGGCGTACTCGAACTCGTCCTCGACCGCCTGCGGGCTGATCGCGCGCTTGTCGATGGTCATTTCGACGCCCGGGGAGATCTCGATGACCGCCTGCTTCTCACCGAGATGCTTGATCGTGCCGATGATCCCGGACACTGTCATGATCCGAGAGCCTACGGCGATCGCGGCCATCAGGTTCTTCTGCTCCTTGGCCTTCTTCTGCTGGGGTCGGATCATCAGGAAATAGAGCGCTGCGCCCATGACGACGATCATCAGCACGGTATCCATGGAGTGTCCTTCGTTAAGTCTGTGGGGACGGCAATGCCGCCGCCGAAGTAGCCTAGCGCCGTTGATTCCGATAACCCATTCGGCGGGCCGCGTCGCGCTCGATCCAGCGACTACTCGACACCGCTGAACAGGTCGGGAGCGGGTGCCGGAGGGTGTTGGTGACCCGGTGGGGTGAGCCCCAGATGCTGCCAGGCTCGCTGGGTGGCCACGCGCCCACGAGGCGTCCGCATCAGGAAGCCCTGCCGGACCAGGAACGGTTCGGCGACCTCCTCCACCGTCTCGGTCTCCTCGGCCACAGCCAGGGCCAACGTGGTGATCCCGACCGGCCCGCCGCCGAAGTGCCGGCACAGGGCATCCAGCACCGCCCGGTCGAGCCGATCGAGGCCGAGCGGGTCCACCTCGTACAGTTCGAGGGCCTTGCGGGCCACCGTCCGGGTGAGGGTGCCGTCGGCGCGCACCTGCGCGTAGTCACGAACGCGACGCAACAACCGGTTGGCGATTCTGGGGGTACCACGAGAACGGGACGCGATCTCGGCAGCGGCCTGCGGGTCGAGGCGGATACCGAGGAGGATCGCCGAACGGGTGAGGATGGTCTCCAGATCGCTCGGGTCGTAGAAGTCCAGCTGTGCGGTGAACCCGAAGCGGTCGCGCAACGGTCCAGGCAACAGACCGGCCCGCGTGGTCGCCCCGACCAAGGTGAACCGGGGGATTTCCAATGGGATGGCGGTGGCGCCTGGACCCTTGCCGACGACCACGTCCACCCGGAAGTCCTCCATGGCGAGGTAGAGCATCTCCTCGGCCGGCCGGGACATGCGGTGGATCTCGTCGAGGAAGAACACCTCGCCCTCGGTCAGTCCCGAAAGAATCGCGGCCAGATCGCCGGCGTGCTGGATGGCGGGTCCGGACGTGATCCGGATCGGGGCGCCCATCTCGGCGGCGATGATCATTGCCAGGGTGGTCTTGCCCAGGCCGGGCGGGCCGGAGAGCAGCACGTGGTCAGGCACGGTCCCGCGATGCCGGGCGCCGGCCAGTACCAGCCCGAGCTGGTCGCTGACGCGGCGTTGCCCGCGGAACTCGTCCAGTGTGCCCGGTCGCAGCGCCGACTCGGCGGCCTGCTCGTCGACGAAGGCGTGCGGGTCGAGCGGGTCGGTTTCGTAGTCGGACGGCGCCACGGAGCTCACTTTGCCAGGGTGCGCAGCGCCGCGCGCAACAGGACGGCCACCGGCGTGTCCGGTGACTCCTCGGCGAGACCGGAGACCCGCTCGCAGGCCGCCTCCGCGTCGCGGGTGGAATAGCCGAGGCCCTCAAGTCCGGCACGCACCTGCTCGCGCCAGACCGCAGCAGCGGCGGCCGAACCGACCACGGGCGCACCCGAGCCGAGGGCAGCGACCTTGTCCTTGAGTTCGAGAACCAGCCGCTGGGCGCCTTTGCTGCCGATGCCGGGGACGCGGGTGAGCGCGGCCACGTTGCCGGACGCGACCGCGGCGCGGAACTCGTCGGGGCCGAACACCGAAACCACCGCTTGAGCGATCTTGGGGCCGATGCCCGTAGCGCTCTGCACGAGTTCGAAGCAGTCGCGCTCCCCCGGCTCGGCGAACGCGTAGAGGGTCAGCGAGTCCTCCCGCACGACCAGCGAGGTGTGCAGGGTCACCCGGTCGCCGACCCGCACCGAAGTGGCGGTGGACGGGGTGCAGAGCGCCTTCAAGCCGAATCCGGACAGGTCGATCACCAGCCAGGTTCCACCCACCGCGGCCACCTGGCCGGTGAGTCTCGCGATCATGCGGTCCTCCCAGCTGCCTGCTTGGCCAGTGCGGCGGCGATCCGGTCGGCTCCTGCCCCGCGCCAGAGGTGGCAGATGGCCAGCGCCACCGCGTCCGCTGCATCGGCGGGCTTGGGCGGGGCATCGAGGCGAAGGATGCGGGCGACCATGGTGCCCACCTGGGCCTTCTCCGCGCGGCCCGAGCCCGTGATCGCTGCCTTGACCTCGGTGGGCGTGTGGGTGTGCACCGGCAGCCCGGCCCGCGCGGCCACCAGCATGGCCAGACCGGCAGCCTGTGCGGTGCCGATCACCGAGAGCACGTTCTGGTCGGCGAAGACCCGCTCCACCGCAACCGCATCGGGCTGGTGCTCGGCCACCCAGGCAGTCAGACCGGCTTCGATGAGCAACAGCCGCTGCGGCAGTTCCATCGTCGAAGGCGTCGTGATCACGCCCACCGCCACCAGCTGCGGCGGACGACCGGGGCTGCCCTCGATCACACCTACCCCGCACCTGGTGAGGCCGGGATCGACTCCCAAGACCCGCATCCGCGCACCCTCCGTCTAGAACATCTGTTCGGATAGTAGCCCGCGGTTCGCGAACCGCGTCCCTGCCACGCCCACCGGTGTCAAAACTGGATCCGGATGTCCAAGAGCTCGCGCCGCGGACTGAACAGAAGGGGACGGTTCTTTTTCGTTCAAGTTGTCCACACGGGCTGGTCGCCGGACGCCGCCTGTGGAAAACCTGAACGAATAAGAACCGTCCCCGATCGTTCAGTCCAGCTGGTTGCCGATCTCGTCGGGGACGTCCTCGTTGCTGTAGACGTTCTGCACGTCGTCGAGGTCCTCGATCGCGTCGAGGAGCCTGAACAGCTTCTCGGCAGCCTCCACCGAGTCGATCGCGGTGGTGTACTGCGGCACGAACTGCACCTCGGCCGAGTCGTAGTCGAGCCCGGCGGCCTGCACCGCCTTGCGCACCTCGACCACGAGGCTGGGGTCGCTGATCACCTTGAACGCCTCGCCGTCGTCGGAGACGTCCTCTGGGTCGGCGTCAAGGGTCGCCTCCAGCAGGTCGTCCTCGGTGAGCACGCGCCCGGCTTGGGCCTTGCCGACCTCGACCACGCCCTTGCGGTCGAAGATGCGGGAGACCGAGCCGACGTCAGCCATGGTGCCGCTGTTGCGGGTCACCGCGACGCGGACGTCCGAAGCGGACCGGTTGCGGTTGTCAGTGAGGCACTCGATCAGGATGCCCACGCCGCCAGGCCCGTAGGCCTCGTACATGATCTCGATGTAGTCGACGCTGTCGCCGCCGACCCCGCCGCCGCGCTTCACCGCACGATCGATGTTGTCCACCGGCACCGAGTTCTTCCGCGCCTTCTGGACCGCGTCGTAGAGCGTCGGGTTTCCAGAGGGGTCAGCGCCGCCGGTACGGGCAGCGACCTCGATGTTCTTGATCAGCTTGGCGAAGAGCTTGCCGCGCTTGGCATCGATGACCGCCTTCTTGTGCTTGGTGGTGGCCCACTTGGAGTGACCGCTCATTTACGTCCGTCCGGTAAGAAGTTGGTTTTGCGCGCCTCAGTGTAGGCCACTTAACCTGACCGGCATGAGCGAGCGGTTGCATGGCGAGTACAAGGTGCCCGGGGGGAAACTCGTCGCGGTGGACTTGAATGTGGTGGACGAACGACTGGCGCAGGTCAGCGTGAGCGGCGACTTCTTCCTCGACCCGGACGAGGCCCTTGCCGTGATCGACCGCGCCCTTGCCGGTCTGGATGTCGAGACCTCCGTGGGCGAACTCGCGGCCCGGATCGACGTAGACCTCGCCCGCGCCAAAGCGGACGGGCTGCTGGGTGTGCCGGTGACGATGGTCGGGTTCGACTCATTGGCCGTCGCGATGGCGGTCCGGCGGGCCCTTGGCCGATCAACGGGATGGGCCGATCACACCTTCACCTTCCTCGACCCCGGGCCGCTCGACCCGGCCGAACACTGCGCGCTGGACGAAGTCCTGGCGCGCGAACTCGCCGCCGGCCGTCGCGGACCCAGCTTCCGGTTCTGGGAGTGGGAGAACCCGGCCGTGGTGATCGGGTCGTTCCAGTCGCTGCGCAACGAAGTGGACGCGGAAGCCGCGGCCGAGCACGGTGTTCAGGTCGTCCGGCGGGTCTCCGGCGGCGGCGCCATGTTCATGGAGGCGGGCAACTGCATCACCTTCTCGCTGGTCGTGCCGGCCACCCTCGTGGATGGGATGAGCTACGAGGCGTCCTACGCCTTCCTGGACGAGTGGGTGCTGGCCGCACTCGGAGAGGTGGGCGTGCAGGCGCATTACGCGGGCCTGAACGACATCGCTTCGCCGGCAGGCAAGATCGCCGGCGCAGCCCAGAAACGCTTCGTCGGCGGCGCAGTTCTCCACCACGTGACCATGGCCTACGACATCGATGCGGACAAGATGCTGCAGGTGCTCCGGATCGGCCGCGAGAAGCTCTCCGACAAGGGCACGAAGAGCGCCAACAAGCGTGTCGACCCCGTGCGCTCACAGACCCGACTGCCGCGCTCTGAGGTGATGGCCTCGTTCGAGGCCACCTTCCGCAGCCGCTATCGCGTGGTGGACGGGCACCTGACCACGGCCGAACTGAACGAGGCCCGCGAACTCGCAACCAGCAAGTTCAGCAACCCGGAATGGATCGCCCGGGTGCCCTGAGCCCTCACCCCGCCAGCAGAACCCGGGCTTGCATGGCCGCTGCGATGCGGTCGAAGTCGCCCGGGCCGATCCGGAACATTCCGCGCCGGAACAACATGCCCCAGTGCACCGGGTCGGTGACGAAGCCCAGCGCGGACAGCATGGGCCGAACCGGTACCGCTTCGCATTCGGCGAACCGGACGCCCAGGCGCCACGGCCGGCTGCCGTCGGCCACCCGCGCCTCGTACGGCTCCGCGCCGACGACGGTGCCGCAAGCGGTGAACTGCTGTAGCGGCTCACCGTCGGGATGGCTCTGCCGCGGCGAGTAGAAGACGATCCGATCGCCCCGCCGCAGCCTGGCCAGCCGCGTACGGGCTTCGGTGTTGGCTTGGATGTAACCGCCGCCCACGTTTCGAGCCACCTGGTCGAGGCTCACCGTGCTGACCCAGAAACGGGTCTGACTCTGTGCTGCTGAAGTTGTCATGAGGTGAGTCTGGATGCCGCCACTGACATTTCTTCCGCACCGTATCGGGGCCCGGTGACGGCGGCCCTTCGTGACGGCTTGCTCGTTCCTCGCAAGCCTCCTCAGGGACCGGTTGGAGGGTGCCGACTCGCTCCCTCACAGGCCTCCCCGGCGACCGGTTGGAGGGTGCCGGCTCGCTCCCTCACAGGCCTCCCCGGCGACCGGTTGGAGGGTGCCGGCTCGCTCCTCACAAGCCTCCCCGGCTGCCGATCAGCCGGTGACGGCGAGTGCTTCGGTAAGGGTGAAGTTGCCGACATAGAGGGCGGTGCCGATGATCGCTCCCTCGACTCCCAGCGGCACCAGTTCACGCAGGGCGCGCAGATCATCGAGCTGCGCGATCCCCCCACTGGCCACCACGGCGGCGTCCGTGCGTCCGCAGACCTCACGGAGCAGGTCCAGGTTCGGCCCGCTGAGCATGCCGTCACTGGCCACATCGGTGACCACGTAGCGGGAGCAGCCGGCCGCGTCGAGCCGGTCGAGGGTCTCCCACAGGTCGCCGCCCTCGCGCGTCCAGCCGCGCGCGGCCAGGCGCGTCCCGCGGACGTCCAGACCGATCGCCACCCGATCGCCGAACTCCCCGATCACGCGGTCGCACCACTCGGGGTTCTCCAGGGCGGCGGTGCCGATGTTCACCCGGCGGCAGCCGGTGGCCAACGCACGCTCCAGGGACGCGTCGTCGCGGATCCCACCGGACAGTTCCACCTTCAGCGCCAGGCGCTCGACGATCCCGGCGATCACCTCGGCATTGCTGCCACGGCCGAAAGCCGCGTCCAGGTCGACCAGGTGCAGCCATTCCGCGCCGCCGTCCTGCCAGCGCAGCGCCGCGGCCAGCGGGTCGCCGAAGACCTTCTCCGAGCCGGCGACGCCCTGGACCAATTGGACGGCCTGGCCCCCTTGCACATCGACGGCGGGCAGTAGTTCGAGCTTCATGATTCCCTTCGCAAGGTGTCCAGCCAGTTGCGCAACAGGCGTGCTCCGGCGTCGCCGGACTTCTCCGGATGGAACTGGGTCGACCAGAGCGGCCCTTGCTCGACCGCCGCGATGAACCGGTCGCCGCCGTGCTCGGCCCAGGTGATGCGCGCGTTCTGCGGCCAGTCCGGCACCTCGTGCACTCCATAGGAGTGCACGAAGTAGAAGCGTTCGCCCTCGACCCCGGCGAACATCGCCGACGCGATCGGCGGCTGGACGGTGTTCCAGCCCATGTGCGGCAACGGGACGGCGTCCAGTCGCTCCACAACGCCGGGCAGCACACCGACTCCCGGCGCCGGGTCGCCGTGCTCGACACCGAGGGCGAACAGCACCTGATGACCCACGCAGATGCCCAACACCGCACGCTTGGCAGCCAGCCTGCGAAGGATGAGTTGCGGCCCACCCACCGCTGCCAGTCCGTCCATGCAGGCGGCGAAGGCGCCGACCCCGGGGACGAGCAGACCGTCGGCCGCCAGGCAGGTGTCCGCGTCCGCGGTCAGCACTACCTTCGCGCCGGCGGCTTCGAGCGCTCGGGTGACCGAGTGCAAGTTGCCGGAGCCGTAGTCGAGGACCGCTACCGAAGGGGTTGCGAAGCCGGCGGCCGGCGTGGTCTCGACAAGCTCGACCAACCGATCACCTGACTCGACCAACCGATCGCCTGACTCGACCAACCGATCACCTGACTCGACCGACCGAGCCGACAGCTCCGCGGCAGCGTCCAGCTCAGCCCGCGAGCCAGCAACCACGGCTTCGTCAGGCTCAGTCAGCGTGTGGGACGCCCTCACAGGCTGCCTTTGGTCGACGGCACCTGGCCGGCGATCCGCGGGTCGATGGCGATCGAGTCGCGCAGTGCGCGAGCGAGCGCCTTGAACTGGGCTTCGACGATGTGATGCGGGTCGCGTCCGGCCAGCACGCGCAGGTGCAGGGTGATCCCGGCGTTGATCGCGAACGACTCGATCACATGTTGGGTCATCGAGCCCGCGTACGGCACCCCGGAGCCGCCGATCAGGGCATACTGCTGGCCTTCGGGCTCGCCGGAGTAGACCACGTACGGCCGTCCGGCCAGGTCGACCACGCAGTGCGCGAGGGCCTCGTCGAGCGGCACGGTCGCATCGGCGTAACGCCGGACGCCCGCCTTGTCGCCCAGGGCTTCGGCGAACGCCTGCCCGAGGACGATGGCGGTGTCCTCAACACTGTGGTGCCCGTCGATGTGCAGGTCGCCGGTGGTGGTGATCTCAAGGTCGATCAGCGAGTGCTTGGCCAGCGCGGTGAGCATGTGGTCGTAGAAGCCGACGCCGGTGCTGATCGTCGACGCTCCGGTGCCGTCGAGGTTGAGGGCGACGCGAACCTGAGATTCGCTGGTCGTCCGCTCACGAACCGCGGTGCGCGCGCTCATTTCTCCTCCATCACTTCGGCCAGTGCCGTGTAGAACGCCTGCGTCTCCTCCGGGGTGCCGGCCGAAACCCGCAGATAGCCGGCCGGACCGGTCTCGCGCACGAGCACGCCCCGGTCGAGGAGCCGCTGCCAGACATCATGCCGGTCGGCGAACGGACCGAACAAACAGAAGTTGGCGTCGGAGTCGATCACCTCCACCCCGAGTTGAGGCAACCGCACCAGCATCTGGTCGCGGGTCGCCCGCAATTCATCCACCTGGGCCAGCAACTCGGCCGAGTGCTTCAAGGCGACCCGAGCCACCGCCTGGGTCTGGGCAGAAAGGTGGTAGGGCAGCCGGACGATCCGACAGGCGTCCACGATCGCCGGGCTCGCCGCCAGGTAGCCGACCCGGCCCCCCGCCAGGGCGAACGCCTTGCTCATCGTGCGGGACACCACGAGGTTGCCGAACCGTGGCAGCAGTGTCAGCGCGGTCTGCTCCGGGTGCCGGGCGAACTCCTGGTAGGCCTCGTCGACCACCACGATGGTTTCGGTGCCGGCCAGCACCGCCTCGATCACGTCCAGCCCAGTGGTGGTTCCGGTGGGGTTGTTCGGGGTGGTGATCACCACCACCGCGGGCTCGTGGGTCGCGATCGCGCGCAGCACCGTGTCGGCGTCCAGGCTGTAGTCGGGTAGCCGGGGCTCGGTGACATAGGTGGTGTGGGTGTTGCGCGCATACTCGGGGTACATCGAGTAGGTCGGCGTGAAGCTGAGCACCTTGCGGCCGGGGCCGCCGAAGGCCTGGAGCAGGTGGGTCATCACCTCGTTCGAACCGTTCGCGGCCCAGAGCTGCAGAGGAATCAGGCCATGCCCCAGGTAGGCGGCCAACGCCTCGCGCAGCGCCCACGCTTCCCGATCGGGGTAACGGTTCAGCGACTCGGCTGCGACCGCGGCCGCCATCTCTGCCCGGATACCAGCGCTCGGCGGATACGGGTTCTCGTTGACGTTCAGCCGCACCGGGACGTCCAGTTGGGGTGCACCGTAGGGCTCCTCCCCCACCAGTTCGGGCCGCAGCGGCAGCTCCTCCAGCCCAGCCTCCGGCCTCATGCCGGACGCCTGACAGTGATCGCCGCGCCGTGCGCGGGCAGGTCCTCGGCTGCAGCGAAGGTCTCCACGACGGACGCAACCTCCAGCAGCGCGGCCTCGGAGTACTCGATCACGTGCACCTGCTTACGGAAGCTGTGCACGTTCAAGCCCGAAGAGTGGCACGCGCAACCCGCGGTGGGCAGCACGTGGGTCGAACCCGCGCTGTAGTCGCCGAGTGAGACCGGTGAGAACGAGCCGACGAAGATCGCCCCGGCATTGCGGACGCGGGCCGCGACCGCGGCTGCGTCCGCGGTGTGGATCTCCAGGTGCTCGGCGGCGTAGTCGTTGACAACCGCGAGGCCTTGGGCGACATCGTCGACCAGGACGATGGCCGACTGCCGTCCGGTCAGCGCGGTGCGGACTCGCTCGGCGTGCTTGGTCGCGGTCACCTGCGGCCCTAGTTCGGCCTGAACAGCGTCGGCAAGGCTCACTGAATCGGTCACCAGCACCGAGGCGGCCATCGGGTCGTGCTCGGCCTGGGAGATCAGATCGGCGGCGACGTAGCTCGGCACGGCCGTTGCGTCGGCGAGGATCGCGATCTCCGTCGGCCCGGCCTCGGAGTCGATGCCGATCCGGCCGCGCAGCAGGCGCTTGGCGGCCACGACGTAGATGTTCCCGGGACCCGTGACCAGATCGACCCCCGGGCACAGGTCAGGAACGCCGTAGGCGAACATGGCGATCGCCTGGGCGCCGCCGACCGCGTAGACCTCGTCCACGCCGAGCAACTGGCACACGGCGAGAATGTTCGGGTGCGGCAGGCCGCCGAACTCGGCCTGCGGCGGGCTGGCCACCGCGATCGAGGGCACACCGGCAACCTGGGCAGGCACAACGTTCATCAGCACGCTTGACGCGAGCGGGGCGAGCCCGCCGGGCACGTACAGGCCGACCCGGTTGACCGGGATCAGCTTCTGTTCCACGTTCGCGCCGGGAGCTAGTTCCACGCGCACCGGAGTGGCCTCCGCTTCGGCCTCAGCGACCTGACGGCGTCGCCGGATCGCCTCGCCGAACGCGGCGCGGACGTGCGCGTCCAGTCCGTCCAGGGCGGCCGCAAGCTCGTCGGGTGGAACCCGGAAGGACTTCGGCACGACCCGGTCGAAACGCTCGGAGAACTCGGCCAGCGCCGCGGCACCGCGTTCGGCCACAGCCGCGACGATCGGACGCACGTGCTCGACCGCCGCGTCGACGTCGAACTCGGCCCGGGGCAGCACGCCGCGGTAGTCGGGCATGGCCCGGCCCCGCAGGTCGATGGTTCTCAGCACACCCGGATTCTATTGGGACGGTCCACGGGCGCCCGCCAGCGCACCGGTCCGTGGGCAGCGGCTCGGACTCCCAGTGGCGGAAATGATTGACTAGGCCGCATGTTCATCGGGCTCGGCACCGCCGTCAACGTCGTCGCGGTGGTGATCGGCAGCACCTTGGGTGTGTTGGCCGGCCATCGGCTCCCCCATCGCACCCGGGACCTGGTCACCCAGGTGCTCGGCCTGGTGACACTGGTGATCGGCGGGTTGTCGGTGGCGTCCGGCATGTCGGAGGCGTTCACCGCCGAGGTCGGCGCACAGGCGCGACTCCTGATCATCCTCGGCTCACTGCTGATCGGCGGCATCATCGGTTCTTTGCTCCAGATCGAGCACCGCCTCGATCGTGGCGCCGAGCTGCTGCACGACCGGTTCGCGTCCGCAAGTGAAGGCAGCACGTTCGTGGAGGGCGCCGTGACCGCAACGCTCGTGTTCTGCGTGGGGCCGCTGTCGATCCTCGGCTCTCTCTCCGACGGGCTGGGCCAGGGTGCCGAACAGCTGCTGGTGAAATCGATCATGGACGGGTTCGCTTCGATCGCCTTCGCCGCTTCACTCGGTATCGGCGTGATGGCCGCGGCGATCCCGCTGGCCCTCTACCAAGGCCTGCTCACCCTGCTCGGTTTCGCGCTCGGCAACTTCCTGCCTGCTGGGCAGGTGGACGCCATCGGCGCCACCGGTGGTGTGATCCTCCTGGGACTCGGTTTCCGGTTGGCCGGCATCAAGCAGATCCCGGTGGGCGACCTGCTGCCCGCGCTGGTGGTGGCACCGCTGCTCACCGCCCTCGTCGGGGCCTTCGTCTAGCCGGCACTGCGAGGCACCGATGTCTGCGACCCCAGCGACCCGTGCGCTTGACGCTTCGGGCGTCGAGTACACGCTGCACCCGTACGCACACGACCCCGGGAGCACGGCCTACGGTGACGAAGCTGCCACCGCGCTGGGTGTGGACCCGATGCGGATCTTCAAGACGCTGGTGGTCGACGTCGGCACGAGCCGTCCGGAGTTGGCGGTGGCCGTGGTGCCGGTGGCCGGACAGCTCGACCTCAAGCACTTCGCCACCGCTCTCGGCGTGAAACGGGCCGTGATGGCCAAGGGCCCGCTGGTGGAGCGCAGCACCGGCTACGTGCTCGGCGGGGTCTCGCCGCTGGGCCAGAAGACTCCCCTGCCGACCGTGATCGACGAGACCGCACAACTCTGGGACACGATCTACGTCTCCGCGGGAAGACGCGGCCTGCAAGTCGAACTGGCTTCAGCCGACCTGGCCGGGGTCATCGACGCTGAGTACGCCGACATCGCCCGCTGAACCCGACTGCTCAGCTCACGTCCGGCGCTTGAGCCAGGGCAGCGCGCAGGGCTGCGCGCCCGGCGACCAGCGATTCACGCAGCAGAATGTCCTGGTGGTGGCGCAGGTCATCGAACGGGAGACGTGGCAGTCCGTCCGCCACCGCGTGCCAGGCGAGGTCGCCGATCACCTGCTGCGCCACCACGGCGTCCTGCACCGCACCCAGGCCCTCGGTCACCGCCTCCCAACCGGCACGCCATGCCTCGGCGCGCTCGCCGAGCGCGGGCACCAGCACTTCGCAGCCGTAACGGGCCGCTTTCGCTGCCTTGCGCACCTCGTGCCACCGGGTCAGGTCGGACGGACGCGACTCGGCATGCTCGGCGAGCCTCCGGACGCGGTGCACGGCCCGGCCGAGCATCGGCGGTAGCACGCGCGCAGCCTGCTTGTCCGCGACCCGAGACCACTCCGGGCGGGCCAGCAGCTCCTCCAGGGCGAGGTGCAGGCGCTCGTAACGCGCCGTCCGCATGGATTCGACCAGCGCCGCATGCGCGGCTGCGTGGGTCGCGCCGAGAGCATGTTCGATTCGGTCGGCGATCACCAGGCGGGAGCCCTCGGGCAGGTCTACCAGTGCCTCGAGCAGTCGGGCTCGCAGCACCTCGGCGTCGCGGGGCGCGCCCAGCTCCTCCGCATGCCAGCGCAGCTCGTCGCGAAGGCCGCGGGTGCTCCCCGCGAAGACCTCGCGATAGGTGCGCAGGGCGCTGCGCAGCCGCCGGGTGGCCACCCGGCTGCGGTGCACCGCGTCCGGTGCGTCGGCGAGCACGTCGGGCTCCCGGGTCTGGAGCACCCCGATCTGGTCGGCCAGGTAGGCGCCCACCACCTCACCGGCGCTCGACTCCGGGCCCGCCGGCCGGTACGCAGCGATCGCCTCGGCAAGCGCACGGCCGATCTTCGAACCTGTCTCGGCTCTCCGGACGTCGTTCGCTGCGAGCACTGCCTCGATGCGGTCGAGCAACCCAATCTCCCCGCCGACGAGTTCGATCTCAGCTTCGCGCCAGTACTCCTGCCGGGTACCAACCTCGGCGACCACTTCATCAGTGCAAGCAACAGCCAGCACCAGCCCGTCCGCGCCGAGCAGCTGCTGCTCGCGACGGTGGGTGCGCAACACGGCCACAGGTGCCAGCGGTGCGCCGTCCAACGTTGCGGCCACCTGCTCGCGGAACTCCGCCGGCACCCGTGACGGCCCTGGGGCCCGTTGCAGCTCCACCCGCTGGTCAGGGGTGGGTCCGGGCAGCTTGAGGTGCCACCCCGCGTCCGCACCGCCGGTGCGGTGGCGGATCACCTGCCAGGCGCGCGTGAGCCGGAAGTCGGGAGCGTCGTAGTAGGTGGCCGTCAGGTCGAACTCAGCAGACGGCCCGAGCCGCACGGTCGGCGCCAGCGCCGGCAGCTGCTGGCCGGCTGCCAGCGCGTACTTGCGTTCGGCCTCGATCATCTGATCGGATCAATCGGTGGACTCTTCGGAGGCGGTGAGCACGCCCCGCTCGTCCACGGTGCCGGGATCCTCGAGTTCAGCATCCACCGGACGCCGCCGCCAGAACGCGGTGCCCTCCTCCTCGTCCGGACCGAAGGATGAGATCAACAGCACGGGCGTGACCGCACCCAGTCCCCAGATCGCAAGAGCCGAGATCGACCGCAATTCCAACGAGATCGGGACGAGATCACCGCTCTGGGCAGTGCCGAGCCGGTCGGCGAAGTGGTTGGGGCCGATCAGTTCGCCGAACTGCCAGCACACGACACCCGCCAGCAACCCGGCGCCAAGAGCCAGCAGCACGGTCGGCCACCCGAGTGGGTGGAACCAGCGCCACGCGACCAGACCGAGCCCGGCGCCCACCAGCGCCCCGGTGACGACGAACCAGACATCGGCGGACACCACCTCGGTCAGGCCACGCTCGGAGATCACCGCGGAGCCGTCCGGCTGGATCGCATAGGTGGGCAGGGTCACGCCCATCGACCAGAGCACCCCCGCCAGCGCACCGACGACCAGGGCCAGCCCGACCAGCAGGCCGATCCAGGACGCCACGAAACGGCGCGGGTCGCCCAGGATCGCCTGGGCTTGTCCCTCGGTCACGGTGGTGCTCACGCGGCCGAGCTTACGCGAAGCCGTCCTGGTGCAGACGGCATCGGCGCCTGGGCGCAGCGCGTCCTCACGCGTTCACGCAGGACGGCCCCAGCAGGGCCTTCAGGTCGGCCATCAGCGGACGTGAGGGAGCGACCCGCAGGCCGTCGTCCAGTCGCCAGATCTTGCTGCCGGTGGTCGCAGAGACCAGCTTGACCCGCACCTCGGTCGGGCCGGGGTGGGCCCGCAGCACCTGCCGCAACTGCTCGACCACGGCGGGTGTGCAGCGCACGGCCGGGAGCTGGATCACCAGCGGTCCGGTCGGGCCCTCCGCCACGTCGGGGAACGCCACCTCATTGCCCTGCATCTCGAGGCTGTCATCCTTGGTGCGGATGCGGCCCTTGATCCGCACCACAGTGTCAGTGGCCAGCGATGCGGCGACCCCGGCGTACACCTTCGGGAACAGCAGCACCTCCATCGAGGACTCCAGGTCCTCCACGGTGGCGATCGCCCAGAGGTCACCGTTCTTCGTCTGCTTGCGCACCACCTGGGTGATCATCCCGGCGATGGTGATCATGCCCTCGCGAGGGCCGTCGTCCGCCCGCAGTTGCCCGATACTCAACTCCCGGTGCGCAGCCAGGATGTGCTCCAGGCCCTGCAGCGGGTGGTCGCTCACGTACAGCCCGAGCATCTCCCGCTCGAAACCGAGGCGGACGCGTTTGTCCCACTCGGGAAGGTCAGGCACCGGGCTGGCCGCGATCCGGTCGTCGCTGGTGCCGAAGTCACCGAACAGGTCATCCTGACCGTTGGCCTGGTTGCGCTTGAGGTCGATCACCTCGTCCACCCGCCGTTCGAAGCACTCCATCAGCGCCCGGCGAGTATGCCCCATCGAGTCGAACGCGCCGGCCTTGATCAGCGACTCGATCACCCGCTTGTTACAGACGACCAGCGGAACCTGGTCAAGGAAGGAGTTGAAGTCGGACGCCTTGCCGAACTCGGTGCGGGCCTCGACGATTCCGCGCACCACGTTGTCACCGACGTTGCGAATAGCTGCCAGACCGTAGCGGATGTCCTCCCCGACCGGGGTGAACATGCCATCGGACTCGTTCACGTCCGGCGGGAGCACCTTGATGCCCATCCGACGCGCCTCGCCGAGGTACAGGGCGGTCTTGTCCTTGTCGCTCTTCACCGATTCCAGCAGCGCGGCCATGTATTCGCAGGCGTAGTTGGCCTTGAGGTAGGCGGTCCAGTAGGAAATCACGCCGTAAGCGGCCGAGTGCGCCTTGTTGAAGGCATACGCGGCGAACGGGACCATGATCTCCCAGAGCGTGTTGATCGCCGCGTCGGAGTAGCCGTTGGCGCGCATGCCCTCGCTGAAGGGCTTGAACTCGGCCTCCAGGACCTCCTTCTTCTTCTTGCCCATCGCCCGGCGAAGCAGGTCCGCCTGGCCGAGGCTGTAGTCGGCGACGCGCTGGGCGATCTGCTGGATCTGCTCCTGGTAGACGATCAGGCCGTAGGTGGTGTCGAGGATGTCGGCCAGCGGCTCGGCGAGTTCGGGATGGATCGGCTCGACCTTCTGCCGTCCGGTCTTGCGCAGGGCGTAGTTGGTGTGGCTGTCGGCGCCCATCGGTCCCGGACGGTAGAGCGCGATCGTTGCCGAGATGTCCTCGAAGTTGTCCGGACGCATCATCTTCAGCAGTGAGCGCAGGCCGCCGCCGTCCAGCTGGAAGACGCCGAGGGTCTCGCCGGAGGCCAACAACTCGTAGGCGGCGCGGTCGGTCATGTCGCGCCGCATCGCGTCCAGATCGAGCTCGATGCCGCGGTTGAGCTGCACGTTGCGGACGGCGTCGTCGAGGATGGTCAGGTTCCGAAGACCCAGGAAGTCCATCTTGACCAAGCCGAGGTCCTCGCAACTCGGGTAGTCGAACTGCGTGATGATCTGGCCGTCCTGCTCCCGCTTCATCACCGGGATGACGTCCATCAGCGGCGCGCTGGACATGATCACGCCGGCTGCGTGGACGCCCCACTGCCGCTTGAGGCCTTCGATGCCGCGGGCGGTGTCGACGACCAGCTTCACATCGGGGTCGGACTCATAGAGCTCGCGGAACTCGGTGCCCTCGCCGTAGCGATCGTGCTCGGGGTTGAACACGTCGGCCAGCGGCACGTCCTTGCCCTGGACCGGCGGGGTGTAGGCCTTGGTCAGCTTCTCGCCGAGCGCGAACGGCATGCCCAGTACGCGACCGGCGTCCTTGATCGCCTGCTTGGCCTTGATCGTGCCGTAGGTGACGATCTGGCAGACCCGGTCGTCGCCGTACTTCTCGGTGACGTAGCGGATCACCTCGCCGCGGCGGCGATCGTCGAAGTCGACGTCGAAGTCGGGCATCGAGGGCCGTTCGGGGTTGAGGAAGCGCTCGAAGATCAGGCCGTGCGGAACCGGGTCGAGGTCGGTGATGCCCATCGCGTAGGCGCACATCGAACCAGGCCCGGAACCGCGTCCCGGGCCGACCCGGATACCGTTCCGCTTGGCCCAGTTGATGAAGTCGGCAACCACCAGGAAGTACCCGGCGTAGCCCTTGCCGATGATCACTTCCTGCTCGTAGGCGGCCTGCTTGGTGGCGTAGTCAGGCACGTCGCCGCGGAACCGCTTGGTGAGCCCGGCCGCAACCTCCTTCACGAACCAACTGGACTCGCTCTCCCCCGGAGGAACGGGGAAGGCGGGCATGTAGGTGCCGCTGCCCTCGTCGAAGGAGGTCTCGCAGCGCTCGGCAATCGCGAGGGTGTTGTCGCAGGCCTCGGGCAGGTTGCTGAACAGTGCCCGCATCTCCGCCGGCGACTTGAGGTAGTAGCCGTCGCCGTCGAACTTGAACCGGTTCGGGGTGTCCTTGTTCGAGCCCGACGACACACAGAGCAACGTGTCGTGGTCGGATGCGTCCGAGGCGTGCACGTAGTGCAGGTCGTTGGTGGCGACCAGCGGAAGGTCGAGATCCTTGGCGAGACGCAGCAGGTCGCCGCGTACCCGGTTCTCGATGTCGAGTCCGTGGTCCATCAGTTCGACGAAGAAATTCTCGGCCCCGAAGATGTCGCGGAACTCGGCCGCCGACTCCCTTGCCTGCGCGTACTGGCCCAGTCGCAGGTAGGTCTGCACTTCACCGGAGGGGCAACCGGTGGTGGCGATCAGTCCCTTCGCGTAGCGGTTCAGCAGCTCGCGGTCGGCTCGCGGCTTGTAGAAGAACCCTTCGAGCGAACTCAGCGAACTCAGCCGGAACAGGTTGTGCATGCCCTCGCGGTGCTGCGCCCAGATGGTCATGTGGGTGTAGGCGCCCTTGGCCGCCACGTCGTCGCCGGTGCCGTCCCCGAACTGGACGCGTTTGCGTTCGCTGCGGTGGGTCTTCGGGGTGAGGTACGCCTCCAGCCCGATGATCGGCTTCACCGCGGTGCCCTTGGCCGCCTTGTAGAACTCGTAGGCGCCGAACATGTTGCCGTGGTCGGTCACCGCCAGCGCGGGCATGCCGAGCTCTTCGGTGCGGGCCACGAGTTGCTTCAGCCGCGCGGCACCATCGAGCATCGAGTACTCGGAATGGCAGTGCAGATGAACGAACTCTTCAGGCACGCAGACCCACTACTCCAGGCGTCAGGACCGACAGGGACCGCTGGGGGAAGTCAGCGAGTACACACCATAACCCCGGACCCCGGTGATCGCTTGGCTCGACTCACCCGCGTCCTCAAGTGATGATCTCGAAGACCAACGCCGGGCGCGCGTGGGTGGGTCGAAGTTGCCCGATCGCCCCGGCCGTGGTTGCATCCAGGGGATACCAGCGGCACTACGGAAGGGGTCAGGGTGCAGCGCGTCTCTCTGATTGGAGCACCCACCGACATCGGTGCGTCCCGCAAGGGCTGCCGGTTGGGGCCGCAAGCACTGCGGGTGGCCGGCATCGGCGCCGCCCTGCGGAAGTACCACTGCGAAGTCAACGACCTCGGCGACCTCACCGGCCCGCCGAACCCCGAAGCGCCGCCTGTGGACGGCTACCGGCACCTGTCGGAGGTGATCGAGTGGAACCGATCGGTCTTCGACGCCACCACAACCGAACTGGCCGCCGGACGGCTGCCGATCCTCCTGGGCGGCGACCACTGCCTCGCGATCGGCTCGATCAGTGCGGTCGCCGCACACTGCCGGGCCGCCGGTAAGCAGTTGCGGGTCATCTGGGTGGACGCGCATGCCGACTTCAACACCGCCGAACTCACGCCGTCCGGGAACATCCACGGCATGCCGGTGGCCTGCCTTGCGGGCCATGGTCCAGACGAGCTGACCACCCTGGGCGGACCCGCGCCAGCGATCAGCACCAAGGACATCCGCCAGGTGGGGCTGCGCAGCGTCGATGAGGGCGAGAAGGCGTTCCTCTTCGCCGAGGGCGTCGAAGTGTTCGACATGCGCTTCGTGGACGAGATCGGCATGCGCCGCACCATGACCCGTGCGCTGGCCGGTGTGGATGACGACACCCACCTGCACCTGAGCCTCGACCTGGACTTCGTCGACCCCGAGATCGCCCCAGGCGTGGGCACTCCGGTGATCGGCGGTCCCACCTACCGCGAGGCCCAGCTGGTGATGGAGATGATCGCCGACACCGGCAGGTTGAGCTCGATGGATCTGGTCGAACTGAACCCCGCCCTTGACCTGCGGAACGCCACCGCCGAGCTGGCCGTCGACCTGGTCGAGTCCCTGTTCGGCAAGAGCACCCTGCACCGCCTGCACCAGGGCATCGCCCTCTAGACCTGAGGATCGGCGCCCGAGTCGCAAGGCGGTCGGTTCGAGAGCCCTCTTGGTCCCTGAGCTTGTCGAAGGGTCGATGACATCAAGCTCAGCCACCGTCCCCACCCACCCGCGTCAAGCTCAGCCACCGTCCGGACCCACCCGGGCTTCGTCAAGCTCAGCCACCTGCCCCACGCCAATGATCCCTGAGGCACCCAGCCCCACCTCAACGATCCCTGAGCCTGACGAAGGGTCGTCCCACAGGCTTCGTCAAGCTCAGCCACCGATCCCTGAACCAACGATCCCTGAGGCACCCAGCCCCACCTCAACGATCCCTGAGCCTGACGAAGGGTCGTCCCACAGGCTTCGTCAAGCTCAGCCACCGTCCCACCCACCCGGGCTTCGTCAAGCTCAGCCACCGTCCCCAGCCAGTTGGGCTTCGTCAGGCCGAGCCACCGTCCCCACCCACCAGGGCTTCGTCAAGCTCAGCAACCTGGCCCACGCCAACGATCCCTGAGGCACCCAGCCCCACCCCAACGATCCCTGAGCCTGACGAAGGGCCGTCCGACCGGCCTGAACAAGCTCAGTCACCGTTATCCACAGATCGGGTTGCCGACCCTTCAACGGCGAGCCGCGGCGTGGAAAGCTCGCCGCCATGGCCTGGGTCTATATCCTCACTTGCGCAGACGGCAGCTACTACGTGGGTAGCACCCGCGATCTCGAAGCGCGTCTGGAACAGCATCACATTGGCCACGCTGATGCCTACACCTCGAAGCGACGCCCATTGAAACTCGCGTGGGCGCTCGAGTTCGAGCGGATCGACGAGGCCTGGATGGCCGAGCGCCGGCTGCACGGGTGGAGCCGGGCCAAGAAGCTCGCTCTCATCGATGGACGGGTCGATCTGCTTCCAGCACTCGCCCGCAATCGAACCCAGTTCGGCGATCCGAACGTGGCCACCAACGGTTGGCTTCACGACGGTTCACCGCCCCAGGACGATCCCTGAGCTTGACGAAGGGTCGATGACAAGGGGCTTCGTCAAGCTCAGCCACCGTCCCCAACCCGGGCTTCGTCAAGCTCAGCCACCGTCCCCAACCCGGGCTTAGTCAAGCTCAGCCACCGTCCCCAACCCGGGCTTCGTCAAGCTCAGCCACCGTCCCAGCCGGGCTTCCCCAGCCGGGCTTCGAGCCAGCATCGTTGCCTCAGGAGGTGGGTTCTTCGTCCTTCTCTGGGGCCGGCGGGAGGGTGGGCAGGTAGCTGGCCGGGGTGACCACACCTTCGAGACTCAGGTTGGTGTCGGCGGAGCGGGCGATGTCGGTGTTGTGCCAGCTCACCGCGAGCCAGGTGCCGTCGTCGAGCCGCTGAGTCACGACGGACGCGATGCCGCGCCGCACTCCTGCCGGGTCGCCCTCCGGGGTCACCTGACCCTCCAGCCGCCAACGGGCGTGTACGAGAGCGGCGTCCTCACCCAGGCTGCGCAGCTTGAGCTTCTCGATGCTCAGCTCGGACGAGCCGTACATCAGCTGGAACCCGCGCTTGTGCGCCTTGCGGATCGAGCGTGAGCTCGTCCACCACAGCCCGACCACGTTGACAAAATCAGCGTCCTCGGCGAACAACTCGCCGATCGCGCCCGCGTCGCCGGCGTTCCAGGCCTTCACGAACCTGCCGACGACGTCCAGGGGTGTCTTCGCCGGCGACGGACCGGATGGCAGAGGCAGCCGCACCGCCATCTCAGCGAAGCGACGCGCCTTCTTGAACCCCTTGGCCATGTCGCGCCGGCTAGACCAGCAGCGGTCGGTCGGTGGGCAGGATCGGCTTCGGCAAGCGTGACGACCCCTGCAGGAACGCGTCCACGCCGTTGGCGCAGGCTCGACCCTCCGCGATCGCCCAAACGATCAGGGACTGGCCCCGGCCGGCATCACCGCACACGAACACCCGGTCGGCGGTCGTCGCGAAGTCGGCGTCGCGGACGATATTGCCCCGCGGGTCGAGTTCCACACCCAACTGCTCCACCACACCTGTGCGCTGTGGACCGGTGAAGCCCATTGCCAGCAGCACCAACTGCGCCGACAGTTCACGAGTGCTGCCCTCGACGGTCTCGAAGCGCCCGTTCTCCAGGCGCACCTCGTTCAATTCGAGCCCGGTCACGTTGCCGGACTCGTCGCCGTTGAACTGGGTAGTCGATACCGAGTAGACCCGCTCGCCGCCCTCCTCGTGTGCCGACGAGATGCGGTAGGTCATCGGGTAGGTCGGCCACGGCTGGTTCGCCGGCCGCTCAGTCGACGGCATCGGCAGGATCTCCAGCTGGGTGATCGAACGGGCGCCCTGGCGGATCGAGGTGCCCAGGCAGTCCGCGCCGGTGTCACCGCCGCCGATGATCACCACGTCCTTGCCCGTCGCCAGGATCTGCTCGTCCAACTCCTGACCCAGAGCCACCCGGTTCGCCTGCGGCAGGAACTCCATCGCCTGGTGAATTCCGGCGAGCTCCCGGCCAGGGATCGGCAGATCGCGGGCAACCGTGGACCCGATGGCCAGCACCACCGCGTCGAAACGCTCGAGCAACTGCTCGCCGGTGATGTCATTGCCGATGTCGACACCGGCCTTGAATACCGTGCCCTCCAGCCGCATCTGCTTGAGCCTGGAGTCGAGGACCTTCTTCTCCATCTTGAACTCGGGGATGCCATAGCGCAGCAGGCCGCCGATCGCGTCCGCCCGCTCGTAGACGACCACGGTGTGGCCGGCCCGCGTCAACTGCTGCGCGACCGCGAGCCCAGCCGGTCCGGAACCCACCACAGCCACGGTCTTGCCGGTGTGCCAGGCCGGGGTCTCCGGCTCGACCCGGCGGTCGTGCCAAGCGCGGTCGACGATCGCG
>Ga0209477_1000469_pt1 | contig 25086 bp, 24 predicted proteins | sample KloWWTupernatant_FD_187180 | JGI IMG/M metagenome (GOLD analysis project Ga0209477, IMG submission 187180) | Active sludge microbial communities from Klosterneuburg, Austria, studying microevolution and ecology of nitrifiers - Klosterneuburg... | ecosystem: Engineered > WWTP > Aerobic digester >... | reverse complement strand
ACCACGGCCAACATCATGTGCGGCGCGGAATCCTCGTCGTTGCGCGAGTTCTCGTCCCCGAAGTTGTAACCGAACAGCGACTGGTGCCACTCGATGCGTCCGTCGGTCGCCTTCGCATACGGGTCGAGCAACAGCTTGCTGGGGTTGCAGCGTTGGCCGTTGTTCGGGTCGAACGGAGCGTGCACCCGATAGCCGTACCGCTGGCCCGGGTCGACCTGCGGTAGGTAGCCGTGCCACACGTGGGCGTCCACCTCGGTCAGGTCGACCCGAGTCTCGTTGCGTTCCGCGTCGAACAGGCACAACTCCACCCGCTCGGCTACCTCGCTGAACAACGCGAAATTCGTTCCTCTGCCGTCGTAGGTGGCACCCAGCGGGTACGCCGATCCTGGCCAGACTTGCAATCTGAGCTCCTTGATGGTGGTTGTGGTCTCGACAAGCTCGACCAGCCGAGGGAGGGTGTTCAGCCCGTTGAAGGATGGCGACTCGGCTGGTCCGGCCTGGACAACCCTGCGGCTCCGAGGCCGTCAGCCGGTCTTGACCGCTGACTTGGCCTTCGCGTTGGCCTCGGCGTCGGCGATCTTGGTGAGCAGTTCGTCGGCGCGCGACTCCTGCTCGAGGGTCTCGGTGAGCAGGTCGACCGCCTCGGTGAGGCTGAGCATCTTCGCCCAGCGGCGCAGGGTGCCGTAGCGGGTGATCTCGTAGTGCTCGACGGCCTGCGCGGCACCGATCAGGCCGGCATCGAGAGCCGACGTGCCCTGGTACTCCTCGAGGATGCCGTCCCCTTCCTTGAGGATGCCGTCGATGGCCTCGCACCGCTTGGCCAACGGCTTTCGGTCGATCAGCGCGAAGACCGTCTCCAGTCGGTCGATCTGGCCCTCGGTCTCACCATGATGGGTGCGGAACGCCGCTTTCAGCTCTTCCGTTGTGGCGGACGCTTCAAGCTTGGGCAATGTCTTGAGGATGTGCCTCTCGGCGTAGTAGACGTCGCGGAGGGTGTCGTAGTACAAGCTGTCGAGTCCTTTGTCGGTCATTCTTCCTGCCTCCCTCGGAGTGGTGTTCGATCAGCCTTCAAATACCCAGCCGCGCACGACCCAATCGCAACCCTCCGCCAACCGTCCCTGAGGAGCGTCCGCGAGGACGAGCGCGCCCTCCAATCGGTCCCTGAGGAGGTCGCTCTGCGACCGTCACGAAGGGTCCCGCCACCCCCCCCGAAAACAATCAGCCGAATCTCATTACAATGCTTGCGTACACCGTTAGACGGGATTAGAATAGGACGTATGCAAAGCAGCTCCGATCAACAGGACCTGGTCGAACTGCTCAACGCCCACATCACCGCAACCCTGGCCCAACTCCCACCCGAAGAGCGCCCCTTGTGGAGCTACACCGACCCCGAACTGCTCACCGAGGCCGCGCGCGCCCAGCACGCCGTGGATGCTTCCAGAGCTCACTATTTGCAGGTGGTCGCCGAGGCCGAGAAACGCGAAGCGACCAGGCGGCTGACGTCGTTGTCGACCGCCAACTGGCTGGTTGACAACACCACCCACAGCCCGCGCGCGGCGCGTGAGGATGTGCGCCTGGCGATGGGCCTGGCGCGGACCCCGCTGGTAGCTGATGCCCTCGCTGCTGGGAGGGTGTCTGCTGAGCAGGCCGGTGCGATCCTGAACGGACTGCGTCGCCTACCCGAGGATTTCGACGACACCCAACGAACCGCGGTGGTTGGGCAGTTGGTGGGGTTCGCGGCCAGTTTCGACCCCAGCCATCTGTCCAGGTTGGTGAACCGGGCGATCGAAGTCGTCGCCCCCGAAGTGGCTGAAGAGGCCGACCAGAAGGCGGTCGAACGTCTCGACGCCCAACAACGCCGGGACCGGTACGTCACCTGGCGCCAAGACCCCGACGGAGCCTGGGTGGTTCGGGGGAAGCTCCCGACCGTTCAGGGTCAGCAGTTGGTGAACCTGCTGGGTTCGATCTCAGCCAAACACCGCGCCACAGTGTTGTTGGCCGGGGGCCAGATCGAACGTTCCCAGGCTGCAGCTGATGCCCTGGGCATGATCGTCGACCATTACCTTTCTTGTGGCCGGGCACCGGTGTTTGGTGCGGACCGGCCCAGGGTGACGGTGACGATCGACTACGACGTGCTGGTCGGGAAGTTGGGTACCGCGACCCTGCTCGACAACGACATCCAGTTGACTGCGCAACAGGCGCGCCGCCTGGCCTGTGATGCCGAGATCCTGCCCGTCGTGTTGGGTGGGAAATCGGTCGCGTTGGATGTGGGCCGGTCCAGGCGGTTGTTTGCTGGGAAGCTGCGCCAAGCGATCATCACCCGTGACCGGGGTTGTGTGTTCCCTGGTTGTGACCGTCCCCCGGCCGAGTGTGAAGCCCACCACCGTAAACCGTGGTGGGCTGGTGGGAAGACCAGACTCAAAGACGGCGTCCTGCTATGCGGCTATCACCATCACCAGGTAGAACCCGACCCGAACAAACCACCCGACGCCCAATGGCTGATCCGACTCGACCCCAAGGGCTGGTCGGAGTTCTCCCCACCGTTGCAGCCCGGCCAAACTGTCCGGGTGTGGAAGCAGCACGCCCGGTTCCGCCGCTGAACCGGTGGCGGCGGCCCAACGTGGCGCCGTCCGCTCGTCCCTCACGGCCGGCTCCTCAGGGACCGATTGGAGGGTGCGCTCGTATCTCACGGACGGCTCTCGGGGACTGGTTGGAGCGGGATGCGGTTGGGTGGCGCCCTTCCCCCTAAACGTCCCCTGAGGAGCGCTTGTGAGGAGCGAGCGAGCGCGTCACTAAGGGCGTCCGCCACCAGTTCTCAGAGCAGGCGGCGGCCCTTCGTGACGCCGTCCGCTCGTTCCTCACGGCCGGCTCCTCAGGGACCGGTGGTGGGGTGCGCTCGTGCCAACGGTTCGCCGCGGACGCCCTCCCGCAAACGCTCCCTGAGGAGCGCTCGTGAGGTGCGAGCGGGCGTCTCGAAGGGGGCGTCCGCCACCAGTTCTCGAACCGAGACGGCGGCCCAACGTGGAACCCGTCCGCTCAGCAGACCTGGGTCAGTAGACCAGAATCGACGTCGTAGGAGAAGCCGCCTACGGTGGCTCGGCCGGTGATCAGTGGGTGGGCGGTGAGCATCGCCACATCGGCGCGCAGGCGTCCGATCTGGTCGGGGTCGGCGTCGAAGCTGTAGCCGGAGGTATCCGTGCCGGTGGCCTCGGCGACGCGCCGCCGAATCTCTGCGTCGTCCCCGGACGCGATCGCGCAGCGGCTGTGAATGATCACCAGAATCCGGTTGACCTGCAACAGGTTGACGCCGAGAACGCATCCGGCCAAGGCATCTGTCGTCACATGGCCGCCCGGCGTGCGCAGGATCTTCGCCTCACCGAGGAACAACCCGAGCATCTCCAGCGGCTGCAACCGGGAGTCCATGCAGGTGACCACGGCCACGCCGGCATGGGCGTAGCCGTCGAAGTTCCTCGGTGCGGACGTGGCGTAGCGGCGGTTGGCCTGGAGCAGGTCGGCGAAGTTCTCTTCCATGAGCCCACCCTAACCAGCCGACCGCGGCGATGGCCTTCTCACCCTTCGTCAGGCTCAGGGATCGTTGGGTGGAGCTCAGGGATCGTTGGGTGGAGCTCAGGGATCGTTGGGTGGAGCTCAGGGATCGTTGGGTGGAGCTCAGGGATCGTGGGGCTAACCCTTCGTCAGGCTCAGGGATCGTCAGGCTCAGGGATCGTCAGCCTCAGGGATAGTGGGGCTGGGGGTCAGCAATCGTTGTCAGGAGTGGTAGCGCGATCCCACAGCGGCGATCGGCTGCGCGACGGGAACCCCGGACATGTCCCGACGCGGGTCGGGCGCAGGCAGGTCGATCGGTGTCCCGCTGGCCGCGGCGGCGATCAACGGGTCGGGACCGGCCCAGGCCAACAGCAGGGTGTCCTCGTTCTTCAGGAACCGATGGCAGCGGACGCCTCCGGTGGCCCGGCCCTTGCCTGGGTATTCCGCCAGCGGGGTCACCTTGACCGTGCCGGAGTCGGTGCCGGGCAGCGCAGCGGACGAGCCGGCCACAGTGACGACGGACGAGTCCGCGGTGGGCATGGCGCCGAAGAACACCACCTTCGCGCCGGGGGAGAGCTTGACGCCGGCCATACCGCCGCCTGCGCGCCCCTGCGGACGGACACCCGCGGCGGCAAAGTGCAGCAGTTGCGCATCCGAGGTGACGAACACGAACTCGACCAGGTCGTGGTTGAGTTCGACCACCCCGACCACCTCGTCGCCGTCGTCGAGGCGAATCACCTCCCATGCGTCCTTGCTCAGCACCTCGGGGTTCACCCGCTTGACCACCCCGCGCTGAGTGCCGAGCGCCCAGCCGAACGTGCCCTCGCGCAGCGTCCCGAGACCCAGGATGGTCTCGCCCGGCTCCAGCGGCATCAGCTCGGACGCCAGGGAGCCCCCCTGCAGGTTCGGAGCGGCCGCGGTCACCGGCACCGCGGGCACGTCGATCGCCTGTCCGCGGATCAGCCGTCCGCGGTTGGTGAAAGCACAGAACTCTCCGCGGGCCGTCGTCCGGATCGCCGAAGAGATCACATCGTGGTTCGCCCGCGGACCCGAGGTGGGTAGCGGCTCGTCGTTGTCGGTGCGGGCCAGCAGGCCGGCGCTGGACAGCATCACCCAGCAGGGGTCGTCCGCGATCTCCAGGCCGCCCGCTGCGGCCTGTGCGGTCACCTGGGTGCCCGCGGACGCGAGCAGGATGGTGCGTCGAGGAGTGCCGTGGGTGCGGGCCACCTCGTCCAACTCGTTGGCTGTAACCTCGCGCAACCGCGCGTCGGAGTCGAGGATCGCCTGCAGGTCGTTGATGATCAGCCAGAGTTCATCACGCTCGGATTCGAGCTCAAGGGTCGAGAACTTCGTCAGCCGCCGCAGTCGCATCTCGAGGATGTAGTTGGCCTGCAACTCGGTGAGCTCGAAGGCGTCCATCAGGCGCGTTCGCGCCACCGTCGCGTCGTCAGAGGTACGGATTATCGCGATGACATCGTCGATATCGACGATCGCGAGCAGGAGTCCCTCGACCAGATGCAGGCGGTCGCGTGCCTTCCCGAGCCGGAAGGACGATCGGCGCCGTACTACCTGCAGACGATGGTCGAGGTAGACCGTCAACATCTGCTTGAGGCTCAGGGTGCTGGGCTGGCCGTCGACCAGTGCGACGGAGTTGATGCCGAAGGAGTCCTCCAGCTTCGTCAGCCGGTAGAGCTCCTCGAGGAGGGCTTCGGGGTTGAAGCCGTTCTTCACCTCGATCACCAGCCGGGTGCCGTTGGCCAGGTCGGTGAGGTCTTTGATGTCGGAGATGCCGGTGAGCTTCTTGGCCCCGACCAGGGTCTTCACCTGCTCGATGATCCGTTCCGGACCGATCTGGTAGGGCAGTTCGGTGACTACGATGCCCTTGCGCCGCGGGTGCACCTGTTCGATCCGGGCCGAAGCGCGGACGCGGAAAATGCCTCGTCCCGTCGTGTAGGCGTCCCGGATGCCGTCCAGGCCGATGATCTTGCCGCCGGTGGGAAAGTCGGGCCCGGGGACGAAGCGCATCAGCTCGTCCACCTCGGCCTCGGGGTGCCACAACAGGTGTTTGAGCGCCTGCACGACCTCGACCAGGTTGTGCGGCGGGATGTTGGTTGCCATGCCGACCGCGATCCCGGTGCTGCCGTTCACCAACAGGTGCGGGAAGGCTGCCGGCAGCACGACCGGCTCGGTCTCCTTCCCGTCGTAGTTCGGGCGGAAATCGACCGTGTCCGATTCGAGGTCTGCGGTCATCGCCGCGGCCGCCGGCGACATGCGGCACTCGGTATAGCGCATGGCTGCCGGCCCGGAATCCAGCGAGCCGAAGTTGCCGTGCCCGTCCACGGTCGGTAGCCGCATCGACCACGGCTGGCCCAGCCGAACGAGGGCGTCGTAGATGGCCGCGTCCCCGTGCGGGTGCAACTGACCCATCACTTGCCCGACGACGCGGGCGCATTTCACGTGTGAGGCGTCCGGGCGGATGCGCATCTGGTCCATTGTGTAAAGGATTCGGCGCTGTACCGGTTTCAACCCGTCGCGCGCGTCCGGCAGCGCGCGGGAGTAGATCACCGAATACGCATACTCGAGGAAGCTCGACTCCATCTCTGCGGTGACGTCGACGTCGACGATCCGTTCGGACAGCTCGTCCTCTGCTGGCGGCGGCTTGGCAACCATCGGTGTGGGGATTCTCGCTTTCGTCTTCAGGCCAGTGGTTCGGCGAGGCCGCGTAGGGCGGCCAGCAGGCCCCTACCGTCGGGGGCCGCAACGGTGGGTGCGTCCGCGGGCTCATCGAGCTCCTCGGGCAGCATCGTCGTGGTTCCGTGAGCCAGTACCTGTTCGGCCGGTGTGAGCTGTCGGATCGCTATCGCGCGCACCCGGTCTCGCGCGACGCGCGCGAAGTTCGAGTAGATCGCTGGGTCGTGCTGGCCGTCGTCGCCGACCAGCAGCCAGGAGATGTTTGGGAAGTCGCGAGCGAGCAGCAGCAGGGTCTCGGCCTTGTGCGCCATCCCAGAGCGGAACCAGCCGGTGTTGGTCGGGCCCCAGTCGGTGAGGATCATCGCCCCGGACGGGAACGCGTGCCGCTTGAGGAAGCGGGCGAGGAAGCCGTGGGTGCCCCAGGCTCCGGTGGAAACGTAGATCAGCGGGCTGCCGGGGTGCTCGGCGAGCAGCCGGGTATACAGCTGGGCCATTCCTGGGACGGCCTGGCGCGCGGACTCGTCCCGGATGAACGAGTTCCACGCGGCGATCATCGGGCGGGGGAGCATCGTCGAGATGATCGTGTCGTCGATGTCGGAGACGATTCCGAAGGTGACGTCCTCGCCGACCACCTGGACGTCGGCCATCGCCACCGGCGAGGTCGCCGAGCGCACGGCCACCTGCTGCCAGCCACCGGTGAGCCCGTGATCACGGATGCGGTGGTCGAGATAGCCGCCGCGATCGGCCACGACCGCGAAGTCGCGCTCGCCGATCGTGATGGTCGCCTGGGCCCGGACGCAGGACACGCTCACGAAGTTGCGGAAGCCACGGCGCTTCATCAGCTCCTCGGTGGCCCTGCCGAGGCCGGTGCGCGACCACGGCGGCACCAGCACCACGCGACCGAGAACCCGGATGTTCTCACTCGAGCCGTAGCCGGTGTAGCAGATCACCTTCTCGCGCCAGCCCATTGCACGCATCAAGCCCTCGATCCGGCGGTCGAAGAACTCCTCGACCCGGGCGGCGATGAAGGGACGGGTGCTCACGGCACCACACACTAGACGAAGTGCACCGGCAGGCGCGTCAGCCGGTGCCGGCGTGCTTGTCTTGACGAGGGACGCGTCAGCGGCCCGAGGAACAGTCGAGGAGGCTGGTGAGGTCCGTGACCACCGGACGGCGCCGGGGACGGTTTCACTTTTTGGGTGGGGGCAACCGGCGTGGGAAGATTGCCGCCGTGACCACCCGTCCAGCTGTGAAGCTCCCGCAGGGGCTGCGCGCCGAGATCCACGCGTGCGGCTACTTCCCCGAACTGGTCGAGGACGCGGTCGCGCTCGCTCTCGGTCCCGAGGAGCCCACCGCACATCTCGTGCACCACGAAGCCACCTTCAACCACGACGAGATCCAGCGGCACCTCTCGGTGCTGCTCATGACGGCGACCCGGCTGATCGTCGCCCACACCGACGAGAACGACAACCCTGGCGAACCCGCCCAGGCGCTTACGACCACCGAGTCGGTCAACCTGCGCCGGGTGAACTCGGTGGCGTTGAGCCAGGTGGTCGCCCACCCGGAGCGTTACGGTTCGCACAAGTCCGCCGCGGTCGAGGCCTGGCTGACCATCTCGTGGGGCACCATGCGCCGGGTCGACCTCGAACCGGCCGGCTGCGCCGACCCGAACTGCGAGGCCGACCACGGTCTCACCGGGATGATCGCCGGCGACGACCTGACCGTGCGGATCAGTTCCGCCGGCGATGGGGACGCCAAGCTGGCGCAACTCCTCGCCTTCGGCACCTCCCTGCAGTTGGCCACCGGCAACTATTGATGCGCGGTCCGACGGTTCCGGCTTACGGCGAGAGCACTCTGGCCGACCTACTGCCCAGCCTGGGCGCCCACCTCGGCGTCCGCGGTGCCGTCGACCGGCTCGGGCTGCCGGAGGCCGACCGCTATCTTCTGGTGCTGGTGGACGGGCTGGGTTGGCATCAGCTCACCGAGTACGCCGACCATGCCCCATATCTGGCCGGCTTGACCGGACGGACGATCACCAGCGGAGTGCCGAGCACCACGGCGACGTCCATCACCAGTCTGGGCACGGGTCTGGTCCCCGGTCAGCACGGTATCGCCGGCTACTCGTTCTGGTACCCGCCCGCCCGAGCGGTGCTGAACACCTTGAAGTGGCCGGCCGAGCTGAGCGGGTTGGACGTGCAGCCCCAACTCACCTACTTCGAGCGACTGGCCTCGGCGGGCGTGCGGACGGCCACCGTTGCCCCGGCGTTCTTCGCCGGCAGCGGCCTGACCACAGCCGCGGTGCGCGGACCGGGCTTCCTGCCGGTCACCGACGAGCGCGACCGGGCGCGTCGGGTCGACCTCGCCGTGCAGGCGGTCACGGGCAGCGGGCGCGCGTTCGGGTACTTCTACGAGCGCCTTCTCGACCACGCCGGCCACGCCCACGGGGTGGGCTCCCCCGATTGGCTCGCCGAACTCGAAGGCGCGGACGCCTTGCTGGCGCAATTGCGGGCGGCCCTGCCCGGTGACGTGCGCCTTCTGGTGACCGGCGACCACGGCATGGTGAACGTGCCCGACGACTCGCGCCTGGTGGTCGAGGACGAGCCCGACCTGCTGGCCGGGGTGACCGCGCTGGCCGGTGAGGGTCGGTTCCGCCAGCTGATGACCGCCGACCCGGCCGCGGTGGCCGACCGCTGGCGCGACCGGCTGGGCGAACGTGCGTGGGTGCGCACCCGAACCGAGGCGATCGAGGACGGGTGGTTCGGCCAAGTCTCGCCGAGACTGGCCGACCAGTTCGGCGACGTGCTGGTTGCTATGGCAAACGACGGTGCCGTGATGAGCCGCGCCCTGCCCAAGGAACTCACCCTGGTGGGCATGCACGGCTCGCTCACCGCAGCGGAACTCGACGTTCCGCTACTGGCCGACTGACTGTCCGGACGAACCCTCAGGATGGGGGAGAATGGCGGCCATGGCTGAACTGACCTACTTCACCGGCCCGATGGACTGCGGTAAGTCGACGCTGGCGCTGCAGGTCGCCTACACCGAGTCGCATGCCGGACGCGAGGGTCGGCTGTTCACGATGCTCGACCGCGCCGGGGCGTCCACCATCACCTCACGGATCGGCCTCAGCGCATCGGCCCACGAGGTCACCGAAGACTTCGACTTCTGGCGCCACGTGGTCGGCGAACTCACCGCGGGTCGCCGGATCGACTTCATCGTCTGCGACGAGGCCCAGTTCTACCTGCCGACCCACATCGACCAGCTCGCCCGGATCGTCGATGAGCTTCAGATCGACGTGTTCTGCTTCGGCATCCTCACCGACTTCCGCACCGAACTGTTCCCGGCTTCACGCCGGTTGGTGGAACTGTGCGACCGGATGGAGCTACTGCAGGTGCGGCCGCGCTGCTGGTGCGGCGAGCCGGCCACCCACAACGCCCGGACGGTCAACGGGGTGATGGTCACCGAGGGCAGCCAGGTCGTGGTGGGGGACACCGACGACGCCGAAGTGGCCTATCAGGTGCTCTGCCGCCGGCACCACCGCCGCAAGGTCACCGCCCAGGTAGCTGCGGTGACGCTGAGCCCGGAGCCGCTGCCGTTCGGCTGAAGCCGTCATCGGTTGGTCGAGCTTCTTGGCGGTTGGTCGAGCTTGTCGAGACCCCGTCAGCGCTTCTTCGGCGAACCGAACATGATCTGGTCCCAGCTGGGCACCTGCGCGCGCTTGCTGCGCTTGGGCTTCGGGGCCGGTTCGGGCTCTGCAGCCTCCAGATCCTCGAGTTCGGTGAGCGCCGGCTGGTGCGGCTCGGTGAGGTCGGGCACGGCTTGCGCGGCTTCCGGCTCGGTCTCGGGCTCTGCGAGGGGAAGCTCATCGAGGACGGGGCCGGACGCGGGAGCGTCCGTGTGCCGAATGAGCCCGGCGTAGATCTGCACCGAGTCCTCGTCGAAGCTCGACAGCATGTCGTAGAGCAGGTCGAGCCCGGAGTCGGGGTTGGGCACGATGTCGTAGACGCCGTCGACCTCGGTCAGTTCGCCCTCGGAGAAGGCGTCGTCGTCATCGGTGAAGGCGTCCAGATCGGTCATCGGTGCGGTGTCGTCGGGGTCCGCAGGAGCGTCCACCGGAGGCTGCACGACCCGTACGAGCGCGAGATCGTCGTTCAGCCCGATCGTCGGTTCGGCCTCCTCCTCGCGGCGGCGGCGTCCGGGCTGGGGACCATGGGAGGCAGAGTGCAGGCCGAGCAGCCAGCGGGCGTCGTCGTTGTCGGCGACCGAGAACCGGCTGCCCGAGTCGTAGATGAAACGGGCGTCGCGGTGCGCCTTGCCGGAGTCGTAGTCGACCTGAACCACCCAGCGGCGTCCTTCCAGGCGCCAGGCGTCCCAGACGAGCGTGTTCACGTCAACCCTGCGCGAAGCCAACCGATCGGCGACGACTTCACCCAGGGAGCGGTGAGCGATCGTGTCGGAGCCGCGTCGTACCGGGTGGGATTGGGCCTGGCCGGCGACGAACGACCGCTCCGCGAGCACCGGCCCAGCGAACGGCTCGATCCAATCCAGCCCCATGCCGGCGATCCGGGCAACCTCCTCGACCGATTCCCCGGCGCGGATGCGTGCCTGGATCTCCCGTGGGGTCAGGGCGCTGTCCATGTCGATCTCCAGGGTGGTCTGGGGCGGTTCGCACACGCGGGCCCCAGCACTGTGTGCCTGGCCCTCGTGGGTCATCGCCTCACTTCCGGTTGTGTATGCAGGTAACCTACCAACCCGAACCCTGAACGCGGCGTCTGACTGGCCGCAGCTTGTGCACCGGTAGTCGCGATCAGGGCCGAACCAGGCCGGCGAATGTGATATGTATTCCTGGCATCAAGTCAACCCGCCGATGCAGCACCGCGGAATGGAGATGGATCAACCCTCATGGCGACTGATTACGACGCCCCGCGCAAGAACGATGAAGAAAACGAAGACTCGATCGAGGAACTGAAGACCCGACGGAACGACAAGAACTCCGGTAAGGTCGACGAGGACGAGGTCGAGGCCGCTGAGACCTTCGAGCTGCCCGGTGCCGATCTGTCACACGAGGAGCTCACCGTCCGGGTGCTGCCGCGACAGGCGGACGAGTTCACCTGTGCGTCCTGCTTCCTGGTGAAGCACCGCAGCCAGATCGCCGAGATCAAGGGCCAACTCATCTACTGCGTCGACTGCGCCGGCTGAGCCCAGCCGAACGCCGGCTGAGCCTGACGAAGCCCAGCCGAACGCCGGCTGAGCCTGACGAAGCCCAGCCGAACGCCGGCTGAGCCTGACGAAGCCTTCAGATGGTCACATGTGTGTGCTTGGCGGTCGGCGCCGGCGTGCCCATGAACTTCACCCACTGGGTAGCTGCGAAGCGATTGACCACGACCTGGGCCAGACCGATGCCCAGGGCGCTGGCCACCGTCCAGATCAGGGCGTGGCGCAGGGGCACCTGCGGATCGCTGGGCAGCGGAGGTTCGTCACCCGTGCTGAGCTTCCACACGGATTCGAGTGCCTTCGCGGTAACCATCGTCGTGGCCGCACCGACCGCGGCCGCGTACAGGTTCCAAAGCAGTTTCTGTGACGAGTTCACATGTCCTCCTGCGGCCATCCTGCCAACTGCGGCTAGCTTGGGGCAATGGACTACGAAGAACGACTGAGCGTGCCCGCGGTCTGGTGGCTGATCGGTTTGTTCTTCGCGCTGAGTTTCGTCACCGCGGTCGGCTTCTACGCTGGCCCCTGGGTGGCAGTGGTGGCCGGTGCGATCACGGCAGTGGCGGTGGCGGGCGTCCTGCTCTGGTTCGGCCGGACCCGAGTCGCGGTCGATGCCGGCGGGCTGCATGCGGGCCCGGCGCTCCTGGAGTGGCCCTACGTGGGTGACGTGTCCGTGCTCTCGCGGGCGGCGACCCGGCAGCGGCTCGGCGTAGGAGCCGACCACGCGGCCTGGCTCCTGGTGCGCGGGTACGTCGCGGAGTCGGTTGAGGTGGCCGTGGCCGATCCGGACGACCCGCACCCATACTGGTTGGTGTCCAGCAGAAGGCCGGAGAAACTAGCGGCTGCGCTGGCGGCCCGAGCGCCCATCTCGCCGGACGAAGACCCTGCCGGCCGCAGCTAGACTGCCGCAATGACTTCGGCCGGACGGGTGCGGGTCGGCCTGACCAGGCTCGACCCGGGATTGCCGGCGCCCAGGTACGCGCACCCCGGCGACGCCGGAGCCGATCTGGCGATCGCGGACGACTGCCTGCTGGCCCCTGGTGAACGCCGTCTGGTGGGCACCGGCATCGCGATCGCGGTGCCCGAGGGCTGGGCTGCGTTCGTCCACCCGCGGTCGGGACTGGCCGCACGATCGGGGCTGACCATTGTCAACGCTCCGGGCACGGTGGACTCCGGCTACCGTGGCGAGATCCGGGTGTGCCTGCTGAACACCGACCAGAGCGAACCGGTGCAGTTGCGCCGGGGCGACCTGATCGCCCAACTGGTGTTCCAGCAGGTGGGCGAGGCGGAGTTCGAACTGCACGACCAACTCCCCAGAAGCGAGCGTGGCGACGGTGGCCACGGCTCGACCGGCGGAGTAGCTGACTGGGTCGCCCGATCGGGCGATCGAACCACAACAGAGGTGAAGAAGTGATCTTTGGGCGAAAGCGGAAGCTTGCCGACAATGACCCGGTCGATACCGAGGAAGAAGCGCTGGAGATCGTCGGCGATGATGCCGAGGCGACAGATGCGGACAACCCGGACGCCGACGAAATCGACGATGCCATGGACGACGACGCGGAGACCGACGACGAAGACGTCGAGGCCGCCGAGGATATCGACGACCTAGCGACCGAGAATGTCGACTGGCGAGCCGACGGACCCTTCGACTCCGATGAGGTCGACCTCAGCGGCGACGGGGTCACCCGCATCGACCTCGGTTCGCTGGTGGTCACGCCTTGGCAGGGGATCGGCCTTCAGTTGCAGGTGAACGAGGCCACCCGCCAGGTACAGGCGGTCACCGCTGTCTGGAAGAACTCCGGCCTGGAGATCGTCCTTTACGCCGCGGCCGCGAGCGGCGGGCTGGCCGACGAGTTGCGCGAGGACGCGGTGGACGAGGCCGAGCAGGCAGGCGGCACCGCCACCCTGGCCATGGGCCCGTTCGGCAGTGAGGTCCGCAGGGTGCTCCCGCAGGAAGGCCCCGGCGGGGAACAGATGTTCCACGTCTCGCGGGTCTGGTTCGCGGAAGGTCCGCGCTGGTTACTGCGCGGTACGCTGCTCGGTGAAGCCGCACTCGGTGAAGCGGACGCGCCCGCGGTGGCCCCGTTCGCCGAACTGTTCCGTAATCTGGTGGTACGCCGTGGTTCCAGCCCGATGGTTCCCGGCGTACTGATGCCGATGAAGCTCCCGGAAGGCCCAGAGGAGGGCTGATGACCCCGAACAAGTTCCTGGACGCGCTCCGCCGGCTTGGGGCCACCAACGCCGAGTTGGAGTCCCAGGAACGCCAACGGGTGGCCGATGAGGTCGGCGCCAGCAGGATCGGCGACCTCGAGGATCGCCAGTCGGCGTGGCTGCGCGGCACGCTTACCGTGATCACCATGAAGCCGCGCAACGGTACTCCGTGGCTCGAGGCTGAACTCAACGACGGCTCGGGTGCGGTCACCCTGATCTGGATGGGCCGACGCGAGATTCCCGGCGTGGTCGCCGGGGCCGAGATGGCCGTCCGTGGCCGCGTGTCCTACGTGGACGGCCAGCGGCGGCTCTACAACCCGTACTACGAGCTGATCGCTAGCTGACTTCCGCGCCCCGCGTCCGCGGCACCAGGTACTGGGCCAGTTCAGCCTCGAAGCTCGGGTCGCACACGAAGAGCAACTCGTCGTTGCCCTCCAACGCGGCGTCGCGTTCGGGCGCGCGCGCGGCGCCGTCCCGGATGACGGTCACCAGCACCGCGTCCCCCGGCAGGTTCAGGTCAGCAACCCGGACGCCCACGCGCGGCGAGCGGTCGGGCAGGGTCATTTCGACCAGGTTGGCCTGGCCGCCGCGGAAGCTGAACAGCCGCACCAGGTCGCCGACGGTGACCGCCTCCTCGACCAGGGCGCACATCAGCCGCGGAGTGGAAACCGCGACGTCCACGCCCCAAAGGTCGTCGAACATCCACTCGTTGCTCGGGTGGTTCACGCGACCGACCGTCCGGGGCACCCCGAACTCGGTCTTCGCCAGCAAGGCATGCACCAGGTTGGCCTTGTCATCGCCGGTGGCCGCGATGGCTACATCGCAGGTGTCGAGGCTGGCCTCCTCGAGGCTGGTCAGCTCGCACGCGTCGGCCAGGAGCCACTCGGCCTCGGGGACGCTCTCGGGCTTGATCGCGTTCGGGTCGCGATCGATCAGAAGGATGTGGTGGCCGTTCGCGATCAACTCGCGGGCGATCGAACGCCCGACGTTGCCGGCACCGGCAATGGCTACTCGCATGGTCGGTTCCCCTCTCAGTGCCGCACGGGCGGATCGGCGAGGACGTCCTCGACATCGGGCACCTGCTCATTGGTGACGGCGGCGTAGATCAGGTCGCCGTCCTGGAAGACCGTGGACGCCGTGGGCACGATTCCCGTGCCGAACCGCATCAGGAACGGGATCTTGGCGCGGGTCGCGGTCTCCATCGCGCTGATCGTGGTGCCGACCCAGTCGGAGTTGGCGTGCACCTCGATCAGCCGGACGCTGCCGGACGGATCGCGCCACTGCGGCTCCGAGCCGGAGGGAAGCAGCTTGCGTAGTACCTGATCGGCCGCCCAGCGGACGGTGGCCACGCTCGGGATGCCGAGCCGCTCGTAGACCTCGGCGCGGCCCTGGTCGTAGATGCGAGCCACGACGTTGTGCACCTCGAAGGTCTCGCGAACCACTCGGGCCGCCAGGATGTTCGAGTTGTCACCGCTGGAGACGGCCGCGAACCCGTCCGCACGCTCGATGCCGGCGCGGATCAGCACTTGGCGATCGAACCCGACACCCTTGACGGTCTTGCCCTGGAATTCGGGACCGAGCCGCCGGAAAGCGTCCTGGACGATGTCGATGACCGCGACCGAATGCCCGCGGCGCTCGAGCGCCCGCGCGAGCGAAGCGCCGACCCGCCCGCAACCCATGATGACGATATGCACGCCGCGTGCCTCCATTCGTGCGTCGTTGTCGCCGCTGACCCTATCGCCTGTCGGCGCGGACGAATCCGACGCTACACCGGGCAATCGTCGGATTCCGCGGCGTTTGGGCATAGGGTCTGATCCCGTGAACGCTGCCGACTCCGTAAAGCGACTGCTGGTGGGCCGCAAGCTCTCCAGCGCACAGCTGGGTGAGACCCTGTTGCCGAAGCGAATCGCCCTTCCGGTCTTCGCTTCGGACGCATTGAGTTCGGTCGCCTACGCGCCGGACGAGATCCTGTTGACCCTCTCGCTGGCCGGCATGGCCGGGTTCGCGTTCTCTTGGGAGATCGCGATGGCGGTGGCGATCGTGATGCTGCTCGTGGTCCTCTCCTATCGCCAGACGGTCCACGCCTACCCCTCCGGTGGCGGCGACTACGAAGTCGCCACGGTGAACCTCGGCCCGAGCTGGGGAGTAGCCGTGGCCAGCGCCCTGCTGGTGGACTACGTCATGACCGTCGCGGTTTCGGTCTCGTCCGGGGTGCAGAACGCGAAGGCCATGTTCCCATTCCTCGATGGCCGGGAGGGGATGATCGCCGCGGTGGTGATCATCGCCCTCATGACCATGAACCTTCGCGGCGTGCGGGAGTCCGGTTCATTCTTCGCGATTCCCACCTACGGCTTCATGATCGGCGTGCTCGGCATGACCATCTGGGGTCTGTTCCGCATCTTCGGCCTGGGCGAGAATCTGCAGGCCCCAACGGCCGGCTACGAAGTGATCGGCTCACCGGACTATGAGCCGTTCGTCGGCTTGGCGATGGTCGTGCTGCTTGCCCGCGCGTTCTCGTCCGGCTGTGCGGCTTTGACCGGGGTGGAGGCGATCTCCAACGGTGTGCCCGCGTTCCGTGAACCGAAGAGCCGCAACGCGGCGACGACCCTGGCGCTGCTCGGCGGCATCGCGATCGCGATGCTCGCCGGCATCATCGTGCTGTCGAACCTGACCGGCCTGAAGCTGATCGACCCCGACGGCCACTCGCACTTCGCGCAGAACGGCGTGCCGATCGAGGTGCCGCACGAGACCGCGATGGGCCAGCTGGCGCGGACGATCTTCGGGACGTTCCCACCGGGGTTCTACTTCGTGATCACCATGACCATGATCATTTTGTTCCTCGCGGCGAACACCGCCTTCAACGGTTTCCCGGTGTTGGGCTCGATCCTCGCCCGCGATGGCTTCCTGCCTCGTGCCCTGCACACCCGGGGCGACCGGCTGGCCTACTCCAACGGCATCCTGATGCTCGCCATGGCGGCGATCGCGCTGGTGCTTATCTACAACGCCAGCGTCACGGCACTGATCCAGCTGTACGTGGTCGGCGTGTTCGTCTCCTTCACGATCAGCCAGTTCGGCATGATGCGGCACTGGACGCGCCACCTGAAAACCGAGAAGGACCCGAAGGTGCGTTCGCGGATGCAACGCTCGCGTGCCATCAACGCGGTCGGCCTCACCGGAACCGGCATCGTCCTGATCGTGGTGCTGGTGAGCAAGTTCATCTATGGCGCCTACCTTGCGGTGCTCGCGATGGCCGGTGTCTTCCTGCTGATGCGAGCCATCCGGCGCCACTATGAACGCGTCGCCCGGGAGACCGCGGTGAGCCCGACCGACGCCCGGCTGCTGCCCAGCCGGGTGCGTGCCGTGATCATGGTTCAGGAGGTGAACAAGCCCACCCTGCGGGCTGTCAACTTCGCTCGAGCGACTCGCGCCAGCAGTATCGAGGCCGTGACTGTGTCGATCGACGACGCCGAGACCCGCTCAATCACCTCGCAGTGGCAGGCGCAGGAACTCGAGGTGCCGTTGAAGGTGATCGCCTCGCCCTACCGCGAGGTGACCGGGCCGTTCCTGAACTATGTGAAGGGAGTGCGCTCGGACAACCCGCGCGATGTGGTCTGCGTCTACATTCCGGAGTACATCGTCGGACACTGGTGGGAGCAGTTGCTGCACAACCAGACCGGGTTGATCCTGAAGACGCGACTGAACTTCATGCAGGGCGTCATGGTCACTTCGGTGCCATACCAGCTGGCCTCCTCGAAGTACGCGATCGACCGCGCGCAGCGCAACACCGCTGCAGCCTGGCGGCGGCCAGGCTCCGGGCAGGTCCGCGTCGGGGACCCCCAGGACACGGTGAAGCCAGAGTGAATCGAAGGAGTCCGAATCCCCGACTGCCGGAGAGACCCGGTCTTCAGCCGCTGGCTCCTGGCCGAGTGTTGACCGGGGTCGAAGTCGGTCCGGTCGCCCACGGCGGCCACTTCGTCGCGCGGGTCGAGGGGCAGGTGGTGTTCGTCCGGCAAGCAATCACCGGTGAGGTGGTGGACGTTCGGATCACCGAATCGGGCAAACGCTTCGCCCGTGGCGAGGTCGTCGCGGTGCACACGGCCAGCCCGCACCGGGTGCAGCCGCCATGCGCGATCGCCGGACGCTGCGGCGGGTGCGACTTCCAGCACGTCGAGCCCGCCCACGCCCGGGAACTGAAGCGGCGGGTGGTCGCCGAACTCCTCGGCCACCTGGCCGGCTACGAGTTCACCGGCGAGGTGATCGAGGTGCCGCCGTCCCCGCTGGGCTGGCGTCGGCGGATGCGCTACCACCTGGACGCGTCCGGAAACCCCGGACTGCTCGCGCACCGCTCGACCGAGGTAATCCCGCTGCCCGCCACCGGTTGCCTGATCGCCGACCCGGCGATCGCCCACCCGCCGGCCGAGTCGGACCGGCCCGGCGAGCAGGTGATCGCCGTGGCGGCGGCGTCCGGCACCCGTTTCGTCCGCGCTGCCCGCACCCGGCAGACCGTCGTCGAGCAGGCCGCCGGGCACAGCTACCGGGTCGCACTCGACGGGTTCTGGCAATCCCACGCGGGAGCTCCGGACGTGCTGGTCGAACGTGTGCTGAGCGGCCTGCGTCCGGTGGTGGGGGAGACCGCCCTGGACCTGTTCTGCGGGGTGGGGCTGTTCGCCGGTGCCCTGGCGGACGCGGGCGCAAAGGTCTGGGGGATCGAGGGCGATCGGCGCGCGGTCGAACTCGCCCGCGGCAACGTACCGTCGGCCCGCTTCTTCACCGGCGACGTGGCTCAGCGCCTGTCCGGGTTACCCAAGCGCGCCGACATCGTGGTGCTCGACCCGCCCAGGGCGGGCGCCGGCGCGTCCGTACTGGCTGGGGTCGTCGCCCGCCGTCCGCGCGCCGTGGCCTACGTCGCCTGCGACCCGGCTGCACTGGGACGCGACCTGCGGACCGCGTCCGGTCTGGGCTACCAGACCAGCTCGGTGACCGCCTACGACCTGTTCCCGATGACTCATCACGTGGAGTGCGTGGCTATCCTGGAACCGGAATGAGCACCCCCATCACCACGTCGCGCCGCACCCGTCCGGAGGCGCAATGCCCGCTGCGTCCGGGCGACATCTGCAACCTCTGCCAGCTCGACGTGACCGGCCCCCAGGACTGCGGGCTGGTGTACCTGGTGATGTCCGATCCGGAGCAGCGCATCGAGTGGGGCGAACGACGCCGGAAAGCGCACTGACAAGCGTCCGCTCGGCTAGCCTCATCGGGTCGGGTGGGATAATATCTCGACGTCAAGATACTTCCGGCGGTCAGGAGAACCGATGAGCATCGACAGCTACTCCGCAGCAGACGAACTCGCCGTTGCGGGCAAGAGCTACCAGATCTTCCGCATCGACGCGGTCGAGGGCTCGGCTTCGCTGCCGTTCAGCCTGAAAGTGCTGCTGGAGAACCTGCTGCGCACCGAGGACGGCGCCAACATCACCGCCGCGGACATCGCGGCCCTCGGCTCGTGGGATCCGGCCGCCGAGCCGAACAAGGAGATCCAGTTCACCCCGGCTCGGGTGATCATGCAGGACTTCACCGGCGTGCCCTGTGTCGTCGACCTGGCCACCATGCGTGAGGCCATCGCCGACCTCGGCGGCGACCCGGCGAAGGTGAACCCGCTGTCCCCGGCCGAGATGGTGATCGACCACTCCGTGGTGGCCGACCTGTTCGGCACCCCGGACGCGTTCACCCGCAACGTCGAACTCGAATACCAGCGCAACCGTGAGCGCTACCAGTTCCTGCGCTGGGGCCAGACCGCCTTCGACGACTTCGTCGTGGTGCCGCCGGGCACCGGCATCGTCCACCAGGTCAACATCGAGCACCTGGCTCGGGTCGTCTTCCCGCGCGTCGTGGACGGTGTGTTGCAGGCCTACCCCGACACCTGCGTCGGCACCGACTCGCACACGACCATGGTCAACGGCCTGGGCGTGGTCGGCTGGGGCGTGGGCGGCATCGAGGCCGAGGCCGCGATGCTCGGCCAGCCGGTGAGCATGCTGATCCCGCGCGTGGTCGGCTTCAAGCTCAACGGGCGCCTGCCCGAGGGCACCACCGCCACCGACCTGGTGCTGACCATCACCGAGATGCTCCGGCAGCACAAGGTGGTCGGCAAGTTCGTCGAGTTCTACGGGCCGGGGGTCTCCGAGGTGCCGCTGGCCAATCGCGCCACGATCGGCAACATGAGCCCCGAGTACGGCTCGACCATCGCGATCTTCCCGATTGATGAGAAGACGATCGACTACCTGCGCCTGACCGGACGCTCCGACGAGCAACTGGAGCTGGTCGAGACCTACGCCAAGGCTCAGGGGCTCTGGCTCGACCCCGCGGCCGAACCGCGCTTCTCCGAGTACCTCGAACTCGACCTTTCGACCGTGGTGCCGAGCATCGCCGGCCCGAAGCGTCCCCAGGACCGGGTGGTTCTCGCCCACGCCAAGCAGGGCTTCAACGAGGCGCTGCGCGACTATGTGGGTGACGACATCACCGGCTACGACGAGGCCGTGGCCGAGAGCTTCCCGGCCTCGGACGCGCCCGCGCACGACGGTGAGAACGGCGCCCCGGCGCCGCACGAGTACGGCGAGCACACCCCGGCGGCCCTGGGCCGGCCGAGCAAGCCCACCCCGGTAACGCTCGCGGACGGCACCACCTTCAACCTCGACCACGGCGCGGTCACGATCGCGGCGATCACCTCGTGCACGAACACGTCCAACCCGAGCGTGATGATCGGCGCGGCGCTGGTGGCCAAGAAGGCCGTCGAGGCAGGGCTCACCCGCAAGCCGTGGGTGAAGACCTCGCTGGCGCCGGGCTCGAAGGTGGTCACCGACTACTACGAGAAGTCCGGGCTGGACAAGTACCTCAACGCCCTCGACTTCAACCTGGTCGGCTACGGCTGCACCACCTGCATCGGCAACTCCGGGCCGCTGATCCCCGAAGTCTCCCAGGCGATCAATGACGCCGACCTGGCCGTCACCGCGGTGCTCAGCGGCAACCGCAACTTCGAGGGCCGGATCAACCCCGACGTGAAGATGAACTACCTGGCCAGCCCACCCCTGGTGGTCGCCTACGCCCTGGCCGGGCGGATGGACATCGACCTGACCACCGAGCCGATCGGCATCGGGTCGGGCGGCAAGCCGGTCTACCTTGCCGACATCTGGCCAACGCAAGCCGAGGTCGACGAGGTGGTCGGGTCCTCGATCACCGCCGAGATGTTCACTTCGCGCTATGCCGACGTTTTCGCCGGTGACGAGGCCTGGCAGTCGCTGCCCACCCCGACCGGTGATGTGTTCAGCTGGGACGGCGAGTCGACCTACGTGCGCAAGCCGCCCTACTTCGACAACATGCCGGCCCAGCCGGTACCGGTCACGGACGTTGCCGGCGCCCGGGTGCTGCTCAAGCTCGCGGACTCGGTGACCACCGACCACATCTCGCCGGCCGGTTCGATCAAGGCCGACAGCCCGGCGGGGAAGTACCTCACCGAGCACGGCGTCAGTCGCGTGGACTTCAACTCCTACGGATCGCGCCGCGGCAACCACGAGGTGATGATCCGGGGCACCTTCGCCAACATCCGGCTGCGCAACCAGATCGCGCCAGGCACCGAGGGCGGCTTCACCCGCGATTTCACGGTGGCCGACGCCCCGGTGTCCACGGTCTTCGACGCCGCCCAGAACTACGCCGCGGCCGGCGTGCCGTTGGTGGTGCTGGCCGGCAAGGAGTACGGCTCGGGCTCATCGCGTGACTGGGCGGCCAAGGGCACCGCGCTGCTGGGCGTGAAGGTCGTCATCGCCGAGAGCTACGAGCGCATCCACCGGTCGAACCTGATCGGTATGGGCGTGCTCCCGCTGCAGTTCCCCGAGGGCGAGAATGCCGATTCCCTGGGCCTGACCGGCGCGGAGACCTTCTCGGTGAGCGGCATCACCGAGCTGAACGACGGCACCACGCCGGCCACCGTCCGGGTGGTCGCGCAGGGTGAGGGCGAGCCGATCACCTTCGACGCCGTGCTGCGCATCGACACCCCAGGTGAGGCCGACTACTACCGGCACGGCGGAATCATGCAGTACGTGCTGCGTTCGCTATTGACGAAGTAGATGGGACGGCGGCGGGCGCGCACCCAGTCGCCTGTGGCGGAACCGGACTTCATGCCGGCTTCCGCCCGGGTGGCCTGGACGTACCTGGCCACGCTGATCGCGCTGGTCGCGGCCGGTGTCGTAGTGGTGCTGGGCAACCAGACCGTCGGCGTGCTGGTCTGCACCGGCGCCGGGGCCGGGGCCGGGGCCGACGTGGACGCTGACGACCTCGCTGTGACCTGCCGGTTGTGGTGGGCGATCTGGTTGGCGATCGGCGGCTTCCTGGTCGCGCTGCTTCCGGCCGTGCGCGCGCTCAAGCTGGACTGGTGGCTCTGGCTGACCCTGGTTGCGGGTTCCGGACTGCTGGTAGCCCTGGACTCGGTGACCGATTGGTGGTGGTGGCTGCTGGCCGCGCTGCTACCGGCCGCCGCCGCCCTCGCCAGCGCCGACTGGGAGCGTGGCCCCCGGGTTCGCCGAGCCCAACTGGGGGCCCTGATCGGTCTGGCCGTGGCAGCCGTAGCCGCCCTGATCTGGTGGTACCTGGGCTAGATCGGCAATGCGGTTGAGTGCCCGATCTGGCTGTCCGGTGGCGGACGCCCCTTCGTGACGGTCTCGATCGTTCCTCGCGACCCCTCCTCAGGGATCGGTTATCAAGGGGACCCTGAGGGACGTCAACCTGAACAACGGACCCTGAGGAGCGCTGCGAGGGACGTCAACCTGAACAACGTTCCCTGAGGAGCGCTGTGAGGGACGAGCAGCGCGTCACGAAGGGCCGGAGCCCGCTTCATCATAGAATCGTACACATGTATCCAGAACGGCTCAAGAACAGGCCAAGAACCATCGAACCCGTGCGGACGAACCCGTGTCCGGGCTTTGCGCCGCAGGGCTGGCCCGAGCGCGTCCAGCCCCCGGAGACCATCGACTGGGAAGAGTCGGCCACGGCTTTCCTGCTGGATTGCTGCCCGGCGGACTACCGTGCCTACCCGGTATTGCGTCGACACCCCGTGGTGCTGGCGATGTTCGCCTTCCAGTTCGTGGAATCGCAGGTCAAGGCGAGCACGGAGGGCCTGGCCAGGGTGCGGACCGGCCTGGCCGACTACGTCAGTCCCGAGGTGGCCCAGGAAGCAGTCGAAGCGTGGACGACGGAGGGTGCGAGACTCGTCCGGCTTCGCCGTGAGGTTGGCCTGGTGGGGGATGCTTTGCGTGGCAAGGTGTTTGTCCCCAGGCTCTGACATAGACTCGTCCGGTGAGCCTGCTCGATGAGATCAACGGCCCAGGTGGCCTCAGCGATCTGACCCCGGAGCAGCTGAACCAACTCGCCGACGAGATCCGCGCCTTCCTGATCACCAACGTCAGCCGCACCGGCGGTCACCTCGGACCGAACTTGGGCGTGGTCGAGTTGACCATCGCCCTGCACCGGGTGTTCGAGTCGCCGCGGGACGCGATCATCTTCGACACCGGGCACCAGAGCTACGTGCACAAGATCCTCACCGGACGCCGTACCCGGTTCACGAGCCTTCGCCAGCCCGGCGGGCTTTCGGGTTATCCGAGCCGCGCCGAATCGGCTCACGACTGGGTGGAGAACTCGCATGCGTCCACGGCGTTGTCGTGGGCCGACGGGCTCGCCAAGGCGTTCCGGCTGCGCGGCGAGGAGCGCTTCGTGGTCGCAGTCGTGGGCGACGGTGCGCTCACGGGCGGTATGACCTGGGAAGCCCTGAACAACATCGCCGTCTCCGGCGACGAGCGCCTGGTGATCGTCGTGAACGACAACGGACGGTCCTACACTCCGACCGTCGGCGGCATCGCCACCCAGCTGTCTTCGCTCGGCAAGCAGTTGGCCGCGATCCGCACCGACCGCCGCTACGAGCGGACGCTGAAGCGGATCAAGGAACTCGCTCGGCGCACGCCGCTGGTCGGCGAGATGGTCTACGGACTACTGCACGGCTTCAAGATGGGCGTGAAAGACGTCCTCGCCCCGCAGGGGATGTTCTCCGAACTGGGCATCAAGTACCTCGGTCCGATCAACGGGCACGACATCGGTGCGGTCGAACTGGCGCTGGCCCAAGCGAAGGGGTTCGGTGCTCCCGTCCTGGTGCACTGCATCACGCAGAAGGGGCGAGGGTTCAAAGCGGCCGAGGAGCACGAGCAGGATCGATTCCACGCGGTCGGTCAGATCGATGAGGTGACCGGCGAGCCGCTCAGCGGCGCCGACGTGCGCACGTGGACGGATGCTTTCGGCGACGAACTCGCCCGCATCGGCGCAACTGACGACTCGGTGGTGGCGATCACCGCTGCGATGCTGCACCCAACCGGTCTGGACAAGTTCGCCAGGCACTTCCCGAATCGAATCTTCGACGTCGGTATCGCCGAGCAGCATGCGGTGACCGCGGCCGCCGGTTTGGCCGCCGGCGGGCTGCACCCGGTGTTCGCGGTCTACGCGACCTTCCTCAACCGGGCTTTCGACCAGGTGCTGATGGATGTCGCCCTGCATCGCCAGGGAGTCACCTTCGTTCTCGACCGCGCAGGCATCACCGGACCGGACGGCCCCAGTCACAACGGCATGTGGGACGCGTCCCTGATGGGCCTGGTACCGGGACTACGGCTCACCGCGCCGCGCGACGAGCAGCGGCTGGGCGAGGCGCTGCGGTTGGCTGTCACGGTCTCGGACGCGCCGACCGTGCTGCGGTACTCCAAGGAGCGACTGCCCGAGCCCATCCCGGCCATCCAACGGCGAGGGGACGTGGACGTGCTCTTCGCCAGTCTTCGCCCGCGGGTGCTGGTGGTGGGTTACGGACAGCTCTGCGGGATGGCCGTCGAGGTCGGACGCCGACTCGCTCAGCAGGGCATCGGCGCCACCGTGGTCGACCCGGTCTGGGCGCTGCCGGTCTCGGCCGATCTGCTCGCTCTGATGGCCGAGCACGAACTGGTCGTGACCATCGAGGACAACGGAGTCGCCGGTGGCCTGGGTGCCCGCCTGGGCCAGGAGGCCCGCGCGCTCGGCATCGACACCAGGCTCCGTGAGTTCGGCATCCCCCAGGAGTTCCTCGCCCAGGGCAACCGCGGCCAGCTACTCGATGAGGTGGGCCTGAACCCCGCCCAGATAGCCCGCTACGCCACAGAGATCGTCTCCGCCGACGCGGTCACCGTCCGAATCACGACCGCCGGCTGATCTTCCGACCCCTATCGGCTGATCTTCCGACCCCTATCGGCTGATCGAGCTTGTCGAGATCCCTTGCGAGGTACCAGCACCCCCTCTTCAAACGCTCCCTGAGGAGGCTTGCGAGGGACGAGCAAGACGTCACGAAGGGCGTCCGCCACCCAACCACCAATCCGGCGT
>Ga0209477_1000467_pt1 | contig 25134 bp, 17 predicted proteins | sample KloWWTupernatant_FD_187180 | JGI IMG/M metagenome (GOLD analysis project Ga0209477, IMG submission 187180) | Active sludge microbial communities from Klosterneuburg, Austria, studying microevolution and ecology of nitrifiers - Klosterneuburg... | ecosystem: Engineered > WWTP > Aerobic digester >... | reverse complement strand
GGCGCGCCGGCCGCGTCGGGCGCCGGGCCGTAGAGCGAAAGGTCGGCGTCCTTGTCGAAGTTCGACAGCCAGACCGACACCACCTTGCCCGGCGGCGGGTTGAACCGGAACAGGTCGACGTCGTTGGCAGCCGTCGTGTAGCTGATGTAGAGGCGATCGGACTGCAGCGTCGGCGCCGTGTTGGGGTCGGCCGAGGTGTCGGACGGCTCGAGGATGGTGATGGGCGTCGGTGTGGCGCTGCCGCTGACACCCGCAGCGTCGGCCGTGGCGTTGGCGGCCACCGTGCCGAGCACGAACCCCGGTCGGGCCTGGAAGCCGATCGTGTACGAGATACCCGGCATGAAGCCGGTGAGGCGGAAACCGAGCCGGGTGTCGGTGCGCGTGTACGCCCGCGAAGGCTCCGACAGCGGCAGCGCGATGGCCGGCGACACACTGGAGGTTCCCGGCACGATGCGCCAGCCGGCGGGCAACACCACCTCGACGTTGCCGTCGAAGGGACCGGTGCCACCCGATGCGGTGACGGCGACGCTGTAGCTCACCGTCGTTGGGCTGCTCGCCGCCTCCTGGATGCCCGAGGTCACCAGGTCGACGGCCTCCCACGGGAAGTCCTGTGCCTCGAGCAGCCCGATGAGCACGTCGTTGAGCGTGATGTCGGCGGGCAGCGCGGTGACGATGTCGTCGAGCTTCTTCGACGAGATCGCAGCGGTGAAGTCGCGCAGGCGGGCCCTCGCCTGGATCTGCCCGCTCGCCTGCAACGAGCTCAGCGTGGTACTCGCCGCACACGCACCGATGAAGCAGTCGAGGGTGAGCGTGGTGTTGCCGATGTCGGCCACGGTGAGGCTGCCGATGCCCGGCGTTGCCGCGATGGCGGCCGACACCGGAAGGTCGCCCACCTTGCTGACCCCGAGCCCGAGCGTGGCCATCGTCTCTTGCAGGATCGGGGCCCCCGCCGTGCGCAACACGGTTGCGTTGAGGACGAGCGGTATGCGGACGAGCGCCGGGAAGTCGGCCAGGATCTGGCGCGTCTCGGCACGCATCTCCAGCTCGATCAGCGTCGTCTGATTGGTGATGCCGAGCGAGCCGCACGTGCGCGCCGCGACCTGGGCGAGTTTCGTGCACCACAGCGTCGAGCTGTCGACGAGCAACTGGTTGAGCGGCGTTGCCCCGAGACCGAACGCCGCCGCGCTCAGGTCGGCGATCGGGGTGTTGGTGAGGTCGAGCTGCTCGAGCTGCACGGTGCCCGGCCCGATGGCGGCGAGCACCTGGCCGAACGTGAGGGACTGCAGTGGACGCCCCTGCAACGACAGGGGCAGCAACGCGTCCCAGCCGCCAGCGATCGGGATCGACGACAGCGGCAGGTTGTTGATGGCCGGCACGCGGCCGAAGACCGTCGCGAAGTTGGAGAGCTCATCGGCGCGCTTCACGCCACCACCGGGAGCGCGTTTGACACCGCCACCGGGAGCGCGTTTGACACCGCCACCGGGTGCCCGCTTCACGCCCCCTCCGGGAGCGCGCTTCACCCCGCCGCCAGGCGCCGCCGAGACATCGAAGTTGGCGGCGCGGATCGTCTGCGGCGAGATGTTGGTGATCGGGATCTCGCTTGCCGCTGGCGGCGTGGTCGAAGGCGCCGAGACGCTCACGTTCAATGCGACGGGCGGGCCCGCCGACAGCTCGACGCGGTAGACGTCCGGGCCGCTGTTGGCATCCGCCGCGTCGTACGCCTCGCGCGTGCTGAGCGCGAGCACGTTGCCGGAGGCGTTCAACGCAACTTCTCCACCGGCATTCAGCTGCGTGACCGGCAAGACGCTGACCAACCCAGCGAGAGGGCGCCACACCTGGATGCCCGACGTGCTCCAGAACGCAACGGTGCCACCATCGCCGCTGATGGCCGCGGTCTGCCCCAGGTACGGAACCGTCGACACGGTGACGTTGGCAGTTGCTGCCGGCTCGTCGAAGATGCTGTCACCGTCGCTGTCACGGTCGTGCCGAAAGACGTAGTCGGTGCCATTGGCGTTGGTGGTCACGACGACGTAGCGGCCGCTGTTGCTGATGCCGCCGAGCGCGCCCTGCAACGTGTTGGGGCCGTTGATGTTGCCCAGTGACGTTGGCACACGGATGGTGGTGTTGGTGGTGAAGTCGCGAACGAAAACGTCGAACGCCAGGTTGCCGTCGCCCACGACGAGGTTGTCGAAGTCGGAGGTGAACGCGACATGCTGGCCGTCGCCGGAGATCACGAGCGAATCCGGATCGAACGGGATGCCGCGGAAGCAGCCGCCGGTGCGAGCACCGGGAGTGCCCGACGAGCTGACGGTGACGTCGACCGTCGTGGTCGCGCCCGGCTCGTCGAACAACCCGTCGGCATCGGCGTCGCGGTCGTAGCGGAAGGCGCGCAGGCACGAGGTTGCATTGTCGAGGTCGGGTTGCGTGAACGCCACGTACCGGCCGTCGTTGCTGATGTCGGCCCTCGCCCAACCACCGGAGCTCTGGCCGGCTGCGACCCGGCCAGGGATGCGCCGCAACGTCGTGTATCCGGTCTCGTCGTAGATCCCATCCTCGTCGGTATCCCGGTCGAGGGTGTACACCCGCGTCCTGCTCGTCGTATCGGTCGGGACGAGGTTGGTGGCGTCGCTGACGAGCACCACATGTCGACCGTCCGCCGACATGCCGGCTGGCTCAGCAAACTGGTTGGCGAGGACGCCCTGACCGTTGAGGGCGACCTGGGTCGCGCCAGCGACCGTCGGCTCGCCGATCCGCACCCCATCGAACCCGAACGCGATGTATCGACCATCTGCGGACACTTCCGGGGATCGCCCGACACCGAGCAAGATCGACGTGACGCTGGTGGCCACGATGTCGCCGGGCGCGGCCTGCACCACTTGCGACTCCGGGACGATCAGCGGCACCGAGGCCGCGATCAGTGCGACGACGACCGCAGTTGCTCGTGCTCGCTGGCTCATCGCACTCCTCCGCATCGAACGCTGAGCGCGAGTCTGGCGGACCGATCAGCCCGCGTCTACGGCCCGAGGCGGCCATCGACTCAAGACTTTCCGGCCGCGTTCGACCCAGTGTGGTGAGCTGCACACACACGGCGAAGCTATTTGACATGCGTCCCGAAAGGCGGAGAATTCGCGCCTTCCGATCGACTCAGCTCCCGGCAGTCGAGGTGCGGGGTACTTGCTCGAATGCAATGACAACTGCAGTTCCGGGGGGGTGCCAACCGCCGTTACCGTGCCACGGCACACACACCCCCGCACTGCCGCCTTCGCGGCGTCAGACCGGCTCAGGTTGCCCGGCGCATGCCGAGCTCGGCGACACCCGCCAGGGTCAGCCGCCGACGTGCCAGGTGCCGTTGCTGCGCAACAGTGCGCTGAGGTCGCCGGGGCCCTTCTTCTCCGAGGCGGCCGCCAGCTGCGCGCCCACCATCTGGCCGTAGTCGCCGCGTTGCACGTCGCGGAACACACCGAACGGTGTGGCCGAGTGGTCGTCGTGCGACAGGCGGGCGAGGGCGAACGCGAGGCCCGGGTCTTCGCGCTGCGCGTCGTGCACCAGCAGCGCATCCTCACCCACGTCGGCGACCTCCACGATGCGCAGTTGACCATCGCTGCCCATCGACACGCCCTTGTGACCATCCACCCCGAAGCGGATGGGCTGGCCGTGGTGCAGGTCGATCATCATCTCGTCGCGCGCGTGGCGGCTGGTGACGTCGTCGAACGCACCGTCGTTGAACACGTTGCAGTTCTGGAAGATCTCCACGAACGACGCGCCACGATGTGCGTGAGCGGCACGGAACACTTCGATCATGTGCTTGCGGTCGAGATCGTGCGTGCGAGCCACGAACGACGCCTCGGCACCGAGGGCCACCGACAACGGGTTGAACGGATGATCGATGGAACCGAACGGCGTGCTCTTGGTGACCTTGCCGGTCTCGGAAGTGGGCGAGTACTGACCCTTGGTGAGGCCGTAGATGCGGTTGTTGAACAGCAAGATGGTGAGGTTGACGTTGCGCCGCAGCGCATGGATGAGGTGGTTGCCGCCGATCGACAGCGAATCGCCGTCGCCGGTGATGACCCACACGTCGAGGTCGGGGCGAGCCACGGCCACCCCGGTGGCGATGGCCGGCGCACGACCATGGATGCTGTGCATGCCGTACGTGTTCATGTAGTACGGGAACCGGCTGCTGCAGCCGATGCCGCTGACGAAGACCGTGTTCTCCGGCGCCACACCCAGCTCGGGCATCAGCGTCTGCACCGCGTGCATCACGCCGTAGTCGCCGCAGCCGGGGCACCAACGCACCTCCTGGTCGCTGACCCAGTCCTTCTTCGTCGTGAGGGGAACGATCGTGTCGCTCATGACAACGCCTCCGTGATGGCAGCTTCCAGTTCGGCGGAGGTGAAGGGCAGGCCCTGCACCTTGTTGATCGGCTTGGCATCCACCAAGTAGTCGGCGCGCACCAGGCGGCACAGGTGGCCCAGGTTGAGCTCGGGCACCAGCACGGTGCGGAACGATCGCAACAGCTCGCCCAGGTTGGGCGGCAACGGGTTGAGGTGCGTGAGGTGGATCCAGGCCACCTTGGTGCCCACCCGCCGCGTGCGTTGCACAGCGGCATCGATGGCCGCCCAGGTGCTGCCCCAACCCAGCAGGCACACCTCGGCATCGGCATCGCCGGTGATGGTGGCCAACGGGATGTCGTCGGCGATGCCCGCGATCTTGGCGGCACGCAGGTGCACCATCTTGGAGTGGTTGGCCGGCGCGTAGCTGATGTTGCCGGTGCCATCTTCCTTCTCGATGCCACCCACTCTGTGCATCAACCCGGGCGTGCCCGGGATGGCCCACGGGCGAGCCAGTGTGTCGGGGTCGCGCAAGTAGGGCCAGTACTCGGGTGTGCCGTCGTCGGCCACGTGGTTCATCTCGGTCTGGAACGACACCGAGATGTCGGGCAGCGCGCTCACATCGGGCAGCAGCCACGGCTCGCTGCCGTTGGCCAGGAAGCCGTCGCTGAGCAGGATGACCGGCGTGCGGTACTTCAGCGCGATGCGAGCAGCTTCGATGGCGGCATCGAAGCACTGCGCGGGGCTGTAGGCCGCGACGATCGGCAGCGGCGCTTCGCCGTGGCGACCGAACATCGCGATGTTCAAGTCGGCGGCTTCGGTCTTGGTGGGCAAGCCGGTGGAGGGCCCGCCGCGCTGGATGTCGACGATGAGCAACGGCAGCTCCAGTGACACCCCCAGGCTGATGGTCTCGCTCTTCAGTGCCAGGCCCGGCCCGCTCGTGGTGGTGATGCCGAGGTGGCCGGAGAACGCGGCCCCCAGCGCCATGCCGACAGCGGCGATCTCGTCTTCGGCCTGCACCGTGCGCACGCCGAAGTGCTTGTGCTTGGAGAGCTCGTGCAGGATGTCGCTGGCCGGCGTGATGGGGTAGCTGCCCAGGAACAGCGGCAACTTCGCCAGCTGGCCGGCCGCCACCAGGCCCCACGCCAGCGCGACGTTGCCGGTGATGTTGGTGTACTCGCCCGCCGGCAGCTGCGCCGGCTTCACCTGGTAGGGGTGATCGAACAGTTCGCTGGTCTCGCCGAAGTTGTAACCGGCCTTGAAGGCGGCGAGGTTGCTCGCCTTCACGAGGTCCTTGAAGCGCGCTTCGATCCATTCCACCGTCGGCTCGGTGGGCCGCGAGTACAGCCAGCTGATGACACCGAGCGCGAAGAAGTTCTTCGACCGCTCGGAGTCGCGAGCCTTCACGCCCAGCAGCTCGGTGGCCTTCTGCGTGAGCGACGTCATCGGGATCTCCACCAGCCGGTAGCTCGACAGGAAGTCGTCGTGCAGCGGGTTGTGGTCGTACCCGGCCTTCTCCAGATCGCGGGTCTCGAACGCATCGCTGTTGACGATGAGCAGGCCGTTCTGCTCGAGCCGGTGCAGGTCGGCCTTCAACGCCGCCGGGTTCATGGCCACCAGCACGTTGGGCGCATCGCCAGGCGTGGTGATGTCGTGGTCGGAGATGTGCACCTGGAAGCTGGACACGCCGTTGACCGTGCCGGCCGGGGCACGGATCTCCGCCGGGTAGTCGGGGAAGGTGGACAGGTCGTTGCCGAACAGCGCACTCGCCGAGGTGAAGCGATCGCCGGTGAGCTGCATGCCGTCGCCGGAATCGCCTGCGAACCGAACAACGACGTGGGAGATCTGCTCCACCTGTCGTTCCTGGCGATCGGCGGCCGCGCCCGCGGCCGAATCGATCGTGGCCGGGTCGGTCGTATGGGTCGTGGTGTCCGTCATGGGCCACCTCCTGGTGTGAGGACCGCCTCGTTGCCGTCCGCACTGGGCACGCTACCGCGCGGGCCTCAGTGTGAGCGCTACTCCAGCGAGCGCGATGGCCAAACCGATGAGCGCCAGCGGGCCGAGCTGCTCACCGAACAGGATGGCCCCTTCGATTGCGCTCAGCGCGGGCGTGAGGAAGAACAGGCTGCTCACCTTCGCCGCCGCCTCGCGCTGCAGCAGCCACAGCATGATCAGCACGGCCGCGATCGACAGCACCACCACGGCCCACGCCAACGCGAACAACGAACGGGCGGAAGGGGTGAACCCTTCGTCGTCGTGCAACGTGGCAGCCAGGCCGAGCGCCACCGACGACACCAGGTACTGCGTGGCGGTGCCCCACAGCAGCGGTGTGGAGTTGCCGTGGCGGCGCTGCACGAGGGTGCCGGCGCTCATGCCCACCACGCTGAGGCCGGCAGCGAGCAGCGCGCCCAACGTGAGGCCCACCGACTTCGCGAGCAGGCGGTCGACCACGACCACGATCACTCCGGCGAAGCCCAGCGCGACGCCCGCCCATTGCACTCGCCGCAACCGTTCGTGCAGCAGCCCGCGAGCAGCGACAGCGGTGATCACCGGGTGCAGGCCGGCGATCAGCGCCCCGATGCCGGATGGCATGCCCCAGCTGATCGCCAGGAACACACCGCCGAGGTAGACGGCATGCATGCCCAGCCCAGAGACCCCGGCTGCGACCGCTTGCCGGCGCGTGGGTCGTTCGCTTCCGGTTGCGGCGGCGATGCCACCCAGCACCAGCGCGGCGATGGCCAACCGGATGGCCAGGAAGGTGAGCGGGCCGGCGTCCTTCGTGCCGTAGCGCGCGACGACGAAGCCCGTGCTCCACAGCACCACGAACAACCACGGCGCCGCGGCGGCAGCACCCGTCGACACCGCAGGCGCGACGCGAGAAGGGCGGGCCGCCGGAGCGACCCGCCCTTCCCGATCCGTGTGGTCCGACGAGGTCAGACGCCGCCCTCGGTGAGGGTGACTTCGATCGGCGCGTAGTCGGCGCCGTTGATGTCGATGCCCATCGCTTCCAGCAACGCATGCGCTGCCGTCACGATGTCGTTGGTGTACGCCTCGGCATCGGGTGCTGCAGTGAGCACGGTGCTGCCTTCCAGGTTCTTCGTCTCCTGCGACAGGGTGGCGGTGCGCTCCCACGCGGCGGAGTCGATGTAGCCGACGCCGCCTTCGGCCGGCCAGATGAGCTTGTTGATCTCGTTCATCTGCCAGGTCTGGTGCGTGAGGCCCAGGGCCGAACCCTGCTCGGTGACGAGCGTGGCGCAGGCCTCGACGTTGTCGCGGCAGTACGCCCAACCCTGCAGCGAGGCAGCAACGAAGCTGATCGCCGTGGCGTTGTAGGCCTCGTCCGACAGGCGGGTGCCGTCGGCCCAGATGGCGTCCTGCAACATGCCAACACCCTCGTCCTCGTAGGAGATGACGCTGAAGTCCTCGGGCGTGTACAGCTCGCCGGTGTCGGGGTTGATGGCCTCGAGCACCTGTGCGTACTCGTTGTAGGTCATCGCCTCGGCAGCGTCGATGTCGCCTTCGAGCAGACCGACCATGTCGAACTGCTGCGCCACGTTCTCCACCGTGGCCGGGTCGATGCCGGCCTTGGTCATGGCCGCGAACACTTCGAACTCGTTGCCGAAGCCCCAGTTGCCGATCTTGCGACCGGCGAAGTCGGCCGGGCTGGCGATGCCGGCATCAGCGAAGCTGACCTGCAGCGTGCCCGAGCGCTGGAACACCTGAGCGATGTCGACGATGTCGGCTCCGGCTTCGCGGCTGGCGAGCGCCTTGGGCACCCACGAGATGGCGAAGTCGGCGTCGCCATTGGCGAGCACGGTCTGCGGCGTGATGTCGACGGCACCTTCGAGAATGGTGACATCGAGGCACATCGCCTCGTAGAACCCTTCCTCCACCGCCGCGTAGTAGCCGGCGAACTGTGCCTGCGTGACCCACTGCAACTGCAGCTTCACGGGTGTCAGCTCCGCGCAGTCACCCATTGCCATGGTGTCGGTCGGTGCGGTGGTGTCGGCGGGAGCGGTGGTCTCCTCCGGTGCGGTGGTCTCCTGCGGCGCCGTGGTCTCCTCGGCCGGTGCGGCCGTGGTGTCGGAGCTGGTCTCGTCAGAGCCGCACGCGACGGCCACGAACGACAACGCCACCAGTGCGGCGATCACACCCTTGCTTTTGTGCTTCCTCATTCTTGTTCCTCCCCTTCATTGGATTTTGTCTTGAGGTCTGTGTGCAGGCGCTAGGCGCCTTCACGATGTCGGTTGGCCGCGCCGCCGGGTGTGGCCACCCGTTCGAGCAGGTTGGCGATGAAGTAGAACCCCAACCCCAACAAGCACGCACCGGCCACGTAGGCCCACCCGACTGCGTTCTTCGAGTTGACGATGTTGGAGGTGATGCGGTTGCCGAGGCCGTTCTGCGCACCACCAAAGTACTCCGACACGTAGGCGTAGATGACCGACAGCGGTGCTGCCACGCGCAACGCGGTGAACAGGTAGGGCACCGCGTTGGGCACACGCACCTTGCGCATCACCTGCCAGCTGCTGGCGGCATAGCTGCGCATCAGCTCGGCATGCACCGGCGCCACCTGACGCAGGCCCTTGGCCACGTTGACCAGCACCACGAAGAACACCACCAGGGTCACCATCAGCCGGCGCGGCACCACGCTGGTGCTGCCCCACATGTTGTTGAACACCGACACCAGCACGAACGCGGGAATGGCGTTGATGGCGATCGACATCGGAGTGATCAGCTGGTCGAGGATGCTGAAGCGGCTGAGCAGGAACGACATCAGCACCCCGGCAATGGTGCCGAACACCAGGCCATAGGCGGCGTTGGTGCCCGAGACCACCATCGCCTCCCAGATGTTGCTCCAGTTCTTGGTGAACTGCGCCCAGATGTCGGTGGGCGCCACCAGGAAGTACGGCTTCAGCTCGAAGAAGCGCACGACGAACTGCCACAGCCCCAGCGCGAGCACGCCGAACACCACGGGCGGCCACACGGCGCGCAGCACACCGGAGAGGCGAGCGGTCATCGGTCCTCCACCCCACGCACGCCGCCACCGAGCTCGGCGCCGCGCAGCGCCTCGCGCACTTCGGTGATCTTCTCGAAGAAGCCACCCGTCTCGCGGGTCTCGTCGTCGCGACCGGCGCCCAGCGGCACGTGGATGACGTCGGTGATGCGACCAGGGCGTGGCGACATCACGACCACGCGAGTGCTGAGGTACACGGCCTCGGGTATCGAGTGCGTGACGAAGATGACCGTGGTGTTGGTCTGCGCGCAGATGCGCAGCAACTCGGCCTGCATGTGCTCGCGCGTCATCTCGTCGAGCGCACCGAACGGTTCGTCCATCAGCAGCAGCGGCGGGTGCGCCGCCAGCGCCCGGGCGATGGCGACTCGTTGCTGCATGCCACCGCTGAGCTGCCACGGCATGTGGTCGGCGAAGTCGGGCAGCTTCACCAGCTGCAGCATCTCGCGAGCGCGAGCGCGGCGCTTGGCACGATCCCAGCCCTTCAGCTCCAACGGCAGCTCGATGTTCTTCGCCACCGTGCGCCACTCGAACAGGCCTGCCTGTTGGAAGGCCATGCCGTAGTCCTGGTCGAGTCGCGACTGCTTCGCCGGCTTGCCGTTGACGGTGATGCTGCCCGCTGACGGTTCGGTGAGGTTGGCGATGAGCCGCAGCAGCGTGCTCTTGCCACAACCCGACGGCCCGATGAGCGACACGAACTCACCCGGCTCGACGACGAGGTCGATGCCCACGAGCGCATCGACCTGAGCGACCTTGCCCGCATTGAAGATCTTGTCGACGCCGGTCACCTCGACTGCGCTCACGCCTCTGTCTCCTTCGGACGGTTCCTCATGAACAGCGCGTCGGCCAGCGCCACCAGACATGCCATCGCGAGACCGAGCACCGACGCCCCGATGACCGCGGTGTACACGATGGCCGGGTCGCTGGTTGCCTTCTGCCCGAACTCGGTGACCAGCCGGCCGATGCCGCCGCGCAGGCCGGTGGAGATCTCCGAGACCACCACGCCGATGACCGCACCGGCCGCCCCCAGTTTGAGCGCCGGCACGATGTAGGGCACGGCGGCCGGGAACCGCAATTTGAACAACGTGCGATGCCACGGCGACGCCAGGCTGTCCATCAGTTCCAGTGCCGACGGATGTGGCGACTGCAACCCGCGCAGCGTGCCGACGGCGATGGGGAAGAACGTGAGGAAGGCACCGAGCACCGACGCCGTGAGCCAGCGCGGCCACTCCCACCCGGCGATCTCCACCTTGCCACCCCAGGTGGCCACCAGTGGCGCCAACGCGATGAGCGGCACGGTCTGGGAGATGACCAGGTACGGCAGGATGGCCCGCTCGGCAACCCGCAGACGGGTCATCAACACCGCCAGCAACACGCCGGCCACGAGCCCCATCGCGAACCCGGCGAGCACCAGCCGGAACGAGAACCACACGCCCTTGAGCACCACCGACAGCACCGTCTCGTCGGAGGCGCGGTTGATGGGGTCGCCGAACCGCGAGTAGATGTCGCTGATGTGCGGCATGATGCTGTCCTTCGCGCGCGGCAGGATCTTCCACCCGAGCACGTCGCCACCGTTCTGCGGGCCCACCGCTTTGTATCCCTCCCAGACAGCGGCGATCAGTGCCATCGACAGCACGAACATCAGCACCCTGCGCGCGCGCCGCCACAGCGGGCGAGCGGCACGGGCGGCGGGCGGGGCGGTGCCTGGTGGGGCGGTGACGGAGCTCATGAGACGCGGTGCGACCATACGCCGCGCGACCACCGCACGTGTGCGGAGCGGATGAAGAGAACATGTCGAGCATGTGCCACGGGTGGTCGCGCCTTTCAGTTCTTGGCCCGTACGTGATCGGCCACTGCGGGCATCACCTTCTCGCCGTAGGCCTGCAGCGTGTGGTCCTTGTCGTCGTGCTGCAGGTAGACCGCGAACTGATCGACGCCGAGGTCCTTCAGATCTTGCATGCGTTGGATGTGGGTCTCGACCGGGCCGACGATGCAGAACCGGTCGACGATCTCGTCGGGCACGAACGTGGTGTGGCTGTTGCCCGACTGACCATGCTCGTTGTAGTCGTAGCCCTGACGGTTCTTGATGTAGTCGGTGAGCGCCTTGGGCACCGGCGCGTCGTCGCCGTAGCGGGCCACGATGTCGGCGACGTGGTTGCCCACCATGCCGCCGAACCAGCGCACCTGCTCGCGACCGTAGGCCAGCCCGGCCTCTGTGCCGTCGGTGACGTAGGCCGGCGCCGCCACGCAGATGGTGATGTCGTCGGGGTCGCGCCCGGCTGCCGCCGCTGCCTGTCGCACCGCCGCGATGGTCCATTCGGCGATCGACAGGTCGGCGAGCTGCAGGATGAAGCCGTCGCCCACTTCGCCGGTGAGCGCCAACGCCTTGGGCCCGTAGGCCGCGACCCACATCTCCAGCCGGCTCTTGCCCGCCCACGGCAACCGCAGCTCGCTGCCCTTGTACTCCACGGATCGCCCGTTGGCCATCTCGCGGATGACGTGGATGCTGTCGCGCAAGGTGGCCAGCGTGGTGGGCGCACCGTTGGTGACGCGCACCGCCGAGTCGCCTCGCCCGATGCCGCACACCGTGCGGTTGCCGAACATCTCGTTGAGCGTGGCGTAGAGGCTGGCCGTGACGGTCCAGTCGCGCGTGGCCGGGTTGGTGACCATCGGCCCCACGATCACGTTGCGCGTCTCGGCCAGGATCTGGCTGTAGATGACGTACGGCTCCTGCCACAGGATGTGGCTGTCGAAGGTCCAGACGTAGTCGAACCCATAGGCCTCGGCCCGCTTCGCCAGATCGACCACGCGCCTCGACGGCGGCGTCGTCTGCAACACCACTCCAAATTCCATCCCCTGCTCCTCTCCCTCGTTCGACGACACTCACACTTGCCCGGTGGACCGGCCCCTCCGCTTCGTTCCTCGACACGGTGGGCGGAACCCCGCCGCCCACCTACCGTCTCGAAATCGAACCGGAGCGCCCGCCCCACCTCGTTCGCTTGCTCTTGCCAACTCCGGTGCTCGAACCAGGCGATGCGGAGTGTCGTGCTTCGATTCCGAGACGATAGGTCAGGGGCGGGTTTCCCCTGACCTATCGAGGAACGAAGGACGACGATCCGCAGCGCCGGGCCCCGCCACCACCTGTGGCATTCGCCGAGCTAGCGGTTCTGGGGGAACCCCAGGTCGACCTTGCTGCTGCGCGGGTCGGGCCAGCGCTTGGTGACCACCTTCGTGCGGGTGTAGAAGTTGACGCCTTCCGGCCCGTAGATGTGCGTGTCGCCGAACAGGCTCGCCTTCCACCCGCCGAAGCTGTAGTAGCTCACCGGCACGGGAACCGGCACGTTCACACCCACCATTCCCACCTGCACGTCGAACTCGAACTGGCGGGCGGCGCCACCGTCGCGAGTGAAGATGGCCGTGCCGTTGCCGAACTGGTTGGCGTTGATGAGGGCCAGGCCGTCGTCGTAGCCGTGCACTCGGGTGACGGTGAGCACCGGGCCGAAGATCTCGTCCTCGTAGCAGCGCATGCCCGGCTTCACGTGGTCGATCAGACTGGGCTTGAGGAAGAAGCCCTCGGTGGGCGCATCGGTGCGACCGTCGACCACCAGCGTGGCGCCTTCACCCTCGGCGCCCGCCACGTAGCCCTGCACCTTGTCGCGGTGCTCGCCGGTGATGAGCGGCCCCATCTCGTTGCCATCCTCGCTGGCCGGCCCCACCTTGATGGCGGGGATGCGAGCCTGGATCTTGGCAACCAGGTCGTCGGCAATGGCCTCGCTGGCCAGCACCACCGAGATGGCCATGCAACGCTCGCCGGCGGAGCCGTAGGCGGCCGAGACCGCAGCATCCGCCGCCATGTCGAGGTCGGCGTCGGCCAGCACCAACATGTGGTTCTTGGCGCCACCGAGCGCCTGCACCCGCTTGCCGTTCTTGGTGCCGGTCTCGTAGATGTAGCGCGCGATGGGTGTGCTGCCCACGAAGCTGATGGCTTCGACGTCGGGGTGCTCGAGCAAGCGGTCGACGGCCACCTTGTCGCCGTTGACCACGTTGAAGCAGCCATCGGGAAGGCCAGCCTGCTTGAGCAGCTCGGCGATGAACATGCTGGCCGACGGGTCCTTCTCACTGGGCTTGAGCACGAACGTGTTGCCGCAGGCGAGCGCGTTGGCGAACATCCACATGGGAACCATCGCCGGGAAGTTGAACGGCGTGATGCCGGCAACGACGCCCAGCGGCTGCTTGATGCTGTAGACGTCGACGCCGGTGGAGGCCTGCTCGCTGTACCCGCCCTTCAACAGGTTGGGGATGCCGCACGCGAACTCGATGTTCTCGAGGCCGCGAGCCACTTCGCCGAGCGCGTCGCCCAGCACCTTGCCGTGCTCCTTGGTGAGCAACGTCGCGATCTCCTTGCGGTTGGCCGCGACCAGCTCGCGCATGTGGAACATCACCTCCGCCCGCCGCGAAAGGTTGGTGGCCCGCCACGCCGGGAAGGCGGCCTTCGCCACCGCCACCGCCGCATCGACATCGGCGACCGAGGCCAGGTCGACCGCCGCCTGCTGCACGCCGGTAGCGGGATCGAAGACCACCCCGGCCCGCCCGGAAGTGCCGAGGACAACCTTCCCATCGATCCAATGCCCAATCCGATTCATGTTGTTGCCCTTCGCTAGCCCAACCCCCACGGCACAGACACCGTCCGAGAGTTGGTTGAGTACTTGAGTGATGTTTCGAAGCCTGAGAGTGAGTGCGGTTGGTTGCTGCCCGGGTGAGCGAACCAGCGAGGAGGCAATGTCGGCGTTCGATGACGAACCAATAGGTCAGGGCGGGTTTCCCTGACCGTGGTGAGGAACGAACGCCGACGTTGCCGCCGAGCGGGAGTCAGACCAGGTATTGCGACAGACCGCGACGAACGAACTGCCCGTGTCCCTTGCGCCCCGTGAACGTGTCGTTCTCCATCACCACCGCGCCACGAGACAGGACGGTGTCGACCTTGCCGTCGATCACCCACCCCTCCCACGCACTGTGGTCCATGTTCATGTGGTGCTTGTCGTTGATGCCGATCCGGGTCTTCGAGTTGGGGTCCCACACCACCACGTCGGCATCGGCGCCGGGTGCGATGACACCCTTCTTGGGGTACATGCCGAACATGCGCGCAGGGGTGGTGCAGCAGGTCTCGACCCACCGCTCGAGCGTCAGCTCGCCGGCAACGACGCCTTGGTAGAGCAGCTCCATGCGGTGCTCGACGCTGCCGATGCCGTTGGGGATCTTGGAGAAGTTGCCGATGCCCAGATCCTTCTGGTCCTTCATGCAGAACGGGCAGTGATCGGTGCTCACGCAGGCCAACTCGTTCATGCGCAAGCCCTTCCACAGATCGCCCTGGTGGCCGTGGCCCATCTGGCCGATGTAGTCGGGGTCGTGCTCCTTGCTGCGCACCGGCGTGCTGCACACCCACTTGGCACCTTCGAAGCCGGGTTTGCCCAGCGTCTCTTCCAGCGTCAGCCACAGGTACTGCGGGCAGGTCTCGGCGAACACGTTGCGCCCGTTGTGACGAGCGGCGGCGATCTCGTTGAGGGCGTCGCCGGCGCTCATGTGCACGACGTACAAGGGCACGTTGCCGGCCACGTGGCTGAGCACGATGGCGCGATGCGTGGCCTCTGCCTCCAGCGGTGACGGCCGGGTGTAGCTGTGGAACCGGGGGTCGGTGTCGCCGCGGGCGAGGGCCTGCTGCACGAGCACGTCGATGGCGATGCCGTTCTCGGCATGCATCATGATCATCGCCCCGCACTCGGCTGCGGTCTGCATCGCCTTCAGGATCTGGCCGTCGTCGCTGTAGAACACGCCCGGGTAGGCCATGAACAGCTTGAAGCTGCTGATGCCCTCGTGCTCGACGAGGTACTTCATGTCCTTCAGCGACTGGTCGTCGACGCCACCGATGATCTGGTGGAACGAGTAGTCGATGCTGCAGTTGCCGTCGGCCTTGCGGTGCCACTCGGCGAGGCCTTCGTGCACGTTCTCGCCGTAGCGCTGCACGGCCATGTCGATGATGGTGGTGGTGCCACCCCACGCGGCGGCGTTGCTGCCGGTCTCGAAGGTGTCGCTGGCGAAGGTGCCACCGAACGGCAGTTCCATGTGCGTGTGCACGTCGACGCCACCGGGGATGACGTACTTGCCCGCCGCGTCGATGACGCGATCGACACCCTCCTCGGTGAAGTAGCCGGGCGCCCCGAGCGCACGGATGGTCTCGCCGTCGATCAGCACGTCGTGGGCGATGACGCCCGTGCTGCTGATGACCTTGCCGTTCTTGATCAGTGTTGAGGACATGTGATCTCCCGGTTCCGACTCAGCGCTCGAACAGGTCTTGGTAGGCGTCCGGGCGACGATCACGATAGAACGCCCAACGATCGCGCACCTGCTTGATCTTCTCGAGATCGAGGTCGCGCACCACCAGCTCCGGCTTGAACGGATCGCCCACCTCGCCGACGAACTGGCCTTCCGGGTCGACGAAGTAGCTCTGCCCGTAGAAGTCGTTGTCGCCCAGCGGCTCGATGCCCACGCGATTGATCGCGCCGACGTAGAACATGTTGGCGACCGCCGCAGCCGGCTGCTCGAGCTTCCACAGGTACTGCGACAGGCCGCGACTGGTGGCCGACGGGTTGAACACGATCTCGGCGCCATTGAGGCCCAGCGCACGCCAACCTTCCGGGAAGTGGCGGTCGTAGCAGATGTAGACGCCCACCTTGCCGACGGCAGTCTCGAAGATGGGGTACCCACCGTCGCCGGGCGCGAAGTAGAACTTCTCCCAGAACCCCTTGGTCTGCGGGATGTGCTGCTTGCGGTACTTGCCCAAGTAGGTGCCATCGGCGTCGATGACGGCTGCCGTGTTGTAGTACAGCCCCGGCCGCACCACCTCGTACATCGGCAGCACCAGCACCATGCCGGTCTCCTTGGCCAGGCTCTGGAAGCGCTGGGTGGTGGGGCCGTCGGGGATCTGCTCGGTGTACTCGTAGTACTCGGCGTCTTGCACCTGGCAGAAGTACGGACCGTAGAACAGCTCCTGGAAGCACATCACTTGCGCACCCTGCGCCTTCGCGTCGTGCACTGCCTGCTCGTGCTTGTCGAGCATGGCCACCTTGGTGCCGGCCCAGTCGGTCTGCAGCAAGGCTGCTTTCACGATCATCGTCATGGGCCGACTCTAATGACACACCTGCAGCCGCACAATAGATGTATTGTTACCGGACAATGAAGGCACGGTTCACTTCCACGGTGTCAGCAGAGATCACGGATCGCAGCGCGCGTGGCATCGCCGCCGCCGTCGGGCGCCTGATCTCCAGCGGCGAGCTGCCCGTCGGCACCCGCCTGCCCACCGTGCGCGACCTGTCCAAGGAGCTCGGGGTCTCCCCCACCACGGTCAGCGAGGCCTGGCAGTCGCTGGCGGCGGTGGGCGCCATCGATGCACGAGGCCGCCAAGGCACGTTCGTGCGCCAACCCACCGGGCCGGCCACCCCACGTCGCTACCGACGGGTCACCGAGGGGCCGGGCCGCTTCGCTCTCGATCTCAGCACCGGCACTCCCGACCCTGCGCTGTTACCCGACCTGCGCCCGGTGATCGCCCGCGTCAGCCGTCAGTCGCTCACCAGCAGCTACCTCGACCAGCCGGTGCTGCCGGAGCTGGCCGCTCGGGTGCGGGCGGATTGGCCGTTCCACGCCGAGGAGCTCACCGTCGTCGACGGCGCGATGGATGCGCTCGACCGTGTTGCGGGCGTCGTGGTACGGCTCGGCGACCGGGTCGCAGTCGAGCACCCCACCTTCCCCCCGCTGCTCGACCTGCTCGATCTGCTCGGCGCGGAGGTGATCGGCATCGACCTCGACGAGCAGGGCATGGTGCCCAGCGGCCTGGCCGCGGCCCTGGCTGCAGGCGCCACGGCCGTGTTCCTGCAACCGCGGGCCCACAACCCGACGGGCATCACGCTCACGGCGCAGCGCGGGCACGAACTGGCCGCGCTGCTCGCCCACAGCGATGCGCTCGTGGTGGAGGACGACCACTCCGGCGACATCGCCAGTGGCGCACTGGTGAGCCTGGGCAAGTGGCTGCCGCAGCGCACCGTGCACATCCGCAGCTACTCCAAGAGCCATGGCCCCGATCTGCGCCTGGCGGCGGTCGGCGGCGCCGGCGATGTGGTGAGCGCCGTCGCCAACCGGCGACTGCTGGGGCCGGGGTGGAGCAGCCGCATCCTGCAGGCGGTGCTGCTGGAGATGCTCGATCATCAGCCCACCATCGACGCGGTCGCCGCGGCTCGCGTCGAGTACGCCGCCCGGCGCAGCGCGGTCACGGCGGTGCTCGCCGCCGCCGGCGTGGGGTTCACCGGCACCGACGGCATCAACCTGTGGATGCAGGTGGCCGACGAACGTTCGGCAATGCTCACGTTGGCGGCACAGGGCATCGGCGCCGCCCCCGGCGAGCCGTTCATGGTGCGCGACGACGCTCCTTCGCTGCGCGTCACCGTCGGCAACATCCATCACTCGGTCATGGAGTACGCCGCTCGTCTTGCCGACGCTGCGGGCAACCAGCCTGCACGCAGCGGCCAACGCTGACCCGCGCACCCAAACGTTCGGGGGCGAAGGATGCTCAGAGAACGCTGGACTGCAGCAGCTCGGGCGCCAGCGGGCACTCCGGCACCAACGTCGACGAGTCGAGGCCGACCACACCACACGACGTTGCGACGTGCGAGAAGAGGGCCAGCGGCAGCACGTCGGCCTCCGCCTGCCACGGCACGCGCACGTCGGCGATGCGTTGGACCAAGGACAGGAAGCCCGCCTCCGGCAGGCAGCGACCCACCCCGACGACCGCCCACACGGGTACCTCGCTGCAATACGCGACGGAGGCGGCCGCACGGCTGCCACGAACGGCGACCATCTCCCCGGTGGACGCGGCCAGCGCCTCGACCAACAGCACGTCGGCCGCGAGCACGGCGGCAGCAGCACCACCCGGCTCGACGACCTCGGCCTCGACGTCGGCGCGTTCCAGTCGTCGGACGAAGGACGAACCCAGATCGTCGGCATCGATGGCCAGCACTCGGATGTCGCCGCGACGCAGGATTGCCTCGCCGGCCAGATCCGGCCAACCGATCACGCAGACGGTGGCGTCGGCCGGCAGCGAGTCGATCAGCACATCCGGAGTGAGGTCGGCGTCGATCTCGTCGGCCAACCGTCGCGCGGTCGCGTACGGGTCGGCGGCGGTCAGCATGTGCGCGCACAGCCACCACAGCGGTCCGGATGTGGGATGACGCTCGACGATCCGTCGGCAGGCCACCACCAACCCGGCTGGGTCGATGCCCAAGCCCCGCAAGGCAGCGGCGGTCTCGCGCACCATCACCCGCGGGTCGGCGCCACTGGATCGGGCCAAGTACCGCAGTCGCTCGATCGGGTGCACGGCCGCGACCCTACCGGCACCCGCCACGGCTGTCCCGCCCGGCACCCGTGAGCTCGCTCGCGACCGTTTGTGTCAAGACCGCCAGTTCACAGGACCAGGTCACAGCCCGACAGCGTTTACGTAACGCGGGGTTGGTGGTCTAGGTTTGGCGACCGTGGCCGGCACCGTTGCACTCGACATCACTCTCACCACGATCGGCGGCGAGTCGCGCCCGCTGGAAGAGTGGGTCACCACCTTCCATCTGGCCAGCGTCGTGCTCGATCCGTTCACCAACGAGAGCTCGTGGGTGCTGAAGCCCGCCGCTCGCATCCTGGAGGCGTTCCGCGGCGCCGACGTGCGGGTCAACCTCGTCCTCACGTGTTCCGCCGAGGAGGCGACGCAGTTCCTCGGGCCCCTCGCCGACCAGTTCCTGGTTTTCTGCGACCCCGAGCGCACCTTCGTGCGTGGCCTCGGTGTGCAGGCGCTGCCCGCCTTCGTGTTCGTGCGTGGCGATGGCAGCGTGCAGGCCGCGGCCGAGGGTTGGAACCCCGTCGAGTGGCGCCAGGTCGCGAAGAGCATCGCCGACAACACGTCGTGGATCGCGCCCACGATTCCCGGCCCCGGCGACCCGTCGCCGTTCCACGGCACGCCTGCGCTCGGCTGAGCGAGCAGTTCGTCGGCAGGCCGGTGTCCGTGCCCGCGTCCGGCCAGTCTTCATCGGTGCCGCCGGGCCTTCCCGACCTACCGGTTCTCGATGCGCTGCCGGCGGTGCTCACTGCGCTCGCCGAACACGGCTCGGCCATCCTCGTGGCGCCTCCGGGAGCGGGTAAGACCACGCTTGCGCCGCTGGTGCTGCGGCGCGAACCGTGGCTGGCAGATCAGCGAATCGTGATGCTCGAGCCGCGGCGGCTGGCGACGCGTGCTGCCGCTCAGCGGATGGCCTCGCTGCTCGGCGAGCGGGTGGGCGACACCGTCGGCTACCAAACGCGCGACGAACGCCACATCGGGCCCGACACCCGCATCGAGGTGGTCACCGAGGGAGTGCTCACCCGCCGGTTGCAGCACGACCCCACGCTGGAGGGCTACGGGCTGGTCATCTTCGACGAGGTGCACGAGCGCAACCTGCCCACCGATGTCGGCCTCGCGTTGCTGCTCGACGCGCGCGCCACGTTGCGCCCCGATCTGCGCGTGCTGGCGATGTCGGCAACCCCGGACACGAAGGGCCTGCTGAAGGTGTTGGGCGCCGACACACCCGTGGCCAGCAGCGACGGGCGCATGCACCCTGTCGACGTGGTGTGGGCGCCGATGGGAAAGCAGGATCGCGTACCGGAGGCGACCGCCGCGTTGGTGCAGCGCGCGTTGCGTGAGCAGCCCGGCGACGTGCTGGTCTTCCTTCCCGGCATCGGCGAGATCCGGCGAGTGCAGCAACTGCTGCTCGGGTCGCTGCCCGAGCGGGTCGATGTCCATCCGCTCGCGGGCGCTCTGTCGCTGGCCGAGCAGGATCTCGCACTCGCCCCCTCCCCCGCCGGTCGCCGCCGCGTGGTGCTGTCCACCGACATCGCCGAGTCGTCGCTCACCGTCGACGGGGTGCGCGTGGTGGTCGACGCCGGCCTCGCACGTGTGCCTCGCTTCGACCAGCGCACCGGCATGAGCCGGCTCACCACGGTGAGCACCAGCCGTGCGTCGGCCGATCAGCGTGCCGGCCGCGCCGGGCGCACCGAACCCGGCGCGGCGTACCGGCTGTGGAGCAAGCTGGAGCACGGCACGCGCAGGGCGCACCTGGAACCGGAGATCACACAGGTCGACCTCGCCGGCCTGGCACTGGAGCTGGCAGCGTGGGGCACGCCGGTGGAGGCGCTGCGCTGGGCTGATGCACCGCCGCCGCGCACGCTGCAGGCGGCGAACGAGCTGCTGGTGCGCCTCGGTGCGCTCACCGACGACGGCCGGCCGACGGACCGCGGCCGCCGCATGCTGGCGCTGCCGCTGCACCCGCGCCTCGCCCGCATGGTGGCCGGGGCCGAGCCGGCCGACGGCTCGCTGGCGTGCATCGTTGCCGCACTGCTCGACGAACGCGATGTGTTCCGCGGACGGCCCGACGAGCTACCGGCCGACCTGTCGCTGCGCGTGGCAGTGGTGTGCGGCCAGTTCCACGACCGTGCCGACTCGCGAGATGTGCGCCGCGTGCGCGACCGAGCCGCCGACGTAGCCCGGCGAGCGCAGCTGCGATTCGACCTCGACGAGGTGAGGGCACATCGCTGCGGGGTGGTGCTTGCGCTTGCCTACCCGGATCGCGTCGCAGTGCGTCGCAACCAGCCGGGCCAGTTCCAGTTGCGCAGCGGCTCGTCCGCCTGGACACCGCCAACCGACCCTCTCGCGCAGGAGCGCTTCGTGGTCGCCGCCGATCTCGACGGCAAGCGCGACAACGCGCGCATCCGCATCGGTGCCGCACTCGACGTGAGCGAGGTGATCGACTCTCTCGCCGACCAGATCGAGCGACGCGAGACGCTGGTGTGGGACAAGCAGCGTGACGACCTCGTGCAGCGCACCGAGACCCGACTGGGCGGCATGCTGCTCGACGAGCAGGTTCGGGCGGCGCAGCCTGACGAAGCGACGACGGCGGCACTGGTCGAACGAGTGCGGGCCACCCGCCTCGCCGCGTTGCGGTGGCCCGAGCGAGCGATGCTGCTGCGCGCCCGAGTGGCGTTCCTCCGCCTCCACGGTGGCCGCGACGAATGGCCCGACTGGAGCGATGCCGCGTTGCTGGCCACCATCGACGACTGGTTGGCGCCGTACCTCGTCGGCGCTGTCGGTGCCGCCGACCTCGCCCGACTCGACACCGAGATGCTGCTGTCGTCGCAGCTCGGCTGGGATGGCAGCACGAGGCTCGGGCAGCTCGCACCGGCACACCTCGACACGCCCGCCGGCAGAACCGCCGTCATCGACTACTCGCGCGACATCCCTACGGCCTCGGTGCGCGTGCAAGACCTCTTCGGCCTACGCCAGCACCCGACGGTGGCGGGCGACGTGCGGGTGTCGTTGGAGCTGCTCTCCCCCGCCGACCGGCCGATCCAGATCACCAGCGACCTCCCCGGCTTCTGGGCCGGTAGCTGGGCTGAGGTTCGCAAGGAGATGGCGGGCCGCTACCCCAAGCACCAGTGGCCGGCCGACCCCGCCAACGCCACTCCCACCCGCCTCAAGTAGGCCCGAGGCTGCGGCCGACGTCGGGCGTCGACGGCGCTGCGCGTCGTCGTGGGTGCAGACAGCAAGACCTGTCCTCGAGGCCAGCGACTCGGCGAGCGGCGAGCGCGACCGTGTCTGGAGCGCCAACTGCGGCGCTCCAGACACGGGGGTTTCCGACATGCATCTGTCCCGCATCGCAGGTCTGGTGGTCATCTCATCGGTGCTCGTGGCAGCGTCCTGGGACACGACCGACACGAGCGCAGAGGTAGCGCCCACCGCGGCCGCTGCCCCGGCCGACGCCGACGCCGGTGCACCGATCGCGGTCGCCAACGTCACCGGAGAAGCCCCCGTCGCCGGAGGAGCCCCCGTCGCCCAGGGAGCACCCGTCGCCCAAGGAACACCCGTCGCCGCGGACGCGCCGGTCGCCGCTGGTTCGTTCGATGGCCCGACGGGCGCCACCTGGCCGCAGCCGGATGCGGTGACGACACGGCTGGTGCTGGTCGGCGACTCGCTCTCCCACGAAGCCTCCGGGCTCGTCGCCTTCCTCACTGCTCCGAAGCAGTTCGTGCCCAAGTTCTGGGGTGGCACCGCACCGTGCGACTGGGTCGACAACGACCTGCAGGCCACTCGCTCGACGGTGGTGGTCATCAGCTTCACCGGCAACTCGCTGACGCCGTGCATGGCCGACGGGGCAGGCGGATTCCTCGAGCACGAAGCATTCGCAGAGGAGTACCGGGGCGACCTGGAGGTGCTGATCACCCGAGCCCGCCGCGCCGGTGCCCGAGTGGTGCTGGTGGGCCAACCGCAACGCGCTCCTTCGTTCGACCACGAGGATCGGGTCGCTGCCATCAACGGCATGCTCCAGGAGTTCGCCACGCGCTGGGCCTTCGTCTCCTACGTCGATGCCGGCGCAGCGGTGGAGGCGCCCGACGGCCAGTTCGCCGACCGGCTGCCGTGCACGCAGTTCGACATCGACTGCGCCGCTGACGGCCAGACCGTGGTGCGCGGCGACGGCGTGCACTTCTGCCCGGTGGTCAACGTCACGCCGTGCCCCGTCTACTCGTCGGGAGCACTGCGGTTCGCGTTGGCGATCTCGAGTGCGGCCAACGACCCGGCCGCCTTCGACTGAGCGGCGACCGAGCCGCCGTCGGCCGACGCGCGCGGTTGGCGCCAGGCGGCTGGGCCGCCCCGCACGCACAGGCGTAGCCTGACGGCATGGCTGCTTCCCCCGAGTTCGAGTTCACCGAGCTGTTCCCTCTGGGCCACGACGACACGCCCTACCGGTTGGTCAGCACCGAGCACGTTCGCACCATCGACACGCCGTTGGGCGCGATGCTGCAGGTGGATCCGGCGGCGCTCACGCTCATCACGCAGGAAGCCATGCGCGACATCGCCCACTTCCTGCGGCCCGGGCACCTGGCGCAGCTGGCGAAGATCCTCGACGACCCCGAGGCCAGCGACAACGACCGGTTCGTGGCACTCGACCTGCTGAAGAACGCCGCCATCAGCGCCGGCGGCGTGCTGCCCATGTGCCAGGACACCGGCACCGCGATCGTGAAGGCGAAGAAGGGCGAACGGGTCTTCACCGGCGGGGGCGATGAAGAGGCCATCGCCCGCGGGGTGTTCAACACCTACCAGACCAGCAACCTGCGCTACAGCCAGATGGCGCCGCTGAACATGTACGACGAGGTGAACACCGGCAACAACCTGCCGGCGGAGATCAAGATCAGCGCGGTCGACGGCGATGCGTACAAGTTCCTGTTCATGGCCAAGGGTGGCGGCAGCGCGAACAAGAGCTACCTGTTCCAGGAGACGAAGGCGCTGCTCAACGAGAAGGCGCTGCTGCCCTGGCTGTTCGAGAAGATGAAGACCCTCGGCACCGCGGCCTGCCCGCCCTACCACCTGGCGGTGGTCATCGGCGGCACCAGCGCCGAGATCGCGGTGGAGACCGCCAAGCTGGCCAGCGCCCGCTACCTCGACACGCTGCCCACCCACGGCAGCACGCTGGGCCACGCCTTCCGCGACCTCGAACTCGAGCAGAAGGTGCTCGCGCTCAGCCAGCAGACCGGTATCGGTGCGCAGTTCGGCGGCAAGTACTTCTGCCACGACGTGCGCGTCATCCGCCTCCCGCGCCACGGTGCCAGCTGCCCGGTGGGCATGGCCGTCAGCTGCAGCGCCGACCGCCAGATGTTGGGCAAGATCACCGCCGACGGCATCTTCCTCGAGCAGTTGGAGACCGACCCCGCGCGCTTCCTGCCCGATGTCACGCACGACGACCTCGACGATGCCCAGGTCGTGCACATCGACCTCAACCGACCGATGGCCGACATCCGCGCCGAGCTCAGCAACTACCCGGTGAAGACGCGCGTGATGCTCACCGGGCCGATGGTCGTGGCGCGCGACATCGCCCACTCGAAGATCAAGGAGCGCCTCGATCGCGGCGAGCCGATGCCGCAGTACCTGAAGGACTACTGCGTGTACTACGCAGGCCCGGCCAAGACACCCACTGGCATGGCCAGCGGTTCCTTCGGCCCCACCACGGCCGGCCGCATGGACAGCTACGTCAACGAGTTCCAGGCGGCCGGCGGCAGCTTCGTGATGCTTGCCAAGGGCAACCGCAGCAAGGCGGTCACCGACGCGTGCAAGGCGCATGGTGGCTTCTACCTCGGCAGCATCGGAGGGCCCGCTGCTCGCCTCGCGCAGGACTGCATCACCAAGGTGGAGGTGCTGGAGATGCCCGAGCTGGGCATGGAGGCCGTGTGGAAGATCGAGGTGCACGACTTCCCCGCGTTCATCGTCGTCGACGACAAGGGCAACGACTTCTTCGACCTGGTCAACCGGCCGTATGACGGTACCCCGGTGCACCTGAGGTGACGTAGGACACCTCGGGCCGTTGTGCCCTGAGCGACGCCAGTTCCAGGTGCTTTGCTGAGGACGAACAACGAGGGGCACGGATGGCCGACCGAGGCAAGAGATGGGCGCTGACCGCCGCACTGGTGGTCGGCATAGGAGTGGCGGCAGCGCCGGCGGCGTTCCAGATGTTCAGCCGGGCACCGCTCGGCGGCACGATGATCGACGACTTCCGTCCCTACATGTCGAACGAGAAGATCGACACGTTCCGCGGCTACATGACCGAGATCGATGCCGCCGTCACAGAAGCAGACCAACTGCGCAGCAGCCTCGTCGAGGGCGGCACGTTCACGGCTGACGAGTAC
>Ga0209477_1000466_pt1 | contig 25149 bp, 18 predicted proteins | sample KloWWTupernatant_FD_187180 | JGI IMG/M metagenome (GOLD analysis project Ga0209477, IMG submission 187180) | Active sludge microbial communities from Klosterneuburg, Austria, studying microevolution and ecology of nitrifiers - Klosterneuburg... | ecosystem: Engineered > WWTP > Aerobic digester >... | reverse complement strand
CGCCGGCGACGCCAGCGTCACCAACTCGGGCGACATCTCGGCCTACAGCGCGGCAGCGGGGTACTACGGCGCGACCGGCATCACCGCGTTCGCGGCCAACGGCAGCGCGTATGTCGGCAACAGCGGCTCGGTGTCGGTGACGTCGGCGGCGATCCTGGGCGCGGCGACGCGTGCGGTCGATGCGCAGGGCCAGCAGGGCGTGGTGGTGGTCAACAGCGGCTCGCTGTACGCCAACGGCAAGTACGCCTATGGCGTGTATGCGCTGTCCACCGCAGGCGACGTGGCGGTGCACAACGAAGACGGCGGCGAGATCGGGTTCTACTCGTACTCGGGCACCGGCTTCGGCGTGCTGGGGATCAGCTACCTGGGCGACGTCGACGTCGACAATGCCGGCAGCATCGAAGGCTATGCCTACGGGCAGTCGGTGGGCGTGTTCGGCTTCTCCGGTGATGGCGACGTCAGCGTCCACAACAGCGGCTCGATCAGCGCGGTCACCGGTGGCAACGCGGCGGTGGGCGTGTTCGCCCGCGCCGACTACGGCACCGCGAGCGTCAGCAACAGCGGCGACATCTACGCGGGCGTGAACGGCGTGAACGGCTACATCGGCGACGTCGCGTACGGCGTCCTGGCCCGCGGCGAATACGCGGACGTCGGCAACAGCGGCAGCATCGAGGCGGTCGGCTTCTACTACGCCACCGGCATCGCCGCCCGTTCGTATTACGGCACCACCATCGCCACCTCGGCGAGCAGCCAGATCGAAGCCACCGCACTGCTAGTGGCCACCGGCATCGAAGGCCGCGTGGAATTCGGCAACGTGGTCGTGGCCAATGCCGGCGACATCATGGTGGAAGGCGTGTATGGCGGCGGCGTCGGCATCCAGGCCTACGCGTACTTCGGCAGCGTGTCCGTCGCCAACGCGGGCGACATCCTCGCCGGCTCGACTTACGGCACCGCGATCGGCGTGACCGGAGCCGTGGTATTCGGCAACACCGTGGTCTCCAACAGCGGCACGATCGAGGCGGCCGGGTACTACGGCGCCTACGGCATCGCGGCGCAGTCGTACTTCGGCGACGTCACCGTCAGCAACAGCAGCAGCGGCCACGTCCATGCGGCGGCCCCGGGCTATGCCTACGGCGTGTTCGCCAGTGCCTACGGCGACGTGACCATCAACAATGCGGGCGACGTCTCGGCCAGCGCCGATGACGGTGGCAGCGCGGCGGCGGTGCTGATGGAATCGCTGTACGGGCACAGCACGCTCAACAATGCCGCGACCGGCTCGATCAGCGTCGAAGGCACCGACGGTTATGCCTTCGCCGTGGTCGGCAGCGACGCGGTCGACACCATCAACAACAGCGGCCACATCTACGGCGCGATCTCCCTGCTGGGCGGCAATGACGCCTTCAACAACCGGGCGGGCGGCCTGTGGGACGTCGACGGGACCGTCTCCACGGATTTCGGCGACGGCAACGACACGCTTGGCAACGCAGGGTCGGTGCGGATCGACGATGGTGGGGCAATCAGCTTCGGCGCTGGAGATGACAGCATCAACAACCTCGCCGGTGGCGTGATCCGCCTCGCCGGCGGCTCGATCTACATGGGTGCGGGCAATGACGGCATCCTCAACCTCGGGACCATCGCGGTCGCGGGCGATGACAACCTGATCGACCTTGGCGGTGGTGCCCAGGATGTGCTGACCAACGTCAACACCATCAATTTCCTGGACGGCCATACCGATGACGCGCTGGCGATCCACGGCAACCTGGGCGGCACCGGCTCGCTCGGGCTGGACGTCGACCTCGCCGACGAGAGCAGCGACCAGCTGTACGTGGAAGGCAGCATGGTGAGCAACGCGGCGCAGCGCGTGAACATCGCGTTCGCCGGGATGCCGCTGGTCGCCAGCACCTCGATCGACTTCGCCCACGTCAGCGGCACCTCCGCCGCCGGCTCGTTCGTGCCGGGCCAGATCCTGGGCTACAACTACGCGCGCAACTTCCTCGACCTCGCCTTCACCATCGGCAGCCGCATCAATACCGCCAACACCGCCGACGACGTGTTCTCGATCGAGCTCGACGTGGTGGGCCTGAACGACACCGGCACGCTGGCGGCGAACGTGGCAAGTGGCGCCGCGGGCATGCTCAATGCGCAGGTCGGCACCTTCAAGCAGCGCATGGGCGTGAACCCCTACGGCGATGACGGCAAGGTGATGAGCGCGTTCTTCCGCACCTACACCAGCGAAGGCGACGTCGATCCGGCGCACATGGCGGCCAACTTCGGCCAGGGCGGCAATTTCGCGTTCGACCAGACCACGTGGGGCCGGGAAGTCGGCGTCAACGCCAACCTGCACGGCAACTTCCACGCCGGCGTGACCCTGGGCAGCGCCGACGGCCGCCAGCGCCTGACCGGCAATGGCGTCGGCGAGAACCGCATGGATGGCATGACCTGGGGCTGGTACGCGACCTGGTTCGCGCCGCAGGGCTTCTACGTCGACCTGTCCGGCCGCTGGATGGCGGTGGACGTGCGCTCCACCTCGGCCGCGGGCAAGCTGGAATCCCGCGCGCACACCGGTGCGTGGAACCTCGAAGCCGGCTACCAGTGGACCCTCGCTGGCCTGTCGGTGGTGCCGCAGTTGCAGTACACCCGCACCGAAGTCGAGGACGTGCGCACGATCTATGGCGACCGTGCCAATTTCGAAGGCCATGGCGGCACCTCGTCGCGCGGCCGCCTTGGCGTCGAGATCAGCAAGACCTTCGAATCCGGCGACATGCGCTGGACGCCGTACGGTTCGCTCAACGCGATCCGCGAGTTCGATGGCGAAATGTCCTACACCGTCGCCGACAACTTCTTCGGCAGCACCGATACCGAAGGCACCAGCGTGATGGCGGAACTGGGCCTGGGCGTGCAGAAGGGTGGTTGGGGCTTCACCATCGGCGCCAACTGGGCCGATGGCGGCGCCTTCCAGAGCACCGTGAGTGGCCAGGCGCTGGTGCGCTTCGCCTGGTGATGCAACACACGGACCCGGCGCCGTCGCCGGGTCCGTCGTCCAATGAGTCTGGAGTACCCGGTTAAGTGTCGACAGAGAAAACCCCGGACGCAGGTCCGACCCAGCCTGGCAATGCGACGCCGGAGCTGGAGACCGGACTTGATACGGTCGGTATCGAACCTCCCGCCGCCGCACCCGCCGCGGCGAATGCCGGCAAGCCGCCGCGCGACCTCACCAAGCTCAAGGTCGAGAAGGGTTGCTCTCGCGGGCTGGCTGGCTGGCTCGGGCAGCACCGGCTGTCGCTGGCGATCACCTCCTACCAGTCCGGCCGCATCTACCTTGTCGGCAGCGACAAGCAGGGCCGCGTCTCGTTCTTCGAACGCATCTTCGAGCGCGCGATGGGCGTGGTCGGCAATGCCCAGCGCATCTACCTGGGCGGCCTGTACCAGCTGTGGCGGTTCGAGAACGTGTTGCGCCCGAACGAGGCCATCCACGGCCAGTTCGACAAGTGCTACGTGCCGCGCAACGCGCAGACCATCGGCGACCTGGACATCCATGAACTTGGCATCCAGGCCAACGGCAAGGTCATCTTCGTCAACACCAAGTACTCGTGCCTGGCCGAACTGAGCCAGACCCACAGCTTCAAGGCGGTGTGGAAGCCGAAGTTCATCAGCAAGCTCGCCCCCGAGGACCGCTGCCACCTCAACGGGCTGGCGATGGTCGAGGGCAGGGCCAAGTACGTCACCGCGGTGTGCCGCAGCGACAGCGTGGACGGCTGGCGCGACCGCCGCCAGGACGGCGGGGTGGTGATCGACGTCGAGACCGACGAAATCGTCTGCGAAGGGCTGTCGATGCCGCATTCGCCGCGCTGGCACAACGGCAGGCTGTGGCTGCTGAATGCCGGCACCGGCCACCTCGGCTGGGTCGATTTCGAGAAGAAGGCCTTCGTCCCGCACACTTTCGTGCCGGGCTTCGCGCGTGGCCTGTCGATCATCGGCAACGTCGCCGCGGTCGGCCTGTCGAAGCCGCGCAACCAGCGCTTCGAGGGCCTGCAGCTGGACGAGGAACTGAAGAAGCGCGATGCCGAGCCGTGGTGCGGCGTGCAGATCGTCTCGCTGGCCAATGGCGACGTGATGAACTGGATCCGCTTCGAGGGCGACATCACCGAGATCTTCGACATCAGCTTCCTGCCGAACGTCAAGAACCCGATGATGATCGGCCTGCGCACCCCCGAGATCCGCGACCTGATCACCTTCGAATCCGAACTTGCGGTGGAGGCGCCTGCCGCATGAACCGCGCAACCTTCCTGCTTGCCGCGATGATCGCGCTGTGCGGGCCGCAGGCATGGGCGCAGGCGGCGAAGCCCGCGCCGCAGCCCGCGGCCGCGGATCCGGCGGCGGAGGCGTTCAAGGCCTGGGACAAGGACAAGAACGGCAACCTGTCGCTGGTGGAGTTCCGCGCCGGCTGGCAGCAGGTGCAACGGGTCGCCGAAACGCAGGCGCGCCTGCGCCAGCAGTTCGCGGCCGTGGACACCAACCGCAACGGCGCGATCGATCCCGGCGAATACGGCAGCCTGGTGCTGGTCAAGCAGGCCGGCAAGAACGCGCCGCAGATGTCCACCTTCGACGGCAACCGCGACGGCAAGCTGGGGTTCGGCGAGTACGTCAAGCTGGTGCAGGCGCTGGCGCCGAAAGAACCTGCGAAGGCCGCGGCGCAATGAAGGTCGACATCGTCCCCTGCTGGAAGCAGGTCAGGCCGGAGCTGGCGCAGGAGCTGATGGCCTTCTGGCGCGACAACAAGGCGATCGGCGACGACGCCGCCGCGGCCGCACGCGCGATGCAGGCGGTTTGCGTGGCCCGCGACGAATCCGGTGCGCTGTGTGGCGTCGGAACCGCGGTGGTCAAGGTGCTGCCGCGGCTGCGCCAGCCGATGTACTACTACCGCCAGTACTTCGCCAAGGGCCTGCGCGGCCAGCACCAGGAACTGCCGTTCTACCTGCGTGCGAAGCAGGTCCTGCAGGACTACAACGCCTCCCTGGACCGACCCGAAAGCCTGGGCATCCTGCTCGAGGTCGAGAACAGCAAGATCGCCGCTGCCTACAAGCACGCCTACGAGCCGGCGTTCGACGCCACCTTCATCGGCTATTCGCCGCGCGGCCTGCAGCTGCGCGTGTCCTACTTCGACGGCGCCGAACTGCTGGCACCGGCGCCGGCGCCGGTGCGCGGCACGGCAATGGCCGCGCGCGCTACCATCCCCGATCCAACCCGCATCCAACCCGCTTCCCGGCGCGGCAACGCCCGGTCCTGACCACCACGGAGAACACCGCCATGAACGTCCAGATGTCCCTGTTGAGCCTCGCCGTCGTTTCCGGGCTTGCCATGTCGGCTCCCGCGGAAGCGGCCGGCAACCAGAAGTCCGCCGCCATTGCCCGCGCCAACGCGCTGATCGCAGGTCCCGCCGCGGCAAGCGTGCGCCGCGCCGGCGCCGACGGCTTCGTCGCCCGCGACGTGGTGGTCGATGCCGACGGCACCGAACACGTGCGCTTCGAGCGCACCTACCAGGGCCTGCCGGTGATCGGCGGCGACTTCGTGCTGCAGTCGCGCAATGGCAAGGTCGGCAAGGTCAGCCAGACCCTGAAGACCAGCGCCCGCCCGGGCCTTGCCGGCCGCATCGGCGCCGACCAGGCGATCGTCGAAGCCGGTGCCCGCTTCGGCAGCACGTTCATCGGCGCGCCCACCTCGCGCAAGGTCGTGTACGCCCTGGGTGCCTCGCCGGTCCTGGCCCATGAGGTCGTGTTCAACGGCGTGAAGGCCGACCAGACCCCGACGGTCATGCACTACATCGTCGACGCGGCGAACGGCAAGGTGCTGAACCAGTGGGACGAGATCCACACCGCGCGCCCGGGTCCGGGTGGTTCGTCCTGCGCCGGCACCGCCGCTGCCGCCACCGGCGCGTCGCTGATGGTCGGCAGCGTGGCCCTGACCACCACCAAGTGCAGCGCCACCAGCTACGAGATGCGCGATCCGACCCGCGGCGGTGGCTACGTCACCAACATGGCGATGAAGACCTCCGGCAACGGCACCGTGTTCACCGATTCCGACAACGCCTGGGGCAATGGCCTGACCAGCAATTCGCAGACGGTCGCGGTGGATGCGCAGTTCGGCATCGCCAAGACCTGGGACTACTTCCTGACCGTGCACGGCCGCAACGGCATCGCCGGCGACGGCCGCGGTTCCTTCAGCCGCGTCCACTACGGCCGCAACTACGCCAACGCGTTCTGGAGCGACAGCTGCTTCTGCATGACCTTCGGCGACGGCGACAACGGTGCGTCGATCTATCCGCTGGTGTCGATCGACGTCGCCGGCCACGAGATGAGCCATGGCGTGACCAGCCGCACCGCCAACCTGATCTACAACGGCGAATCCGGCAGCCTCAACGAAGCCACCTCCGACATCTTCGGCACGATGGTCGAGTACTACGCGAATACCGCCGCGGACCCGGCCGACTACGTGATGGGCGAGGAGCTGTTCCCGAACAACGCCAACATGTCCAATGCGATCCGCTGGATGTTCAAGCCCACCCTCGACAACTATTCGCAGCACTGCTACGACCCGGCCACCACGCCGACGTTCGAAGTGCACGGTGGTTCGGGCATCGCCAACAGCTTCTTCTACCTGCTGGCGGAAGGCGCGGTGGTGCCGGCCGGGTTCGGCGCCGGTTCCTGGGCCAACCTGTCGGCATCCTCGCTGGTGTGCAACGGCAACACCGCGCTCACCGGCATCGGCCGCGATGCGGCAGGCAAGATCTGGTACCGCGCGCTGACCGTGTACATGACCTCGGGCACCAACTACGCAGGTGCCCGCGCCGCCACCATCAGCGCTGCCACCGACCTGTACGGCGGCACCTCGGCGCAGACCAACGCGGTCAAGGCGGCGTGGAGCGCGGTCAACGTCAACTGACCGGGGACCACGGCAAAGGATGACGAACGGCCCGCGCAAGCGGGCCGCTTCGTTTGGAGCGGGGGAATCACGACGAAGCGCCGTCGGAGATGGCGCGCCCGGAGGGGTGAGTCGATGCGGCTGCGAACCGCAGGTTCGCGCATCGGCGAACGCCCGAGCGCTATGCGCGAGGGCAGGGAATCACGACGAAGCGCCGTCGGAGATGGCGCGCCCGGAGGGATTCGAACCCCCGACCAATGGCTTCGGAAGCCACTACTCTATCCGGCTGAGCTACGGGCGCGTGCCGCGCGATGGCGAAGATCGCGGACGCGCATTCTCGCATGATTGAACAGAGATTTCGTCTGTTCGTAGCGGGCCCGCCGGCGCGCCGCTGCTAGGCTAGGCGCATGGCCTACGAACGCGATTTCCCACCGATTCCGGCACCCGAACCGCTTTGGCGCGAACGCCTGCGCCAATACTGGACGCTGGTGCGCGGCGATCGCCCGATCGGCTGGCTGCTGCTGCTGTGGCCGACCTGGTGGGGGCTGTGGCTGGCGGCCAAGGGGATGCCGCCGATCTGGCCGCTGGTCGTGTTCTCGCTGGGGGTCTGGCTGACCCGCTCCGCCGGCTGCGTGATCAACGACTACGCCGACCGCTGGCTGGACCCGAACGTCGAACGGACCAGGCAGCGCCCGCTCGCCACCGGCGCTGTGTCCGGCCGCGAGGCCTTGGCGGTTTTCGCGGTCCTGATGCTGGTGGCGTTCGCACTGGTGCTGACGCTGAACCGGCTCACGGCCTACATGAGCATCATCGGCGTCTTGCTGGCCGCCAGCTATCCGTACCTGAAGCGCCATACCTACCTGCCGCAGGTCTACCTCGGCATGGCCTTCGGCTGGGGCATCCCGATGGGCTTCGCCGCGCTGACCGGCGGGGTGCCTCCGCTGGCGTGGCTGCTGTATGTCGCCAACATCTTCTGGGCCACCGCCTACGACACCTGGTACGCGATGGTCGACCGCGACGACGACCTGCGGATGGGGGCGAAGTCCACCGCGATCCTGTTCGGCGAAATGGACCTGGTGGCGCAGGCGCTCCTTTTCGCCTGCATGTTCATGGCGCTGGCGCTGGTCGGGCGCGAGGCGCAGATGGGCCTGCCGTACTGGGTCGGGCTCGCGCTGGCGCTGGTGCTGGTGGCTTACCAGTTCGTGATCGCGCGCGGACGATCGCGCGAGGCCTGTTTCCGCGCGTTCCTGCACAACCACTGGGTGGGGATGGTGGTGTTCGCCGGGATCGCACTGGACCTGCGGTGGCCGGCTGCATCCGGCTGAGTCAGGCTACCCGCGCGCATACCCACGCATCCACCCGCGACACCCCGGCGGCACGCAGCGCCCGCGCGGCGGCGTGCAGGGTCGCGCCGGTGGTCATCACGTCATCGACCAGCACCACGTGCGCCGGCAAGCAGGCGTTGCCGGCAACCACGAATGCATCGCGCAGGTTGCGCTGGCGTGCCGCCGCGTCCAGCCGGGATTGCGCGGTGGTGGTCTTGCGTCGCAGCAGCGCATTGGCGAGCAGCGGCAACCGCAGCGCGCGCGCCAGCGGCGTCGCCAGCTCCAGCGCCTGGTCGTAGCCGCGCTCGCGCAGGCGGGCGCGATGCAGCGGGATCGGCACGATGGCACCCGGCCGCGGCAAGCCTGAGCAGTGCACTGCCATGGCTTGCGCCAGCACCCGGCCGGCGGCGAAATCGCCATGGAATTTCAGCCGTGGCAGCAGCCGGTCCAGCGGGAAGGCGTAATCGAAGACCGCATGCACCCCGTCCAGCGGCGGTGCGCTGCCGGGTGGGTCGGCCGGCAGGCAGTGCGCGCACGCGCCCGTGGGTGGCAGCGGCAGCGCGCAACCCCGGCAGGCCGGGCCCTGCCGGGGCAGGGCGGCATCGCAGGCGGCGCACAGGTCGCGACCGCGGGCCCCGCGTTCGCCGCAGACCAGGCAACGCAGGGCGAACAGCCAAGGCAGCGGGGCGGCGACGTCGCCGTCAACTTCGATGGGGCTTGCTTGGTTGACGGTGGCGGCCATGCATTCCAGACTGCCCGCTTCATTGCAGCGCGTCAGTCGGGAAACCCCCATGCCGTCCATCGCCCAATCCCCCAGCAGCATGTTCCCCATCCGCCACGACTGGTCGCGCGCCGACGTCGAAGCCCTGTTCGAATTGCCGTTCACCGAGCTGCTGCACCGCGCCGGCAGCGCGCACCGGCTGCACTTCGATCCGGCCGAAGTGCAGGTCAGCACCCTGCTGTCGGTCAAGACCGGCGGCTGCCCCGAGGATTGCGGCTATTGCCCGCAGGCGGCCCGCTACCACACCGGCGTGGACGCGACCAAGCTGATGAGCACCGAATCGGTGGTGGCGAGGGCCAGGCAGGCGAGGGACGCCGGCGCCAGCCGCTTCTGCATGGGGGCGGCCTGGCGTTCGCCGAAGGACCGCGACGTCCCCAAGGTCGCGGCGATGATCCGCGAGGTGAAGGCGCTCGGCCTGGAAACCTGCGCCACCCTCGGCATGCTCAGCGGCACCCAGGCGCGCGCGCTGAAGGACGCCGGCCTCGACTACTACAACCACAACCTCGACACCGACCCCGAGTTCTACGGCGAAGTCATCCACACCCGCGAACTGCAGGACCGGCTGGACACGCTTGCGCACGTGCGCGATGCCGGCCTGAAGACCTGCTGCGGCGGCATCGTCGGCCTTGGCGAATCGCGCCGCCAGCGCGCCGGCCTGCTGCAGACCCTGGCCAACCTGCCGGCGCACCCGGATTCGGTGCCGATCAACCGCCTGGTGCAGGTGGAAGGCACGCCGTTGCACGGCACCAGCGAGCTGGACCCGTTCGAGTTCGTGCGCAGCATCGCGGTGGCGCGGATCCTGATGCCGGCATCGATGGTGCGCCTGTCCGCCGGCCGCGAGGGCATGAGCGACGAGCTGCAGGCGCTGTGCTTCGCCGCCGGCGCCAATTCGATCTTCTTCGGCGAGAAGCTGCTGACCACCGGTAACCCGGATACCGAACGCGACCTGGCGCTGTTCGCGCGCCTGGGCCTGCGCCCGATGCTGGTGGCCGAGGTGGCGGACGACACCCTGTCCGGATGCACCACCACGGTCCACGCCGGCATCACCGAAGCGGCCTGAGCGATGCCGCGCGAGGACCTTGCGGCGCGCGTGCAGGCCGCGCGCGCCCTGCGCGAGGCCGCGCATCGCCGTCGCCATCTGCGCACGGTGACCCGGCGCGCGGGCGTCGTGTGCACCGTCGATGGCCGTGACCTGCTGAACTTCTGCAGCAACGATTACCTCGGCCTCTCCCAACACCCTCGGGTCATCGCGGCCCTGCGCGATGCCGCCGGCGAAGGTTCCGGCGCCGGCGCTTCGCACCTGGTGTGCGGGCATGGCGCGCAGCACGCCGCGCTGGAAGCCGAACTCGCCGACTGGTTGCAGGCGCCGCGCGCGCTGCTGTTCGGCAGCGGCTACCTGGCCAACCTGGCGGTGGTGCAGGCGCTGCTGGGCGCGGGCGACCTCTGCGTGCAGGACAAGCGCAACCACGCCAGCCTGATCGATGGCGCGCGCCTGGCCGGCTGCGCGTTCAAGCGCTATCCGCACGGCGATGCCGAAGGCGCCGCGCGGCAACTGGCGTCGCAGGCGGAGGGCGCCGCGTTGCTCGCCAGCGACGGCGTGTTCTCGATGGATGGCGATGTCGCGCCGCTGCGCGCACTCGCGCAGGTGGCGCGCGCGCAGCGGGCCACGCTGTACATCGACGATGCACATGGCGTCGGTGTGCTCGGCGATGCGGGACGCGGCAGCATCGATGCCGCGGGGCTGGCGGCAGCGGACGTGCCACTGAGGCTGGTCACCTTCGGCAAGGCGCTGGGCAGCGCCGGCGCGGCAGTGGTGGGCGATGCCGACCTGGTCGCGCACCTGGCGGAAACCGCGCGGCCCCATATCTACACCACCGCGCTGCCACCGGCGCAGGCGGCAGCCACGCGCGAAGCCGTGCGCATCGCGCGCGCGGGCGACGACCTGCGCGCGCGCCTCGCCGCCAACATCGGGCGGCTGCAGGCGGGCGCACGCGCACGCGGGCTTGCGCTGCTGCCGTCCGACACCCCGATCCAGCCGTTGCTGGTGGGCGGCGATGCGGATGCGCTGGCGCTGGCGGCCGCACTCGAACAACAAGGCTATTGGGTCGCGCCGATCCGCCCGCCGACGGTGCCGGAAGGCAGCGCCCGGCTGCGCATCACCCTCGCGGCCGGCCACCTTCCGGCGCAGGTCGATGGCCTGCTGGATGCACTGGCGCGCGCGCGCGACGCGGTGGCGGCATGAGCCTGCACGTGGACGTCGCCGGCAGCGGGCCACCACTGGTGCTGCTGCACGGCTGGGCGATGCACGGTGGCATCTTCGCGCCGCTGGTGCAGGCGCTGCGCGCGCGGCGCACGCTGCACGTGGTCGACCTGCCGGGCCATGGCCGCAGCCGCGCCAGCGGGCTGCCGCTGGCGCTCGATGCCTGCGCCGATGCGGTGCTCGATGCCGTGCCCGACGCGCCCTGGTGCGGCTGGTCGCTGGGCGGGCTGGTCGCCCTGCATGCGGCGTCGAAACAGCCCGCGCGCATCCACGCGCTGGCGATGGTCTGCGCCACCCCCAAGTTCGTGGTCGCCGGCGACTGGCCGCAGGGCATGCCGGCGGAGGTCTTCCACGGTTTCGCCGATGGCCTGCAAGCGGACTGGCGCGCCAGTGTCGATCGCTTCATCGCGCTGGAAGCCTTCGGTTCCGACCACATGCGCGAGGAGCTGCGGATGCTGCGTGATGCGGTGCTGGCACATGGCGAACCCTCGCCGCGGGTATTGGCGGAAGGCCTGCGGTTGCTGGAAGGCAGCGACCTGCGCGCGGCATTGCCCGCGTTGCGCATGCCCAGCCTGTGGATCGGCGGCCGCCGCGACCGGCTGGTGAATCCGCTGGCGATGCAGGCGGCGGCCGCGCTCGCGCCGGACGCGCGCTTCCTGCAGGTGGAGCACGCCGGCCACGCGCCGTTCCTGACCCATGCGGATGCGGTGGCGGACGCGTTGCTGGACTTCCTCGCCTCCTGCGATCCCCGCCCCAACCCCGCCACCCATGCAGAAGCGGGAGCAGGGCAGCCATGAGCGCACGCCTGTTCGATGCGAAACAGGTGCGCCGGGCGTTCTCGCGTTCCGCCGCCGGCTATGACGCCGCGGCACGCCTGCAACATGCGGTGGAGGCGCGGCTGCTGGAATCGCTGGACTACCTGGACGATCCCGCGCTCAAGCGCGAGGCGCCACGGCGCGTGCTCGACCTCGGCTGCGGCACCGGCCGCGCCAGCCTCGCGATGCAGGCGCGCTGGCCGAAGGCGCAGGTGGTGTCGCTCGACCTCGCGCTGCCGATGCTGCAGCAGGCGCGCGTGGCATCCGGGCGCCCGGCCGGCGCGTGGCTGTCCAATCCGTTCGCGCGCAAGCCGGTGCCGGTATGCGCGGACGCGCGCGCGCTGCCGTTGGCCGAGGCTTCGGTCGACGTGCTGTTCTCGAACCTGTGCCTGCAGTGGGTGGAGGACCTGGACGCGCTGTTCGCCGGGTTCCGCCGCGTGCTGAAGCCGCACGGGCTGCTGCTGGTCTCCACCTTCGGTCCGGAAACCCTGTGGGAGCTGCGCGAGGCGTTCGCGCGCGCCGACGCCGCGCCGCACGTCAGTCCGTTCGCGGACATCGCCGGCTTCGGCGATGCGCTGGTGCGCGCCGGATTCCACCAGCCGGTGCTGGACCGCGAGGAAACGACCACCCATTACCCGGACCTGGCCTCGCTGATGCGCGAGCTGCGCGCGATCGGCGCGACCAATGCGCTGGCCTCGCGCCGGCACACGCTGACCGGGCGCGCGCGCTTCACGGTCGCGGCGGATGCCTACGAAACCCATCGCGATGGCGCCGGCCTGCCGGCGACCTGGGAAACCATCACCGCGATGGCGTGGGCGCCGGAGGCCGGCACCCCGCTGCGCGAGGGCGATGTCGAGGTCGCCTCGATCCCGTTGTCGCGGATCCCGATCCGGCGGCGCTGACCCGCCGCGGCGCTCAGCGCACCTGGGCGAGCCAGTCTTGCAGGTTGTAGTAGTTGCTGACGCGCGCGATCAGGCCATCGCGCACCTCGAAGAACGCGCCACCGGGCAATGCGTACTGCTGCCCGTGCGCGGGCGGCAGGCCTTCGTCGGCCTGCAGGTATTCGCCATGCACCACGTATTCGGCGGCGGCGCGCAGGCCGTCCGGCGAGGCCAGCACCACCACGTCGCGCAACTGTTCGCGGTAGCAGCGCGCCATCCGTTGCTGGAACGCGGCGAACGCGGGCTTGCCGGCCTCGCGCGGGCCCTGGTTGAGGTCGTGGACCACGTCGTCGGCGAGCAGCGCCTGCATCGCGGCCCAGTCGCCGCGGTTGAACGCCGCGTAGTAGGCGAGCACCAGCTCGGTGGCGCGATCGTGCACGCGGGTTCCGTCGATCTTCATGGTTGCGCGTCCCCGGCAAGTGCGAACAGGGCAGGCAGGGCGTCGAGGTCGACGTTGCCGCCGGACAGGATGATGCCGACCCGCCGCCGCGCGAACAATGCGGGATTCGCAAGCACTGCCGCCAGCACGGTCGCGGACGACGGTTCCAGCAACTGCTTGGTGCGCGTCCACAGCAGCCGCATCGCCGCCACGGCCTGGGTGTCGTCGACGGTCAGCACCTGCGCGCCGGCGTTGCGCAGGATTTCGAAATTGATCGCGCCCAAGGTGCCGCGCAGGCCGTCGCAGATGGTGTCCGGGACCATGTCGTGGTCGAGCGTGCCGCGTGCGAACGAACGCGCGGTGTCGGCGGCGCCGCTGGGTTCGGCCAGGTACAGCCGGCAGTCCGGTGCCAGCGCCCGCACCGCCAGCGCGGTGCCGGCGGCCAGGCCACCGCCACCGACCGGCACCACCAGCGCCTCGAGGTCGGGATGCGCGGTCAGCAGTTCCAGCGCGGCTGTGCCCTGGCCGGCGATCACCCGCGGATCGGTGTAGGGATGCACCGTGGTCGCGCCGGTGTCGGCCTGCACCTTCGCGCACATCGCCTCGCGCGCCGCGATCGTCGCTGCGCAGCGGTGCAGGATCGCGCCGTAGTGTTCGATCGCGGCAAGCTTGGCGCGCACCGCGCCGTCCGGCACCACCACGTGGCAGGGAATCCCGCGGTCCTGCGCGGCCAGCGCCAGTGCCGCACCGTGGTTGCCGGAGGAATGGGTGACCACGCCGCGCGTGGCGGTCGTGTCGTCCAGCGACATCACCGCGTTGCAGGCACCGCGGAACTTGAAGGCGCCGATGCGCTGCAGCTGCTCGCACTTGAACAGCAAGCCCGCACCGGCGTGCGCATCCAGCGCGCGCGATGTGATCACCGGGGTGGCGTGCGCCCGCCCGGCGATCCGCGCGGCGGCGGCCAGCACGTCGGTGAAGTTCGGCATCGGGGCTGTCGGTGTCATCGCCGCATGCTAGCGCAGCCGCTGCGCGGCAAGGCAGCGGCGGCCCTGCTGGCGCCGGATTAAGCACGGATTCAAAGCCGCGGGCAGAAGCTGCCGGGGTACCGAAGGGGAAGCACGCCATGTTCCGCAGGATCCTGCTGTCAATGCTCGCCACCGCCACCCTCGCCGGCTGCGCGACGGCGTACACCTACCGCGGCGGCAATGGCGACTACTACTACGGCCAGCCGCAGACCGAGTATCGCTACCACGACCCGTACGGCTTCTACGGCGGTTTCGGTTACGGCGGCTATGCGCCCGGGGTCCATTACGACCGTTACGGGCGCGTGATTTACGGCAGCTACTACGGCTACTTCGGCTATCCGCCGGGATACGGCAGCCCGTGGTGGTATCGCCCGCGCGCGCCGCATGACGGCCACGACCATGGCGGCGATGGCCATGACGGCGATGGCCACGGAGGCGAAGATGGCGATGGCAGCGATCGCAGGCCGCCGTGGCGCAACCCCGGCGGCCTGTCGGCACCCGGTGGACAAGCGATGGAGGATCGCGACGACACCCGGCCGCGCGCGCGCCGCATGCAGGCGGGATCGACACCATCGATGCTGCCCGCGCAGCAACGCGAGCAACGCGAGCAACGCACGACCGCGCCACCGCCGCCACGCATGCGCAGCGACGATGGTGGTGGTTCGCGCATGGGTCGCGCGATCCGCAATGCGAAGGCGTCGCCCGTGCCCGAGGAATGAACGTGACCGCGATCACACAGTGACCGCCTGTCGGCGCGCTTCTGACCAAACGCGTCACACCGGTTGGCGAAGGCGCTAAACTTCGTGCTGCCGGCGACCTGTGGGGACCTCCGGATCCCCCCTGTTCCGTCAACCCCGCAGTCGCCGGCACTTCCTTCCAGCGATCGCGCCCTGCGCGCGCTGTCGAATCCGCAAAAAAAGAGGGGGCCGAATGTCCCCCGACATCCGGCCCCCGAGCATCCCCGACGTGCGCTGTACCGGCCCCTGTTCAGTCCGGTCAAGGCGCTTGCGCGCTGCCACGCCGAGTGCTGCAGGGGATTACGCAGGAACCGTGCCAACCGTGCGCAAGGCGCACCGAATCGACCGATCGGCAACCGGACTAGAATGCGGCCGCCATGAATGACTCCTTCTACAGCTTCGACGTGATCGTCATCGGCGGCGGCCACGCCGGCACCGAGGCCGCGCTTGCATCCGCGCGCGCCGGTGCGCGCACGCTGCTGCTCACGCATTCGATCGACACCGTCGGCGCGATGAGCTGCAACCCGGCGATCGGCGGGATCGGCAAGGGCCATCTGGTGAAGGAGATCGACGCCCTCGGCGGGATCATGGCCAAGGCCGCCGATGCCGCCGGCATCCAGTGGCGTACGCTCAACGCGTCGAAAGGCCCGGCGGTGCGCGCCACCCGCTGCCAGGCGGATCGTTCGCTGTACCGCAGCTTCATCCGCCGCGCGGTGGAAACCCAGCCGAACCTCACCGTGTTCCAGGCCGCGGTCGATGACCTCGTCATCGAACAGGACGCGGTGCGCGGCGCGATCACCAACACCGGCCTGCGCTTCCATGCCCCGGCGGTGGTGCTGACCGCGGGCACCTTCCTCGCCGGCAAGATCCATATCGGCGAAACCCAGTACGCCGCCGGGCGCATGGGCGATCCGCCCTCCACCGCGCTGGCGCACAAGCTGCGCGAAGGCCGCTTCGTGGTGGACCGGCTCAAGACCGGCACGCCGCCGCGCATCGACGGCCGCACGCTGGACTACGCGGTGATGACCGAGCAGCCGGGCGACGACCCGCGCCCGGTGATGTCGTTCATGGGCAGCCATGATGACCAGCCGGCGCAGGTCAGCTGCTGGATCACCGATACCTGCGAGCGCACCCACCAGATCATCCGCGACGCGCTGCATCGCAGCCCGCTGTATTCCGGCCAGATCGAGGGCATCGGCCCGCGCTACTGCCCGTCGATCGAGGACAAGGTGGTGCGCTTCGCCGAAAAGGCGTCGCACCAGATCTTCGTCGAACCGGAAGGGTTGACCGTCAGCGAGATCTATCCGAACGGGATCAGCACCTCGCTGCCGTTCGACGTGCAGCTGGCGCTGGTGCGCAGCATCCGCGGCTTCGAACAGGCGCACATCACCCGTCCCGGCTACGCGATCGAATACGACTTCTTCGATCCGCGCGGGCTGAAGGCGTCGCTGGAAACCAAGGCGGTGGCCGGCCTGTTCTTCGCCGGCCAGGTCAACGGCACCACCGGCTACGAGGAAGCGGCGGCGCAGGGCCTGCTGGCCGGCACCAACGCCGCGCGCTTCGTGCATGGCAAGGAGGCATGGAGCCTGCGCCGCGACGAGGCGTATCTGGGCGTGCTGGTCGACGACCTGATCACCCACGGCACGTCCGAGCCGTACCGCATGTTCACCAGCCGCGCCGAATACCGCTTGCAGCTGCGCGAGGACAACGCCGATGCGCGGCTGACGCCGACCGGCCGCGAACTGGGCCTGGTCGATGACGCGCGCTGGGAAAGGTTCGAGCGCAAGCGCGAGGCGGTCATTGCCGAAACCGCGCGGCTGTCCGCGCTGTGGGCGACACCCAACAACGCGCTGGGTGCGGCGCTGGCGCGCAGCATCGGCATCGAGGTCAGCCGCGAGGGCAACGCGATCGACCTGCTGCGCCGGCCGGAACTGGATTACGCGACCCTGATGCAGGTGCCGGAGCTTGGGCCGGGGGTGGAGGACACCAAGGTTGCCGAACAGGTCGAGATCGAAACCAAGTACGCCGGCTACCTGGACCGCCAGCGCGAGGAGATCGCGCGCCAGCGCCGCCACGAAGCCACCGCGATCCCGGACGCGTTCGATTACGCCGGCGTGCGCGGGCTGTCCGCCGAGGTGCTGCAGAAACTCCAGCGGGTGCGCCCGCAGACCGTGGGCCAGGCGCAGCGCATCCCGGGGATGACGCCGGCGGCGATTTCGCTGTTGCTGGTGCACCTGGAACGCCAGCGCCGCGAGCGCGCGGCCTAGCAACGGAATCGAAGCGGAGCGCGGGCGTATCCTTTGCGCATGAAAAGCATGCACACCAGGGCGCGCATCGCAGCCGCCATCTTCGTCGCCATCGCCCTGGTTCCCGCCTGCAAGCGCGATGCCGACACCCCGGCAGCGAACCCGAACGGCGATTACCGGGTGCAGGTCTGGGCATTGCCCGCCGCCGCCGGTTCGATGGCGCCGGACCTGAGCCTGGCGAGCGGCGACCGGCTGCTGCTGAGCTGGCTCAACCGCCAGCAAGGCCGCCGCACCGCGCTGCAGTTCGCCACCTACACCGATGCCGGCGGTTGGCAAAGCCAGCCGCGCACGATCGCGGTCGGGCAGTCGCTGGTCGCCAACGGGGCGGATACACCGCACTTGCTGGGCACCCCCGACGGCGCGATCTGGGTGCAGTGGCTGCAGGCGCGTCCCGACAGCCCCAGCGGTTACGACACCGTGCTGGCGCGCTCGCGCGATGGCGGCATGAGCTGGAACCAGATCACCAACGTCAATGACGATGGCCTTGGCGTGGAGCATGGCTTCGCGACGCTGTGGGCGGCCGGCAGCGACCGCATCGGCATCGCCTGGCTGGATGGCCGCGCGCAGGCGGCGGCGCATGCCGAAGGCGCGCATGCCGGCGAGGGCGATGGCACCGGCGCGATGCAGCTGCGCGCCAACGCCTTCGACATGGACCTGGGCCGCGGCACCGACATGGTGGCGGATGCGCGCACCTGCGACTGTTGCCAGACCGACGTGGCGCTGACCGGCAAGGGACCGTTGCTCGCATACCGCGATCGCGCCGACGACGAGGTCCGCGACATCGCCGTGCTGCGCTTCGAGGCCGGTGCCTGGAGCGCGCCGAAGGCGGTCCATGCCGATGGCTGGAAGACCGAGGCCTGCCCGGTCAACGGCCCCGCGGTCGCCGCACGCGGCAACACCGCGGTGGTCGGCTGGTACAGCGAAGGCGGCGGCATCGCCGCGGTGCGGATCGCGCGCAGCACGGATGCGGGCGATGCGTTCGCTGCCCCGGTCATCGTCGACAAGGGCGCGGCGGTGCTCGGACGGGTCGATGTCGCGCTCGATGCGCAACAGGCCTGGGTCACCTGGCTGCGCGAGGACGCGAGCGGGCAGACCCTGATGCTGGCGCGCTATGCACCCGACCTCTCGCGCGAACTGCAACGCATGGTGGTGGCAAGACTGGACGCCCGCGGCCACGCCAGCGGCACCCCGAAGCTGGTCGCCAACGCCAGCGGCGCCTGGCTGGCATGGACCGACAGCATCGACGGCGTGGCGGCCCTGAAGGGGGCGCTGGTCGCGCGTTGAGTGCGGGCTTGCGGGCGGGTGTCCTGTTGCGCGGCCGCTTTGCGCTAACTGGAGAGACGACCCTCGAGTAGCGATGCCATGCGCAATCCATTGCCTGCCCCTGCCGCGGCCCTGGCAGGAACGTTGCTGGTCGTCGTTTGCGCCTGTTCGCCATCGCCGTCGCCATCGCCGCAAGCGGAGGCGGTCGTCGCGCCGGCAGCGGCGGTGCCATCGCACCTGCCGGGCAAGGCGGACATGGACCGTGTGCTTGCGGAAGGCCCGGAACCGACCTTGCAGAAGCTCAGGCCGGTGGATTACTGGCTGCACTACAAGCTGATGCAGGCAACCGGCGTCGAACGCGAACTCGGCGGCGAAGCGCAGGCGATCGCGGCCCTGCAGGCACTGGGCGATGCCTACGAGCGCAAGTTGCGCGGCGCCGAGGCGGACCTGCCGAAACTGGTCCCGGCGGCGTTCACCGGCGAAGGCATGGACAGCGGCTTCACCGGCATGGGCTTGGGTGGCTTCGTCGGCCTGATGACCGGCGGCATGCTCAGCGGCGCGGTCAGCAGCATGTCGGACAAGGACTTGGCCGAGCTGGTCAAGCAGGGGCCGATCAAGTTCGGCCGCAACGACGGGAATTCGGCGGTGGAATTCGGCAAGGATGGTTCGCTCAGCCAGTCGATGGAATTCGAGGTCAACGAAAACGGCCTGAACGGCAAGGTCAGGATCAAGACGCGGATGGATGCCTGCCCCGATCCGCAGGGCCGGGTGTCGGTGGACATCGATGTCGACTCGCAGATGAGCGTCAGCGGCAAGCCGGGCACCGGCGGCTACGTGCGTTCGAATTTCAAGTACGAGCGCTACCTCGACGACGACGCCCACCTGATCGACACCGCAGAAGGTGGCGCGTCGAACCTGCGCATCAGCATGGGCGGCTCCGAGAATTTCCAGAGCCAGTCGGTGGATATCACCACCGGCCGCGAGCGCGGCGGCAAGCCGATCTTCGAACACCACGGCGAACAGGGCTTCAGCATCTTCCGGCCGGGGGAAGTCGAACGCACCCGGGCGCTGCTGCAGGGTGCCGAAACGCTGCAGACCCTGATTGCCGAAGTCATGCTGCGTGGCCTGGGGGCGTCCGCCGGCTCGCCGTGGGAGAGCGGCCGCTGCATCGACCTGCAGGTCACCAGCAGTCCCGGCAAGCGCAAGGGGATCAAGCCGAACACGGCGTTCGACATCGACGCCAGGCCGCGTGCGAAAGCCGATGGCGCGGCGGCGGGCGGCACGGTGGCGGCCACCCTGAGCGGCGGTGCCAGCCTGCAGCCTGCGAGTGGCAAGGTGCGCGCCGATGCGAAGTACCAGTACGCCGGGCCGGCGAAGAAAAGGGAAAAGGCAAGCATCGATTTCGAGTCGCGCAGCAAGCGCGGGGTCGGCAAGGCCAGCCTGGGATTCGACACCAACGAAGGCGCCTACCGGGTCAAGGGCGGGCAGAACGATTTCGTCGCCAATACGGTGGTCTGTTCGCTGGACGGGCCGTTCGACATCAGGAGCACGGCCGGCATCGTGATGCACATGTCCGGTGGCGAGGGCGGGGGTTCCTGGACGCAGTCCGGCAATGCCGCCGGGGTCGCCTGGTCGGGTGGTGGCAGCTACACGCTGGCACTGGATGGGGATGGCAGTGGCCGGATCGAGGCGCGTGGAAGCTCCAGCATCGCAACGCCGATGGGGCGGTTCTCGGATTCGGTGGAGCCCGTGTTCTCGGTGACGCGGGTGGACCAGGCCTGCGACTGACGCGTGCGCCGATCCGGCCGCCTACGCGCGGCTAGACGCCAAGCCTGCGGGCCAGCACCTCGGATCGCGCGCGCGTGGCGTGCCGGGCATGCATGTACTTGCGCAGCACCGGCAGCGCCTGCAGCAGCAGGATGCGCGCCTCCGCGTCCTGGCCGCGCTGGACGAGCAGGTCCGCGAGCTCCACGCGGACGATGGACGGCTCGGTGGGGTTGCCGATGGCGTCGCTGCGCTTCAGTGCCTCGCGCTGCAGGCGTTCGGCACCGGCCAGGTCGCCCTGCAGGCGTGCGAACTGCGCCTCGTCGCGCAGGAATTCGGTGAATACCGGATGGGCGGGCGGCACGAACCTGGCCGCGCGCGCGCGTGCATCCGCCAGCAGCGGTTCGCCGTTCGCGCGATCCCCCATCACCACCGCCGCCCGCAGCAGTTGCCAGACCACGTCCAGGTATTCGACCGATTCCTCGCCGTCGAGCGCGCGCGCGCGTTGCTGCAGGCGCAGCAGCTGCTCGCGCGCGTCCGCCGCGCGCCCGGACTGGATCTGCGCCAGCGCGTACCACTTCTCCGCGCGCCGGCGCTCGATGTGGTCGCGGTCGATGCCGGCCGCATCGAAGATGGCCAGGCTGCGCCGGTGCGCGGCCAGCGATTTTTCGTAATCGCCGTAGTCGCGGTAGAGGTAGCCGATGTTGTACTGGGTGATCGCCTGGTCGATCGGCCGCGCGCCGGCCGCGCGCGAGAGTTCGGCCGAACGTTCGTGCGCCACCAGCGCCTCGGGCAGGCGCCCGGAATTCTGCAGCACCGTGCCCAGGGTGGAATGGAACTCGCCCAGTTGCGCGCCGCCCGCGCCGATGGTCTTTTCGTGGATGGCGATGGCCTGGCGCAACAGGGCTTCGGTGTCCGCCACCGACAGCTTGCCGATCGCATGGCCGTTCATCGCCTTGACCCACAGCAGGTTGGCGCGCAGCGGCGACAGCGCCGGCAGGCGCCGGCCGTCGACGAAGCCCAGGCCGTCCGCGGACACCTGCAAGCCGCGCGCGTATTCGCCGCAGTTGAACAGCATCCGCGCGTAGGCAACGTGCGCCTCGCCGATCTCGTCGACCGTCGGGTCACGCATCGAAGTCGCGGTCGCCAGCGCCTGCTTCCATTGCGCATCGCCCTGCTTGCAGTCGGCAAGGCTGGTGTAGGCGACCGCGAGTTGCCGCTGGCCAAGGAATCGCTGGCGCGGATCGTCCGGGGCGAAGCGCTGGCGCAGGTCCACCCCCAGTCGGGCGCTGGCCAGGCTGGCCTTGCCGCGTTCCAGCACCGCCAGCACGCCGGACTGGCCGTCCAGGTCCCTGGCCAGGGCGAGGGCGTCATCGCGGTTGCGTGGCTGCACGCCCTGCAACCCCGCAGCGAACAGGCGTGCGGAGGTTTCCGCCTCGCCCAGCGATCCGTACAGGTGCCCGAGCATGCGCTGGATCGACTGCCGCACCTGCGGCGCCAGCGTGCGCTGGTCGAGCTGCTGGCGCGCCTTGTCCAGCAGCTGGCGAACGCTGACTTCGGTGCTCATCGCGCGTTCCGGCGCGGCCGCGGCCAGGGTATCGGTCAGGAACGCCAGCGCCGCGCGTGCGCTCTCGCTTTCGCGCTCGGCGATGCGCGCCTGTTCGCGCGCCTCGCGTGCCTGCCACATCGCAAGCCCGGTACCGGCCAGCAGGGCAAGCGCGACCGCGGCGACCGCCGCCGCCAGGCCACGGTTGCGGCGCAGCCACAGCCGCGAACGCTCCCCGCGCGAGAGCCGGACCGCGGCGATCGGGCGGTCGTCCAGCCAGGCGCGCAGGTCGTTGGCCAGCGCATCGGCGGAGGCATAACGGGTGTCCGGGTCGCGTCGCAGGCAGGCCTGCACGATCGCCGCCAGGTTGCCGCGCAATGCGCGCGCCAGCGTCGCCGGGGTGTGCCCGCCGCGCTGCGCGGCCTGCTCGGTGCTGGCCTGGGCGGCAGCGCGGGTCAGCGGTTCCGGCTCGCGCTCCAGTTGCTGCAGTTGCCGTGCCACCGGCGTGTCGCGGGTCAGCCCGAAGGGATGCGCACCGGCCAGCAGCCGGTGCAGCACCACGCCCAGCTGCCAGAGGTCGGTGGCGGTGGTGATCGGCGCGTCGTGCAACTGTTCCGGCGAGGCGTATTCGAAGGTCAGCGCGCGGTCGTGGGTGGCGGTGGCGTCGGCGCCTTCGAGCTGCTTGGCGATGCCGAAATCGAGCAGCTTGACCCGGCCGTCGCCATCGACCAGCAGGTTGGAGGGCTTGAGGTCGCGATGGACCACCAGGTTGCGATGGGCGAAACGCACCGCGTCCAGCACCTGCAGGAACAGCACCACGCGCTCGCGCAGGCCGAGCCCGCGCGCATCGCACCAGCGATCGATGGGTTCGCCATCGACGCGTTCCATCACGAAGTACGGTTCGCCATCGGTGCTGATGCCGCCATCGAGCAGGGTGGCGATGTTGGGGTGCTGCAGGCCGGCCAGGATCTGCCGTTCGCGCAGGAAGCGTTCGCGCGCGGCGGGCGAATCGGCGCCGGTTCGGATCAGTTTCAGTGCCGCCTGCTGGGTGTAGGCACCGTCGCTGCGCTCGACCGCGTATACCGCGCCCATGCCACCGCGGCCGATCACCTCGCGCACGCGCCAGGCACCGATGCTGCGTCCGAGCATGGGGTCGGATGCGCCACCCGCCGGTTGCGCCTGCAGTGCCTGGCCCCAGGCCGCGACGTCGCCGCTGAACGGCTCGCGGGTGCCGGCGTCGGCGTCGAGCAGCGCCTGCACCTGCTCGCGCAATGCCTGGTCGCCGTCGCACAGGGCATCGATTTGCTGCAGGCGCGCCTCGCCGGCGAGGTCGGCGACGATGTCGAAGATCGCCAGCGCGCGCCGCCGGCGTTCGGTCGCGGCGTCGCTCACGTGCCCAGCTCCGCAAGCAGGAACGCGCGTGCGCGGCGCCAGTCGCGGCGCAGGGTGCGGTCGCTGATGCCCAGCATCGCCGCGATCTCGGTTTCCGAATAGCCGCCGAAATAGCGCAACTCGACGATCTGCGCGGCGCGTTCGTCGACCCGGTGCAGCGAGGCCAGCAGTTCGTCCAGCGCCAGCACTTCGACCGCGGCGGCATCGCCATTGCCAAGCGATGCGGTCAGGGTCAGCGCCTCCTGCCCGCCCCCGCGCTTGTCCGCCTTGCGTGCGCGCGCATCGTCCACCAGCACCTGGCGCATCGCCCGCGCCGACAGCGCCAGCAGGTGGTTGCGATCCAGCGCCGCCAGCGGCGCGCCGCCGGCCAGCTTCAGGTAGGCCTCGTGCACCAGCGCGGTGGTCTGGAACGCATCCCGCATCCGCCGCAGCTGGCTGCGCGCGGCGTGCTTGAGTTCCTCGTACACCGCGGAGTAGGCGGCGCCCAGCGCCTGCGCATCGCCGGCGCGCGCGCGCGCGAGCAACTGGGTGACCGGTGCCTCATCCGAAGCGGAAACCATCGCGCTTTCCCCGGCAAACGTGGCGTCGCGTCGGAGTTTCGCACAGGCCAATCCGCACGCGCTCAGCGCAGCCGTTTCAGCTCCGCCAACTCTGGCAGCCACGCCGCCTTTTCCGACAGGATGGCGATGGCCGCAACGAGCTCCTTGCGGGCCTCGGCGCGCTGGTTGGATGCCAGCAGGGCGCGGCCCAGCACGCCATGCGCGAGGCCGGTATCGCGATGGTCCGCGCTCAAGGCCTTGGTGAACATGGCGATGGCCTGGCGTGCATGGGTGGCGGCCGCCTGGGCATCGCCGGAGGCCAGCTCCGCACGCGCCATCGTCATCAGCGCGAATCCTTCGCGGCGGCTGCCGGGCGCGGTCGCATGATCGCGTTGCAGTGCGTCGCGTGCATGCGCCAGTGCCGATTGCCGGAGGCCATTGGCGAGTTCCGCCAGCGCCAGCGTCGCCAGGGCGTTTGCGGCAGTCTCGCCAGGATTGCGGGTGGCCTGCAGCTCGCGCCAGCGTTGCCGCGACAATGCAAGTGCATCGACCGCTCGGCCCTGGTTGAGCAGGTTGGTGGTCAGTTCGCTGCGTGCGTGGGACAGCGCGTTGACGCTGTCCGCGCTCGGCTTGGCTGAATTGGATGCTTCCAGCGCGGCGACGACCTGGCGCAGTTGCGCCTCGCCCTGTTGCAGTGCACCGCTGCGGCTGTACAGGGCGGCCAGGCTGCTGCGCGCGGTCAGCAGGCTGCTGTGGTCGGCAGGCAGGGCCTTCGCCCAAATGCCGATCGCTTCGCGGATTTTTTCCATCGCGCAGGCCATGTCGCCCTGGTTGTAGCAGCCGATGCCCCAGTTGTTGATCCGCAATCCCAGGTCGTATTCGCTGCCGGGTGGTTGCTTGCGCATGATCAGCACCGCTTCCTCGTGCAACGGCAGCGCCTCGCGGATGCGGGCGGTGGACTCCAGCATCGGTGCCAGTTCGCCAAGGCTGAGCGCGATGTAAGGATGACCGGGCGGCAAGATGCGACGACGGATCGACAGCGCCTGTTGTTCCGTGGCAATCGCCGGTTCCATCTTGCCGGCCCGGCTCAGGAAGACCGCCTGGTTGTGCAACGCGGTGGCCAGCGCGAACTCATTGAGCGGCTTGGTGCGGCGAATG
>Ga0209477_1000465_pt1 | contig 25171 bp, 24 predicted proteins | sample KloWWTupernatant_FD_187180 | JGI IMG/M metagenome (GOLD analysis project Ga0209477, IMG submission 187180) | Active sludge microbial communities from Klosterneuburg, Austria, studying microevolution and ecology of nitrifiers - Klosterneuburg... | ecosystem: Engineered > WWTP > Aerobic digester >... | reverse complement strand
CGCACGCTGACGGGCGAGCGACGGCCGTAAGCGCGAGCAGGCAGCCCCGAGTGTCTTGACGTGCGAGCGCTCGCCAACGATCATCCGCCGGGTGGTAGACGTTGGGAGAGGGGCGGGCGCGTGCGCGAGGGGGTTGTCAGCATCGGCGAGGACCGGACGGTCTTTCTGACTCTCTGCCTTGCAACGTCGCTCAGCGTCCTCACATCGCTCTCGCTCTCGCCGTTCCTGCCAGCGATCGGCGGGGATCTCAACACCTCGACAGCTCTGCTCGGCCAGGCGGTGATGGTCTCCTCGCTGGTCGGCGGGATCGTCGGGCTGGCGATCGGCCCGTCGGCCGAGTGGCTCGGCTACCGCCGCCTGCTGTTGCTTGGCCTGATCGCGCTGGTGATGTGCAACGTCGGAATTGCGCTGGCCCCCGCGTTCGGCTTCCTCGTCGCGGCCCAGCTGCTGAGCGGGCTCAGCGCGGCGACGATCTCGCCGATGGCGTTTGCGATCGCGGGGATCCGCTACCATGGCGATGTCCGCCGTCAGGTGATCAGCAGAATGTTCGCCTCGGCCTCGGTCGCCAGCATCGTTGGCTTCCCGATTCTGACCTTCATCGCGAGCCAGTCGTCGTGGCGCTGGTCGTTTGTGGCGCTGGCGTTCATTGCTGTGGCCGGCCTGGTGTTCACCGCTGCCACGCTCGATGCCGATGTCATCTCCGCCCACGAGCCGTTGCGGCTCCGCGCGCTGCTGGCGACCTATGTCCCGCTGTTGCGGCACCCACCGGTTGCGCTCGTGTACGCCGCCCAGTTCTGCCGCGGCGTTGCCTGGACGGGATTGCTGACCTACATCGGCGCGTTTCTGGTCGAGCAGATGGGGCGATCGCTGCAGGAGGCCGGCCTGATCTGGCTGGCGCTTGGGCCTGGGTTCATGACTGGCAGCCTGCTGGTCAGCGGGCCTCTGCGCCATATTCCGGCGCGGCGCACGTTCTTCGTCACGGTTCTGGCGATGGGGGCGTTGATCGCGGTCGTCTTCGTTGTCCAACCACCGATCCTGCTGACATGGGCAACGCTCCTGGGCGCGGCGTTCTTTGGCGGAATCGCCGAGGTGACGGCGGTGACGATCATGTCTGGCGAAACGCCGACCACCCAGGGGACAACGATGGCGCTCAACTCGTCGATCACCCGCTTTGGCACCGCGGTCGGCGCACTGACCGGCGGCCTGCTGCTGGCGGTTGGCAATTATTCGGCGCTGGGGTTAGGCCTCCCGCTCGTTGCGCTGGCTGCGGCGTTGGTCTGCATGGGGTCCGGTCGGGGGACGACGGCAGGACGTGCTGTGCGCGAGGGCATCGCGTAGAGACAGGTCCCTGCCAGCTCCGCCCCATGCCGGGGCAGGCGCGAGCCGATTCGTCAGCGCTTCGCGTTTGCCGGGCAGCTCACCCAGGAGAGCCGCAGTTACCGGTGGCATCCGTGCGCTCGTTTGCCAGTCCGGCGGCGTCTGCCACCCTCTGGAGCGGACGCCCTGCCCGCGATAGCTGACATAACCGGCTCGCGTCTGCCCGGGCTGCCTCGCTTGCCGTCACCCCTGCCCCGCGCACCGGCCGAGCATCGCGCGGATGGCATCAGTCTCGGTTGGGCCGGAGCCAGCGACCATGCGGCGGTGGGCGTCGCAGCAGGAGCCGTTGCTGGCCGGCCTCGCCAGGCCAACGGCCACCCACTGAGTCGCGGCCGGCTGGGTCAGGTAGTACTCAACCAGGCAGTTGCCAGTGTCCAGGCACATCTCGAAGTGATCGGGGGTGGGACTCGTGATCGTTACAGACATGGCGTTGTTCCTTTCCTGCCTCCAGGTCCGCCTTCCTCAGCCATCATGCGCCGTCGACCAGGCATATTCATTGCGCTGGGGCAAACTCGGGAGGCCAATTCGTGCGATGATCGGCGTGTGTCGCGGGTTCTTGTGAGGAGGGACGATGGTTGATGGACGGCGCAGGCCGCTGAAGATCGGGTTCGGGCTGCCGGATTCGGAGGATGCTCGGACGGGAACGACGGCGTCGTGGCGCGAGATCGCGGCGGTGGCGCTGCGCGCGGAGGCGGCCGGCTTCGATTCGGTCTGGGTCCAGGACCATCTGCTCTTCCGGCTGGCAGACGGCAAGACCGAAGGTGTCTGGGAGTCGTTCTCGATGCTCTCGGCGCTCGCGGCCATCACCAGCCGCGTCGAGGTCGGCACGCTGGTGACCTGCACGTCGTTCCGCAACCCTGCGCTGACGGCGAAGATCGCCGACACGATCGACGAGATCAGCGGTGGCCGCGTGATCCTCGGACTCGGCGCTGGCTGGCACGAGCCGGAGTATCGCGCGTTCGGCTACCCCTTCGACCACCGCGTGTCGCGCTTCGAGGAGGCGCTGCAGATCATCCACGGGCTGTTGCACGACGGTAAGGTCGATTTCGAGGGACGCTACTATCAGGCACGAGACTGCGCCCTGCACCCACGCGGCCCGCGCAAGCACGGCCCGCCGATCATGATGGGCACGACAGGCGAGCGGATGCTGGGGCTGACCGCCCGCTACGCCGATAGCTGGAACGTCTACTTCTCGCGCACCGGCAATACGCCGGAGGGGATGCTCCCGCTGCTGGAGCGAGTCGACGCGGCCTGCGAGGCAGCCGGCCGCGACCCAGCCACGCTGGCCCGCTCGGCGACCGTCTACGTCGACTTCACCGGGTCGGCCGGCAGCGCGTCGTCGGTCAACCCGACCGGTGTCCCGCCGATCAGCGGCGAGCCGGAGCAGATTGCCGACGCGCTGCGTCGATACGCAGATCTCGGCGTCTCGCACGTGCAGGTCTACACCGAACCGCTGAACATCGAGGGTGTCGAGCGCTTTGTTCCGGTGCTGGAGGCGCTGGACCGAGGGTAGATCAGTCCAGACGCGCCGCGTCGAGTGGCTGAGCCGCTCTGGCTCGCTCATCGGGTGTTCCTGTCGGGATGTCGGGAGTGCGGTCTCCTACCCAACTGGCCGATACTCGCCCCACTCGGCGCGCAGCGCGTTGCAGATCTGACCGAGGGTCGCGCCAGCCAATAGCGCCTCGCGCATGACAGGCAGCAGGTTGTCGGTCGCGCTAGCCGCGGCGCTGACCCTCGCCAGAACGTTGTCGACCTCTGGGGACGCGCGCTCTGCCTTGTAGTGCGTGGTGCGGTCGATCTGGCGTTGGACGAGGTCGCGGTCGATGTGGTGCAGCGGGACGCCAGCTTCGTCCTCCTCGCGCTGGTAGTTGACGCCGACGATGACCCGTTCGCCGCTGTCGACCGCCTCCTCCCACCGGTAGGCCGTCTCGGCGATCTGGTCCTGCATGAAGCCGCTCTCGATCGCTGCGACCGCGCCGCCCATCGACTCAACAGCGTCCATCAGCTCGTATGCCCGCCGCTCGATCTCGTCGGTGAGCGCCTCGATGGCGTAGGACCCGGCCAGCGGGTCCGCCGTCTCGATCACGCCTGCCTCGTGGGCGATAATCTGCTGCGTTCGCAGCGCCAGCGTCGCCGCCTCGGCGGTCGGCAGCGAGAGCGCCTCGTCGTAGCCGTTGGTGTGCAGCGACTGCGTCCCGCCCAGCACTGCCGAGAGCGCCTGGATCGCGACGCGGACGACGTTGTTGAGCGGCTGCTGGGCGGTCAGCGTCGAGCCGCCCGTCTGGGTGTGGAAGCGCAGCGTCAGCGACTTCGAGTCGCGCGCGCCGAAGCGGTCGCGCATGATCGTCGCCCACATCCTGCGCGCCGCGCGGTACTTGGCGACCTCCTCCAGGAAGCCGTTGTGGGCATTGAAGAAGAACGACAGGCGCGGGGCGAAGTCGTCGACCTTGAGGCCGGCGTCAATCGCAGCCTGGACGTAGGCGACCCCGTTGGCCAGCGTGAAGGCGACCTCCTGGACGGCCGACGAGCCGGCCTCGCGGATGTGGTAACCAGAGATCGAGATCGTGTTCCAGCTCGGCAGCGCCTCCGCGCAATAGCGGAAGGTATCGGTGACGAGCCGCATCGACGGGCGTGGTGGGAAGATGTAGGTGCCGCGGGCGGCGTATTCCTTGAGGATATCGTTCTGAATCGTCCCGCCCAGCTTCGACAGGTCGGCCCCCTGTTCCTCGCCGACGATCTGGTACATCAACAGCAGGACCGAGGCGGGCGCGTTGATCGTCATCGAGGTGGTGACGCTGTCCAGCTGGATGCCATCCAGCAGACGTCGCATGTCGTCGAGCGTCGAGATCGAGACGCCGACCAGGCCGACCTCGGCCTGCGCGCGTGGGTCGTCGGCGTCCAGCCCCAACTGGGTCGGCAGGTCGAAGGCGCAGGAGAGCCCGGTCTGCCCGCGTTCGAGCAGCAGCTTGAAGCGCGTGTTCGTCTCCTCGGCAGAGGAGAACCCGGCATACTGGCGCATCGTCCAGAGCCGGCCGCGATACATCGTCGGGTACGGCCCGCGTGTGTAGGGGAACTCGCCCGGATCTGGGGCGGGTTCGCTGGCGATGTCGGCTGGCCGGTAGACCGGTTTGATCTCGATCCCCGAGGTCGTCACCCGCTGGTCCCTCTTCTTGCCGCTGCTCATGCCGCCCGCCTCCTGTCGTGTCCTGTTGCCGCGGGGAGCGTACCATCGGGATCGACAGTGGCATAGCACTCAGCGCTCCGGCTGGCATAAAGCGTCAAGGTGGCAGCCACCCCGTGTCTTTGTCATCTTGAGCCGCAGCGAAAGATCTCCCCCACGTTCGACCCATTCCAACGGAGGAGAGATTCCTCGCGTGCGCGCTCAGAATGACAACGGGCGGGGATGCTGCCATCCCGGCGCGTTACGCTCGTCGATGCGCTGCGCCCGCCGCGTCGCTACTCCACGCTCGCCCGGTCCACCAGCTCGGTGAGGACCCCGGCGCAGGCGCGCGGGTGGACGAACGCGATCAGCCAGTCGTGCAGGCCGCGGCGAGGCTGACGGTCGATCAGCTCGACGCCGGCTGCCGCCAGCTGGTCGAGCGTGGCCGGCAGGTCGTCGACGAGGTAGGCGATGTGGTGGACGCCGGGGCCGCGTGCGTCGAGGAATCGGCCGATTGGCGAGTCGTGCTCGATCGGCGCGAGGATCTCGACCCAGCTCTCGCCGGCCCGCAGCGCGGCGATGTCGGCGTTCTGCTCGGCCACCCGCGTCACCTCGCCGCCGGTGAATCCCAGCGCGCGGTACTGCTCGACGGCAACCGTGATGTCGCGAACAACGATGCCGAGGTGATGGATCGGGCCAGGGGCGACGCTTGCGGCCTCGACGTGGTTTGGTGACTGCTGGCTCGTTGTAGCGTGCGTCTCGGCCACGTGCCGGCGTTCCTCTCTGTGCGCCGAAGCGGTCACGCCCGCGCGGCGTCGCGAATCGACTGATTCTCGAAGTAGGTCCGCAGGATGCTGTTGGCAATCGGGCCGGAGTAGACCGATCCCGCGCCGCCGCCGGAGATCATCACCGCGACGCAGATCTCGGGGTTTTCGAACGGCCCGAATGCGGTGAACCATGCGTGCCCCTGCTTGTACTTGCCCTCGACTGCCTCGCCATACTCGGCGGTGCCCGACTTCGCGCCGATCTCGATCCCGGGCACGTCGACCTTGCCCATGCCTGTGCCTTCTGTCACCGTCCGACGCATTCCCTCGCGAACCGTCGCCAGGTGTTCGGCGGCGATCCACGGGTCGTTCGGGCCTTTGTCGATCGTCATGTCGTTGATCATCTCGGGCTGGAACGTGCGGTCGACGACGCCATCCTCGCGGACGAGGTCGCGGATCAGTCGCGGGCGAAAGAGCTTCCCGCCGGCCGCGATCGACGCGGTGCTATTGAGCAGTTGCAATGGCGTGCAGAGCAGATGTCCCTGGCCGATTGACATATTAATCGTGTCACCAATCGACCAGTTCTGGTCGAGTGTCTGGAAGAGCCACTTGGGGTTGGGGACGATGCCATCCGCTTCGCCGGCCAGCTCGATGCCGCTCGCGCGGCCGTAGCCGAACACTTTTGTCATGTACGCATGCATCTTCTCGACCCCCATGCCCATGAAGAAGTGCTGGTTCGGGTCGTTGGGGATGTAGAAGTGGACGCGCACGCCATTGTCGGCGACAGAGTCTGGCGCGCCGACGTTGTAGAAGTAGACGTCGCAGGAGTGTGAGATGCCCGTGAAGACATCGACGTCTCCATGGCCCGTCTCCAATTCCCAGCACGGGTAGTCGTTGCCCTGCGTCTCGTCCCAGGTCCATGGCACCCGGATGCGGCCGAGACAGCGGAATTTCGTGTCTGGCCTGAGCCCGTCGGGCCGCTGAGCGCCATCGTGCAGGCCGGCCGCAGCCATCATCGGCTTGAATGTCGACCCTGGCGGGAACTGGCCGGAGATCGAGCGGTCGAGCAGTGGCTCGAACGGATCGTCGAGATAGGCCTGGTAGTCGGCGTCGGAGATCCCATCGACGAACTTCTGGTTGTCGAAGGTCGGCAGCGAGGCCATCGCCAGGATCTCGCCGTTCTGCGGGTTCATTGCGATCGCGACGCCTGCGCCAACCGGGTCGCGGCCGTTCTCCAGCGCGTCGGCATTTGCGTTGGCGATCCCATCGCGCAGCGCAGCCTCGGCGGCGATCTGGAAGTCGCGAATGAGCGTCAGCCGCGCGCTGAGGCCGGCGCGTGGGTCTTTGCGCTGGTCGAGCAGCTCGTCCCGGACGACCCCATTGGCGTCGATCTGCACCCAGCGGGCGCCCTTCTCTCCGCGCAGACTCGTCTCGAGTGCCTGCTCGATCCCGCCTCGCCCCACCCGGTCGTCGGTTTCGTAGAGATGGCCGCCACTGGGCGTCAGCTCGTGGTCGTACTCCTCCTCGGTAATCGGACCGACGTAGCCGAGGATGTGCGAGAAGGTCGGGCCGGCCGGGTAGTGACGCACCAGAAGCGCGTCATCCACGATGACACCGGGCAAGTAGAGCGCGTTCGACGCCAGATCGAGCGCGACCGCCTGGTCGACGTCCTTCTTAACGATCAGTGGCATATCCTCGAGTGGGTGATTCGCGAGCTGGTAGTCGATGGTATTCACGACGCGGACGCCCGGGATATCGATCATGCTCGCCGCATAGCCTGCCGCGTCCTGCTCGGAGAGATTCTCGCGAAGCATGAGCATCGCGATATCGCTGCCAGTCAGGCGGGCGATCAGCGTGGCGCTGTCGACCTCCAGTCGCTTCGAGATCGCGTTGACAACCGCCGCCTCGGAGCCGACCGGGACGAGAGTCCGGTCGATGACGAGCGACTTGCCGAGGGCCAGCTTCTGGGACACGACGCCGAGGATGTGCTCCCGCTGATCCTTGTCATCCGGCAACCGGCTCTGGATGATCTGGACGCTCCACGAGCGACGATTCTCGGCGAGTGGCTCGCCTGCGCGATCGAGGATCCGCCCGCGCGGCGCTTTCAGCCGCTGGAACTCGATGACGTTTTCGCGAGCGATACGCCGGAACTCGTTGCCCTCGGCAATCTGCATCTGCCAGAGCTTGCCACCCAGCCCGACGAACGCCAGCCCGATCGTCCCGCGGGCCAGAAGGACCCGGCGCGTGATTCGATTGTCATCGCCGTCGCTCTCTTCGCGACGGCGGCGCTCGCCGGGGCGGACGAGCTCCATGCGCTTATTCTTCTTAAACATGACGCGGTATCCAGCGATCCACGATGAGCAGGACGACCCAGCCAACGAGCACGAACATGGTGTTCAGAAACACGGCTGCGACGATCGGCCGCATCATCTCCAGCCCGCCGGCCGCATCCCCACTGAAGCGTGCCACAAGCGATGCGACCAGGCCGGAGGCCAGTGTCGCCACGACGACCAGGACGATCGGCAGGACGATCCCCGACCGGAATATCCGTTGGCCGGCCAGCCCGCCGATAACGGCAACGACCAGCAACGAGAATGCGTGGGTTCCGAGAGGATCGAGTGTCAGCAGGTCGAGCCAGATGCCGAGACCCAGCGCCCAAGCCATTCCCTCGGCCATCCCACGGGACGCGCTCCACGCGAGCAACAGGATCAGCGCGAGATCCGGCTGGATAGCAATCAGCCCGAGGGCCGGCACAAACGATGCCTGGAGCATCGCAACCAGCGCCAGCGAGAGCCCGAAGAACACTCTGGTCATATCTGGGTGACTCCGTGGAGCGCGGGTTCCGAGCCGCCCCAACCGGTGTGTGCAAGATCGTTCGCCAGTCTCCACATTCTGGCGATGATACCACGCGGTCGCGGATTCTCCGCCCGGCTCATCCGCCTCGCTGGCGGATCGAGCTGATGAATTCCGCCGCGTTCGGCACGCCCGATTCCAGCAGCGCTGCCAGATATGGCTCGCGGTCATACCCGACCCGGACGTGCTCGACACGCCAGCCAGCGCCATCATCCTCGGCAACCGCGAAGCACGGCCGCCAGTCCCCGTCGAACGGCATCCCGACGCTGCCGACACACGCCAGCGTTCGATCGTCGACCTGCCTGGTGTAGGCGTAGTGGATGTGACCGTAGAGCAGCATCTGAGCGCCGGCGGCGTCGAGCATCCGGCGCGCCATCTCCTCCGGCGCGTCGGGGAGAATGACCGGGTGGGTGCTCCAGGGCGTGGAATGGACGAAGGCGAGTGTCTGACCGCTCGGCCCCGTCGTCTCCCAGCTTACCGGCAGGTTGGCCAGAAGCCGCCGATGGTCGTCGCTCAACCGGGCGGCGGCCCAGGCATCGACCGAGCGCAGCAGCTCGCTGTGCGCCTGCTCCGGCTCGTAGCCGTGGGCCGGCTGGCGTCCATTGGTGGCCGCCTCGATGATCCACTCATCCGTGTTGCCGCGGACGCACGTCAGCCCGCGCTCGACAACCAGCGCCAGTGAGTCGTCGGGGAACGCCCCGCCAAACGCATAGTCGCCGCCTCCGACGAGCGTGTCGAAGGGGCCGCGCCGATCGACCTCGGCCAGCACTGCCTTAAACGCCGGTCGGTTGCCATGGACATCGGAAATGATCGCCACTCGCGCTACATCTGCCATCTGGCGTCTACCTCTCTGTCAACTAGCCCGCTGGCGACCAGAATAGCCCGACGGGCGGCGCGCGGACAATATCCGCGTTCGCCGCCGATATCTGTGTGACACATGGTTGACATCGGCGGTGCGGGGCTTTACTATCGAGTCAGAATAGAACATATGTTCTATTCTTGGCATTGGCAGCCGGGAGGATGAAGTGTACGCGCACGACGCCGACCGCTGGGTCGTCCATGCGGACCTCGACGCGTTCTTCGCCGCGGCCGAGGTGCTGCGTCGCCCCGAGCTGCGCGGCCGGCCGGTTATCGTCGGCGGGTCGCCGGAGGGGCGCGGTGTGGTTGCCTCGGCCACCTACGAAGCCCGCCAGCACGGCGTTCGCTCGGCGATGCCGATGGCGCAGGCGGTCCGCCTCTGTCCGCAAGCGGTCATCGTACGGCCCGACGGCGCGTTGTACCGCGAGCTGTCACAGCGCTTCCGACTTGTCCTCGACGACTTCTCGCCGCTGGTCGAAGTGGTCAGTATCGACGAAGCCTACCTCGACATCAGCAACTCGGAGCGGCTATTCGGTAGCGTCGAGCAGCTCTCGCGGGCACTGAAGCAGCGAGTTCGTGACGAGGTCGGTCTGGCCGTCTCGCTTGGTGTTGCCTCGAACAAGCTGGTAGCCAAGATCGCCTCCGACCTCGACAAGCCCGACGGGCTGCGGATCGTCCGCCGCGGGCAGGAGGCGGCGACGCTGGGCCCGTTGCCGGTCGAACGGTTGCCGGGAGTCGGGCCGAAGGCGACCGCGCGGCTACGCGCCGCCGGGATCGTGACGCTGGCGGATCTGGCCGTCGCGCCGGGCGTGCTGCTGCTCGACATCGTTGGGAGCGACGCCGGCCGGCTGCAAGCGCGCGCCCGTGGGGAGGATGACCGGGCAGTGCGTGGCGAGCCGGGCGAGCGCAAGTCGCTCGGCCACGAGCAGACGTTCGACCGGGATATCGTCGCCCATGCCGAGCTGGATTCGACGCTCTATCGGCTCTGCGAGCGGACGGGGGCCGAGTTGCGCCGCCGTGGACTGATGGCTACGACGGTCGCGCTGAAGCTCCGCTACGACGACTTTGCGACGATCAGTCGCCAACAGTCGCTCGATCGGCCGACCGACGCCCACCAGGTTATCCACGTCGTCGCGGCCGAGCTGCTCGATCGCGCGCTGGCCGAGCGGCGGGCGCCGGTGCGGCTACTTGGCGTCCGGGTCGCGAGCCTGGCGACGGCATCGCACCAGCTCGACCTGTTCGACGACCATCGGGTCCGGCTGCGCCAGCTGAACGCAGCTATCGATCGGATCACCGAACGCACCGGCGCGCCGATGATCGTGCCGGCCCGCTTCGCCCGCGATCCGGCGCGGCGCGACGCAGCCAGCAACACGAAGGAAAGGAGGTGAGGAGCATGACCGAACGGCAAGCCCGCATCGGGCGGGTGGCGAAGCAGCGCTGGGAGTGTCGCTGCGGCGAACCCCCGATCCTGTTGGGGATGTACGAGCCAGGCGGCCAGATTCAAATCAAGGTCCGCGACCGATTCTACGAGGCGTCGGGTTGTGTCCATGCAACCTGCCCACGCTGTGGCGCACAGCACATCCTCGATCTGCGGCCAGCGTCTGCCAGCGGCGACCTGCCAGAGAGCCTGGCCGGCGACCATGGCGGCTGGCGCTGATTCCCCCGACCTACAGCACCTGATGCTGTTCTTCCTGAACTGAGCGCACAAGCGCCACGACATCCGGACAACCCGGACTGGCGGTGCGCTCGCGTCCCGCCCTCCGGGCTGCCCGGCCACTGGAGTGGCAATGAACAGTAACGAACGATCTACCCCAGACCCCAGCGACTGGCTCACCGCGCTCATTGCGCGCTCGCTCGGCGATGTCGAGATGACCCCGGATCTCGATCTGGCGCTCTCGCGTTATGCGCTCCTCGCTCGCGACGACCTGGCCATCCGCGACCGATTGCTGACGATGCTCTCGTGGAAGGTGGCACGATTCTGTGCCCGCTACCGCCGCCGTGCCATTGACCCGTGGGAGATCGACGATGTCCAGCAGGAAGCGTTTCTTGCGTTCGTCGATGTGTTGGCAGGGTGGCAGCCGCTGACGAGCCAGGACGGTCCGGCTGGTTTCGGCTACTACTTCCTGCGCGTGTTTCCAATGCGCCTGGCCGGACGGGTGCGCGCGCTGCTGCGCGAGGGCGCGATCGTCGCGCCACAAGACGGAGCGCCGCACGACCCGCTGGACTCGATCGATATCGAAGATATCGTCCTGGCCAACCAGGTGATCGTTGAGATCTGCGGTTACCTCAACTCGCGCGACCAGGCTATCTTCCAGCTCTCGGTCCGGGATGGCCACGGCCCATCGCGGATCGCGGAGCTGATCGGAGTCAACCGCCGCACCATCCATCGTCACTGGCCGGCGATCGTCTCGATCGCTCGTGAGCGCCTGCGCGATGCTAGTTGAGCCTGCGGTATCCTGCCGCGGAGAGAGCTCTGCGAGAACGAAAGGGCGGTGAGGATGCGAAGGATCGTTGTTATCGGGGCTGGCGTGGTTGGCGCGTCGCTTGCCTTCCGGCTGGCACAGGCCGGCCAGGCAGTTGTGCTGCTCGACTCCGCCGAGCCGGGCTGGGGCACAACCGGCTCGAGCTTCGCGTGGACCAACTCAAACACCAAGACGCCTGAAGATTACTTTGCCCTCAACGTTGCCGGAATGCGTGCCTGGGGCGAGCTACGCGATGAGCTTGGCGACGCCCCGTGGTACAGCGAGGGGGGCAACCTCGCCTGGATCGTGGGTGACGATGGCGGCCGGCTCGAGGCGCAGGTTGCGCGGCTCCGCGCCTGGAGCTACCCGGTTGAATGGTTGAGTCGGGCCGAGATGGCGGATCTGGAGCCAGCGCTCCGCGTCGAGGACGATGTCGAGCAAGGGGTCTACTTTCCGACCGAGTCATGGGTCGATGGGCCTGCCATGGCCCGAGCGATGGCCGACGAGGCTCGTAAACACGGCGCAGAGGTTCACGTTGCCAGCCAGGTGACGGCGATCGAGCGCGATGGCGGGCGAATCAGCGGTGTCCAGTTGGCGAACGGCGAGCGCATCCCCGCCGACCTCGTCGTCAACTGCGCCGGCCCTGCCGCGGATGCGATTGCCCGGCTGGCCGGCAGGGAGTTGCCGCTAGCGCCGACCCGCGGGCTGATCGTTCGCGCCAGCCACGCGAGCGGACAGGTTCGGCGGATCGTCCACACGCCGCGAGTGCACCTCCGGCCGGACGGTGATCTCCTGATGCTGCACCACGGCGATGCCGATGCGGGCATCGAGCGCGGCGAGTCGCCGGCCGAGTGGGCAGTCGAGCTGCTGCGCCGCGCGGCCGACTACCTCCCGGCGCTTGAGGCGGCTCGCGTCTCGCGCTGGTCGGTCGGCACGCGGCCGATCCCGGCCGATGGCCGGACGAGCGCCGGCCTTGTCAGCGTGCTCCCTGGCTATGCTGAGGTAGTCACACACTCCGGCGTCACGCTCGGGCCATTGCTGGCGACGCTCGTCACCCGTCAGATCGTCGACGGCCAGACAGATCCGCTGCTCGCGCCGTTCTCGCCGGATCGCTTCGGGTAGACACGATGGCGCCTGCGCAGTCGAAGGGTCTCCTCGCCTGTCCGTTACGAACGATGGGGAGATCCTTCGCTGCGGCTCGGTGGGCTGTCAACGTCAGACTGTCCGATCGGCAGCCTGCCGGTTCTTTGTCATCTTGAGCGCGCACGCGAAAGATCTCTCCTGCGTTGGACTGGCATCGAACGGGTGAGAGATCCTTCACTGCGGTTCAGGATGACAAGCTGGCAGGGTGGCAGCATCCCCCGCCCGTTGTCATTCTGAGCGTGCGCGCGAAGAATCTCCCCCGATATTCGATACAGTCGAACGCAGAGGAGATCCTTCACTGCGGTTCAGGATGACAAGTGGGCGGCGCGCTATCGACCCGGCAGGCTCATGCCGAGGCGGTCGCCCCCAGCTTGTCGATCGCGGCGTCCAGACGCTCCAATGCTCGATCCTGGCCGAGGACACGCAGTGTGCCGAACAGGCCCGGCGAGACGGTCCGGCCACTGATGGCGACGCGGATCGGCATGAACAGTTGGCCGGCCTTCAGCCCGAGCTCGTCTCCCACCGCCCGTAGCCGCGCTTCCAGCCCAGCTTCGTCCTCGACACCTGTCTCACCGATGATCTCGCGCACGCGGGGCAGCGCCGCGGCGATCTGGGCCGGCTCGGTCTTCTTCGGAACCAGCAGCTCCGCGGCGTAATCGTCCGGCGCGGCGAAGAAGAAGCGCAGCAGGTCCGGCGCTTCACTGAGCAGCCGCATCTTGTCCTTGATCAGCCCGACCGCGTCGTGGACGCGCGCGTACTCCGGCGTGCCCTCGGCAACGTCGCCGACAAGACCGGCCTCCCGCAGCCACGGCAGCGTGCGGCGGGTCAGGTCATCCAGCTCGACGATGTGGTTGATGTACTGCTGGTTGAACCAGAGCACTTTCTCGAAGTTGTACTTTGAGGGGCTGGAGCTGACGCGTTCCATCGAGAACTTCTGGACCAGATCGTCCAGCGTCGGGAAGAACTCCTCGCGATCGTCATACGACCACCCCTGGAGCGCCAGATAGTTGCGGAGCGCCTCCGGCAGATAGCCCTCCTGCTTGTACTGTAGCGCGCCGGCCGCGCCGTGGCGCTTGGAGAGCTTGCCGCCCTCCGGGCTGAGGATCACCGGCAGGTGGTAGAAGGCTGGCAGGTCCCAGCCAAACGCCGCGTAGATCAGCACGTGCAACGGGAAGGAGGGAATCCACTCCTCGCCGCGCATCACGTGGCTGATCTCCATCAGATGGTCGTCGACCACGACGCCGAGGTGGTAGGTCGGGAAGCCGTCCGACTTCAGCAGCACTGCGTCCTCGAGCAGCCGGTTCTCGTAGCTGATCTCGCCGCGCAGCTCGTCGCGGACGATCGTCGTGCCCTCCAGCGGGATCTTGAAGCGGATCACCGGAGTTATCCCCTCGGCGTGCTTCGCCGCCCGCTCTTCGTCGGTCAGGTTTCGGCAGTGGCGGTCGTAGCCCGGCGGCACTTTGCGAGCGACCTGCTCGGCGCGCAGTGTGTCGAGCCGCTCCGGCGAGCAGAAGCATTCGTACGCCAGGCCGGCCTCTACCAGCGCGCGAGCATGCTGCTGGTAGAGCGACAGACGCTCGCTCTGGAAGTACGGGCCGTACTCCCCACCGACTTCTGGCCCTTCATCCCAATCGAGCCCGACCCAGCGCAGCGCGCCAATGATGGTCCCGACGCTCTCTTCCTTGTAACGCCGCCGATCGGTGTCCTCGATGCGCAGAATGAAGTCGCCACCGTGCTTGCGGGCGAACAGCCAGGTGAATAGCGCCGAGCGCAGACCGCCGACGTGCAGGTCGCCGGTCGGGCTCGGCGCGAAGCGGACGCGCACCCGACCCGCGGTTGCGTCGCTGCCAGAAGTCGTCATTCGCTGTCCTCGCTCCCTCTTCATATGTCAACCGACGAGTCTAGCACGTTGGGGAGCGGCCCTCACCCGCGGCCCAGAGGGCGCCCCGCCCCTCTCCCAACCGTGGGAGAGGGGAAGTCGCAGTACTGGTGGGTCGATGTATGACCGGTATGAAACCGTTTCGTAGGGGCAGGGCTCGCCCTGTCCACGCTCCGCAGAGCGCCACCCTGAGCCTCCCGTCGTCGCGTGGCCGCTAGATCTTCCCCTCGTTCGTCAGCCGGGTGATCGCCAGGTCGTGGGTGAGCGGGTCGGCGGCGACTGCGTCCTGCAGGCGCGCGGACGCCTCGGCGACCCGGGCGGCGACCTCGTGGCGATCGATGTTGGTGTACTCGCCGTCCTGGTAGATGATGTTGCCGGCGACCATCGTCATGAGTACGTTGGATCCGGTCTCGGCGTAGACGAGGTTCGGGACGATGTTGCGGGCCGGCCGCAGCAGCACCGGGGCCAGCGGCGGGCGGGTCAGGTCGAGCATGATGATGTCGGCCTCCTTGCCCTCCTCCAGGCTGCCGACGACATCGTCGATGCCCAGCACCTTCGCGCCGTCGATCGTCGCCATCCGCAGCACCTGCCAGGCCGGCATCGGCAGCGGGCTGCGGGCGGCGATCTTGGCGTACATCGCCGTCGCCCGCATCTCGGAGAAGACGTTGTGCGAGTTGTTGCCCGGCGCCTGGTCGGAGCCGAGCGCGACGGTGCCGCCCAGTTGGACGAACTGCCAGGCCGGCGGGACAACGCCATCGATGATGCCGATCGAGTTCGAGCAGCAGGTCATCGGCGCGCCGCTACGGACGACCATCTCGACCTCTTCCGGCTCGGCGAAGCAGAGGTGGACGGCGATCAGATCGGGCGCCAGCAGGCCAATCGAGTCGAGGAACGGGATCGCCCGCAGCCCGTAGCGCTGCAGGGTCGCGTTGTTCTCGCGCGGATCCTGGGCGACGTGGAGGTGCATCAGCGTGTTGCGCTTACGCGCCTCCTCCTGAACCCGTAGCAGCATCTCCTTCGAGAGGAAGTCCGGGGCGTGCGGGCCGAGGATCACGCGGAGTCGCCCCTCGTCCCGGCCGTGCCAACGATCGTAGAGCGCCAGCGCGGTCGCCAGCGTCCTCTCCCCTGTCTCAGGGTCGAGCGGGGTGGGATCTCCGGGCTTCCAGCCCTGCGCGACCCACTCTTCACGCTTGTCCCAGTTCAGCTCGGAGATGTTCTCGCAGACGACGGCGCGATTGCCGAATTGCTCATGGACGGCGAGCAGCGCATCCATCGGGCGGTCATAGTCACCGAACGTCGTGGTGCCGTTGGCGACGCCCTCCATCAGCATCAGCATCGTGCCGATCGGGCTGTCGCGCTCATCGGCGTGGCGCATCAGCGGCCCATAGGACGAGGCCATCCAGGGCTGGACCTCCTGCGCCCAGCCACGCCCGAGATCGGAGTGAGAATGCGTGTGGGCGTCGATCAGCCCGGGCATGACCAGCTTGCCGGTCGCGTCGATCGTGCGTCTGGCCGGCCCGAGCGCCTCGACCTTCTCCCGCGGGCCGACGGCGACGATCCGCCTCCCCTCGATCGCCACCGCGCCATTCTCGACGAATCCGGCGCCATCCCCCTGCATCGTCAGCAGATGCCCACCAGTGATCAGCGTGTCGACCATCGTCCAGTGCCCTTCCTGTCGCCGGATCTGGCCGGCCGACTCTCTGCATACTGGACGCATTCTATCGACAGACGCGGCTCCCCGCGTCCGACCAGTCACATCGTGAGATCGCCGCTCCGGAGATCCTCGGGCAGTCGTTCGTTGACGGAGTCGCATAGCCGGGGCAGACGGCCACGGCCGCCGTGGTAATTCCAGTCGCGGCCGGCGGCGCGAAGCTGGATGAAATAGCCGCGCACCAGTGCCTGGGTGTAGAGCAGTCCGGGGCGCGGGCAGCCGAGGCTGCCGTCTGGCCAGGTCACGCGCTCCGCGCGGATTGTCTCGATGACGGACGCTGGTTGATCCAGCCGCGTCGAGAGGTCCTGCTTTGCGCCCTCGATCTCAGGGAGCAATGACTCGTCCAGGTGCTGCATGGCGGCACTGCTTTCTTCCCGTTCCGGCCATCGTCCGGCGGAGCATTCGGGGGATTGCTGGATCCGGATCGTTGGAACCAGAATGCCCGATGAAACGTATATGTCAATGACGGCGTCGCACTGCTTTATGCGCGCCGACCCCGTCGAGCGTGGAGCCACCTATGCTCCATACCCCCTCCCCGCAGACCGGGTCACCCCACGGCCCGGTCTGCTTCTTCAGAACCTCAATCACCGGCCTCTCTGCTAGAATAAGTGTACGTACAGCTTGTGGATGAATCTGTCCACAGGGTACAACGATGATCAGAAACCAGACCACTCATCGCGAGAGGGTGCCGATGGCAGACAGCGCCGCGCTCGATCCCCGCTACCAGCAACTCTGGCAGTCGGCCCTGTCCGACTTGCAGGGGCGCATCTCGCGGGCGAATTACGAGACATGGCTGCGCTCGACGACCCTTCTCGGCGTCGAGAACGGGGTGGCGACCGTCGCCGCGCCGAACGCCTTCGCGGTCGACCAACTGCGGCTGAAGTTCGACGACGAGATCGTCGCTGCGCTCTCGGCGATCGCCAACCGGCGGCTGACAGTCGAGTACGTTGTTGGCGGGCAGGGGCCGGCGAGCGCGGCACGCGCGCCGAAGCCGAAGACCCGTCCAACTCCGCCGGCCTCCCGCGCCACGAAGCCGGACGATCCTGCGCCGCGCCCCGAATCGCACCAGATGACGTTGACCGCCGATGCCCGACCGGGGCTGAACCCCGGCTATACGTTCGACACGTTTGTCGTCGGCCCGTCGAACCGGCTGGCCCACGCCGCGTCGATGGCGGTCGGCGACAAACCGGCCCAGGCGTTCAACCCGTTGTTCATCTACGGTGGGGTCGGGCTGGGCAAGACTCACCTGATGCACGCCGTCGGCCACCGCGCGATCGACCAGCGGCCGGAGACGAGCGTGCTCTACGTCTCCTCTGAGAAGTTCACCAACGATCTGATCAAGTCGATCATGGGGCAGAGGACCGACGAGTTCCGCGATCGTTACCGCTCGGCTGACATCCTGATGATCGACGACATCCAGTTCATTGCCGGCAAGGAGGCGACGCAGGAGGAGTTCTTCCACACCTTCAACGACCTGTTCCAGTCTGGCCGGCAGATCATCGTCTCCTCCGACCGCCCACCGAAGGCGATCCCGACACTGGCCGAACGGCTGCGCTCGCGCTTCGAGGGCGGCCTGATCGTCGACGTCCAGCCGCCGGACATCGAGACGCGCACGGCGATCCTCTCCCGCAAGGGCCAGTCGCTCGGCGTCCATGTGCCGAACGACGTGCTGGAATACGTTGCGCGCAAGGTGCAGTCGAACATCCGCGAGCTGGAGGGGGCGCTCAACAAGATCATCGCGCTGGCCCAGCTCTTCAACGCCCCGATCCGGATGGACATCGCCAGCCAGGCGCTCAACGACGCCGCGCTCGAGGCGCGTCGCGCGCAGATCACCCCCGAACGGGTGCTGGCTGAAGTGATGAAGCACTACAAGGCGACGCTGGCCGACCTGCGCGGCCGCGGCCGCAGCAAGGAGGTCGTCCTGCCGCGCCAGGTGGCGATGTACGTGCTGCGCGAGGAGACCGGCTCGTCGCTGGTCGAGATCGGCGCGCTGCTCGGCGGCCGCGACCACTCGACGGTCATGCATGGCATCGGCAAGATCGAGCACGAGATCGAGACGAACACCGCGCTGCGCCAGCAGGTCAGCACAATCCGGGAAGCGTTGTACGGGTAGCGAGGGATGAGGGGACGAGGGGCGAGTTCCGCGTAGGGGCGGGCGCGGAACGATCGGTCGGCTCATGAACACCGGAGAGCGCCCGCCGGCCGTGGGGCAAGCCGCATAGCGACTCGCCGCGGCAACGCCCGGCCAGAACCCCAACGTGGGAGAGCGTTCCAACGTCGGATGTGTCGGACGTGGTCGCGTGGCGCCCTTCCCTACGCGGGATCGACCCCGCGTCCCGACATCATCGCCCGCAACCGTGCTTCAACCGCCGGCCACTCATCGTCGAGGATGCGGAACCAGGCGGTGTCGCGGTTGCGGCCCTTGACGATGAGGTGCGCCTGCTGGATGCCCTCGAAGGTAAAGCCCATGCGCTCGGCTGTGTGGCGCGAGCGAGCATTGAGCGCGTCGCACTTCCACTCCACCCGCCGGTAGCCGAGGCCGAAGGCGTGCTCGAGCATCAGGTACGTCGCCTCGCGGTTCGCGCCGGTGCCCTGGACGAGCGGGGTGTACCAGATGTTGCCGAGCTCGATCTTCAGATGCTCGGGGTAATTGCTCATGAATGTGACGACGCCGACCGGCTGGCCGGTTGCGACGTCCTCGACACAGAGCGGCAGCAGATTGGGCGTCTCGGCGAGTCCGCGCAGATACCCGCCCAGCCCGGCGGCGTCGACGAATGGGCCGGCCGGCATGTAGCGCCAGATCTCGGCGTCGGCGTCGTAGGCCCCGACGCGGCGCTCCCCGAGCGTGGCCGGCTCACCGTTTGAGACGGCGTGCAGCGGCGCGACGTCATGCTCCAGATCGAGTGGCCGTAGCCGCACCCGCTTGCCCTCCAACGTCACCGGGTCGGGCTTGGCCGGCAGCCGCGCTCGTCGCGCGAGCACATCGTCGGAGAGGGGAATGCCAAAGGGTCGCTCGTCGCTCATGTTGTCTCCTTCATCGTCGCTGGTCGTCAAATGATTGCAGAAACAAGATGGTAGGCACAGATAGCTTCCAGCAATAGACGGGGGTCTGCGTTGGCGTGCTATGCTGCGCGTCACAAGTGACAAGGTTTGAGCATCAGGGAGTTGGAGGCGCGTGTGCGGGTGACCAGTAGATGGCTGTCCATGTGGGCCTTCATCCTCCTCGGCGCGATGCTGCTGGCCGGCTGCGGCGGCACGCAACCCAGCGCCTTGATTGACGCTCAGGCAACGGTTGCCCCACCGGCGGTGAATCCGACCCAACCGCCCGCCGTCGTCGCCACGTCTCAGCCAACCCAGCGACCGGCGCCGACAGCAACGGCTAGCCCCACCGCATTGCCCCCGACCGTCACGCCCACTACGCAACTTCCGACAATGACGCCGACGTCCGAGCCGCCGACTCCAACCCCTGACCCCTGCCCCGGCGCGATCCCCTGGAACCAGGCAATCGACCACGCCGGCCAGGAGATCACCGTGATCGGCCAGGTTATGGATGCCACCTGGGCCAGCTCGAGTCGCGGCAAGCCCACCTTTCTCAATCTGGGCGCTGTCTACCCCGACCCCGGCCGCTTCACGGTGCTGATGTGGATCGACGCGCGCTACCGCTTCGACGCGCCGCCGGAGGAGCTGTTTATGGGTAAGACCGTTTGCGTCACTGGCACAATCCAGATCTATCGCGACGGGGCCGAGATGGAGGTCGAGTTCCCCGGGCAGATCATCGTGCCGTAGAGAGGGAGCCACTTCCTTCTACTCTCCGGCAGCGCACGCCGATACCCGCGGCCCGTCACACCGAGCCTTCAACGAACCTGCAGACACTCGGTGTCGTGGAGGTGAGATCGATTCGCATTCCACGGAAAACGGCCACATGGCGCCGCAACCTGAATGCAGAAGTGATATCATCGCGACTTGACATGTCTTACACAGGTCATTATGCTCATGACCGAACGACGATATAGAGGTGATGGATGGTAGCGACAGTTCGGATCAGCGCGACACCTGCGTTCGAGTTGATCGAGCCGAAGATCGACGAGTCGACACGGCTGCTTCAGGACCGGCTAAACGCACTCGCGCCGGAGGAGGTCGCGGCCGTCATCGGCGCCGTTGCTCGCGCGTTGGCGCCGGTCGAAGATGATGTTCCTGACGTCGTCCGCAGATTGGTCGGTGGCGCCCAACTGACGCCAGCCGAGCGGGCGGCGGTAGAGGTCGATGTGCTGATGCGTTCGTTTCAGCGTCGTCGCGAGCTGCTCGACGGGGCGCTGACGACAGCGGAGGTTGCTTGCCTGCTGGATGTTACGCGCCAGACGCCGCATGATCGTGTTGGCAGTGGATCGCTGCTCGCGGTGAGAGATCGCGGCGCGCTCCGCTTCCCTGCCTGGCAATTTGACCCGGACGGACCGGATGGCGTCATCGCCGATCTCCCGCGAGTGTTCCGGGCGTTGAACGTTTCGTCGCTGGCGAAGGTGCGCTGGCTGACGAAGCCCAACGAGATGCTCTCTGGCGCGACTCCGCTAGCGGCGCTGAAGGCCGGCCGAGTCGCCGATGTCACCTCGCTCGCCCAAGGCGTCGGTGTCGACTGACGTGGCCCGGATCGCGCCGCCGCCCCCGGCACGAAAGCCTGGACCGGTGTTCGTCACGTTATCCCAGGGCGCGACAATTGTTCGTATCTTTGATCCTGATCGACGGGGCGCGAACGCACTGACCTTTCGTCATAATGGTCCTCGGAAGCGTTTCGACCATCATCGAGGAGAGGGGTCCGAACGGATACCGGCCGATGATCCAGATCGCGCCGTCTACTACGCGGCGTGGTCCAGGAAGCCAGCGGAAGCGTTTTCCAGTGCGCTGGTCGAGGTATTCGGGGATACCGGAATCGTTGAGTTAGCTAATCGTGTGGTCGCGATGCCTTGCGCGACTCGCTCGCTCCATCTGCTGGATCTCCGTGGGCGGGGTGCCATGCGTGCTGGCACTATTGCCGCCGTCGCGAAGTGCCCTTACCAGCACTCACAGCCATGGTCGCGGTACTTCTACGATACCTCGACAACCTATTCCACGCTCGATGGCGTACTGTATCGGAACGCGCATAATGACGAACCGGCGCTGATGTTGTACGAACGTGCGATGGATGGGCTCCAATGTGACCGGGAAGCGGTGATCCGGCTTGATCACTCGTCCTTGCGTCCACTCCTGCTGGAGATGATGCGCGCGAATAATCTGACGTTCTGATCCCCGGCTGTGGTCTGATCAAGTCTCGGTGGGGGTGCTGCTCTCGACCCAGGTCTTGAAGCGGCGCAGATCGCTCGCGACGTGCTCGCTCGCAGTGCTGCCCAGCAGGCGGGCGATGGCGGCTCCGGCCGGACCGCCCGGCGGGTCGTACTCGATCCGCACCCGCACCTCGCTGCCGCGTGCGTCTGGGGTGGCGTGGAAGTGGACCGCGCCGACGTTTGGCGCGGCCGTCTTGCCGACCGAGCGCCACGACAACACCCGATTCTCATCATCGTTGATCGCTTCCGCGTCCCAGGTAACGGTCCTGCCAAGTGGGCCGGCCACAACCCACCGCGAGCGTCCGTCACCGTGGTCGCGCACCGAGATCACGTTCGACAGGATACGCGGCAGGTTCTCGATATCGTGCCAGTCGCGATATACCTGTTCGAGCGGTCGATTGATCGTGATTGACTCCTCAACCCGCACGCTCATCTCACCTTCCGGCGCGAGCGGACCGCGCAACCAGACCTTGCCCATCAACCCGGCCAGGGCAAGGCCGCTTCCGCCAGCGCCGAGGATGAACCCGGGAAGCGACCGACGGCGTAGCCCGATCCAGACGAGCGCCCCTCCGAGTGCGATCGGCCGCCAGTCGAATCGCTGTCGTTCGGCCAACTCTGCGCGATCCTGCTGATCGCGGGCGGCTGGTATGTTGAACGCATTCGGATCGACATCTCGTAGCCCGACGAGCGGGCCGGGAGTTGTTGTGCCTGGCATTTCGCCCTCGCTCCAATCCGCGCGGCCGCGAAGGCCGGCTGATTCAGGCTCGCGCATCACGCATGCCATGCGGGGCCGCTATACTCGATGGGTTTGGTAACGATGAAGCGAGAAAGAACCAGGAGCATCTCCTCGATGCGCGTGAGCTACCTGACAGGCACTGTGGTCGCGTTCCGGCCTCTCGTCATGGGCGACAAGGCGGTTGCAAGCGCGTGGCACCCATCCCCATATCCGATCGACGCCTCCCGAGCGGAGGAATGGCTGAAGGAGAAGCACAAGAGCTTCTGGTCGCGTGAGGCGCATTACGCGTTGGTGCGGATCGAAGGCGCGGCGACACCTGAAGCGAGCGACGACGAGATCGTCGGATCGGCCAGGATCTGGAGTGACGCCCGGCATGCGTCGGTGGCGTTTCATATTGCGCCGTGGGTCGAGGATGCCGGGGCAATCCGCGCCGATGCGATCCGTGTCATCGTTCCCTGGCTCCATGAGGAGCGCGAGATGCTGGTAACGACGCTGGAGTTGGCCGCCGACGACCGGGAGGGGATCGCCGCGGCCGAGGCGGCTGGCATGGACCAGACTGGCCGGCTGCGACAGCACTTTGCCCGGCCCTCGGGGCGAACTGACAAGCTCTATTATCAGAAGGTCAATCGCCTCTGGCGGTTCGAGGACGAGGAGGCCGGCAATGCGTAACGCGCTCGTGGTCGGGCCACGGCTCTATCTGCGGCCCAGCGAGAAGGAGGACGGCGGGGATCTCGCGCGCTTTCAGGCGACCGAGCCGGAGACGTTCATGGAACGCGGCCGCGTCCCGTTCAGCCCGTTGGCCTTCGACGCGCTGATCGACGACATCTTCAAGCAGCAACCGCCGTCGGAAGTCTGGCTCACGGCCTGCGCGAAGGCGGGCGACACCCTGATTGGCGCGTTTCAGCTCTTCGATATCGATTGGATCAACCGCACCGCCGAGACCGGCGCCTGGATCTACGACCCGGCCTACCGTGGACAGGGGTATGGCACCGAGGCGAAGCACCTGCTGCTGGAGTACGCCTTCGACCACTTGCAGCTGCACGCGCTCAACTCCTACGTCTGGGAGCCGAACGTGCGCTCGGCGTCCGCGGTTCAGAAGCAGGGGTATCGGCCGGCCGGCCGGTTGAAGTGGGAGGATGTCAAGCACGGCGTTCACCGCGACGCGCTGCTGTTCGACCTGCTGCGCGACGAGTGGGTCGTCGCCCGCGACGCCTGGCGTGTTTCGCTGGCCGCGCGGGAGCAGACGTAGGAGAATCGTCATATTCCGGTTATTGGGACGACAGAGAACGCCGGGAACGTCGTAGACAGGGTCCGTTCGGATCATCCACCCGTCACGGGGCCGTCGCGATAACGCTGGTCACCGAGAGACAGGCTGCGGCACAAGAGGCTGGGGCTGGCCTGAGAATCGACACTGTCACCGTCAGCATCAGTTGGCGGGCTATCCACGCCGCTACATGACGGGCCCCCGCCGCTGGTCGCCTGAGGCCGGGACTACGCCATGTAGCCGTGATCTCCGCACACCGACAGCGCTTGCCCGGAGATGCTCGCGCCCGCTGGGCTTGCAAGGAACAAGGCCATGTTCGCGATGTCCTGGGCGCTCACCATGCGGCCAAGGGAGATCGGCGCTAGAAACCGCTTCATCGCCTCGTCAACGTCGATTCCGCGCACCGCCGCTCGCGCAGCAACGACCTGGTCGATGCGTTGTCCTTCCACGACGCCCGGTTGAATGGCATTGACGCGCACGTTAAACGGTCCGAGTTCGATGGCGAGGCTCTTGGTCAAGCCCACCACACCCCATTTAGCGGCGGCGTAGGGCGTCCGGAGCGGATAGCCCAGCCGGCCACCGATCGACGAGAGGTTGATGATGCTCCCGCCGCCCGCCGTCTTCAGGAACGGAACGGCCAGACGGGTGCAGTAGAACATGCCGTTCAGGTCGATGGCGACCGTCCTGTTCCACTCGTCAATGCTGATGTCTTCAATTGGCGCTGTCGGTCCAGCGATGCCGGCATTGTTGACCAGGACGTTCATCCCCCCAAGGAATGCGAGCGCTTCTCCGAACATCGCCTCGACGTCATCAGGGTTCGACACGTCTGCGTACGCGACTCCAATATCTGAACGGGCGGAATGCAGCGCGCTCAGCGCGTCGCGGTCAATGTCGCACACAAAGACGCGGGCGCCGGCATCCGCGAAGGTGGTGGCGATGGCAAAGCCGATGCCGGCCGCCCCAGCAGTAACAATCACCTGAAGATCAGCGGCAGAGATATTCACGGTGTCTCCTTGTGCCGGCGCTCCGTGCAGTTGCGTTCAGAACCCCTTGCGCCACCGATCGAGTTGGGCGGTCAGCGCTTGGCCCATCGTTCGCTACTCGACCGCTATGCTCTCTGCCGCAGTATATGGCCTACGGGTGACACGTCGATGGCCGCTGGATCGGCGCGAGCACGGCGAGGAAGCCGTCCAGACCGCGCTCGCGATTGCTGCTCGCGTTATCGACGGCACGCCGGTGGCCATCTCTTCCACATCACCCCCCGTCGATCTCAACCTCCGCCTCGATCTCGACCGGGATATCGAAGGGCAGGGCGGCCATGCCGACGGCGGAGCGGGCGTGCTGGCCGGCCTCGCCTCCCCAGAGCTCGAGGATCAGATCGGAAAATCCGTTGATGACAGCGGGAGTGTTGTTGAAGCCGGGCGCGACGTTCACCATTCCAAACACGCGTAGCCACGCGGTCACCCGATCGAGGTCGCCGATGGCGCGCTGGAGGCTGCCGAGTATCGCGAGCGCAGTCAACCGCGATGCCTGGTAGCCCTGCTCCAACGTCAGATCATCACCGACCTTGCCGAACGGGCCGGCCAGAGCGCCGTCCGGCAACTGTGGACCGTGGCCGGAGATGAATGCGCGATTCCCGTGGACCCGTA
>Ga0209477_1000464_pt1 | contig 25206 bp, 26 predicted proteins | sample KloWWTupernatant_FD_187180 | JGI IMG/M metagenome (GOLD analysis project Ga0209477, IMG submission 187180) | Active sludge microbial communities from Klosterneuburg, Austria, studying microevolution and ecology of nitrifiers - Klosterneuburg... | ecosystem: Engineered > WWTP > Aerobic digester >... | reverse complement strand
GCGCGGCAGCAGCGGCAGGCGACGCGCCGAAAACGGCGAGCAGTCCGGCCAGCATGCCCAGGGTGGCTACCACCCGAAGAAACCGTGAGGGCTTCTTCATCACTCGTCAGTTCCCCTTCCAACGAGACACATCTGCTTGCGTTTCCCCCGACTGCCGCGCTGGCAAGCATCTCCATTCACGCGGCAGCAATTCAGACGTCCCGAGCTATCAGCAGTCCAGGTCGCCGCGCACCACCCCTACCCGCCTCCTTCCGGCTTGCAGAGCAGATCTTCATACGGTGTTTCCGCAGAGCATATCTGTGCATGATCGTAGACACAATACAACTCTGAGAATCGACACTGATCTGCGCTGTAGCAGTGTTTGATGCTTCTGACGGTTATGTCATGGTGGATGAGAGCTGTGGAGCGGATCACGGGGGCATCGAGATTCGCGGGGTCGGCGGCAGGGAGGAGCTAGCCGGCCGGGCCGGCACGACGGCCGGGAAGCTAGCCGGCCTGTAACCTCAGCGCGCGTCGCCCGTTATACTTCCCGATGGTCCTGACGCCGCCGAATGGGCGGAAGACGAACGATGAGGAATGCCTTTTGTCATCCCACAACAACACGACGACCTCAACACGCCCGGGGCGCGCGGTGCGTCTGGGCATACTGCTCGCGCTGGCGGCGCTGGCCGTGCTGACGCTGCAGGCGTGCATGGGCAACTCGGGTCCGAAGACCGGGCTCATTTCAATGGAGACGTTCACGCCGGTTCCTCCGGGATGGAGCCCGACTGTCAACCCAACGCTCGAGGCCCAGCGGACCGCCGTCGCCGGGACAGCCACGGCGATCGCAAACGCGCCGACGCCGACGCTCGGCCCGACCCAGCCGCCAGCGACGATCGGCCCGAATGAGAAGGTGATCCTGCCGACGCCGCCACCGGGCGAGAACGTCGTCTTCCCGCCAACATCGACGTTGCTGACGCTGACCACCCGGTCGACTGCCTTCGCCGGCGTCGGCACCTATAACTGGTGGTCGGTGAGCGCAAACTCCGGCGGCAAGATCACCGCGCCGTTCATTCAGCTCGACCCGTCGTTCGCCATCGCGGTAGCCGGCGAGCAGGCGCAGCTCTACTTCCAGGACGGCAGCCCGACCCCGCAATCGACGGTGATTGAGGTGTTCCCGGCCGAGGGCAACGTTGCGACCCCGACCAACGCGCAGGGCATCCCGAACAAGACCCCCGCCTTCGTCCGCCAGACAGACCCGGTCATCAGCAAGACGATCGACGGGGGAGATCTGACCTTCGCGCTCACCGTCAACCCCGGCGAGTACCTTGTCTACGCCAAGGTCACCTGGCCGATGGTGAAGGGCGTCGAGGACCAGGGCGACCAGATGACGGAATACCTCTATCGGGTGCGGGTGCAGTAGCGGCAGCCAGCCATGAGGAGCCACTGATGACCGAGCAGCCAGGCCGGCCGCCGCGCAACGTCACGTCGGTCGGCGCGCTGGTCGTCCGCGAATCGTCGCTGCTGGTCGTGCGGATGACCTATGGACCCAGCCAGGGGCGCTACATGCTGCCGGGCGGGCTGCTGGACCCGGGCGAGACGCTGGATGTCGCCGCCGCCCGCGAAGTGCGCGAGGAGACGGGCGTCGAGGCCCGCCCACTGGGGATCGTCGGCCTGCGCTCGCGCTACGACGGCCCGAACACCGACACCTACATTCTCTGGCTGCTGGAGCATCTCTCCGGCGAGCCGGCCGGCGACGGCCAGGAGAACGACGACGCCCGCTACCTGTCCTTCGTCGACATCGCCCAGCGCGACGATGTCGTCTACCTCGTGAAGTACCTCGCCACCCGCCTCGCCACCGGCGCGATCCTCCCCCACTCCCACGCCGACGACTACGCCTACCAGTTCCCCGGCTCAACGCCCGATTCGTGGAAGCTGTTTATGTGAGGGATGAGGGATGAGGCAAAAGGGATGAGGGGGTAGGCACGAGTCATGTACCCGAAGGTGACACGGTTTGAGGATCTCGTTGCTTGGCAGCATGCGCGGACGTTAGCAGGTGCTGTATATGAGATAACCCGCAGTGAAGCGATGCGGCGCGATTTCGGCCTGTGCGACCAGATGCGACGCGCGGCGGTGTCGGTTATGTCTAATATCGCTGAGTGGGTTGTCAACGTCTAGCTGTCCGATCGATAGCCACCCGCTTGTCTTGTCATCTTGAGCCGCAGCGAAAGATCTCTCACCCATTCGATGCAGCCCGGCGCAGGGGAGATTCTTCGCGTGCGCGCTCAGAATGACAGGCCACGGGGGGTGGCTGCCGCGCCAACATGTGTGCCACTTTGACGTTGACAGCCCACTGAGGGATACGAACGAGGGACGACACAGGAGTACTTCCGGTTCCTGTCGATCGCCAAGGGTTCATGCGCAGAGGTGCGATCGCAACTCTATCTCGCTATCGATCTCGGGTACATCGACAACACAACCTTCGAAGAACACATTGAAATGGCTGACGGCACCGCACGCCTCATTGGCGCGCTGCGCTCCTCGATCGGCCGTCGCCTCAACACTCTCAAATAGCCCTCATCCCCCGTCCCCCGTCCCCGACGACGTAATGCTCACGGGCGAGGGCGGTGAAGGATTCGAGCTGGCGGGCGACCCAGGCGTCGTCGTGGTTCTGGAGCCTGGCCATGAGGGCGGCGACGGTGGGGGCGGCGTCGATGGCGGCTTCGGCGTCGAGGATGAGGGCACGCAGGCGGCGGGCGAGGACGTCGTCGAGTTGGACTGGCATTTCATTCTCGATGACGTAGGCGGTCATCGCCAGGCTGTAGGGCAGGCGCGGGTGGAGGATGCCCGGGTACTTCGCCTCGTACTCGGCTGCTTCGTCGGCGCTCGCGCCGAACTCCATCCAGCGTGGGATCCGCGATGTCGCGCCGAGGAGCGGCAGATCGGCCGTGAGGCACTCGCGCCGGGGCAGCGCGGCGACTCCGGCGACGTGGTTGACGGTGTCCTCGGCCATGCGCCGGTAGGTCGTCCACTTGCCGCCGGCGATCGTCACCAGGCCCGAGGGGCTCTCCATGAGGGTGTGGTCGCGCGAGAGCGCGGCGGTCGATTCATCGTCGGCAAGCGGGCGGACCAGTGGACGCAGGCCAGCGAAGACCGCGCGGACGTCGGAGCGACTCGGCTTCCGCGTGAGGAAGCGGTCGACGTGGGCGAGGATGAAGTCGATCTCGTCCTCGTGGGCCTTCGGCTCCAGCTCGGGATCTGCCAGCTCGGTGTCGGTCGTTCCGGCGAGCGTGTGTCCCTGCCAGGGAATGATGAAGATGACGCGGCCATCGTCGGTCTTGGGGATCAGGATGCCGGTATCGGAGGGCAGGAAGCTGCGATCGAGGACGAGATGCACGCCCTGGCTGGGCGCCATCATCGGCTTGACTGCCGGGTCGTCCATCCGGCGGATCTCGTCGGCGAAGACCCCGGTGGCGTTGACGACGGCATGCGCGTACACCTCGTGGCGTTCTCCGTTGACGGTATCGTCGATGACTGCGCCGACGACACGGCCGCCGTCCTTGAGCAGATCGCGGACGGGGGCATCGTTGAGGATGGTCGCGCCTTGCTGGACGGCGGTGCGGGCCAGGATCAGTGCGAGGCGAGAGTCGTTGAACTGGGCGTCGCTGTAGATCACGCCGCCCTTGAGCCCGTCGGTGTTGATCGTCGGGATGAGCCTGGCTGCGCCACCGGCGGTGACGATCGTCGAACGCGACAGTCCGAGCCGGCCGGCGAGCAGGTCGTACATCTTCAGCCCGATACCGTAGTAGGGCAACTGCCAGGCATGATAGGTCGGGATGAGGAAGCGGAGCTCGTGGACGAGGTGTGGCGCGTTGCGGATCAGCCGGCCCCGCTCGTGGAGCGCCTCGTGGACCAGCTTGATATCGCCGCGTTCGAGGTAGCGCACGCCGCCGTGGACGAGCTTGGTGCTGCGCGAGCTGGTGCCCTGGGCGAAGTCGCGCGCCTCGACGAGCAGGGTCGAGTAGCCGCGCGAGGCGCTATCGAGCGCGACGCCGAGGCCCGTCGCCCCGCCGCCGATCACCAGCACGTCGAATGTGTGATTGAGCCTGGCGAGCTGTTCGTCCCGACGCATGGTTCACTCCTTCTCCCGTCATCACCGCTCGGACCCGCTGCCTTCGGCATGCTCGTTATGTCGCATGGCTGCTGCCACGGCAGCGAGAACAACAGCGGGACGCGGAACGCAGCTCGTCCGCGCTCCGCGTCCCGCATCTCACGTCCGGATCGTGCCTATGCTTCGACCCAGTCGAAGGTGCGCTCGACGGCGCGCTTCCAGTCACGGTAGTACTTTTCGCGCTCTGCCTCGTTCATGCGTGGTTCCCAGCGCTTGTCTTCGTTCCAGTTCTGACGCAGATCTTCGAGGTTGCCCCAGAAGCCGGTTGCCAGGCCGGCCGCGTAGGCCGCGCCGAGCGCGGTCGTCTCGGCGACCTTCGGCCGGACGACGGTGACGCCGAGGATGTCCGCCTGGAATTGCATCAGCAGGTCGTTGTAGACCATCCCGCCGTCGACCTTCAGCGCGGCAAGCTCCGAGCCGGAGTCCTTCTCCATCGCCTCGGCCACCTCGCGCGTCTGATAGGCAGTCGCCTCCAGCGTGGCGCGGGCCAGGTGTCCCTTGTTGACGTAGCGAGTGAGACCGACGATTGCGCCGCGCGCGTCGCTGCGCCAGTAGGGGGCGAACAGGCCGGAGAAGGCGGGGACGAAGTAGATGCCGCCATTGTCGTTGACCGTCTTCGCCATGTCCTCGATCTCTGGCGCGCTCTTGATCAGACCGAGGTTGTCGCGGAGCCACTGGACGAGCGCACCGCTGATCGCGACCGAGCCCTCGAGGGCGTAGACGGCCGGCTGATTGCCGAGCTTGTAGCAGACAGTCGTCAGCAGGCCGCTCTTCGAGGGCACCAGCTCCGTGCCGGTGTTGTAGATCATGAAGCAGCCGGTGCCATACGTATTCTTGGCTTCGCCGACGCCGAAGCAGACCTGGCCCATCGTGGCTGCCTGCTGATCGCCGAGGATGCCGGCCACCGGCACGCCATCCAGCGCGCCACCCTTGACGTGACCGTAGGTCTCGCTGCTCGATCGAATCTCCGGCAGCATCTGACGCGGCACACCGATCGCCTTCAGCAGGTCGTCGTCCCAATCCAGCGTCTCGAGGTTCATCAGCATCGTGCGCGACGCGTTGGTCACGTCGGTGATGTGGATGCCGCCATTCGGCCCGCCGGTGAGCCACCAGGTCACGAACGAGTCGATGTTGCCGAAGAGCGCATTGCCGGCCTCGGCTTTCTCCCGCGCGCCGGGGACGTTGTCGAGGATCCAGCGCACCTTCGGGCCGGAGAAGTAGGTGGCTAGCGGCAGACCCGTCTTGTCGCGGAAGCGATCCTGGCCGCCATCCCGGGCGAGCTCGTTGACGATATGGTCGGTGCGAGTGTCCTGCCAGACGATGGCGTTGTAGAGCGGCTCACCGGTGCGCCTGTCCCAGACGACGGTCGTCTCACGCTGGTTGGTGATGCCGACCGCGGCGATATCCTCCTTGCGGACAAGACTCTTGGAGAGCGCGCCCTGGACGACTGCCTGCGTGTGATGCCAGATCTCGCCCGGGCGGTGTTCGACCCAGCCCGGCTGTGGGTAGACCTGCTCGTGCTCCATCTGCTCAACGGCAACGACGTTGCCGGAGTGGTCGAAGATCATGCAGCGCGTGCTCGTCGTCCCCTGGTCGATCGCCGCGACGTACTTCTTGTCGGCCATATGGTTCCTCCTTTGAGATGCTTCCCGAACGCCATCGGTCGGGCAGACGCTAATCGCCCTCGTGCGCAACGTCCGCGCCACGCGGTTGTGGCTCGGGCTCCTTGGGCAGCGGCAGCATCGGCTTCACGAGGAAGTCGTAGAAGAACGCGCCGGCCACGCCGCCGAGTAGCGGGGCAATGATCGGCACGAGGAAGTACGAGTCCTTGAACGCGATATTGTCGCCCGACAGGAAGATGCCGGAGAACAGGCGTGGCCCGAGGTCACGGGCCGGGTTGATCGCGTACCCGGTCGGGCCGCCGAGCGAGAGACCGATTGCCAGGACGGCCATGCCAACCATGAACGGCCAGAGATTCGCGCCCGGCCCGATGTTGCGGATGTTGTCGACGATGGCGTAGATCAGCAGCACCAGCATGAAGGTGCCGACAAACTCAGCGAAATACAGGTTGAACCACGCCCCATCGTAGTACTTGCTTGGGCCGGTATAGAAGACATTTTTCCAGCCCTGGCCGTCGAAATCCCCCTTGTAGAGGACCCAGACGAGGAATGCGCCGACGAACCCGCCAGCGACCTGGACGATCCAGTAGAAGATGCCGGTTGTCACATCCATCGTTCTGCGCGCCATTGCGGCGGCGGTAACGGCAGGGTTGATATGCGCGCCGGTGATTCCGCCAGCGACATAGACCGCCATCACGACGGCGAAGGCCCAGCCCAGGGCGATCGTATTCCAATCGTAGCCTGCCCACGGGTTGTCAGGTGCGACACCCAAACGTGAGGCGAAGACCGTGTTAGCGACAACGCCATCACCCAATAACAACAGGAACGCAGTGCCGATGAACTCGGCCCATAATTTCGCCGAAAGGGTATCCCGACGCATCCACGTGCTCCCTTTATTCTTGATTCACATCGATCGTAACTGGAACGCGCGCGCGAACTGCAATGGATCAACGCGCGCCGCGACCCCTGCGCGGACGGGTATCCTCCCTTCCCGTATCGTTGCCGTCCGAGAGTCCGAACGGCGAAACCCGCGCTCTCGGCGTTAGAGTCACGGACTCTGGCTTCGGCCGGCGGGAAGCGCTTGTGACGCGCTGCGCCGACAGCCATCTTCGGGCTCAGCTTTTACGCCTCGACGCCACCTCGCTCCAGAATCGGCAGCGATCACGTCGGACGATAAGACATCGCTACAGATAGTCCACCATGGGGCTATTGTCAATGCGCCACGCGGCCAAACCAATGGCACGAACAATGCATGAAACGTTCCACTGTTGACCGATCGCGCAACCGCGCCGGAAGACCGAAGATACAAGGGAGTGAGACTCACGTGGATCCAGAAACCAGTTCCCCGTGAGTGACCTGGCGGCGGATCACACGTAACTACCGGCAAGACCACCACAGCCTTGTGATGGAGGAGAGTCGTGAAGAAGCTTATCAATAAGGTCGACGATGTCGTCCGCGAGTCGCTGGAAGGTATCGCCGCGGCCCATCCGTCGTTGCTGCGGGTTGATCCCGAGCTCAAGGTGATCGTGCGCGCCGACGCGCCAATCGCTGGGAAGGTCGGCGTCGTCTCCGGTGGCGGCAGCGGTCACGAGCCGCTGCATGGCGGTTTCGTCGGCATGGGCATGCTCGACGCCGCCTGTCCCGGCGAGGTGTTCACGTCACCTGTCCCGGATCAGATGCTGGCTGCGACGAAGGCGGTCGACGGCGGCGCTGGGATCATTCATATCGTGAAGAACTACACTGGCGACATCATGAACTTCGAGCTGGCGGCGGAGTTGGCCGAGGTTGAGGGGATCACCGTGCGGAGCGTCGTCATCAATGACGATGTCGCCGTTCTGGACAGTCTCTACACGGCAGGCCGGCGCGGCGTCGGCGGGACGGTGCTGGCCGAGAAGATCACCGGCGCGCTGGCGGAGCGCAGGGCCAGCCTCGATGACGTCACCGCGATCTGCCGAAAGGTGAACAACAATGTCCGCACCATGGGCATGGCGCTGACCTCCTGCACGGTGCCAGCCGCCGGCAAGCCGACATTCGACCTCGCCGAGAACGAGATGGAGATCGGCATCGGAATCCATGGCGAACCAGGCCGGCATCGACTGCCACTGGCGCCGGCCGACGAGATCGTCGACATGTTGACGACACCGATCGTTGACGATCTCGGTCTCCGGCAGGGCGAGCAGGTGCTGGCCTTCGTCAATGGGATGGGCGGCACCCCGCTGATGGAGCTTTACATCGTCTATCGCCACCTCGACAGGATCCTCCGAGGTCAGGGCGTTACGATCGTCCGTTCGCTCGTCGGCAACTACATCACGTCGCTGGAGATGGCCGGCACATCGATCACACTGCTGCGGCTGGACAACGAGCTGACCGATCTGTGGGACGCGCCAGTCCACACGGCCGCGCTGCGTTGGGGCGTATGATCCCGGCGACGCACGACGTAGCGGGTTGAGGAGGCTGGATGGGTAACACGGACGGATTGGGGCTCGCGATCGTCGAGCGGGTTCAGGCCACGCTTGCCGAGCACTCGGTCGAGCTGACCCAGCTCGACGCGGCGATCGGCGATGGCGACCACGGCACCAACATGAACCGCGGATTCACCGCCGCATGGGCGAAGGTTCAGGAGCAATCGGACCAGTCGCTGGCCGCAGTGATCAAGGCGGTTGCGATGACGTTGATCTCGACCGTTGGCGGCGCTGCCGGCCCCCTCTACGGCACGGCGTTCCTGCGCGCATCGGCGGTCATTCCCGCCAATGGCGCAACGACGACGACAGATCTCGCAGCCGCGATGAAGGCGGCGCTGGAGGGAGTCCAGGCGCGCGGCAAGGCGACGACGGGCGAGAAGACGATGGTCGACGCGATTTCACCCGCAGTCGATGCGTTGACCGCGGCCGTCGAGGCGGGCGCCAGCGCGGTCGACGCGCTCGACCGTGCCGCCGAGGCCGCCCGCCAGGGGATGGAATCGACCATCCCGCTGCTGGCGACCAAGGGCCGCGCCAGCTACCTCGGCGAGCGCAGCATCGGGCATCAGGATCCGGGAGCGACGTCGTCGTACTACATCCTTCGCGCGATCGCCGACCTCGTCCGTGAACGAGCGGACGCCTGACGAACGTCAGCGACAGGGGAGAGCATGCCGGTCGGGATCGTCATCGTCAGTCATAGCCGGAAGCTCGCCGAGGGTGTCCGGGAAATGGCCGAGCAGATGGCCGGAGGGCTCATCACGATCCGAGCCGTGGGCGGCGCTGCCGATGGCTCGCTCGGCACCGATCCCGGCGGGATCTGCGAGGCGCTAACGGCCGCCGACACCGGCGATGGCATCCTCGTGCTGATGGATCTCGGCTCGGCAGTGATGAGCGCCGAGACGGCGTTGGAGCTGGCAGGCGACACACTCACCTCACGAGTTGTCCTCAGCGATGCGCCGCTCGTCGAGGGCGCGGTCATCGCGGCGGTCGAGGCCTCCATTGGCGGCGGGCTCGACGAGGTCGCGGCCGCCGCTCTCGGGGCCAGAAGCCTGACCAAGATCACACACTGACAAACGCAAGCGCGAGAGGATGCGGCGGCGATGCGGGAGGCCCGACTGACGATCACCCACCCAGCGGGGCTACACGCGCGCCCGGCTGCCCTGCTCGTCCGGACCGCGGCCAGGTTCGACGCCGCAATCCGGCTGACCAACCTGACCAGGAACCCCCTGCGAGACGCCGACGCCAAGAGCATCCTCAGCCTGATGACGCTTGGCGTCGAGCATGACCACATCATTCTCATCCGCGCCGACGGGCCGGACGAAGACGCCGCGATCATCGCGCTGAGCTCTCTTATCGAGCGCGGCCTCGACGAGGTTGCGCCATGACCACCGAGATCCTGACCGGCACACCCGCAGCCGATGGGATCGGGATCGGCAGAATCGTGACGTACCGACGACGCGCGCCGAGCGCCGAACGCCCACCGCTGCAGGCCGGCGAGATCGAGCCAGAGCTTCGCCGGTTCCGGGATGCCGTCGAGGTGACGCGTCGTCGTATCGCGACCGCCCGGGCAACGACCGCCGAACGCGCCGGCCAGCGGGAAGCCGCGATCTTCGACGCCCAGAGCCTGTTCCTCGATGATCCGGCCTTCGTTGGCGAGATCGAGCGCGCAATCGGCGAGAGGCACGCGCGCGCCGAGAGCGCAATCGAAACAGTGACCGCATCGGTCGAGAGCATGTTCGCCGCGCTCGACGATGACTATCTCCGGGCCCGGGCCGACGATGCGCGAGACGTCGCGTCGCAGCTGCTCCAGTCGCTGGACGGCGGAGAGGCAACTACTGCGATCGACTTGCCAACCGAGGCGATCATCGTCGCGGATGAGCTGTTCCCATCGGACACGACACGCATGGATATCTCGCGACTGGCCGGGATTGCGACCGAACGTGGCAGCACCACTGCCCATGTCGCGATCCTCGCCCGGGCACTCGGCATCCCGACGGTCGTCGGCGTCGCGGGGCTGCTCCGGCGTGCGGTCGACGGCCAGGTCGCAATCCTCGATGGCGACGCCGGCCAGCTAATCCTGTCGCCAGACGACAATGCGCTCGCAGCCGCCGGGGAGCGGATGGCGCTCGCGAGCGCCGAACGTGAGCGCCTTGCCACCGACCGCGATCTGCCGGCCGTGACACTGGACGGAGAACGTGTCGAGCTTCGGGCAAACATCGGAACACCAGCCGAGGCGGCGGTCGCGCTGGCGCGCGGCGCAGAAGGGATCGGGCTGTTCCGCACCGAGTTCCTGTTCGTCGACCAGCCGGCGTTACCGGACGAGGAAGCGCAGTACACGGCCTACCGAAATGTGGCCAAGGTGATGGGCGAACGCCCGGTCATTATTCGCACGCTCGACGCCGGAGGCGACAAGCCACTGCCCGGCATCAGCAACGGCGGGCCGGCTGAGATGAACCCGTTCCTTGGCGTTCGCGGGCTGCGCCTGTCACTGGCCCATCCCGACCCATTCCGAACCCAGCTTCGGGCCCTGCTACGCGCGGCGACGGCCGGCAACATCTGGATCATGTTCCCGATGGTTGCGACCGTTGGCGATGTCCACGCGGCGCGCCGCTTCGTCGACGATGTTGCCGGGGAGTTGGCATCCGAGGGCATACCCCACCGGGACGACACTCCGCTAGGGATCATGATTGAGGTGCCGAGCGCGGCCATCGCGATCGACCTGCTGATCCGGGAGGTCGATTTCGTCAGCATCGGCACCAACGATCTGGTCCAGTACACGCTCGCCGTTGACCGCACGAACCCGGCGTTGGCGGCGCAGTATCCCGCGTTCGATGTTGCCGTCCTGCGGCTCATTCATGACGTGCTGGCGACGGCCCGCGCGGCCGGCAAGCACGCCGGCATCTGCGGCGAGATGGCCGGCGACCCGGTCGCAATCCCCCTACTGATCGGTCTTGGCGCCCGCGAGCTCAGCATGGGGAGCGCCCGGCTGGATGCCGCCCGGCAGTTGATCCGCATGACGGACAGCACCGACGCCCGGCGCGACGCCGAGGCGCGGATGGGGCGAAAGACGTGAGGTCGCCCCTTCCCACCGCCGGACAACGGTGACGATGAAAAACCCTACTGCTGTGGCATCGCGGGGCCGGCGGCGGGTTGGCCCAGCTCGACCGTGCGCTGATAGGCGGCCCAGACGGCGCGGGAGATGACGGTGCGAAGGCTGCCCTTCTCCATCTGGTAGAGCGCCGCGGCCGTCGTGCCGCCCGGCGAGGTGACCATGTTGCGGAGCTCAGCCGGGTGCAGGCCGGACTCCCGCGCGAACTGGACCGAGCCCTGCATCGTCTGTAGCACGAGCTCCTCGGCGATCCGACGCGGGAAGCCCATATGGACACCGGCGTCGATCAGCGCCTCCATGACGAGGAAGACGTAGGCCGGCCCGGTGCCGGAGAGAGCGGTCGCCATGTCGACCATCTCCTCGCTCTCGACACGCACTGCCTCACCCATCGCGCCAAGGAGCGCCGCAACCGCCTGCGCCTGCTCGTCGGTCACCGATGGGGTCGCCAGCCAGACGGTCACGCCCTGCCCGATCTGCGCCGGGGTGTTGGGCATCGAGCGAACTAGCCGCTCGTGGCCGAGGGCCGCATGCAGCCGGTCGACGGTCGCGCCGGCCATGATCGAGACGACGACCTGGTCGCGACCCAGCCGGCCACGCAGGTCGTCGCCGACCTTGCCCAGCGACTGTGGCTTGATCGTCAGCATCACGATGTCAGCGCCTTCGGCGGCTTCGGCATTGTCGGTGACCATTCGGATGCCGTAGCGCTCGGCCAGCAGCTGGCGACGTTCCTCGTATGGCTCAGCGCCAACGAGCTGGGCGGGTGTGACGAGCTCGCCGCGCAGCAGCGTCGCGGCGATTGCCTCGCCCATCACGCCGCAGCCGATCAGCGCGATGCGCTTGCCGCGCAAGATCTCGATATCGCGTTCGGTCGCGTTCATGTGTCGTTCTCCTTCGGTGTCGATGACAGACGCTGATAACAGCGCGCGGACAGCACGCGTCTGCCATCCGCGCGAGCGGCTGCCGCGCCTGCCGGAGACGGGTTGGAGTCGAGGGGTTGCCCCCTACTCGCCGTCGCCGGTCGCGGCTCCGGCGGGCTCGGGGGTCGGCTCAGGGGCAACCGCGGTGGGAATCATGCCGAACAGGCGCGCGGCGTTGCCGTAGAAGATCCGCTCGCGCTCCTCGTCACCGAGGCGCAGGAGATCGAAGATCGTCTGCCAGTCGCGAATCTCTTCCTCGAATCGCTCGTTGTTGTCCGAGCCGTAGAGCAGCTTGTAGTGCGAGATCTCGTTCGGCACGAGACGTCGCTCCACGAGATGGCGGCGGACCATCTCGCCGCCGGAGATGTCGAAGAAGACGTTCCTCCGCCAGCGAGCGACGTGGGCGGCGAGATCGTAGTAGCCGATGCCTAGATGCGCCCCGATCAGCCTCAGCTCCGGGAAGGTGAAGGCGATCGTATCGAGCGTGATCGGCTCCATATGGGCCGACGAGACGCCGCTGCCGCGCGAGCGCTGCTCCCATGGACGGACGCGCTCGATCAGCTCGGGATCGAACGGGTCCTGGGTGCGGTAGTCCGCCCCGCCGCCGACAACGCCGGTGTGGAACAGGCAGGTGAAGCCGTGCTCCTCGGCCGCCTCGTAAATCGGGAAGTAGTCGGAATGATCGTAGCGCTTGAGTGGCAGAATGATCTTCAGACCGCGAAAGCCGCGCGCGGCCGCCTCGTGAACCTGCGCCGGGCCTTCGTGGTCGAGGTCGATGCCATACAGGCCGATGAACAATTCGGGGTCGCGCTCAATCGCGCGAGTGACCCGCTCGTTGTAATCGCCGAATCGCGAGCCGAGCAGGCAGAGGTGGACGACGCCGGCCGCAGCCGCGCGCTCGCGCAACTCGGTGATCGCGTCGTCCGGATCGCGATCCTCACCCCACGGAAAATGCACATGCGTATCGAAGATCTTCAATTGGCCCCGCTACTCCCTCACCAAACATGGCAAACAACGACCTAGTAAAGCACGAAATCTGTTCTTGCGTTCAACACTACCCGGCGCTGTCCTGCGGGTCATAGCCCAGCTCGCGGCGGGCTTTGGAGATGTCCCAGAACTGGCGTCGGTTGTTAGAGATTCCATAGTAAATGCCGAAGCGGATATCCGGAGTCGCCAGGCAGCGCTCGATGAGATGCGCACAGTCGCGCTGCGAGAGCCAGGTAGCGCGGAGACGATCGTAGGTCTGCTCCGTTGTAAGGTTCAACCAGCCGGATGACTGGCCGGCGTCAACCGACCGTGGATCGTCGTCGGCACGGACGCTGCCGATCCGCAGGCAGAAGACGCGCAGACCGTGGGTATCCGAGTAGTAGCGTCCCATCGCCTCGCCATATGCCTTCGAGACGCCGTAGTAGGAATCCGGCCGGATCTCGGCGCGATCGTCGACGACGAGTGGGTTGGCCGGCGCGTAGATATCCGGCTTGTTGTCGAGCTCGTACCCTCCAACGGCGTGGTTGCTGCTGGCGAAGACGACACGCTCGACCCCGGCCCGATGCGCGGCCTCGAAAACGTTGTATGTCCCGATGATGTTGTCGCGCAGGATATCCGGCCAGGGAGTCTCGACCGAGATGGATGCGGCCAGATGGACGACAGCGTCCATCCCCGCGAAGGCTGGATGGATCGCGTCGAGGTCGCTGATGTCAGCGACATGGCTTGGGAAATCGGCCGGCCGATGGGTCAACGCCGAGATCTCGTAGTCGCCGGCCAGATCGTGACGGACCGCCGACCCGATCACCCCGGCAGCGCCGGTCACCAGCACACGCATCGATGTCTCCTTACGCTTCGGTCTGGCTCGCCTCAGTGATGATGTGTTCACGGGGCCGTATCCCGCGAACCGACTCCAGCGAGACCTCGATTGTTCGCTCCCCACGGTCTTCGGATCCACTGAACTGCAGGGCGAAGACCGCGTGCCGCTTCGGCGGGCTACCCGTGCCAACCCACTCGCCCTGGCGGAATCCTTCGATCGTCCGGCCAAGCAGCAATGCACGAACCTCACCAAGCGTGCGTTGTTTCCGATGGATTGCGCCGCCGCAGCACGGACAGGTCAGCGGGATGATGTGGTCGCCCGTCATCAGCAGCTCGACCTGGCCGTCTTCGCCCTCCGCGACGCCGAGGACGCGTTCGCCGCCGATCAGGGTATCGGCATACTCGACCGAACAGTAGAGATCGCCACGGATCTCGACAAGGGGGAAGCCGTCGCGCTCGCACGTCTCGACGCGCTGGAGGAACGGCAGCAGGGGCATACCTGTCATCGACGCACTCCGATGTAGCAGAACTCGCCGCGTCGCTCACGCAGCGCTCGAAGGCAACGATACCACCGGGTATACGGGAACCCCCGGGGATGAATCCCTGGGGGTTCCTGTCTCGTCACCCCTCCCGGAGGTGAGTGCGCTTCTGGTGTTGAGTTGCCTCAGATCAGGCCAGGACGACCTGTTCCTCGACGGAAGCGATGCGCTCGAGCTGCGTCAGAGCGTCACGGTATGCGACGACCGCGCCCTGAAGCTGCGTGTAGTACGGGTTCTCGCGGTAGGACTCCGGGTTACGCTCGACGATGTTCGACATCACGCGCTCGCGACTGCGGATCCTGGCGACCAGAACTGCTGCGGTGCTCATCTGAAGCTGACTATTCCCTTCGAAACACGCCGGTGGCGTTTCCGTCATCGACGCCGGCCGGTTACCGGTCGCCTGTTCTTTGCTATGCCAGACACCGCCAGAAAGCGGGGCACAAACGGATACGTTATCACGGCATGGCTATACGGTCAAGAGGCATTGGACCCGTCCACATCACCAGACCCATCCTCGCTGCGAATGAATGCCCTATCATGGGTCTCATCTCGGGCAATCAGAGTGGGAGTGGCAGATGGTGGACGTTTCCTGGATGGACGCAACGACGCTGGCCCGGTCGATCCGCAACCGCGACGTATCGGCAGTCGAGGCCGTCGCCGCGTGTGTTTCGCGGGTCGAACGGGTGAACCCGGCGCTGAACGCAGTGGTCACGCTTGACGCCGAGCGCGCCCTCGCCCGGGCGCGCGACTGCGACCTGAGGCTGGCGGCAGGAGAATATGCCGGCCCACTTGCGGGTGTGCCAGCGCTGCTCAAGGATTGCCACGAGACCGCCGGTATGCGCACGACGGCCGGATCACCATTGCTGCGCAACTATGTGCCGGCCCACGATGGCGTCGTTGCTCGGAGACTACGCGAGGCCGGCGCGATTATTCTCGGCAAGACGAACGTCTCCGAGCTGCTGACCGATCTGCAGACGACCAATCCGATCTTCGGTCGGACGAACAACCCGTGGAATCTTGACCGGACACCGGGCGGGTCGAGCGGTGGCGCGGCCGCGGCGGTTGCCGCCGGGCTGGCGCCGCTCGATATCGGCAGCGACATCGGCGGCTCGATCCGCGTCCCGGCGCACTGCTGCGGCGTGTTCGGGCTCAAGCCCACCGAGTTGCGCGTCCCCAACGCCGGCCATATTCCCGATCTGCCGGGTTATGTCCGGACGACACGCGTGATGAACTGCATCGGCCCGCTGGCGCGGTCACTCGACGACCTCGAGTTGGCATTACGTGTGATTGCTGGGCCTGACGCCAGCGACCCGGACGTGCCGCCGGCGCCGCTGCCAGCCATCTCGCCTCCGCCGCTCGACGGCTTGCGCATCGCGGTCGCGTCGACATTCCCCGGCCTGCCGGCCGACGCGGCGACTCGCGCGACGATCGAACGCCTGGCAGCGTCATTGGAACGGCACGGCGCACGCGTCGAGGCGAGACTGCCGGAAATCGACTTCGAAGAGCTGCTCACAACACGAGCAGCGCTGCGTTCGATCGTGCGGATGCTCATCGAGCCGCCGGCCGGCGGCCCGCCAAGCGCAGAGGACTACTTCCGCATACTCCAGCGCCGCGACGAGATCATCGCGACGTGGGAGCGATACTTCGCGACGGTCGACGCGCTGATCTGCCCGGTGATGATGATCCCGGCATTCGAGCATCGGGCGCGCGGCGGCGATGTGCCGCTGGATGGCGAATCCGCGAGCTACGACCTGCTGGCCGGCTATTGTCGACCGTTCAACCTCACTGGACATCCGGTCGTGACGCTACCGGCCGGCTCAAGCCCCGAAGGGCTCCCGATCGGCGTCCAGCTCGTCGGCGCGCGCTGGAGCGAGTCACGCCTGCTGGGTATTGCGCAGTCGATGGCGGCGACAAATCCGGAGGTTGCCTTTCGCCGCCCACCCGGCTACTGACGCCGGAGCCCGTCCGCGACAATACCCACCACGAGGCCGAGTCCAGCGCCAAACGCGATGCCCAGCGCCAGATTAAGCTCGAAGACGATGCCCACGAGGAGACCGAGCGCGGCGCCGAAGATCAACCCATAAGCAACCGATAAGCGCTGACTGGGTCCGTCTTTGGGAAGTCGGGATTTGTCGTTCACTGTCGTGCCTCCCTCCTGCGCGCATCATCGCCCGACCAGTGTCTCGGAAGCGCAACAGGAGGGAGTAGAACATGCCATTGCCGTATCAGATTGTGCTCAGTCGGTCTCGATCAGAACAACGGCTTCCATTCCGGCTTCGTGATCGTTGCCCAGGCTTGAGTAGATCGCGAACTGGCCGGTGCGCGGAAAATGCAGCGTCCAGGTCGCCGTCGCACCGGGCGCGATCTCCGGCGACTGATGCTCGTCCGGGCCCATCTTCACCGTCAGATTGTGGGGTTTGGCGCCGTTATTCGTGACCTCGAAGGTCACATCGCCCTTTTGCGCCGAGAGATGGTCTGGCGTTATTCTGGTATCCGACATCTCGATTTTCAGGGCGTTGCCAGCAGTCGGGGTCTCTTCAACAAGCTCCGAGCGCCAGCCGCAACCCGTCAACAAGAACCCGCCGATCAACATCCCGAGGACGACCAGCAGATAGCACCAGATCCGGGAGGGAGTAACCACGGAGCCCCCTTTCAACAATCCGGAAATGCCTGCAGGAATCCCGCGCGCCGATCCCGACGCCACTGGATGGCATGTTCGCAACGTGTCGCAAGATTGAAGCCCCGGTGTTACTCGTCGATGCAGATGGGCAGACTCGCCCGCAGATCGCGCCGTTCGTTGGGCTTCAGGAGTCCGTCCCGAATGCGGACGCATCGACTGGGTTGTCTTCCGCCGAGGCAAGCAGTCGCAACGACCTGCCATGCGGATCGACGCGCTGCTCCTCCAGTGGGAGTCGATGCGCCTTCATGAAGTACATCGCGTTATCGGCCTCCTGCATGATCTTATCGATCGTTGCCAGGGCCGGCGCATGCGTGGCCATTCCCAGGCTGCAGGTCAGTTGCGATCCATCGGGGCGGCTGATCGTGGCTAGCCGGCTGGTGATCCGGTTGATCACGTCGGCTGCCTGGGCAGCATCTGTCCGCGGCAGTAGCACGACGAACTCATCGCCGCCAACTCGGGCAACGAAATCATCCTGCCGGGCGGCGAAGCTGAGCTCCCTCGCGATTCGGCGCAACACCTCGTCGCCGGCTGAATGGCCGCCGAAGTCGTTAACGATCTTGAAGTCGTCGATGTCCAGGAAGAGCAGCGTTAGTGGCTGGCCATTGCGTTGCGCGTGCTCGAGGTGGCGCGCGCTGACCTCCCGAAAGGCAAACAGATTCGAGATTCCGGTCAGGATATCCGTCCTCGCCATCAGCTCGGCGCGCTGCCGCGCCTCGCGCAGGCCGTTGATCAGAATCACGATGAAGACAACGACCGCCAACCGGCTAAGCTGATTCCAGAGCACTGCTGGCGTCAGTGCGCCGTCCTGAGGATTCAGGGTATCCACGATCAGCAATGTCACAACCGCAAGAGCCGTGATGCCCCAGGCTCGTTGCCACCCGGCTCGCCAGGCCGACAGCGAGATGGGAATGATATAGACGATCGTGAGGAGATAATCGGGGTCCGTCGAGGCATCGGCGATACCGATGAGGACGACGGCGACCACGCAGGCAATGAGCACCCGTTCCGTCGACTGACCCTCCACCCAGGCGAGCAGCCGCCGCATTATCCACCTCTTCACAGCCAGCGCCGACGGTGAGCCAGAGTCGATGCTCCACCCGGTGACAACAATGTAGCACGCGGGACTGCCACAACTCCAGCCCGGCGCGGCGAACGTCAGGTCGCGATCAGCCCACTCCCGAGCGCAATCAAGAAGGAGCCAAGCACAATTGCCACGGCGGCAAGCCCGATCAAGCCGTAAGTGAGCGAGAGCCGCTGACGTCGAAACCGCCAGGCGCCAACGACCAGAATCGCCGCCGCCGCCAACCACACTCCCCCGAGCGCCATCGCCGCGTTGCTGCGGCTCGCGACGGGCTCCGGGATGCCGGTCCAGAGGAGCTTGCCATCACGAGCCGTGATCCCGAATGACGCCTCGAGATCCTGGGCAACGCCAGCTCGTCGGATCACGACCGTCGCATCCCAGTCCCCATCGAGCGTGATGAAGGAACCACTGCCGATGAACGTCGATGCGTCAGCCGGGCCGGCCTGGCGAAGCTGGATGCGCTGGCTTCCGGCCAGCTCTTCAGCGCCGGCCGGCGGATCGACCGCGAGCGGCGTGAAACGCAGATACACCCGCTGGACCTCGCCAAACGTGTCGGGATCGCTCGGCGCGACGATGACGGAGTACTGGTTCGCGCCAACCTCGGGCGGGGAGACTCGGAGCGTGATCGATGCTCCGCCAGTCAGTCGGGTCGAGCCAAGGATGTCAACACGCTGAAGCAAGTCACGGGCTGGGGGCGTCCCAGTCAGAACGCCAGTAACCAGCACGACACCGGTCAGAAGAAGGAGCTCGAGCCGGAGAGTGCGCCGGAATCGTGCTGGGACGCCGATCTCACCGTCAGGCGAAGCCACGTCGAGGCGCGGACGGACGTTGAGCAAGTGGTGCCCCCCGAAGCCAAGGGCTCCAGCCACCAGAACGAGCTTGACTATCAGCCAGGCGCCGTAATCGGTCGACACCAGCCCGTCCCAGCTAAATGCCTCGACCCAGGCCGAGACAACACCGGTCGCGATGATCCCGAGAACCGCAACCAGCGCCAGCCTGGAAAACCGCGCAACGAGGCCATGCCGAGCATCGCTGGTCGGCGCAATTTCGAGCGCAAGGAGCAAGCCCGCGAGTCCGCCGATCCAGATACTGGTGACGATCAGATGCAGCCAATCGGTCAGCACCGGCCAGCTGGTGGCGCTGCCACGGGTCGCCGCGTGGCTACCGAGCGAGGTAGTCAACAGCACGAGCGCCGAGACCAACAGACCGATGCTCCAGAGCAGGCGTCCTCTGCCATGCCAGGCGGGCAATCGCGCGCCGCGCAACAGCGCCCAGGCAACGACCGCCCACGCTTCCAGCAGTACTCCGCGCGCCAGCCACACGCCACCGAACCGTGTCTTCCCAAGGATCGACGGCAGCACATCGATGACATCGCGCGGAGATGTCGAGCGTGACGCGTTCATCGCCTGGATAACAGCCGACGCCAGATGGCCAACAAGTAGCAGGATCACCGCGATCAGCGCCAGCCGACGGAAATGGCGCGCGGGGACACCGGAAGCGCCTGACCGGCCGGCCACCGGCAGGAGGACCACGACGAGGAAGAAGAGCATCCCGGCCAGCACACCCTGAGCCAGGAGGTTCATCCACCGGACTCCGCTGGATAGCGCCACTGGCGCCACCGCGCTCGACGAAGCCAGGCTGGCGAGCGCCGTCTCTTGCTCGAGGCTAGGCATCAACGCGTCGCCGATGGTGAAGCTGAAGAATCCGCCCGAGACGTGTCCGTCGACTGCCGAGAGGACGGAGTAGACGACCGTATAGCTTCCACGCGCAAGGTTGCCGCGCAGCTCCGCGGTCAGCCCCGGCTCATCTGGCGTGCCGACCGACGCCAGGCTACCGGTCGGGACGACAGAGCCATCCTGCCGCAGGACTGTCAGCGTGCTGTAGCGCAGCTCAACAGGCTCGCTGAACCAGAGAACGATCGCGGTGGGCGGTTCGGCAAGGCTTGCGCCGGCCTCAGGATCGCTACGCAAGAGCGCAGCATGGGCGGCCACTGGTGGTGGGCTGATTGCCGACGCCAGCCATATGAGCGCGACGCACGCCAGCGCCGCCACGAATGATGACCGTGGCCGTCTCAAAGTCGGGAGATCGAGCGTTCCGATGCGGATCACCTGTCTGGTTTCGACGCGCCGCGCTCCAGATCTCACGCGGTTCAGGCGTTGATTGTACGCGCGAGCGCGCTATCGGCAGGCGGCAACATAGCCGCCGGACCGCCCAGAATCAACGATATCAGTGTGGCATCATCCTGATTGGGGCAGGCCGACGACGATTTCGAGACGAGGTATCGTGACGACGGACGAACACCGCGCGAGCCCGCGGCTGGCGGGCGAGCAGAGCGCGGGCAGCGTGACACGCGGATTCGTCGCCGCGCTCCCGCTCTGGCCCGGGGTCATCCCGTTCGCCGTCGCCTTCACGATCGCCGCCCGGGCGACCGGATTCAGCGCGGTCGAGACGCAGCTCCTTTCCCTCACGGTCTTTGCGGGCGCGGCGCAGATCACGGTCGTCAGCATGGCCGCATCGGGTGCGGCTGCGTTGTCGATAACCTTCACTGCCATCCTGCTCAACCTGCGTCACCTTCTCTATGGCATGGTGCTCCGGCGGATGATGGCTCCCGACGAGCGTCCCCGGCCGGAGATCTCCGGCAGCATGCTCACCGACGAGGGCTTTGGCCTCACGATTCGTCACGCACGCGAGGGTCGTGGCATCTCCGGATTCATGCTCGGCAGTGGCCTGAGCCTGTACGTGGTGTGGAACCTCAGCACGCTCACCGGGCTCATGTTCGGCGCCATGCTCCCCGATCCCGAGCGAATCGGGCTTGCGTTCATCTTCCCGCTGACGTTCATCGCGTTGCTCCGGCCGCTCATGCGTGGGCGGATAGCGTTCGTGACCGCCGCCGCTGCGGCGTTGCTCATGCTGGCGCTGTCCAGCTTCGTGAGCAGCGGGATCGCGCTCCCGGTCGCAATCTGCGCGGCAGCGCTGCTCGGGACAATACTCGAAACCAGAGCCGGCCGTTGAACAATTTGCTGATGATCCTTACCATCGGCGCAGCAACGTGGCTCGCCCGCGCTGGCGGGTTCTATTTCGCGCGCCGCAGCTTTCCGCCGATCATCGACCGGTTTCTGTCCTGGGTTCCGGTCGCGGCATTCGCGGCATTGGCCGCTCCGGGGCTGATCGATGGCCCCGGAGCAACCTCCAGCCGGCTTCTTGGAGCGCTGGCGACAACGGTTGTTGTCAGCCGTGCCGGCCCATACTGGGCGGCGCTCCTGGCCGGCATGGGCGTCTTCTGGCTGCTCTCCGCGATCGTCTAGGGCACTTGCGGGGAGGGCTCCCAAGCGGCGATAGTCTCGCGGTGGATTGATACACTCTGACGGAAAGTGAGCGGGACGTGACCACGAACAACGCAACCAGCAGGCTCCAGCAAACATACGACCTGATAGACAGCTTCATCGAGCGAGGCGAGCTGGACGGCGCGGCAGTGGCTGTCGCCTGGCGCGGAGAGCCCATTGGCGAGCATCACGCCGGAAACGCCCGGCCGGGCGTCGCGGCCACGAGCACGACGGTCTGGCCGCTGGCATCGATCTCGAAGGTCTATACCGCAGCGGCAGTCGTCGCGCTCGTTGAGCGTGGCGTTCTGACATTGTCGATGCCGGTGCGAATGATCCTGCCGGAAGTCACCGGCGACGGCCGCGAGACGATCACACTCCGACACCTGCTGACCCACACATCGGGGTTGATCTACGAGTCGCCCGAGATGGAGCAGCGGCTGCTGACGCAGACCCCGCTCGACGAGCTGGTCGACGAGGCGCTCACCTACTCGCTCCAGTTTTCGCCCGGCAGCCAGCATGCCTATAGCGACTATAACTACGCAATTGCCGGGCGCGCCGCCGCTGTTGCGGCCGGCCGGCCATTTCCCGAGCTTGTCCGCGAGCTGGTACTGGACCCTGCCGGTCTTCGCGACACCTGGTTCCCGCCCAGCGACGAGATCTTCGGCCGGCTGGCGAAGGTGGCCGGCCCGTTGGGCGAGGGAACGCCTGGAGACATGTACAACGGCGACTACGGGCTCGGCATGGCGCATCCAGCTTTCGGCGTCAGCGCAACGGTCAGCGATCTGTTGCGCTTTGGCTTGCTCTTTGCCCCCGGCGGGAAGACGCGGGTGCTCTCCGAAGCGGGCGTCCGGGTGATGACGACCGACCAGACCGGCGGCAACACGCCCGGCTCACTGCTGCCAGACCTTCCCGCACAGCACACGCCCTGGGGCGCTGGCTTCTCGGTCAAGGGCAACACTGGCATGTCCGGAGATCTGCTCTCTACCGCCAGCTTCGGCCACGGCGGGGCCACCGGCTGCACCCTCCAGATCGACCCTGTCGATGACATTGTCATCGCCTACGTATCCAACAAGCACGCGCGCACCGGCCGCCCACCATTCACTCGACGACAGGTAAGCGTCGTCAACACGGTAATGGCGGCCCTGACAAGGAGTCCTCTTCGCTAATGGAGAACATGAATCGACGCGAGTTCGTCCGCAATGCCATCATCGGCGGCGCGGGGCTCGTCGTGGCCGCGACCGGCGGGCTGATCCTGCTGACACGAAAGTCGGGCGACGAGCGATATAAGGGCGAGCTGACCGTCCCGAAGGCGGATATTCCGAAGAGTGGCGCTGACCCGGCGTCCAGCGACAGCGGTCACTTCCACCTGATCAACAATGAGGACGGCGCGCTCGCCCTCTACTGGGCGTGCACGCACCAGGGGTGCAAGGTGCCGTGGCAGGAAGGGCAGGGGCAATTCCACTGCCCATGCCACAACTCGACATTCGACCGACACGGCGTCGTCACCAGCGGCCCAGCGCCACGCCCACTCTCGACGTTCCCGATCTCGGTCAAGGCGAATGGCGACATCGTTGTCAACACCGTGTCGGCGACCAGCCGGAACGACTACGAGCCGGACCAGTCGGTCAAGCTCGGGTCGGCCTGATCCCCGGCGATCACCTGGCGCGCTGGAAGTACAGCTGGAGCTCGAGCGTGCCATGATCCTTGACCGAAATGACGGCCGGCGCTCGAGGCTTCTTGATCTCAAAGTCCGACAGCGCGATGTCGAGTGTTCCGGCTGTGACCAGTGTGTCTCCGCTGAGCTGAACGTCGAGCGGGATCTCAACCTCGCGCTCAACGCCGTGCAGCGTCAGCTTGCCCTTCGCCGTCACCGACGTTGATTCGCCGGCGGCAAGAGTCACGGGGAGCGCAATTGGCTCTGTCAGCGTGAACGTCGCGGTGGGAAAGCGCCGCGTCTCCAGCGCCTGGTCGCCCAACGCGCGATCCCGACGCGATTCGTCGCTGGTCAGCGTCGTCATGTCGACGGAGAGCGTCGCAGCAGTCAGGCTTATGTCGTCAATCGTCAGCGACCCGGTGACGTTTGCGGTCCGGCCAACTGCCTCGGTCGTGCCAACGCGGGATAGCTCCTCGCCGATTCGATAGCCGACAAATGCCCTGTCGTCCGGGACAACCGACCACACGCCGGCCAGCCCCTGCCCCGATCCGCTCGTCGCTTCCGCGCCTGCGGTGGTAGTCGGCTCTGCGATCGTCGCGACGCCGCGGACTGTCGTCGCTGTGGCGGCGAGCGCGGACACGGCGGACTCCAACGAGGCAGGTGGCGGGGCACTGTCCCGGAAGAATTGATACCAGACGCCGGCGGCGCCAGCGACTATCGCGATCACGATCACGATCACAATCGCGAGTCTGGCGCGAATCGACTTCATCAGATCATCCCTCTGTGAAACACGATCGGCTGGCAGCAAGGCCAGGCTGACTTCACCCCGGGCAGGCGATGCTCCCGCGTATGAACGTCAGCAACGCAGTGGTGAGAGAATACGTGTTCATCCTGTGTATTCGCTGAGAGTTGATGAGAATCCGCGCGCCGGCACGGGAGAGCTGAACCCTGGTCGATCGAGCGACCAGAACCCTCCCATGTCCGTGTGTGCGCAGGCCAGAGTGATCCCGGCACGATGCATCGCGGCGTCAGTGTCAGTTGACGCGACGGGCTGTCAGGTAACGCGATGCCCAGTATGGGTCGTACAGGCTGCTGACGCCGACGGCATCGTGCTGCCCGGTGGCGCTGACAAACAGGCCGTCGCCCAGATAGAAGCCCACGTGGGAGACGCCCCGCTGGTAGGTGTTCTGAAAGTAGACAACATCGCCCGGCTCCAGGTCAGCGCGCGAGACAGGCATGCCGGTCGACATCTGTCCTTCCATTTCGCGCGGGATGCCATAGCCCAGGTCCTCGCTCAACACCCACCAGGTGAAACCCGAGCAGTCAAAGCCGTCCGGGTCGGAGCCACCCCAAACATAGGGGATGCCCAGGTGCGTGAACGCTGCGTCGATGATGGCCTGGCCAGCTTCGCTGGACGGCGTCGTCGGCCAGTCGCCCGTCTCGTATCCAGAGGTCAGCGTATAGCCGATAACCCCTCCGTATCGAACATACGACCAGGCGACGCCCTCGTCATCGATGTAATTCGGCGAGAGGATATCCACAAGGGCGCCATCTGACACGGCAGCGAGCTGCTCGGCTGCCGATGACGGCTCACTCCGTATGACCACTCCCCGGCCGTCAGTCGAGACTGCAATTGGCACATCACTCGCTGCCTCAGAGGAATCGCCCGGAGTAATGGTGTTGTCTGCAAAGGCGAAACCCTCGCTCGCGACATACCGATAGACATGCGCAGCCAGGCCGGCCGGCTCGACGTAGTCCGCGGAGACCCAGCCCGCCAACCAGTCGCCATCGACCTCGACAAGCACGTCGTACCACGACGTGCCGTCATCGAGCGTCATCGGCCCATCGACAACGTCCAGTTCGGCCGCGTCG
>Ga0209477_1000461_pt1 | contig 25250 bp, 18 predicted proteins | sample KloWWTupernatant_FD_187180 | JGI IMG/M metagenome (GOLD analysis project Ga0209477, IMG submission 187180) | Active sludge microbial communities from Klosterneuburg, Austria, studying microevolution and ecology of nitrifiers - Klosterneuburg... | ecosystem: Engineered > WWTP > Aerobic digester >... | reverse complement strand
TGCTGCTGGGCGCGCTGGGGGGGCTGGTCTCCAGCACGGCCACGACACTCGTGTACTCCCGAGGCGCGCGCGGCAAGGCGGAGCTCGAGGGGACCGCCGCCACCGTGATCCTGCTCGCCAACCTGGTGAAGCTCCTGCGCATCCTCGTGCTCGCGATCGCCGTGATGCCCTCGATCCTGCCGGCGCTGCTGCCCTCGCTGCTCGCGGGCATCGTCGTGACGCTTCCCATCGCCTGGGTCACCTGGCGCCGCCACACCGAGGGCGAGGCCCTGGAGAACCCCGAGCTCACCAACCCGACGGACCTGCCCGTCGCGCTGGGCTTCGGCGCGGCCTACGCCGCCGTGCTGCTCGCGGCCGCGTGGCTGAACGACCTCGCGGGCGCGATGGGGGTGTACGCGGTCGCGATGATCTCGGGCCTCACGGACGTGGACGCGATCTCGCTCTCGTCCTTCCGCCTCTTCGGCAACGGCAGCGTCACGGCCGCGAGCGCCGTGATGGCGATCGTGGTGGCGACCGTCACCAACGCCGTCACGAAGGCGGGGATCGTGTTCGTGGTCGGCGGGCGCTCGCTCGGGATGCGCTGCGTGTGGGGCTTCGCGGCGATGAGCGCCGCGATGCTCGCCGCGGCCTTCATGCTGCCGGGCTAGCCCCGGGCGCTACTTCATCGCGTAGAGCCGGATCAGGTCCGCGCGCGACACGACCCCGTGCACGCGGGCCTCGTCGTCGGTGACGACGAGCCGCTTGATGCGGTTGGTGTCCATGAGGGTGACGGCGGTGCGCAGCGTCTCGTCGTCGCGGATGGTGATGGGTGACTTCGTCATGATGTCGTCGACAATCGTGCCCATGCCCTTCCTCGCGCGGCGCTTCCGGACCACGGTCTCCAGGGTGTCGGTCACCGCGCTCTGCTCGAGGTTCATGGCGGAGAGGAAGTCGGCCTCGGTGAGCACGCCCACGAGCCGGTCGTGGACGTCCAGCACCGGCACGCCGCTCACCTTCTTCTGCACCATCAGGGTCGCCGCCGCGGTGAGGGAGCTGCCGGCGTGCACGCTCACCACGTCCTTCGTCATCACGTCGCGCACCTTCATCTCGCGCGCGTGGCGGGCGTGCGGCGTGGTCTCGAGGTCCTTGCCGACGAAGTTCATGTGCGAGGGCAGCAGCGGCACGTTGGGCAGCCGGCCCTTGAGCAGCAGGTTCCAGTACACCCACTGGAAGGCGAGCTTGCCCACGTGGTTCATGTAGCTCTCCTTCAGCAGCGAGAACGGCCCCACGTGCGCCATCGGGAAGGAGCCTTCCAGCGGCTCGATGTCGTAGTTGAAGTCGAGGAGCATCGCCTTGTGGTGGCCCGTCTCGATGAAGCAGTTGGCGTGCCCGTCGAAGGTGGGCATGGGGGGCTTGCCCTCGATCTCGCGCAGCAGGTTCTCGACGATGGTCTCGGCCTCGAAGTGCGCCACCGACCCCGCCTTGGAGGTCGAGACGTTGGTGTTGTCGCCGAGGAAGTAGATGCTCTCGGCCTTGCGGCTCTTGAGCGTGCGCGGGTCCGTGAGCGCGTAGCCGGTGCCGTCGCCCAGGCCCGAGTCGTCGATCACCTGCGGGCCGAGGTTGGGCGGGATGGCGCAGAGCAGGTCGTACTCGAGCGCGCGGCCGTCGAAGGCGCGCAGCGTCCTCGCGCCCGCGTCGACGGATTCGGCCGCGAAGTCCGCCACGACGTTGACGCCCTTCTCCTTCGCCATCGCCGTGAGCACGCGGTTGGCGTTGGGCTTGGTGAAGGCGCCGGAATAGGGGGTGACCAGCGTGATGTCGATCGCGTCGCGCACGCCCTTCTGCGTGAAGTAGTAGTCGGCGAGGAAGGCGAACTCGATGGGCGCCACCGGGCACTTGATCGGCATGTCGCACACGTCGATCACGAGCCGGCCGGAGGTCATGCGCTCCAGCGCGCCGCGCATCGCGACCGCCCCCTCCAGCGTGTAGAAGGTGTGCACGGACTCCTTGCCGAGAGGCTCGGCGAGGCCCTCGATCTCCTCCGGCGCGACGCGGCAGCCCAGCGCGCACACGAGCCAGTCGTAGCGAAGCGTCGTGAGGCTCGTCTCGACCGTCTTCTTCTCCGGGTCGATGCGCAGGATCTCGGCGGCGAGGAAGTTCACATTGCGCGGCAGCGGCTCGCCGATGGGCTTCACGAGGTCGCGGTGGTCGTCGTGGCCGTAGAGCCCGAAGGGGAGGAACAGCAGCCCCGGCTGGTACACGTGCGTGTCGGCGCGGTCGATGATCGTGATGACCCACTGTTTCAGGTCCAGCTTCTGCGAGAGCAGGTTGGCGATGAGCGCGCCGCCGGTGCCGGCGCCGAGGATGACGATCTGCTTCATGACGGCCTCCCGAGGTGACGCGACCGATTCTCCGCAGGCGGCGCGCCGGCGGCTTGTGGGAGGTCAATAAGCGCGCGCTGATATTTCCCGAAAGGGCAATGTCGCCGCGCGAAGACGCCCGTCGGGCGCCGGCGACAGGGCGCGAAATGGCCTGAACCAACCCCGGGCCGGCCGGATCGAACGGTTCGCATGGCGGGGCAAGCCCCGCCCGTCGCCCCGAGCGGGGCATCCACCGGAGACAAGCGAATGAACCGACGATTGCTGGCGACGATTGCCTTCGCCGCGTTGCTCCCGGCCGGCGCCGCGTGGGCCGACGAATACCAGGACACGATCGACGTCTTCCGCAAGTCGGGCGAAAGCGCGGGCTTCTTCCAGCACGCGCACGGCTACGCGGTGTTTCCCACCATCGCGAAGGGCGGCGTGGGCGTGGGCGCAGCGCACGGCTCGGGCCGCGTCTACGAGAACGGCCGCTACATCGGCGACACCTCGATGACGCAGCTCTCGGTGGGCTGGCAGCTCGGCGGGCAGGCGTTCAGCCAGATCGTGTTCTTCGAGGACGCGAGGGCGCTCAAGGAGTTCACCAGCGGCAACTTCGAGTTCAGCGCGGAGGCTTCCGCCGTGGCGCTCACTGCCGGCGCGGGCGTGCAGGGCGGCACGGCGGGCGTCTCCGCCGGCATGAGCGGCGGGCGCCACGACGCGAAGACGGTGGGCCGCTACTTCAAGGGCATGGCCACCTTCACGGTGGCCAAGGGCGGCCTCATGTACCAGGCCGCCGTCGGCGGCCAGAAGTTCACCTTCAAGCCGCGCTGACCTTTCCTGGAAGGGCGACGCGGCGCCCGCTGGCGTCAGGGCCCGAGCACCGTGCGCAGGCGGGCTGCCGATTCCTCGACCCGCGCGACCGCGCCGTCGGCCGGCACGCCCTCGCGCAGCAGCGTCTCCAGGCCCGCGAGGTCCGCCGCAAGCTCGGCGAGACCGAGGGTGCCGGCCATTCCCTTCAACGAATGCGCGACGGCGCGTGCGCCGGCGTGGTCACCCGACTCGTGCGCCGCGCGCAGCCGCCCGAGGTCGGTGGTCGCGGATGCGACCGCCCGGCGCACGAGCTCCAGGTACTTCGCCTCGTTGCCGCGGACGGAGGCGAGCCCGCGCGCCACCTCCACGCCGGGCAGCGCGGCGAGCCGGTCGATCGCGCTCGAGGGCTGCGACGCGCCGGCCGGGAGTGGCGGGAACGCACGCGAGCCGTGCGCGCCGGACAGCGACAGCCAGTGCAGCAGCGTCGCGTAGAGCGCCGGCGGGTCCACGGGCTTCGCCACGAAGTCGTTCATGCCGGCCGCCTCGCAGGCGCGACGGTCGTCGTCGAAGGCGTTGGCCGTCATCGCGAGGATGGGCAGGTGCTCGAGCCCGGCCGCCGCGCGGATGGCGCGCGCGGCGGCGAGCCCGTCCATGCGCGGCATCTGCACGTCCATGAGGACGAGGTCGTAGCCGCCCGTGCGCGCCATCGCCACCGCCTGTTCGCCGTCCTCGGCGGTGTCCGCTTCCAGCCCCACGCCGTGCAGCAGTTCCAGCGCCACTTCGCGGTTGATGGCATTGTCCTCCGCGAGCAGGAGCCGCGCGCCGGCGTGCCGCTGCCGCAGGCGCGCTTCGGCGCCGTCGTCGATCGCCGGGCCGGCGGGTTCGATGCCGTGGCCGCGCTCCAGCCGCGCGGTGAACCAGAAGGTGCTGCCGTGCCCGGGCTTCGTCTCCACGCCGGCATCGCCGCCCATGAGCCGCGCCAGCCGCCGCGTGATGGCGAGCCCCAGCCCGGTCCCCCCGTATTGGCGCGTCACCGAGACGTCGGCCTGCTCGAAGGCCTCGAAGAGGGCGCCCACCTTGTCCGCCGGGATGCCGATGCCGGTGTCGGCCACCTCGAGGCGCACGAGGAAGGCGTCGTCCTTCCTCTCGACGAGCCTCGCGCGCAAGGCGACGCCGCCGCGCTCCGTGAACTTGACCGCGTTGCCGGCGAAGTTGAGGAGCGCCTGCCGCAGCCGCGTGGGGTCGCCCCGCAGCCACGTAGGCACGGAATCCGGGTCGACCGTCACGGCGAGGCCCTTGGCCTGCGCCTGGCCGCCGATGAGCGAGGCCACGTTGTCGAGGATCGCGGAGAGGTGGAAGTCCGTGCTCTCCAGCCGCATGCGCCCGGCCTCGATCTTGGAAAGGTCGAGGATGTCGTTGATGATCGAGAGCAGGTGCCGGCCGGCGTTGTCGATCTTGTCGAGCCGGTCGGCCTGCGCCGGCGTGACCCCCGAGCGCTTCATGAGGTGCGTGAGGCCCACGATCGCGTTCATGGGCGTGCGGATCTCGTGGCTCATGTTGGCGAGGAACGCGCTCTTGGCGAGGTTGGCGGCCTCGGCCTGGGCGCGGGCGGCCTCGGCCTCCTCCGTGCGCAGGCTCACGAGCACCTCGAGGTGCTGGCGGTAGCCGTCCAGCTCGGCGGCCAGGCGCTTCCTCTCGGTGATGTCCTCGACCACCGAGACGAAGTACTTGGGCGTGCCGTCGTCGTTGCGCACGAGGGAAACGGTGAGGTTGATCCACACGAGCCCGCCGCCCTTGCGGATGTAGCGTTTCTCCAGCTGGTAGGTGGCGATCTCGCCCGCGATCACGCGCTGGACGAGGCCCAGGTCGCGCTCCAGGTCGTCGGGGTGGGTGATGTCCTGGAAGCGCATGGCCTTCAGCTCCTCGCCCGCGTAGCCGACGATCTCGCAGAGCCGCCGGTTCACCTCGAGCCAGCTGCCGTCGGGCTTCACCATGGCGATGCCCACGGCCGCCTGCTCGAAGGTGCCCTGGAAGCGCTCGCGTTCGTCGAGCAGCGCCCGTTCCGCCTCGCGGCGCGCGGTGAGGTCGCGCACGATCGCCATGCATCGCTCATCCGAGAGCGGCGCCGCGCTCACCTCGGCGGGGAAGGTCGAGCCGTCCTTGCGCAGGTGCAGCCACTCCCCGAGGTGAGGCCGCCCCTCCCGCATCGCCGGGGCGGCGGCCGCGAGCCGCGCGTGCTCGGAGGCAGGCAGCACGTCGACGAGGCGCATGCCCGCCAGCTCCTCGCGCGAGTAGCCCAGCAGGGCGAGGCCCGCGGCGTTGGCCTCGACGTAGCGGAAGTCCATGGTGAGCACGAAGATCGCGTCGGCGGCCCGCTCGAAGAGGTGGCGCAGCCGCGCCTCGCTGTCGCGCAGCTCGCCCGCGACGCGCTCGCGCTCGGTCACGTCGTGGGCCAGCACCAGCTCCGCCGGGCGGCCTGCGAAGTCGAGCGTGTGGGACCTGATCTCGACGAGCATCAGCGTGCCGTCCTTGCGGCGGTGGCGCCAGATCTCGCCGCCGGTGAGGCCCTCGCCGGGCGCGGGGATGGCCGCCATCAGCCGCGGGATGTCCTCGGCCGGGCGGATGTCCCTGATCGTCATCGCGAGGAACTCCTCGCGGGTCCACCCGTAGTGCGCCACCGCCGCGTCGTTCACGGCGAGGAAGGCGAGGGTCTCGAGGTCGTACACCCACATCGCGTGCGGGTTGGCCTCGAAGAGCTCGCGGTAGCGCGCCTGGCTCTCGCGCAGGCCGGCCTCCGCGCGGTGGCGTTCGGAAACGTCGTGCACGATCGAGAGCAGCAGGGGCCGGCCCGCGACGGCGATCGGGCCGCTGAAGACCTCGACGTCGCGCAAGGTTCCGTCGGCCAGCCGGTGCGGGAACTCGAAGCGGTTCTGCCGGCCGCTCGCCGCGGCGCGCAGGCGGTTCTCGGCTTCCTCCGGCGGGAGCGCGTTGAGCTCGGTGATCCGCATCGTGGCGAGCTTCTCGCGCGGCCAGCCGTAGAACGCGGCCGCCGCGCCGTTGGCCTCGACGATGCGGCCGTCGGCCGGGTCGATGAGGAACATCGCGGTGTGGGGATTCTCGAACAGCGCGTGGTAGCGCGACTCGCTCTCGCGCAGGTCGGCCTGGGCGCGGTTGCGCGCCGCCTCCTTGCCCGCGAGGGCGCCGCGCAGCGCCTCGACTTCGGCGATCGGCGGCTCGGCGCCCGAAGCAGGCTCCTCCCGCGCGACCGTGGCGAGGGCGCGCGCGAGTCGCCGGCTGGTGTAGAAGCCGCCGGCGAGGCTCACGAGGGCGGTGCCCAGCACGGCGACGAGGAGTGCCATCGCGCCGCCGATGATCGGGGCCCGGAACTCGTCGTCGGGAATGCGCAGCTCCAGCATCCACGGCGTGACGGCCGACCGGACCGAGAAACGCCCGTCCGGGGAGCCGTTCGAGAAGGCGGCGGCCCCCGGCGGCCGGGCGGCGACCAGCTCGCCCTTGCTGTCGACCAGGCGAAGGGTCCAGGTCGCGGGGAGCGCGATGGCCGCCAGCCGCTCCTGCAGCCCGCGCGTCTCGATGGTGTTCAGCAACAGGTGCGTCGTGCGGCCCTCGCGCACGACGGGCACGACGACGGCGAAGAGCGGCTCGCCCGCGATCGGCCCGGGGAAGACGTCGCCGATGGAAGGCCTTCCCGTCGCGAGGACATCGGGAACGGCGGCGTGGCCCTTCGGCCGGGGCAGCATCGGCAGGGCCGCGCCCGCGGGAACGCGCGTGTTGAGCAGCATCTGCCCGCCGGGTTCGGCGAGGATCACGTGGCCGCCGAAATGCGTCCGGAAGCCCGTGGCCTCCGCGCGGAAGTCGCCCCATCGCGCCGGGTCGTCGATGTGGACCGACGTGGAGAGCACCTGCAGCCCCAGGACGTTGGCCTCGAGGTACCGGTCCACGGCGTGGATGGCGTTCCGGGCGCTGTCGCGGGCCTCGCGTGCGCGGTCCTCGCGAAGTGTCGCGACGCGGTCCCACGCGAACCAGCCGGCGAGCGCCACGAGCGGCAGCACGCACAGCAGGATGAGCCTCGTGAGGAATGACCGGATCGTCATGGCTGGGGCCAACATAGACCGGTATCGCGACCGGACTCATTGACGGCTATCAAACACCGGCTGCCGGTCCGGCGCAAGACTGCCCGATCCACCAGGAGAGAGCCCCATGACGGCACCGGGACATCCCCCGACGCTCGATGCGATCCACGAGGCGTTCCAGCGCTTCCCGGAGCCGCTCGCCCTGGCTGGCGCCGGCGGGGAGATCCTGCAGGCGAACGAGGCGTGGTGGGCCCGTTTCGGCGCGGTCCGCCTCCTGCCGGGTGGCGTTCCCGGGCCGGATGCCGAAACCGACGGCTGGCGCGTGGCGCGGCTGCGCATCCCGGGCAGCGGCGAGATCATCGAGGTGCGGGCCCGCGACATCGGCCCGGGCGGGCGCGTGGCGCTGGCGGCGGACCTGCGCGCCGCCGCCGGGCGCGACCGCCTGGTCGAGAGCCTGCGCGGGCGCGTCGCGGAACTGGAGCGCCTGGCTTCCACGGACCACCTCACCGGGGCGTGGAACCGCGCCCACTTCGAGCGAACCATCGCCGCCGAGCTGGATCGTTGCCGGGCGGGCCGCCTGCCGCTGTCTCTCGTGCTCGTGGACATCGACCACTTCAAGCGCGTCAACGACACGCACGGCCATGCGGCGGGCGACGCGGTGCTGCGCGACCTGGTCGCCGTGATGCGCGCGCGCATCCGCGCCTCCGACCTGCTCTTCCGCTGGGGGGGAGAGGAGTTCGCCGTGCTCGTCTCCGGCGCGGGTTGGCGCGGGGCCGAGCGCGTGGCGGAGAACCTGCGCCAGGCGGTCGACGGGCACGACTTCCCCGGCCCCGGCCGCGTTACGGTGAGCGCCGGCGCGGCCGAGCACGACGGCGAGGAGTCGCTGCTCTCGTGGTTCGGGCGGCTGGACGCCGCGCTGTACGCCGCCAAGGCGGCGGGTCGCAATCGCGTGCTGGTGGACCGCCGCGGCAGCTCCGACGCCTGGGCGCGGGAGGCGGGCCGCTCGGCGCTGCACCTCGCCTGGCAGGAGGCCTACGAGTGCGGCGAGGCGACGATCGACGACGAGCACCGCGAACTCTTCGCGCTCGCCAACCGGGTGATCGACGCCCTGCTCGGCAGCGGCGCGGGCGCGCAGGACGTCCTCGCGGCGCTGGACGGGCTCATCGCGCACGTGGCGCGTCACTTCGCCGACGAGGAGGCGATCCTCGCGCGCCTGCGCTACGGCGACCTCGAGCCGCATCGCCGCGCGCACGAGGGGCTGGTGCGCCGCGCCTTGTGGCTGCGCGAGCGCGTCGGCACGGGCGAGGCGGGCGTGGGCGCGCTGGTGGAATTCCTCGCGCAGGACGTGGTCGCCCGCCACATGCTCACGATGGACCGCGCCTTCTTCCCGCTCTTCGAGCGGCGGTCTGGCTGAGGCGCCTCAGCCTTCCAGGCGCTTCTGGAAGACCAGCCCCGCGTGCTCGCGCAGCGCGTGGAAGTGGATCTTCTTCCACACGTCCTGCGTGACCACCAGCTCCGCGCCGGCGCTGGCGAGGAACGTGGGCGCGTCCACCGCGTCGTAGGCCACGCGGTGGCCGTTGGCCTCGATGAAGCGGGCAAGCTCCTTCGGATCCTCGCAGGTGACCCAGCGCGCGAGGCGGAACTTCGAGGGCGCCATGCGCGCGGGCACGCCGTACTCGTGCTGCAGGCGGTGCGCGACCACCTCGAACTGCAGCTGCCCCACCGCGCCCAGCAGCAGTGCGCCGCCGTGATGCGGGCGGAACACCTGGATCGCGCCCTCCTCGCCCAGCTGCGCGAGGCCGAGCTTGAGCTGCTTGCTCTTCATCGGGTCGGCGATCTCCACCTGCTGGAAGATCTCGGGCGCGAAGAACGGCAGGCCCGTGAACTGCAGGTCCTCGCCCTCGGTGAGCGTGTCGCCCAGCTGCAGCGTGCCGTGGTTGGGGATGCCGATGATGTCGCCGGGGAAGGCGAACTCCAGCAGCTCGCGGCGCTGCGAGAGGAATGACACGACGCTGCCGGGGCGGATGACCTTGCCGTTTCGCACGACGGTGAGGCGCATGCCGCGCTCGAACTGGCCCGAGCACACGCGCACGAAAGCGATGCGGTCGCGGTGCGCCGGGTCCATGTTGGCCTGGATCTTGAAGACCACGCCGGTGAACTTGCCTTCCTGCGGTTTCACCACGCGCTGGATGGCCGCGCGCGGCCCCGGGGGCGGGGCGAGCTCGGCCAGGGCGTCGAGCACCTCGTGCACGCCGAAGTTGTTGATGGCGGAACCGAAGAAGACGGGCGTCTGCGCGCCGGCGAGGAAGGCGGCGTGGTCGAACTCGGGCGAGGCGCCGGTGACGAGCTCCATCTCGCCGCGGGCCTGCTCGAGCTCCGCGCCGAAGCGCTGCGCGATGGCCGGGTCGTCGATGTCGGCCACCATCTCGTCCTCGTCCTTGCCGACGCGGTCGGCGCCGGGGCGGAAGACGCGCATCCGGCGCTGCCGCAGGTCGTAGACGCCGTGGAAGCTCTTGCCCATGCCCACCGGCCAGGTGAAGGGGACGGCCGCCATGCCGAGCGTGCGCTCGATCTCGTCGAGGAGGTCCAGCGGCTGGCGCACCTCGCGGTCCATCTTGTTGATGAAGGTGAGGATGGGGGTGTTCCTCGCGCGGCACACCTGCAGCAGCCGCAGCGTCTGCGCCTCCACGCCGTTGGCGGCGTCGATCACCATGAGCGCCGCGTCGACGGCCGTGAGAACGCGGTAGGTGTCCTCGCTGAAGTCCTGGTGGCCCGGGGTGTCCAGCAGGTTCACCACGCAGCCCCGGTACTCGATCTGCATCACGGAGCTGGCCACCGAGATGCCGCGCTGCTTCTCGATCTCCATCCAGTCGCTGGTGGCGTGGCGCGAGGCCTTGCGGGCCTTCACGCTTCCGGCGATCTGGATGGCGCCGGCGAAGAGCAGCAGCTTCTCGGTGAGGGTGGTCTTGCCGGCGTCCGGGTGCGAGATGATCGCGAAGGTGCGGCGGCGTTCGACTTCGTGGGCGATCGGCATTCGGGGCGGCCGCTCCGGCCGGGGCGGTGGGGCGAGGGAAGGACCCGCATTTTCTCATGTTAAGCGGGGGTTAAGGCGGCCCCGGCACGATGCGGGCCATCGACCACCCGAGAGAGAACCCGATGCGAATCCCCGCCCTTCTCGCCGCGCTCGCGGCGCTTTCGGCCCCGTGGCCGGCCGCGGCCGAGACCGCCACGCAGTTCCGCGACGCCTTCGCCGGCGAGGCGAAGCGCGAGAACCCCGCCTTCGCCGCCCCCTCGCCGCAGCGCGGCCGCGCCTTCTTCGCCGCCACGCACGGCAAGGAGTGGAGCTGCGCCTCGTGCCACACGCCCGACCCGGTGACGGCCGGCAGGCACGCCGTCACCGGCAAGGCGATCGCCCCGCTCGCCCCGGGCGCGAACCCCGAGCGCTTCACGAGCGCGGCCAAGGTCGAGAAGTGGTTCCGCCGCAACTGCAACGACGTCGCCGGCCGCGCCTGCACCGCGCAGGAGAAGGCCGACATCCTCGCCTGGCTCATCGCCGCGAGATAGGAGAGCCCCATGCACCCCGTCCGGAACGCGCTGCGCCTCGCGGCGATGTCCGTGATTGCCGCGGCCGCCACCGCCCACGCCTTCAGCGCGCACGCAGGCGAGCACCGCTACCGCCTCGACAACGCCGCCTACCGCCAGGAGTGCGGCGCCTGCCACGTGGCCTTCCCGCCGCGGCTTCTCGCCGCCCCGTCCTGGCGTGCCGTGATGGCGGGCCTCGACATCCACTTCGGCGACGACGCGACCCTGGAGCCGGCCGTGCAGCGCGAGATCTCCGCCTGGCTCCGGGCCAACGCGGGAGGGCGCGACACGAGCGCGGGCGGCAAGCCGATGCTGCGCATCACTGCCACGCCCTGGTTCCGCAACGAGCACCGGCACGAGATCGAGGCACGCGTGCAGCGCCGTGCGGAAGTGAGGTCGTTCGCCAACTGCGGCGCCTGCCACTCGGGGGCCGACCGCGGCGACTACCCGGAGCGCGGCATCCGCGTCCCGGGCGGGAGGCCGCGATGAGCGCAATCCTCCACGGGAAGCCCGGCGCGGAAGAGCCGCGGACGGTGAAGGTGTGGGACATCCTCGTGCGCCTCTTCCACTGGAGCTTCGCCGCGTGCTTCGCAGGCGCATGGATCACGGCGGAGAGCGAGCGCTTCCGCGACGTCCACGTGGCCCTCGGCTACACGATGGCCGGCCTCGTCGCCTTCCGCCTGCTCTGGGGCCTCGTGGGGACGCGGCACGCGCGCTTCGCGAGCTTCGTGCGCGGGCCGGCGGCGGTGGCGCGCTACCTGCGCTCGCTCCTCGCGGGCCGGCCCGAGCGCCACGTCGGCCACAACCCGGCCGGCGCGGTGGCCATCGTGCTCATGCTCGCCACGGCGGCATCCGCCATCGCCACCGGCTGGGCCACCTACAACGACTTCGGCGGCGAGTGGCTCGAGGAGGCGCACGAGTTCCTGGCCGGGCTCATGCTCGCCCTCGTCGCCGTTCACCTCGCGGGCGTGGCGGTCGCGAGCTGGCTGCACGGCGAGAACCTCGTGCGCGCGATGCTGACCGGGCGCAAGGCCGGCGGCGGCGATGGCGCCTAGACTGGCGCTTTCGGGCAGGAGGGCGGCCGGGTGAGGGTGCTGGTGGTCGAGGACGACGCGCTGTTGGGCGACGCCATCCAGGCGGGGCTGCGGCAGCACGGCTTCGTGGCCGACTGGGTGCGCGACGGCGCCGCGGCCGACCGCTCGATCGAGGACGGCGCCTTCGCCGCGGTCGTGCTCGACCTGGGCCTGCCGCGCCGGAGCGGCCTCGAGGTCCTCGCCCGCCTGCGCGCCCGCAAGGACGTCGTGCCCGTGCTCATCCTCACCGCGCGCGACACCGTCGAGGACCGCATCGGGGGCCTGGACGCCGGGGCCGACGACTACCTCGTGAAGCCCTTCGACATGGGCGAGCTGGCGGCGCGGCTGCGCGCGCTTTCGCGCCGCGCGGCGGGCAGCCCCTCGCCCGCGCTTCGCGTGGGGGTGCTCTCGCTGGACCCGGCCACGCGCGAGGTCCGCTGGCGCGGCGAGCCACGCTCCCTCTCGCGCAAGGAATTCGCCCTCCTGCACGCCTTCATGCGCCGGCCCGGCGCGGTGCTCACGCGTGCCCAGCTCGAGGAGGCCCTCTACGGCTGGGGCGAGGAGGTGGAATCGAACGCGGTCGAGGTGCACCTGCATCACCTGCGGCGAAAGCTCGACCCCGGCGTCGTGCAGACGCTGCGCGGCGTGGGCTACGTGATGCCCAGGGAGCTCGCGTGAGCGTGCGCGGGCGCCTCCTCGCCATCCTGCTCGGCGGGCTCGTCCTGGCGTGGGTCGCGGCGGCCGTCGCCCTCGCGGTGAAGGCCGACCACGAGATCGAGGAGGTGCTGGACGCGCAGCTCGCGCAGAAGGCGGCCATCCTCGCCCTGCGCGCGGACGACGACGAGGAGGCGATCGACACGGAGCACGCGCCGGCGCTGCACAAGTACGCGAAGCGGCTCTCCTTCCAGGTGTGGAAGCGCGGCACGCGGCTGGTGCTGCACTCGGCCGACGCGGGCGGCGAGCGCTTCTCGGGCGAGGAGTCCGGGTTCTCGACGGTGGATTCCGGCGGGCGGCGCTGGCGCGTCTTCAGCCTGTGGGACGGCGAGCGCAAGTACCTCGTGCAGGTGCGCGACTCGCTCGCCGACCGCGACCGCCTGGTGCTCGACATCCTCGCCGCGCTCGCCTGGCCGCTCGGCGTGGCGTTGCCTGTGCTGGCGCTGCTCGTGTGGGTCTCCGTGGGGCGCTCCCTCAAGCCGCTCGCGCGCGTGGGCGAGGAGATCGCGCGGCGCGACCCCGCCTACCTCGAGCCGATCACGGGCGAGGTGCCGGCGGAGATCGGCCCGCTGGTGGCGCGCCTCAACGCGCTGCTCGCGCGCGTGCGCTCGTCCCTCGACGGCGAGCGCCGGTTCACGAGCGACGCCGCACACGAGCTGCGCACGCCGCTCGCGGCCCTTCGCGCGCAGCTGCAGGTGGCGCAGGGCGCGGGGGACGCGGCCTCGCGCGACCGCGCGATCACCAATGCGCTGCTGGCCGGCGACCGCGCGACGCGGCTGGTCGAGCAGCTCCTCACGCTGGCGCGGGTGGAGCAGGGCGCGTGGAAGGCGGCCGCGGCGCCCTTCGGCCTGCGGCAGGCGGCGGCGGAGGCGATCTCGCAGCGCGCCGGCGCGGCGGCCGCGAAGCGCGCTGTCGTCTCCCTCGAGGGCGAGGAACCCGCCACGGTCACGGGCCACGAGGGCCTCGCCGTCGTCGCCATCGGCAACCTCGTCGACAACGCCCTCCGCTACGGCCCCGCGGGCGGCGCGGTGAGCGTGCGCATCGCGCGCGAGGGTGCCGGCTACGCCGTGCGCGTGGCCGACGAGGGGCCGGGCATCCCGGCCTCGCGCCGGGAGGCCGCGCTGCGGCGCTTCACGCGGCTGGAGGGCGCCGCCGGCGAGGAGGGCAGCGGGCTGGGGCTTTCGATCGTGTCGCGCATCGCCGAGCTGCACGGCGGCTGCCTCGAGCTTCGCGACGGGCCGGGGGGCCGGGGCCTGGAGGCGGTGCTGCGGCTCGCGTGAACAAAGCGTCACGCGGGGAGGGCGGGGGGCGGCTAGAGTATGCTTCCCGCTTCGTCCGAGACGCCCCATGCTCGCCACCGTGGAAGCCCGTCCCGCCTCGCCCGCCAACGCCGCATCCGCCGGCCCCCGGCCGAAGGTGCTGCTGGTCGAAGACAACGCCCGCCTCGCGGCCTCCATCCGCGACTACCTGCAGAAGCACCAGGTCGACGTGCACGTCGAGGGCGACGGGCTCGCGGTCGCCTCGCGCATCGAGCGGCTGCGCCCGGACCTCGTGATCCTGGACCTCATGCTCCCCGGCAAGGACGGCCTCGCCATCTGCCGGGAGCTGCGCCGCACCGACCGCACGCCGGTGCTCATGCTCACCGCCAAGGGCGAGGACATCGACCAGGTGCTGGGCCTGGAGATGGGCGCCGACGACTACGTGGTGAAGCCCGTGGAGCCGCGCGTGCTGCTCGCGCGGATCGAGGCGATCCTGCGTCGCTCCCGGCCCGCGCAGGGCGCGCCCAAGGAGGCGAAGCTCGCCGCCGGGCGCCTCGAGATCGACGCCGGCCGCCGAAGCGCCGCCATTGCCGGGCGCGCGCTCGACCTCACCACGGGCGACTTCGACATCCTCTGGCTGCTCGCCTCGCGGCAGGGCTCCGTCGTCACGCGCGACGAGATCCTGCGCGTCGTGCGCGGCATCGACTACGACGGGCTGGATCGCTCCATCGACGCGCGCATCTGCCGGTTGCGGAGGAAGCTCCACGAAGCCGGCGGCGCCGAGGCGATGATCAAGACAGTCAGGTTGCGCGGTTACCTTTTCGCGGGAGATGCGTAGGCGGGATCGGCAGGCTTGCGCGCCTGCCCGGCCCGCCGGATGCGTTTCCCCTGCGCTTGCACCCCATGCTCAAGCTTTTCCTGCGCCTCTACCTGTTCCTGATGCTGCCGGCGACGGCGGCGTTCGTGGGGTTCATGTACCTCACGGACCAGGTGATGGCGCAGGTGCACGCGGAGCAGCAGCGGAAGCGGGCGGGGCAGGCGTTCGACCGGGCGGAGCGCATCATCGGCGCGAAGGAGGTGCCGGACTGGCAGGGCCGGCTGAAGGAGATCGAGGCGACCTACCGGCTGGAGCACCGCATCCTGCCGCTCGCGCAGGTGGCCGACGACTGGTTCATGTCGCCTTCGGAGAAGTCGCGGCTGCAGGCCGGCGAGATCGCCTTCCGCGACCGGCCGGGCGGCGGGCAGGTGTACCTGCGCAAGCTGCCGGGCGGCGCGGAGGTGCTGCGCATCGAGTGGGTCGGGCTCTACGAGTACCTCGCGCTCTACTACACGATCATCGTGGCGCTGGTGACGCTGGGCCTCGCGCTGATCCTGCTGCGCTGGGTGAAGCCGCTCTACCGCGACCTCGAGGCCCTCACGGCCGCGGCCCAGCGCGTCGGCGACGGCGACCTCGGCGCGCGCGCGCGCGTCGGCAGGGCCTCGCTCGTGGAGCCCATCGCGGGCGCCTTCAACGCCATGGGCGAGCGCGTCGAGCGCCTGCTCGAGTCGCACCGCGACCTCGAGCAGGGCGTGGCGCACGAGCTGCGCACGCCGCTCGCCCAGCTCAAGTTCGACCTCGAGCTCGCGCGCGAGTCGGACGACGCGGCCGAGCGCGAGGCGCGCTTCGAGGCCATGGGCCGCGACGTGGCCGACCTCGAGGAGCTGGTGAACGAGCTGCTGCTGCTCGCGAACCTGCGGCAGGCGCCCCCCTACGCGCCGAAGGAGATCCCGGCCCGCGTGCTCGTGGAGGACGTGATCCGCCGCGCGAAGGACGAGATGCGCGCCACCGGCCGCGAGGTGGAGATCCAGCCGCCGGCGCAGCTTCCCGAGACCTTCACCTGCGACGGCAAGTTCCTCGCGCGCGCGCTCGTGAACGTGGTGAGGAACGCCGTGCGCCACGCGAGCGCCCGCGTGGCGATGACGGTGGAGCGCGAGGGCGCGCGCACCGTCGTGCACGTGGACGACGACGGGCCGGGCATCGCGCCGGAGGACCGCGACCGCGTCTTCGAGCCCTTCATCCGCGCCGAGCCGGGCCGGGAGCGCGAGACGGGCGGCGTGGGGCTGGGGCTCGCGATCGTGCGCAGCGTGGCCGAGTGGCACGGCGGCGCCGCGCGCGTCGGCACATCGCCCCTGGGCGGGGCGCGCGTCTCTATTTCCTGGTAGCGCGCTTCTTGCGCGCCACGGGTTTCCCCTTCGACTGCTTCGCCAGCCACCGCTCGAGCTCCGGCACCGGCATCGGCGGGCAGGCGAGATAGCCCTGGTACGAGGCGCAGCCCTGGTCGCGCAGGAAGGCGAGCTGGGCGGGGCGCTCGACGCCCTCGGCGATCACCTCGAGGCCCAGGCCGCGCGCGAGGCCCGTCACGGCGGAGACGATGGCCGCCCCGCCGCTCTCGGCCGCGCGCCGGCCGTCGCCATCGATGTCGGCCACGAACGACTTGTCGATCTTGAGCGCGTCCAGCGGCAGGTGGCGCAGGTGCGAAAGGCTCGAGAACCCGGTGCCGAAGTCGTCGATGGCGATGCGGAAGCCCAGGCGGCGCAGCTTCCTCAGCGTGAGGCTCACGCCCTCGACGTCCTTCACCATGCTGGTCTCGGTGATCTCCAGCGCGAGCCAGTTGGGCGAGCAGCCCGTGGCCTGCAGCGTCGCCTCGAACTCCGCGACGATCGTGGAATCGCGAAGCTGGCTCGCCGAGAGGTTCACGCCCACGACGATCGGCCCGGCGCCGCCCGCGTTCCATCGCGCCGCCTGCCGCGAGGCCTCCTCGAACACCCACTGGCCGAGGTCGCGCATGAGGCCCGCCTCCTCCGCCACGGGGATGAAGGTCATGGGCAGCACGGTGCCGCGCGCCGGGTCGTTCCAGCGCACCAGCGCCTCCACCTGCGAGACGTGGCCCGTCACCACGTCGAGGATGGGCTGGTAGTGCAGCTCGAACTCGCGGTTGCGGATGGCGCGCCGCAGCGCGGTCTCCAGCCCCAGGCGCTGGTCGCGGCGCTGCGCCAGCGCGCGCGAGAAGGCGCGCCAGCTGTTCCGGCCCAGTTCCTTCGCGTGGTACATCGCCGCGTCGGCGTTCTTGAGGAGCGTCTCCGCGTCGGCGCCGTCCTCGGGGTGGAGCGCGTAGCCGAGGCTCCCGCTCACCTGCACGTCGTGGCCCTCGATGGCGAACGGGCGCAGCACCTCGTCCAGCACCTTCTGCGCCACGCGGTCGGGGCCGCCGTCGCCCTCGAGGTCCTCCAGCACGATCACGAACTCGTCGCCGGAGATGCGCACCAGCAGGTCGCTCTGGCGAAGCGCCGCGCGCAGGCGCCTCGAAAGGACCTTGAGCAGCTCGTCGCCAACGCGGTGGCCGAGCGTGTCGTTCACGTCCTTGAAGTGGTCGAGGTCGAGGAACACGACGCCCACGCCGTGGCCGGAGCGCTGCGCGCGCGCGAGCGCGGCCGAGAGCCGGTCGTTCAGCACCAGCCGGTTGGGCAGCCCGGTGAGCCCGTCGTGCGTGGCCATGTACTGCAGCCGCTCCTCGGCCTGGATGCGCGTGGAGACGTCCTGCGCGAAGGAGAGGATGGACACCAGGCGGCCCTCGGCATCGCGCAGCGCCGAGTTGTGCCATTCCACCCAGATCACCGAGCCGTCCTTGCGGTAGTTGCGGTTCAGGTGCGTGGCCTGCGACTCGGGGCCGCGCATGAGGCGCCTGAACATCGCGTCGACGGCGGGCGCGTCCTCCTCGAACACGAGCCGCCAGTCCCAGAGCGCGCGCCCCAGGGCCTCGTCCGCGCTCCAGCCGAAGAAGGCGGCGGCGTTGCCGGACCAGCGCACCACCCGCAGGCCCGGGTCGAACTCGATCACCGCGAGCGGCGTGCCCTCGACGTGCGCCGAGAGGATGGAGTGCGTGCGCCGCAGCTCCTCCTCGGCGGCCTTGCGCTCGTGGATGTCGCTCGTGGTGACGTAGCAGCCGATCACGGCGCCGGCGGGGTCGCGCCGCGGGGCGTAACGGATGCTCATCCAGCGCGTGCGGCCGTCGGCGAAGGCGATGGGCCGCTCGAGGGCCACCGTCTCTCCGGCGAAGACGCGGTCGAGGTACGGCTCGAGCGCGGTCCCGCGCTCCTCGCCCAGCACCTCGCGCGCCGCGCGGCCGATGACCTCGCCCGTGGCCTTGCCCGCGTAGTCCAGGAAGGCGTCGTTCGCGTACCGGTAGCGGCGCTGCGCGTCCATGTAGACCATCGGCGTGGGGATCGAGTCGATCACCTCGCGCAGCTCGCGCTCCTTCTCGGCGATGGAGGTCTGCGCGGTGATGAGGTCGTGGATGTCGTGCGACACGACGTAGAAGCCCAGGACGCGCCCGTCGGCGCCCTTGCGCGGCGTGAGCTTCACGCGCACCCAGCGCTTGCGCCCGCCCGAGCCCGCCCAGTCGATCTCGCGCTCGTAGGAGACGGCCTCGCCGGCGATCACGCGGTCGAACGACGGCTGCAGCAGCGCCATCTCCTGCGGGCCGTAGACGTCCTTCGGGAACTTGCCGAGCAGGAACTCGCGCGTGAACCCCCGCGTGGCGAGGAAGACGTTGTTCACGAAGGTGCAGCCGCGCTCGAGGTCGATGTAGACGATGGCCTCGGGGATGTTCTCGGCGAAGAAGCGCAGCTCCTCCTCGCGGGCGAGCAGCTGCTCCTGCGCGTCCTTGAGCTCCTGCACGTCGTGGCCCACCACGTACATGCCGCGCACGCGCCCGTCGGGCCCGATGTCGGGAACCGAGCGCCCCAGCACCCAGCGCCGCTCGCCCGAGGGGAGCGCGAGCCGGCGCTCGTAGGTCATGGTCTCGCCCGCGAGCACGCGCTGCACGATGGGCGTGAGGGCGGCCGAAGCCTCGGCGCCCAGCACCTCGGCGGAAGTGCGGCCGATGATCTGCGCGGGCTCCAGGCCCCGGAACTGCGCGAAGGTTCGGTTCACGAACAGGTAGCGGCGCTGCGTGTCGAGGTAGGCGATCGCCACCGGCACGTTGTCGGTGAAGAGGCGCAGCTTCGCCTCCTGCTCCTCGACGCGCGCCTGCGCGAGCTTGATCTCGTGGATGTCGGTGCCCACCACGTAGTAGCCCGCGTAGGCGCCATCCTCGCCCATGTGCGGCTCCAGGCGCACCTGGAACCAGCGCTGCTCGCCGCCCTCGGGCCCGGCGAGCCGCTCGTAGGAGCAGGCCTCGCCACGGCGCAGGCGCTCCATGAAGGGCGTGAAGTAGAGCGCCGCCGCCTCCTCGCCCAGCACCTCGGGGACGGTCCGGCCGATGATCCCGGCGGCCGGCATGCCGCGCACGCGCTCGAAGGTCTTGTTGGCGAACTCGTAGCGCCCGTCGCGGCCGACGAAGGCGATGGCCTCCGGGATGTTCTCGGCGTAGAAGCGCAGCTGCCGCTCCTGGCGCGCCAGCGCCTCGTTCAAGCGCCGGTCGTCGTCGATGTCGATCATCACGGAGAAGATTCCGTGGACCTTCCCGTCGATCGCGTCGGGCGTGAGCCGCACGCGCACCCAGCGCTGCTCGCCCCGGGCGTTGGTGCCCAGCCGCTCGTAGACGACCTGCTCGCCGGCGAGCGCGCGCGCCACGAGGGGCTCGACGCGCCGAAGAACCTCGGGAGGGTAGACCTCGTCCAGGGTGCGGCCCACGACGTTGGCGGTGTCGATCTCCTGCGGCCAGTCCGGCCCCGGCGCGTTGGCGAAACGGAAGCGGCGGTCGGCGGCGATGTAGGCCATCGGCACGCCGACGTTGTCCATCACGAGCTGCATCTCGCGCGACTTGGCCAGCAGCGATTCCTTGAGACGGTGGTCCTCCTCGATGTCCATGAGGACGGCGAGGATGCCGCGCACGGTGCCGGACTCATCCCGGTCCGGGATCATGTGGCCGCGGACATGGCGCGTCTCGCGGCCGGGCCACAGGGACTGGCGCTCGTAGGTGACCGCCTCGCCGGCGAGCGCGCGCTCCATCATCGGCCGGCTCAGCGCGAGGATGTGCGGCGGGGTCAGCTCGGCGATGTTGCGGCCCACCATGCCCTGCTGGGTGAGGCCTGCCCACGCGGCGCTGTGGGCGTTGGCGAAGCGCACCACGCCCTCGCGGTCGATGTAGGTGACAGGGAAGCCGATCGTGTCGGTGATGAGGGAGAGCTGGCGCTCGCGCTGGGCGATGGCGTCCTGGGCATCCTTGAGGTGCTGGATGTCCATGAGGACGACGGTGGCGGCCACCACGCCGCCCTCGGCGTGCACGGGGATGTAGTGCAGCCGGATCCAGCGTCCCTTGGGAGGACCGTGCAGGGCCTCGCGGTCGAAGGTGAGCGATTCGCCCGCAAGCGCCCGGTCGAGCGCGGCGCGCCGGTCGTCCGGCGGCGGCGGGCCGAAGACCTCCTCGACCGTGCGTCCGACCATGTCTTGCGCACGGCGATCGAAGTAGCGCTCGTAGGCCTCGTTCAGGAAGCGGTAGCGGCGCTGCCGGTCGATGACATAGGCCGGAAAGCCCAGGAGCGCGAGGCCGGGGCGGATCGACGCCAGGACGGGATCCAGGGAGTCCGCTGGGAGGCCGGGGGGCGTGGCCATGGTCGTTCTTGTCTTGTTGCGAGCCAGTCTATGGCAAGTCCTGCATTGTCCCAAGCCGTGGCGGTAAACTGCCACGGAATTGTCGGCAGTCGAAGCGCCCATCGGCCGACAGGCGGCGCCTTCTCCCGTACGAACGGCGGTTCCGGCGCGCGCGATTGCACCTGTAATGCCGCTCCCCCAACTCCCCGATACCCCCCCATGAACCTCCACCGTCTCCTCCAGGAACGCGAGGCCGCCTCGCGCCCCGTCCGCGTCGTGCTGATCGGCGCCGGCAAGTTCGGCTCCATGTACCTCTCGCAGGCGCGGCGCACGCCCGGCATCCACCTGCTGGCGGTGGCCGACCTCGACCCCGCCCGGGCCCGCGCCTCGCTCGTGCGCACGGGCTGGCCCGATGCGCTGCTGGGCGCGAAATCGCTGGACGCCGCGGCGAGGGACCGCACCACCTGCCTCACGGACGACGCGGCCGCGGCCATCGCGCACCCCGCCGCCGAGGTAGTGATCGACGCGACGGGGAGCCCCGCCGCGGGCGTGCGCCACGTGCTCGCCTGCTGCGCGGCCGGCAAGCACGTCGTGATGGTCAACGTGGAGGCCGACGCGCTTGCCGGGCCCCTGCTAGCGCGCAAGGCCCGCGAGGCCGGCGTCGTCTACTCGCTCGCCTACGGCGACCAGCCGGCGCTCATCTGCGAGCAGGTGGACTGGGCGCGCGCCGCCGGGTTCGAGGTGATCGCGGCCGGCAAGGGCACCAAGTACATGCCCGCCTACCACGCCTCCACCCCCGAGACGGTGTGGGGCCACTACGGCTTCTCGCCGGAGATGGTGGCCAAGGGCGACTTCAACGCGCAGATGTTCAACTCCTTCCTCGACGGCACGAAGAGCGCGATCGAGATGGCGGCGGTGGCCAATGCCACGGGCCTGCAGGCCGCGCCCGGGGGGCTGGAGTTCCCGCCCTGCGGCGTGGACGACCTCGCGCGCGTGCTGCGGCCGAAGTCCGAGGGCGGCCACCTGCACCACCGCGGGCAGGTGGAGGTGATCTCGAGCGTCGAGCGCGACGGCCGGCCGGTGTTCCGCGACCTGCGCTGGGGCGTGTACGTGACCTTCGCGGCCGGCCACGAGTACGTGCGCAAGTGCTTCCAGGAGTACGGCATCGTCACCGACCCCTCCGGCGAGTACGCGGCCATGTACAAGCCCAGCCACCTCATCGGGCTGGAGCTGGGCATCAGCGTGGCGAGCGTCGCGCTGCGCAAGGAGGCCACGGGCGCCGCCACCGGATTCCGCGCCGACTGCGTGGCCACGGCCAAGCGCGACCTCATGGCGGGCGAGACGCTCGACGGCGAGGGCGGCTACACCGTGTACGGCAAGCTCATGCCGGCCTCGGCATCGCTCGCGGCGGGCGGGCTCCCCATCGGCCTCGCGCACAAGGTGAAGCTGGTGCGGGATGTCCCCGCCGGGCGGCCGGTCGCGTGGGACGACGTGGCGATCGACGGGTCTTCCGAGGCCGCGCGCATCCGCCGCGAGATGGAAGCCGGGGGCGCCGACGCATGAAGAAATCGACGAAGCTCGTCCACGGCGGGCGCCACGCGGCCAACCCGCCCAAGACGGTGAACCTGCCCATCGCACGGGCGTCCACCGTGCTCTTCGACTCCCTCGGCGAGCTCGCCGAGACGCAGAAGCGATTCGACGCGGGCGAGCCCGTCGCCACCTACGGCATCGTCAACATGCCGCAGCGAAACGCCTTCGAGGAGCTGGTGTGCGAGCTGGAGGGCGGCCACCGCGCGGTGACGGTGCCCTCCGGGCTCGCCGCGGTGGCGGTGGCGATCATGGCGGCTGTGAAGGCGGGCGACCACGTGCTGATGGTCGACTCCGTCTACGGGCCCTCGCGCACCTTCTGCGACCGCACGCTCGCGCGCTTCGGCGTGGAGACCAGCTATTACGACCCGCTCGCCTCGGGGGAAGCCGTGGGCGCGCTGATGAAGCCGAACACGAAGGTGGTGTACGTGGAGAGCCCGGGCTCGCTCACCTTCGAGGTGCAGGACATCCCGGCCATCTGCCGCGCGGCGCACGCCAAGGGCGCGCTCGTCATCGCCGACAACGCGTGGGCCACGGGGCTGCTCTGCCCGATGATGGAGCACGGCGTCGACCTCGTCGTGCAGCCGGCGACCAAGTACCTCGGCGGGCACTCCGACGTGATCCTGGGCGCCGTCGTCGCCAACGAGCACGCGTGGCCGATGCTGCACGAGACGTGCCGCGACCTCGGCCAGGCCGCGAGCCCCGACGACATCTACCTGATGGTGCGCGGCATGCGCACGCTCGCCCTGCGGCTGGAGCGGCAGGGTGCCGCGGGCCTCGAGATCGCGCGGTGGCTCGCGAAGCGCCCCGAGGTGAGGCGCGTGCTGCACCCGGCGCTCGAGAGCGACCCGGGGCACGCGCTGTGGAAGCGCGACTTCAAGGGCGCCTCGGGCCTCTTCGGCGTGGAGCTGCAGCCCTGCTCGAAGGAGCAGGTGGCCGCCCTCATGGACCACTGCGAGCACTTCGGCATCGGCTACAGCTGGGGCGGGTTCGAGAGCCTCATCATCCCCGCGAACCTGCGCCACGGGCGCAAGGTGCGGCCCTGGGATGGCGGCCCGCTCATCCGGCTGCACATCGGGCTGGAGGACCCCGCCGACCTCATGGCGGACCTCGACGTCGCCTTCGCGCGCTGGAGAGCGGCCGCCTGATGCACGCGACGCCCGAGATCCGCGAGGCGCTGGAACGCGCCGTGATGGACGCGACGCGCGCCGGCTGGACGCTCACCGCCACCGAGCCCGTCACCGGCGGCTGCATCCACACGGCGCTGTGCCTCAAGGGCGAGGACGACTCGGGGAAGACGAAGCACTTCGCCAAGCTTGCGCCCATCGAACGCGCGCCGATGCTCGCGGCGGAGGCCGAGGGGCTCGCGGCGCTGCGGGCGGCCGGGTGCGTGCGCGTGCCGGGCGTCGTCGCGCGCGGCGACGACGGCGAGACAGGCTGGCTGATCCTCGAATGGCTGGAATTGTCCGGCATGGGCCCGGCTTCGGGCGCACGGCTGGGTGCCGCGCTCGCGGCCCAGCACCGCCTGCCGCAGGCGAGGTTCGGCTGGGAGAAGGACAACTTCATCGGGTCGTCCCCGCAGGCCAACGGCTGGAGCGAGGACTGGCTCGCGTTCTGGCGCGAGAAGCGCATCCACGCGCAACTGCGGATGGCGATGAGGAACCGCTACCCCTCGAAGATGATCGACCGCGGCGAGCGGCTGCTCGCGGACTGCGAGGCCTTCTTCCGCACGCACCGGCCCGCGGCCTCGCTCCTGCACGGCGACCTGTGGGGCGGCAACGCGGCGGCGCTCGCCGACGGCACGCCCGTGGTGTTCGACCCCGCCGCGTACTGCGGCGACCGCGAGGCGGACCTCGCGATGACGGAGCTCTTCGGCGGCTTCCCGAAGGACTTCCACGCGGCCTACCGCAGCGCCTGGCCGCTGGACGAGGGCTACCCGGTGCGGCGCGACTTCTACAACCTCTACCACGTGCTCAACCACGCGAACCTCTTCGCGGGCGGCTACGTGGAGCAGTCGGCGAGGCTCGTCGAGAGGCTCATCGCGGAGATCCGGTGAGGCTCGCGCTGGCGAAGTGGACGCTGGGGCCGCTGCTCCTCGCGCAGGGCCGGCGCGTGCGGCGCACGACGCCGGTGCTGCCGGAGCCGCCGGGGCCGCGCGAGGGCGAGGCGGGGGAGGGGCCGCTCCTGCGCCTGCTCGTGCTGGGGGATTCCGCGGGGGCCGGGGTCGGCGCGGGCTCGCAGGAGGAAGCGCTCACGGGGCGGATCGTGGCGGGGCTGCGCGGACGCTTCCGCGTGCACTACCGGCTCGTCGCGCGCACGGGCGCCACCACGGCCTCGACCATCCGCAACCTGGAGCGGGCGGAGCCGTTCGCCGTCGACGCGGCCGTGACCTCGCTCGGCGTGAACGACGTGACGGGCGACGTGAGCGTGGCGCGGTTCCTCGAGCTGCAGGCGCGGCTGCACGCCCTGCTGCGGGAACGGTTCGGGGCGCGGCTCATCCTCGCCTCCGGCATTCCGCCCATGCATCGCTTCCCGGCGCTGCCGCAGCCGCTGCGCTGGTACCTGGGGGCGCGTGCCCGTGAGCTCGACCGCGCGCTCGCCGCCGCCTTGCCCGATAGCCACGGCGCGGAGTACCTTGCGGTCGCCGGGGAACTGGACACGGCACACATGGCCGCAGATGGCTTCCACCCCGGGCCCGCCGTGTACGCCGCGTGGGGCGAAGCCGCTGCCGACCGAATCGCCCGGGCCTTCGATCGCGCGGGGAAGGCGTGACCGCGGGCCGCCAATCGCAGACTCGAGGAGAAGAACGATGGTGCGAGTGACCGTGCTGTACCCGAACACCCCCGGCAGCCGCTTCGACATGGACTACTACGTCCGGAAGCACTGCCCGATGGTGATGGCGCGGCTCGGGGCCGCGTGCAGGGGCTTCGGCGTCGAGGAGGGCGTGGCGGGCATCATGCCGCCCGGGAAGGCCGCGTACCGGACGACGGCTTGGTTCCTGTTCGGCTCGATGGAGAGCTTCCAGGCGGCGTTCGGGCCGCACGCCGAGGAGATCGCGGGCGACATCCCCAACTACACGGACCTGCAGCCGGTGATCCAGGCGGGGGTGGTGCGGGCGTGAGCCTTCAGGCAACGCTTTTCAGGTTGTTCGCCGCCGTGGGCGGGGGAAGGGGCCTGCCTTCGGCGCGATAGATTGCGACGGCCTCCTCGACCACGCGGCA
>Ga0209477_1000460_pt1 | contig 25309 bp, 22 predicted proteins | sample KloWWTupernatant_FD_187180 | JGI IMG/M metagenome (GOLD analysis project Ga0209477, IMG submission 187180) | Active sludge microbial communities from Klosterneuburg, Austria, studying microevolution and ecology of nitrifiers - Klosterneuburg... | ecosystem: Engineered > WWTP > Aerobic digester >... | reverse complement strand
ACCGTCCGCGTCGTCCACCACGACGGACGCCGCCAGCCGGGGCCGGACTTCGAACTGCACGGCGAGGCAGGATTCGTCCCCGAGGTCTCCGTCGAACCGGAATATGCGAGCCTGCGCACCGGTGATCTGGAGGTGCGGGTCTACCGCCAGGGACGCTGGCGGGTCGAGTTCCGCGAGGCCGACCGCGTGCTCACATCGTCGCTACCCAAGTCGGTGGGCGCGATGCGCACGCGGGAGGGCGGCGAGTGGCTGCACGAGCAGCTCGCCCTCGAACCCGGCGAACTGGTCTACGGACTGGGGGAGCGCTTCGGTGCGTTCGCCAAGAACGGCCAGGTCGTGGACATCTGGAACGAGGACGGCGGTACCTCCAGCGAACTCGCGTACAAGAACGTGCCGTTCTACGTGACGAGCAAGGGCTACGGAGTCTTCGTCGACCATCCTGAGAAGGTGTCCTACGAGGTCGGCTCCGAGGTCAACACCCGGGTGCAGTTCTCGGTGGCCGGCTCCGCGCTCACCTATCACCTGATCGCCGGACCGACGCCCAAGGACGTCCTGCGTCGCTACACCGGACTCACCGGACGGCCCGCCGAAGTGCCGGCCTGGTCATTCGGGCTGTGGCTGACGACGTCGTTCACCACCGACTACGACGAAGCCACGGTGACCAGCTTCATCGACGGCATGGCTGAGCGGAACCTGCCGCTGTCGGTGTTCCACTTCGACTGCTTCTGGATGCGCGAGTACCAGTGGTGCGACTTCGAGTGGGATCCGCGAACCTTCCCCGATCCCGAAGGCATGCTCGCCCGGCTGAAGGCCAAGGGGCTGCGCGTCTGTGTCTGGATCAACCCCTATATCGCCCAGCGTTCGCCACTGTTCGCCGAGGGTGCGGCGAAGGGCTACCTGTTGCGTACCACGTCGGGTGACGTGTGGCAGTGGGACCTGTGGCAGGCCGGCATGGCCCTGGTCGACTTCACCAACCCCGACGCCGTCCGCTGGTACCAGGGGAAGCTCAAGCGCCTGCTCGACCAAGGGGTGGACGCCTTCAAGACCGACTTCGGCGAACGAGTGCCGGCCCAGGATGTGGCCTGGTTCGACGGCTCGGATCCGCAACGGATGCACAACTACTACGCCCACCTCTACAACCGGGCGGTGCACGACCTGTTGGTAGCCGAGCGCGGTGCGGGCGAGGCTGTGCTGTTCGCGCGCTCGGCAACGGCCGGCGGCCAGCAGTTCCCCGTCCATTGGGGCGGCGACTGCGACTCGACCTACGCCTCGATGGCTGAGTCGCTGCGCGGCGGACTATCTCTGGCCATGTCGGGCTTCGGGTACTGGAGCCACGACATCGGAGGCTTCGAAGGCACCCCGGACATCGGGGTGTTCAAACGCTGGTTGCCGTTCGGCATGCTCTCCTCGCACTCCCGGCTGCACGGTTCGGGGTCGTATCGGGTGCCGTGGGCCTTCGACGAGGAGGCCGTGGAGGTGACCCGCAAGTTCACCAACCTCAAGCTCTCGTTGATGCCCTATCTCGCGGGCCTCGCCGAGCAGGCCAGCGGCGAAGGCGTGCCGATGATGCGTCCGATGGTGCTGGAGTTTCCCGAGGATCGCGGCGCCCACACGGTCGACACCCAGTTCATGCTGGGCGACGCGCTCTGCGTCTCGCCGGTGTTCAGCCCGGACGGGGGGTGCGAGACCTATCTGCCCACGTCCGGTTGGCGGCACCTGCTGGACGGGCATCTGGCCGGTCCCGGCTGGGTGCGCGAGACCTACGGCTTCGATTCCCTCGGACTGTTCGTCCGTCCTGGGACGGTACTGCCGCTCGGCGCGGTCGACGACACCCCTGAGTACGCCTGGGCGGAGGGAGTGACGCTGGTGGCCCATGACCTGCCCGAGGGCTACGACCAGGTGATCCGCGTGCCTGGCGGCACTGGACAGGGTGCCACCTTCCGCGTGCGCCGTGAAGGCTCCACGCTGGTCGCGAGCAGCGCGGACGCATCCGCGGGCTGGGCGCTGCGGGTGGCCGGCAGCGGTCAAGCGGTGTCCGCGGACGGCGCCGGTGAGGTCCGGGCGGAACTCGCCTGAACCGGTCCCCACACGAGGGCCAGCCACCCGCACCGAGCGCCGGCACCAGTGGCTGGCGCTCGGCTCGGGTGGCTGGGCCTCGGTACGGCTGGGCGACCGAAACCCGTCGCATCAGTTCGCGATCTCTTGCCCATGGGCCGTGGCCGGGCACTAGTGTTTGTCGGGCGGCCATCACCCGGACGGCCTCCCAGACAAAGCAGGTGCACAGATGAACGACCCGGTCTTGCCATTGGGAACCGTGAAGTTCCTCAAGGTCACCGAGGTCGCGTCGGCGCTGCGAGTGTCCAAGATGTCGGTCTATCGCCTGATCCATTCCGGTGATCTTGAGGCGATCCGATTCGGCCGCAACTTCCGCGTACCCGAGCATGCGGTGAACGAGTACCTGCGTGGCTCCTTCTACCGGGCAGGCTGAGTCGGGAGCTGATTGGCCCACCGGGCCAGCGTTCAAGTAGGATCGGGCTCCTTGGCTGGATTGTCCGGCCACGTCCTATCGGGCTGATCCCCAGCCCGAGCCAGTAACACGCCGGCCCTCCCGGGACGGTATTCGAGAGGTCTGCCAGTGGGTTCGGTCATCAAGAAGCGTCGCAAGCGGATGGCGAAGAAGAAGCACCGCAAGCTTCTGAAGAAGACGCGCATTCAGCGTCGCCGCGCAGGCAAGTAGTCGCCTCCGCCCCGCGCTTACTGATGGACCGAGCTCGGGTTGTGCTCCTGGTCCGCGACGGCTGTCACCTCTGTGACGAAGCCGTCGCGATAGTCAGTGCGGTCTGCGCGTCCGCCGATGCGAGCTGGACGACCGTCGACGTCGACAGCGACCCCGCCCTGCGCGCGGAGTTCAGCGACCACGTCCCGGTCACCTTTGTGGACGGGGTGCGGCACGCCATCTGGCACGTGGACGCACCCGCCCTCGCCGCTGCGCTCGGCTGACCCCTGCGTATCCTTGGGGCGACCGGCTAGCGAGGAGTCCGATGGAAGTCAGCGTTGTCCACCTGGTGCGACACGGCAAAGTGGAGAACCCCGACGGGGTGCTCTACGGCCGTCAGCCCGGCTTCGGACTCTCCGAGTTGGGCCAGCAGATGGCTCAGCGACTGGGCGAGCACTTCGCCGATGCGAACCTCGTCCATCTGGTCAGTTCACCGCTGCAGCGGGCGCAGGAGACCATGGCGCCCATCGCGGCCAGGCATCCCGACCTCGAGGTACACCTCGACGAGCGCGTGATCGAGGCCGCCAACGTTTTCGAGGGCAAGTCCTTCGGCAAGCGCAACGAGATCCTGCTTCGCCCGTCGAGCTGGTGGGCGATGCGCAACCCGCTGCGCCCGTCGTGGGGCGAGTCCTACACCTCGATCGTGGCCCGCATGCGGGCCGCACTGGTCGATGCGGCGGCCAACTCGGTCGGCGGTGAGGCTGTGGTCGTCGCCCACGAACTGCCGATCTGGATGGCTCGATCCTGGGCCGAGGGACGCAACCTGGTGCACGATCCGCGCCGTCGGCAGACGGGACTGGCCAGCGTCACGTCCTTCACTTACCACGACGGCCACCTGGTGCGGGTCGACTATGCCGAGCCGTGCGCCGACCTCGTGCCGCCCAAGTCCAAGAAGTTCCGCCCGGGAGCCTGATGGGCGCCACCCGGTTGCTCAGCTTCGGGGTCGCACTGGCCGTGCTGCTGGCCGGCTGCGGCTCCGCCCCGGCGAGTTCGGACGGGTTCGTCGCCGGCGACGGCACCATCACGGTTCTGCCTCCCGACCAGCGTCCGCTCGCCCCGGTGATAGTCGGCACGACTCTGGACGGCGCCCCGTGGCGCAGCGCGGATGTGGCCGGGAAGGTGATCGTCTACAACGTCTGGGGCTCCTGGTGCTCACCCTGCCGCGCCGAGGCGCCGGCGTTGGTGGCCGCGAGCAAGGAACTCGCCGATCGGGCGGTCTTCGTCGGCCTGAACACCCGAGACAACGACACCGCCGCCCCGCTGGCCTTCGTCCGGGCTTTCGAGGTGCCCTACCCCAACCTCTACGACCCCTCCGGTGCACTCCTGCTGAAGTTCGCGGGGCAACTGCCGGCGAGCGCCATTCCGAGCACGCTGATCGTCGACGCGCAGAGCCGGGTCGCGGCCCGGATCATCGGCGAGACCACCCAGGCGACCCTGGTGGGCGTGGTCGAAGACGTGGTGGCCGGCAAGTGATCGCGCTCGAGATCGGCGACTGGGTGCGCGACGCCGTCGGCGGCTCGATGCTCCTCGCCCTGCCGGTGGCCGTGCTGGCCGGACTGGTGTCCTTCTTCTCCCCGTGCGTGCTGCCGCTACTGCCCGGCTACCTCAGCTACGCCACCGGGCTGGGGGCGTCCGAGATCGTGGGCGGAACCGGTCCGCGGCGACGGGTGCTGTTCGGCACGCTGGGTTTCATCGCCGGGTTCGCCTTGGTCTTCGTGGCGACCGGCGTAGTGGCCGGCACCCTGGGCTCGGCGTTGGTCGCCTGGCAGCGTCCGCTGACCATCGCAGCCGGACTGCTGAGCATCGCGCTCGGCCTGGTGTTCACCGGCTGGCTTCCGTTCGCGCAGAACACCGTGCGGCTCAACACCGCGCCGTTGCTCGGGGTGGCCGCATCACCGCTTCTGGGCATCGTGTTCGGCCTGGGCTGGACGCCGTGCATCGGGCCCGCCCTGTCGGTGGTGCTGTCGCTCGCGCTCAATGAGGGGACGGCGCTGCGCGGCGGCATCCTCGCGTTCGCGTACGCACTTGGCCTTGGTATCCCGTTCCTGGTGGCCGGACTGGCGTTCGCCCGGATGGCGCGCACGCTTGACTGGGTCAAGCGGCACCACCGCGGCCTGCAGATCGCCGGCGGGCTGGCGATGATCGCCGTCGGCCTGCTGCTCGTCACCGGGTGGTGGGACGCGGTCATGGCGGTCATGAGGCAGTGGGCGAGTTCCTTCCAGGTGGTCATCTGATGAAGGCGCTGGTCAGTTGGCTGCGGTTCGCCTGGGCGAGCCTCACCTCGATGCGCACGGCACTGATCCTGCTGCTGATCCTCGGCATCGCGGCCATCCCGGGATCGCTGCTGCCGCAGCGGCCCACCAACCCGGTCGGGGTGGCCGACTACCTGCGCAGCAACCCCGGCGTGGGTGAATGGCTCGACCGGCTCGGCTTCTTCGACGTCTTCGGCTCGGCCTGGTTCGCAGCGATCTACCTGCTGCTGTTCACCTCCTTGATCGGCTGCATCCTGCCGCGCGCGGCGACCTTCGTCCGCACTCTGCGGGACCTGCCGAGCCCGCCCCCGGGCCGGCTGAGCCGGCTGCCGGAGTTCCGCTCCGGGGTGGCGTCCGCCTCTGCCGGGGAGGTGCTGGACGCGGCCGAGGCCCATCTGCGTGCGCAGAAGTACCGGGTGCGACGGGATGCGTCCGCTGTCTCGGCAGAGCGCGGTTACCTGCGCGAGGCCGGCAACCTGCTCTTCCACATCTGCCTGGTGACCATGCTGATCGGGCTGGCCTGGGGCGCGCTGTTCAGCTTCAAAGGCACCGCCATCGTGGTCGAGGGGCAGGCCTTCTCGAACACGCTCACCCAGTACGACGAGTTCGGCGCGGGGGCCGGCTTCCGCGCGTCCCAGTTGTCGCCGTTCACGGTGGAACTGGACGCCTTCGACGTCGAGTTCGAGACCGGACCGGTGCAGCAGGGCGCGGCCCGCGCCTTCCGTGCGTCCGTCACCGTCTCGGAGCCCGGCGGGACGCCGGTTCAGCAGGTGATCGAGGTCAATTCGCCGCTCTCGGTGGGCAGCGAGAGCGTCCACCTGCTCGGGCACGGGTACGCGCCGGTGGTGACCGTTCGGGACGGCAACGGCGACGTCGCGTTCTCTGGTCCGGTGGTGTTCCTGCCTCAGGACGCGAACTTCCGCTCCGACGGCGTGATCAAGGCGCCCGACGCGCGTCCGGAGCGGTTGGCGTTCGAAGGTGTCTTCCTGCCCACCGCGGGGGCGGACGGTGCCAACGGCATGGTCTCGCTGTTCCCGGACGCGTTGAACCCGCAACTGCTGTTGAACGTGTGGGCCGGGCCTCCCCGGACCGAGGAGGGCACCCCGGAGAACGTCTATGCGCTCGACCCGACCGGCCTCACCCAGCTCACGAAGGTCAACGGCGACCCGATCCGCGCGGGCCTCGAGGTGGGCTCCAGCTACACCCTGCCGGACGGCCGCGGCTCGATCTCCTTCGACGGCTGGAAGCGCTGGACCAAGCTGCAGATCTCGAACACCCCCGGCGGCTGGCTGACCCTGGGCTCAGTACTCCTCGCCGTTCTCGGCATGTCGATCTCCCTGACGGTGAAGCCCCGCCGCCTGTTCGTCCGCGTATCGGAGCCCGGAACGCCGGCCGGCCCTGACGAACCCGCGTTGGCTGGGCTCGACGAACCCGCGTTGGCTGGGCGTGACGAACCCGCGTTGGCTGAGCGTGACGAAGCCCCGTTGGCTGAGCGTGACGAAGCCTCATTGGCTGAGCTTGACGAAGCCCCGGTCCCTGAGGAGTCCGCGAGGAACGAGTCGTCCCTCCAATCGGTCCCTGAGGAGTCCGCGAGGAACGAGCGGGCGTCACGAAGGGCCGCCGCCACCAGCGCAGTAGTGACCATCTCCGTGGCCGGACTCGACCGCGCGGACGGTCGCTCCGGTCTCGGCGACGAGGTGCGGGCGTTGGCGCTCGCCTGTGGCGTGAGCGATAGTGAAGCCGAAAAGGAGGTGCTGTGATCGCCTACTACTCCAGCCTGGCCATGGTGACTTCGGCCGTGCTGTACCTGATGGCCATGACCGCGCATGCCGCCGAATGGGCGTCTGCTCGGGACAGCCGGGTCGCCGCCGATTCGCTGGTCCTCGCGCATTCCGGGGAGTCCGAATCAACGGTGGCCGCCTCCGGAGATCCCGTGAAGCGCACGCGTGCGGCGTCCCAGCGGGTCGAACTGCTCGGCCGCGCGGGCCTGGGGATCACCTTCGTGGCCGCGGCCACGCACGTTCTCGGTGTGGTGCTGCGCGGTGTGGCCGCCAATCGCGCACCTTGGGGCAACATGTACGAGTTCATCACCACCGCTCTGGCATTCGCAGTGGCGGTCTACTTCGTGCTCGTGCTGCGTTGGGGCATGCGCTGGCTGGGACTGCCGGTGACCCTGATGTTGGCGATCGGCCAAGGCTTGGCGGTGACGGTCTTCTACGTCGATGTCTCCGAACTCATGCCTGCGCTGCATTCGGTGTGGTTCGTCATCCACATCGTGGCAGCCGCGATCGCGGCCGCGGCGTTCAACATCGGCGCGATCGCCGCGCTGCTCTACCTTTGGCGGGAACGTGCGGAGCGCCGTGGCACGGTCCGCGGTTACCTGGCGCGGATCCCGTCCGCGGAGGCCCTTGACCGGATCAGCTACCGCTTCCACGCCTTCGCCTTCCCGCTGTGGACGTTCACGATCGCGGCCGGCGCGATCTGGGCCCAGTACGCCTGGGGACGGTTCTGGGGCTGGGACCCGAAGGAGACCTGGTCGCTGGTCACCTGGATCGTCTACGCCGTGTACCTGCACGCTCGCGCCACCGTCGGCTGGAAGGGTCGCCGTGCCGCGATCGTGGCGCTGATCGGCGTGTTCAGTTTCTGGTTCAACTTCGTCGGCATCAACCTGCTGACCTCCGGCCTGCACTCCTACGCCGGCATCTGACCTTGTCGTCGGTGGCGATCGGGCCGACGCGCGTAGCGGGAACGGAACCGGTGGCATGGAACAATCGGGGCCATGCGCCACTTCGATCTGTGTGTGATTGGTTCCGGAACCGGCAACACGATCATCGACAAGCGGTTCGCCGATTGGAAGGTGGCTCTGGTCGACGGCCAGAAGTGGTTCGGCGGCACTTGCCTGAACGTGGGTTGCATTCCGACCAAGATGTTCGCCTACCCGGCCGACCTCGCTGAGTCGGCGCGGCATGCTTCCGCGCTCGGCGTGCAGGTGAATGAGGTGAAGCCGAGTTGGACGGAGATCCGCGACCGCATCTTCGGACGCATCGACCCGATCGCCGCCAGCGGTGAGGAGTACCGGCGCAACAGCCAGAACGTGACGCTGTTCCGCGACCACGCTGCCTTCGTCTCGGCCAAGGTGCTCCGCGTCGGCGAGGAGTTGATCAGCGCCGACAGGGTGGTGCTGGCCGCAGGCTCGCGTCCGTCTATCCCGGACGTGCCGGGCGTGGACGCAGCCGACCTGGCCGATCGCGTGCACACGTCCGACTCGATCATGCGCCTGCCCGCGCTGCCCAAGTCGCTGATCATCGTCGGCGGGGGCTTCGTCGCGGCCGAGTTCGCCCACGTGTTCGCCGCCCTCGGTACCGAGGTGACGGTCCTCTACCGGGGCGAGCGGATGCTGCGCACCTTCGACGACGACATCGCCAAGCGTTTCACCAAGCTGATCAGTCGCCGGGTGGTGCTGCGACTGGGTCAGCACCTCGCGTCCGTCGAGGCCACCCCGACCGGCGTCGGGGTGGGTACCACCGACGGTGACGGTATCGACTACTTCTTCGAGGCCGAGCATCTGCTGCTGGCGACCGGCCGCGTCCCCAATTCCGACACGCTCGACCTGGGCAAGGCTGGGGTCGAGGTCGACGAGAGCGGACGGGTGGTGGTCGACGAGCACCAGCGCACCACGGCCCCCGACGTCTGGGCGCTCGGGGATGTCAGTTCGCCCTGGCAACTCAAGCACGTGGCCAATCACGAGGCCCGGGTGGTGAAGCACAACCTGCTGCACCCCGACGACCTGCGCAGCAGCGACCATCGTTTCGTCCCCAAGGCGGTGTTCAGCGGCCCGCAGGTCGCCACCGTCGGACTCACCGAGGCCGAGTGCCGCGAACAGGGACGCGACTACGCCGTCGGCGTCCGTGACTACGGCTCGGTGGCCTACGGCTGGGCGATGGAGGACACCGATCACTTCGCGAAGGTCATCGCTGATCGCGCGACCGGGCAGGTGCTCGGCGCGCACATCATCGGCCCGGACGCGTCCAACCTGATCCAGCCCCTCACCCAGGCGATGAGCTTCGGCCTGGACGCAGCCAGCATGGCTCATGGCCAGTACTGGATCCACCCCGCGCTGACCGAGGTGGTCGAGAACGCGCTCTTGGCTCTGGATCTGTGATGGCGTTTCTGCTGAGCGTCCGCGTTCCGGCGCGACGTGGACGTGGACGGGGACGAATCCACGGCTGGGGACGGGCGGGTGCGGGGCTGGCTGTGCTCGCGCTGCTGACCGGATGCTCGATGACGCCGCCGGACGTATCTCCGACGCCTTCGATCTCGGTGTCACCGACTTCCGCGTCCCCGACGAGCGCGCCGCCGCCAAGCGCGACGCCGTCCACGACCGACCCGGAGGACGTCGAACCCAGCGAGGAGCCGTCCGAGTTGGCGCTTTGCCGGGCCGAGGCGCAGGCGATGACGCTGGACGCACAGGTCGGCCAACTGATCATGGTCGGGGTGACGGACGGTCTCGACGAGGCCGAGCGCGAGGCGATTCGCACCTACCAGCTTGGGTCGGTCGTGCTCCTGGGACGGCAGTCCGGCGGGGTGACCGCGACCGCGTCCCTGGCTGCCGAACTGAGCGCGCTGGTGCCGGGCGCGGGCATGCTGCTGGCTGCCGACCAGGAGGGCGGGTTGGTGCAGCGGCTCACTGGGCCGGGGTTCCGCACGATCCCGTCCGCGGTGAAGCAGGGCGCGCTGCCGGTGGAGAGCCTGCAGGCTCGCGCCAAGAACTGGGGACGCGAGCTCGCCGAGGCCGGGGTTCAGCTGAACCTTGCGCCGGTCGCCGACGTGGTGCCGGCGAACAAGGTGAAGACCAACGCACCGATCGGCAAGCTCAAGCGTGGTTTCAGCTCGGACCCCGATGTGGTCGCCGAGAAGGTGCGCGCGGTGATCGCCGGCTTCTCAGCTTCAGCGGTGGGCACGACGGTGAAGCATTTTCCCGGGCTCGGGGAGGTCGTCGGCAACACCGATCACGCGTCCGGGGTGGTCGACGAGGTCACCACGGCGGAGAGCCGCTCGCTGCAGCCGTTCCGGACGGCCGTGGAGACTGAGGTCGCGTCGGTGATGATCTCGTCAGCCACCTATTCGAAGATCGACCCGAAGAACCAGGCGGTGTTCTCGTCGAAGGTGATCGGCATCCTGCGCGACTGGGGCTACGACGGTGTCGTGATCAGCGACGACCTGGGCGCTGCGATCTCGGTCGGCAAAGTGCCGGCGGGGCAGCGCGCTCTGCGGTTCCTGTCCGCCGGCGGAGACGTGGTGATCAACGCGTCCCCGGCATTGGTCGCGCCCATGGTGAAGGCGTTGAAGAAGCAGGCGGACGCCGACCCGGCCTTCGCCGAGCGCGTGACCGCGTCCGCCACTCGAGTGCTGCAGATGAAACAGGACCTGGGGATCTTGGCCTGCGGCTGACTTCCGCCCGGGGAGCGTCCGGTGCGAGCCTGTGGCTGAGCTTTGACGAAGCCCCGGTGACCCTTCGACAGGCTCAGGGATCGTTGTGGGGGTTCAGGGACCCTTCGACGGGCTCAGGGATCGTTGTGGGGTTCAGGACCCTTCGACGGGCTCAGGGATCGTTGTCGGGGGTCAGGCGTCCACGCGCAGGCCGGCCAAGGCCTCGCGGGCGTCCGGCATCAGGTCTTCCAGGGTGTTGGGAACCGAGGAGTAGAAGAGGCCGTACTCGTCGGTGCCGGTCTGCACCACCAACAGCAGGACGCGCTCGCTGGTCGCGGTCAACCCGGGAATGTTGAAGCCGAGGTCGGTTTCGATGAGCCAGCCGCTGTGGCCGTCGACGTCGTGCTGGGCGCTGCTGACAAGCTCCTGGGTGACCACCGTGTCCGCGTAGTAGGTGCCCAGAACGCACTTCAGGACGATCTCGGCGCCCTGCTTGGTGCTTGCGAACCCGTCGCCGACGAACAGGTCGCTGACCAGCACGCTTGCGACCCAGGAGTTGCCTTCGCCGTCGTAATCCACCTGGTCGATGACGGTCTGGACGGTTGCCAGCGAGCCGAACGGCACCCGGTCATCGAGACCGGTCACCCAAGGGTTGGCCAGTGCTGGGTAGGAGAGGCGTCCGCCGCTGATCCAGCCAGGCTCACCGGAGGTGGGCAGCGCGGTTGCGCTGTCATCGCCAGCCGGGCAGATGAGCTGGGTCGGGTTGCTGCCGGGCGCGGTCGGGTCCGACCCGCCCAGGATGCCGCCACCGGTGGCGAAGGACTGCCCGACGAACCAGATCGCCACCACGACGGCCGCCAGCGCAGCCAAGCCGCCCAGCCACCAGCCGATCACTCCGCGCTTGCGTCCCGGCACGGTGCCCGGCGTCCCCGTACCCGAGGCGAAGGACGGCGGCATGGTTCCAGCGGGGTTCGCGGTGACGGCCGACGTCCACTCGGTGCCGGTCCAGTAGCGGTACATACCGGGTTGACCGCCCGGGTCTGGGTACCAGCCTGCGTTGCTCACGAAGGAATCCTAGGCGACGAGTCTGTGCGGCCTGGCGAACGACAGGAACGGTCCTGGCCGGTCAGGGCAAGGTCACCGCAGCGGGGTCTCGACCGGCTCGACCAGCCGATGAAGGGCAGTTGCTCAGCCGAAGCGGCCGGAGATGTAGTCCTCGGTGGCGGTGATGTCGGGTGCGGAGAAGATCTTGTCGGTCGGCCCCGACTCGATCAGCTTGCCCGGCGAGCCCGTCCCGGCGATGTTGAAGAACGCGGTCACGTCCGATACCCGAGCAGCCTGCTGCATGTTGTGGGTGACGATCACGATCGTGTACTTCTCCTTGAGCTCGCTGATCAGGTCCTCGATCGCGAGGGTCGAGATCGGGTCCAACGCCGAGCACGGTTCGTCCATCAGCAGCACCTCGGGTGCCATTGCGATCGCCCGGGCGATGCACAGGCGCTGCTGCTGGCCACCCGAGAGCCCTGAACCGGGCAGCTCGAGGCGGTTCTTCACCTCTTCCCACAGGTTGGCATTGCGCAGCGACCGCTCCACCAGCTCGTCCTGCTCGACCTTCGGCATCTTCGAGAAGTTGAGCTTGATGCCGGCCAGCACGTTCTCGCGGATCGACATCGTCGGGAACGGGTTCGGCCGCTGGAACACCATGCCGACCTGGCGTCGCACCCGCACCGGGTCGACTCCTGGGCCGTAGAGGTTCTCCCCGTCCAGCAGCACCTCGCCTTCAACCCGAGCCCCGGGGATCACCTCGTGCATCCGGTTCAGGGTGCGCAGGAAGGTCGACTTGCCGCAGCCGGACGGGCCGATGAACGCGGTCACCGTCCGCGGTTCGATGGTGATGGTCACGTCCTCGACGGCCCGGAAGGTGCCGTAGTAGACGTTCAGGTCGGTCACTTCAATCCGCTTCGACATGCAGGTTCCTCTTCAGCGTCCGGTCTTGGGAGCGAATCGGCGGGCGATCAGCCGGCCGATCAGGTTGAGCAGCATCACGATCAGGATCAGCGTGAGCGCGCCCGCCCAGGCGCGATCCCAGTACGGCTGGGTGTCGACGCCAGGATGGGCATAGGAGTCGTAGACGAACACCGGCAGGGTCATCATCGGGTTCGCGAACAGGTTGTTGTTGAGCGACGCCGTGAAACCGGCGGCGATCAGCAGCGGCGCGGTCTCTCCGATGACGCGGGCGATCGACAGGATCACACCGGAGATGAGGCCGGAGATCGCGGTCGGGATGACCACGCGCAGGATGGTCAGCCACTTCGGCACCCCGAGGGCATACGCGGCCTCGCGGAGTTCGTTGGGCACCAGCCGCAACAGTTCCTCACACGAGCGGACGACGACCGGGATCATCAGCACGGACAACGCGATGCTCCCGGAGAAGCCGAACTTGGCACCGGGACCCAGCAGCATGCTGGTCAGCGAGTAGGCGAACAGGCCGGCCACGATCGACGGAATGCCGGTCATCACGTCCACGAAGAAGGTGATCGACTTGGCCAGTCGGTTCCCGGCGCCGTACTCGGCGAGGAAGATCGCCGTCAGCAGGCCGATCGGCACCGAGATCAGCGTGGCCATGCCGGTCATGTAGAGCGTGCCGTAGATGGCGTGGACCGCGCCGCCGCCTTCGCCCACGACGTTTCGCATCGAGCTGGTGAAGAACAGCAGGTCGAACCGGGGGAGACCTTGGCTCACGGCCTCCCAGATCACCGAGACCAGCGGGACGAGGGCCAGCAGGAAGGCTCCGACGATCAGGTTCTTGGCCCTGCGGTCGGACGCCTGGCGCGGGCCTTCGACGACCCGCGCGGCCACCTCCATCACAACGAGGAACAGCACGAAAGCGATGAGTGTGGTCAGGGCCGGGTTGTTGCCTCCGGTGATCAGCGCGGCCACGGCGAACCCGAGGACGGCGCTGGCCGCGAGCGCCACCCAAGTTGTCGCTTTCGGAAGCCGGCCGGACGTGAGTTCCGACCCGGCGCGTTGCGAGATCAGCGTGGTCATCAGTTGGCTCCCGAGTATTCGGCGCGGCGCGCGACGATCCAACGCGCGATCATGTTCACCACGAGGGTGATCAGGAAGAGCACCAGGCCGGCGGCGATCAGTTGGTTGGTCTTCAGTCCGAACGCCTCGGGGAAGCCCTGGGCGATCGTCGCGGCGATGGTGTTCGGGTTGTCGCTGGTCAGCACCTCGAAGGTGATGTTGCGGCCGCCCGACATCACCATCGCGACCGCCATGGTCTCGCCCAGAGCCCGGCCGAGGCCCAGCATCACGGCGGCGATGATCCCCGGACGCGCGAACGGCAGCACGGCCATCTTGACCATCTCCCACTTGGTGGCGCCGAGGGCCAGTGCGGCCTCCTCGTGCAGCCGTGGCGCCTGCAGGAAGACCTCTCGGGTGAGGCTGGTGACGATCGGCAGCACCATCGTCGCCAGCACGATCGCCGCGGTGAGGATCGTCCGTCCCGTACCGGACACCTGCCCGGAGAACAACGGGATGAAGCCGAGGTGGTCGTTCAGCCATTGGTAGAAGTCGCGCACTGCCGGTGCGAGCAGGAGCGAGCCCCACAGGCCGAACACCACCGACGGTACGGCGGCCAGCAGGTCGATCACGTAACCCAGCGGTTGGGCCAGCCGACGCGGCGCGTAGTGCGAGATGAACAGGGCGATGCCGATCGAGACCGGCACTGCCATCAGCAAGGCGAGCACGGCGGCCCACACCGTGCCGAAGGCGTAGGGCAACACCCAGGACGCGAACTCGCCGTAGCCCTTGGCCACCAACTCGGCCGGGTCGGCGAACAGTGCCGGTGCGCCCTGCAAGAGAAGGAAGCCGGCGACGAGCGCCAGCACGACCAGGATCAGGATGCCGGCGCCGGTCGCCGTCCAGCGGAAGACCTGGTCACCGTGGCGTCTGGGGTCAGCTGCCGGAGCGGACGCGGCGGAACTGTCCGACACGCTCGCGGTCTGGCGACTGGTCTTCTCGGTCATGCGGTCTGCCTGCTTTCTGGTTCGGCCAAGGTAGCGCGCCTTGACGGCGCCGGTGGCGAACCCCCGGCGCCGTCAAGGGTGGTGATCACTTGATCGAGTCCACCGCGGCCTTGACCTTGGCCTGGATAGCGTCCGACAGCGGCGCTGACCCGGCTGCTGTAGCGGCTGCCTTCTGGCCCTCGGCAGAAGAGATATAGCCGATGTAGTCCTTGACCAGCTTCGCGTTGGCCGCGTCCTTGTAGGTCCCGCAGACGATCGCGTAGGAGACCAGAACCGCCGGGTAGACGCCTTCGGAGGTGCGATCGAGCTTGTAGGCGAGATCGTGTTCGCCGCGGCCCGGGATCGTGCTGGAGGCATCGATGATCGCAGCAGCGGCTTCCGCGCTGGGCGTGAAGGACTTTCCGTCAACCACTAGGTCGGCGATCCCCACGCTCTTGGCAGCGGACGCGTCCGCGTAGCCGATGGTGCCGGCGCCGTTCGCGACGGACTGGACCACGCCGGAGGTGCCGGTGGCAGCCTCACCCTTGAAGTCCGCGGGCCAGTCGTCGGACGCGGCCGCCGTCCAGACCGCCGGAGCGAGCTGGTTCAGCGTGTCGGTGAAGTTGTTGGTGGTGCCGGAACCGTCAGCGCGGTGCACCGCGGTGATCACGAGGTCGGGAAGCTTGGCGTCGGGGTTCGTCTTCGCGATTGCCGGATCGTTCCACTTGGTGATCTTGCCGGCGAAGATGCTGGCCACGGTTTCGGGGTCGAGGCTCAGCTTGTCGACTCCCTCCACCTTGAAGATGATCGCGATCGGTGACACGTAGACCGGCAGGTTCAAGGCGTTGGAGTCAGCCGCGCAGGTGGCGAACTTGCCTGCGCCCATCTCCTCGTCCTTCAGGGGACGGTCCGAACCGGCGAACTGCACAGCGCCGGCGATGAAGGCCGAGCGGCCCGCGCTGGAACCTTCGGGTGAGTAGTTGACGGTGACGCCGGTGTTGGCGGTCTGGAAGTCGGCGACCCACTTCTCCTGGGCGGCCTTCATCGAGCTGGCGCCAGTGCCGCTCAGGGTCTGCGCGGGGGCCGAGCCAGACGCACCGGCGCCGGCCTCGTTTGCCGCACAACCCACTAGGGTCAGGGCCGTGGCGGTGGCCAGGGCTGCGGCGATCGGCTTGATTCTCAAGGAAGTTCCTTCGCAAGTCAGGTCTCGGAGCGGTTGCTCCGCTGCTGACGCTAGGCGACCCGGCTTACCGGTCCGGGACCGGCGGGTGAACGCAGGGTGAATTGCGACAACCACTTTCACCACCGCGTTCGGGACCGCGGGCACGGCCGAATGTAATACGCTAACACTCATGAGCGATGTCGCTGGAGACGGCACCACGGTCTACCGCGCACCCACGCTGTCAGACGTGGCTCGGCTGGCCGCGGTCTCCACGATGACTGTGTCCCGGGTGATCAACGGACACGCCAAAGTCGCCTCCGACACCCGCGAACGGGTGCTGGCGGCGATGAGCTCGCTCGACTACCGGCCGAACATGATGGCTCGCGGCCTGGCCAGCGGACGCTCCCGCAGCATCGGGGTGCTCACCGTGGACACCACGCTGTACGGCCCCCGAGCCGCGCTGCGCGGCATCGAGATGGCGGCCCGCGACCGGGGCTACTCGGTGACCATCGCGCATCTGGACGATCCCGACCGGAACGCGGTGTCCCAGGGCGCGCACCTGCTGCGCTCGCGCTCGTCCGACGGCGTGATTCTGCTGCAGCCGCTGATCTCGGAGGTGCACGAGAGTACCCCGCCGACCGACCTGCCGCCGATGGTCGCGATCCATGCCGGGACGCCGGGCAACTACCCGGTGGTCTCGGTCGACCAGCGACTGGGCGCCCGGATCGCTACCGAGTACCTGCTCTCACTGGGGCATCGGACGGTATGGCACCTGGCCGGTCCGGATCTTTGGTACGAGGGGACCGAGCGGGTCAAGGGCTGGCAGGACGCGTTGTCGGCCGTGGGTGCGAAGGTGAACCCGATCCTGCGAGGCGACTGGTCGGCGGCGTCCGGCTACGCGGTGGCTCTGCAGTTGCTGAAGGCGAAGGATGTCACCGCGATCTTCGTGGCCAATGACGCGATGGCTCTGGGCACGATGCACGCCATGCATGAACTCGGCCTGCGTTGCCCCGACGACGTCAGTCTGGTGGGCTTCGACGACACCCCGGAGGCCGAGTTCTACTGGCCCGGGCTGACCACCATCCGCCAGGACTTCGACGAGATCGGCCAGCGCTCGGTGGAACTCCTGGTGGAACTGATCGAGACCGGCTCCGCCCACACCCAGCACCTGGTGCTGCCCCCCAAGCTGGTGGTTCGTGCCAGCGCGGCCAAGCCGCGCACCTGAGCCGAGACACTCTCCAACCGGTCCCTGAGGAGCGGTCGTGAGCCTGCGAGCGACCGCGTCACGAAGGGCCGCCGCCTGCTCTGAAATTGGTGGCGGGCGCCCTTCGTGACGCGCTCGTTCGTTCCTCACGAGCGCTCCTCAGGGAGCGTTTGGGGGAGGGGTCGGCTTGTTCGTTCCTCACGAGCGCTCCTCAGGGGCGTTTGGGGGAGGGGTCGGCTTGTTCGTTCCCCACGAGCGCTCCTCAGGGAGCGTTTGGGGGAGGGGTCGGCTTGTTCGTTCCTCACGAGCGCTCCTCGGCCGGACCCACCATTCGGCTGGTCGAGCCTGTCGAGACCACGCTCCGTCGGTGGATTCAGGCTCAGGGAGCGTTCAGGGGCGGTCGGTCGGTGTCACACCCTGGGTTTGTGCAGCTCCACGGCCAGGACGGCTGCGTCCGGGGACAGGTGGACGACCAACGCGGCACCGGGCTGGAGACTGCGGGGTGGGATCTTCATCGCTTCGAGCATCGTTGGCAGGACCGGACGGTGGCCGCAGACCGCCAGCGGCACGCCGGTGGCTGCGGTCTCCTTCACCAAGCGCTTCATCAGCGCGGCAACTGCGGCGGGGTCCTGGGTGCCATGTTCCTCGCTCAAAGTGGCTTCCGCTTCCAACTCCAAGTGGTGTGCTTTGGCGTGAGGTTGCAGCGTCTTCAGGCACCGGGTCGAACTGGACGAGACCAGCCGCGCCACACCGTAGGCGTCCAGCAGCGGTACCAGCAGGCGGCTCTGCCGGCGTCCGCGCTCGTCAAGAGGACGCGCGACCTCCCGTCCGGCCCAGTTGGCGCGCAGCATCGCCTTGCCGTGGCGGACGAGTACCAACGGGGTCGAGTCGGGTAGGGCGACGGCCTGCCGGATCAGCGGTCGTTCGTCCGCGTACGTCACCAGGTCGAGGGCGTCCCGCACGGTCAACCACGTCGAGTCGTCAACCTCGCCGTTGGCCTTGTGCTGCCCGTTCCCGACGACACGCGAACGCCAGTAGTAGACCGTCTTCATTCCGGCGCTGACCGGGTACTGGATGGGGTCCACGGGAATCCCCAGCCGCACGTTGACCCCGGTCTCCTCCAGGGTCTCGCGTACCGCACAGCCGACCAGGTACTCGTCCGGGTCGAGTTTGCCCTTGGGCAGACTCCAGTCCTGGTAGCGCGGACGGTGCACCAGGAGTACCTCGGTCTGCCCGTCAGGTGCGTCCCGGAGCACGACGGTGCCGGCCGCAGTGATCTGCTTCGCTGCGCGAATGGTCGCCATGATCGCCTAGCGCTCGACCGCCCGGCGCTGGCCCATGGTCGCGATGAAGTGCTCCTGGATGTCGAGCAGCGGCTCTCCGTCCGCACCGACCGTCCGCTGGGTCCAGGTGTCGCCGTCGAGCCACCACGAGGCCGTCCCCTCGTCGAAGGCCAGGTCGAACAGGCTTTCGATCTGGGCGATGTGCTTGGGGTTGTTCAGCCCGACGATCACCTCGACCCTGCGGTCGAGGTTGCGATGCATCAGGTCGGACGAGCCGATACCGACCGTCGCGTGCCCGCCGTCGGCGTTGGCGAACCAGTACAGCCGGCTGTGTTCGAGGAAGCGTCCGAGGATCGACCGCACCCGGATGTTCTCGCTCAGGCCAGGCACCCCTGGCCGCACCGAACAGATGCCGCGCACCCACAGGTCGACCGGCACCCCGGCCTGGGACGCCCGGTACAGCGCGTCGGTGACGGCCTCGTCCACGATCGAGTTCACCTTGATCCGGACGCGCGCAGGCAGCCCGGCGAGGTGGTTCTCGATCTCGTGGTTGACGTTTTCGATCAGCCCGCGCCGCACCCCGTGGGGCGCGACCAGGAGCCGCTTGTAGTGGGTCTCCTGCGCCATGCCGGAGAGATGGTTGAACAGCCGGGCGACGTCGTCGGTGATGATCGTGTTCGAGGTGAGCAGGCCCATGTCCTCGTACATCCGGGCGGTCTTCGGGTTGTAGTTGCCGGTGCCGATGTGGACGTACCGGCGCAGCCCGGTCTCCTCCTCGCGCACCACCAGGGCGAGCTTGCAGTGGGTCTTCAGGCCGAGCATTCCGTAGACCACGTGGCAGCCGGCCTTCTCCAGCTTTCGGGCCCAGGCGATGTTGGCCTGTTCGTCGAAGCGCGCCTTGATCTCCACGAGCGCGAGCACCTGCTTGCCTGCCTGCGCGGCCTCGACCAGGGCGTCGATGATCGGCGAGTCGCCGGACGTGCGGTAGAGGGTCTGCTTGATGGCCAGGACGGCCGGGTCGGCGGCGGCCTGCTCGATGAAGCGCTGGACGCTGGTCGCGAAAGAGTCGTACGGATGATGCAGAAGTACTTCACGGTTCTTCAGCGCCGCGAACAGGTCGGCGGGCTGGGAGGTCTCCACCTCGGCCAATTCGGGGTGCGTCTTGGGCAGGAACGACGGGTAGAGCAGCGCCTCCCGATCGAGGTCGGCGATCGCGAACAGGCCGCGCAGGTCGAGCGGACTCGGCATCCGGAAGACCTCCTTCTCGGCGATGTCGAGTTCGCTGATCAGCAGTTGCAGCATCCGGTCGTCGATGTCGTCCTCGACTTCGAGCCGTACGGGCGGGCGTCCGATCTTGCGGCGCAGGAGTTCCTTCTCCAGGGCGAACAGCAGGTTCTCGGCGTCGTCCTCCTCGACCTCGACGTCCTCGTTGCGGGTGACCCGGAAGGTGGAGTGACCAAGGATCTCCATGCCGGAGAACAGTTGGTCGAGGTGGCGCGCGATCACGTCCTCCAGCGGCACGAAGCGTCCGCCGCCGAGCGGGACGAACCGGCTCAGGATCGTCGGCACCTTCACCCGGGCGAACTGGCGGGCGCCGGTCGCGGGGTTCTTCAGCAGCACCGCGAGATTCACGCTCAGCCCGGAGATGTACGGGAACGGGTGGGACGGGTCAACGGCAAGGGGAGTCAGCACCGGGAAGATCCGGTTCTCGAACAGGTCGGTCATCTTCTGGCGCTCGTCGGGCGTGAGCTCGTCCCAGCGCAGGATCTCGATGCCGTGCTGGGCGAGCGCCGGCCGGATGTCCTCGGCGAAGACCTGGGCGTGGTCGGCGACGAGCTCGCGGGTGCGGGTGAGGATCGCGTCGTGGAGTTCGCGGGGCATCAGGCCGGAGTTGCTGGTGACGGCGACGCCGGCGGCCATCCGCCGCTTCAGGCCGGCCACGCGCACCATGAAGAACTCGTCGAGGTTGGACGCGAAGATCGCCAGGAACTTGGCCCGCTCGAGCAGTGGCACGCGCTTGACGTCCTTGGCCAGGTCGAGGACGCGGTTGTTGAAGGCCAGCCAGGAAAGCTCGCGATCGGAGAAGCGGTCGGCAGGCAGCTCAGGCAGGGCGACGGGTTCGGCTACGGCAACTTGTTCCTCGACGGCGGTCATGGCTGCTCCTGTGTGGTCGGCGCCAGGAGTAGGTCGGTGTGGGTGACCCTGAATCCGGCGCTTTCGTACATTCTTACCGCTACCTGATCGGCCGCATCAACGTAGAGCAATACTCGTCCGATTCCGATGCTTCGGAGGTGCGTGAGGCCGGCGTGCAGCAGGGCTCGGCCGTAGCCGCGTCCCTGCCGGTCGGGGGCTACGGCCATGACGTAGACCTCGCCGGTGTCGGCGTTGACGCGCTTGGTCCAGTGGAAGCCGGCCAGACCGTCCGCGTCGTGGCCCAGGATGAGCCCGTCGGGGTCGAACCAGGGCTCGGCCATTCGGGCGGCCAAGCCGGCTGCGTCCAGGGAGCCCTGCTCGGGGTGGTGGGCGAACGCCGCAGCGTTCACTTCGAGGACGTCGGTCGCGTCCGTCGGACGGAAGCCGCGCAGGTTGAGCCCCTCAGGGGCCGGCGCAGGGACGAAGTCGTGCAGGTCGCGCGCCATGACCAGCAACTCGCGGATCGGACGCAAGTGCAGGGCGGACGCAAAGCCCTGGGCAGCAGGCAGATAGCCGAACGCCCAGAGCCCTACGTTCCCTGAGCTCAGCCCCACGCTCCCTGGGCTTTGCTCCACGCTCCCTGAGCTTTGCTGCACGCTCCCTGAGCTTGACGAAGGGTCGCGGACGGACTCAGCCAGTCGATCGACCAGCCCACTCGCGATGCCCCGTCGCCGGAAGTCGGGATGCACGACCAACTGACCGGTGTGGTGCAAGGGATGCCACCCCAAGTACCCGACCAGCAACTCGCCGACCAGATGCAGGTAGTGCTCGGCGGAGTCGTCCCGAAGCGCGAACCGCGCCTCTTCGTTGAGCGGATCCACGCCGTCGTGAGCGATGGCTGCGGCGGCGAGGGCAAGCACCTGCGCGGCCTGCTCGGGGGTCAGACGATTGGTCGGCATCTTTGCAGGCTACGCCCCCGGTTCAGCGACGTCCCGACCCGTCAAGGGAGAAGCGGTAGCCGACGTTGCGCACGGTGCCGATGAGCGATTCGTGCTCGGTGCCCAGCTTGGCCCGCAATCTGCGGACGTGGACGTCGACCGTGCGGGTGCCACCGTAGTAGTCGTAACCCCAGACGTCGGCCAGCAGGTGCTCTCGACTGAACACGCGTCCGGGGTGCTGCACGAGGTACTTCAGCAGTTCGAACTCGGTGTAGGTGAGATCGAGGGTCTCGCCGTCCAGCATCACCGAATAGGCGCCGTCGTCGATCACGATGCCGCCTGCGGAGATCAGTCCATCGTTGGCGGCAGAGGTGACCAGCAGCCGGATGCGGGCCTCGAACTCGGCTGGTCCGGCGGTGTCGAGCACCACGTCCGCGAGGCCCCAGTCAGCGGCGACGGCAGCCAGTCCGCTCTCGGTGAGCACGAGCAGCAGCGGCACTGTGGAACCGGACGACTGGAAGAGGCGGGCCATCATCCTGGCCCCGGCGAGATCAGCGCGGCCGTCGAGAACGACCAGATCGGCGCGGGCCGACTCGGTCAAGGCCTGGGTATCCGCCGCGACGCCGTGGATGTCGTGGGGCAGCAGGGACAGCACGGGCATGGATCGTTCCGCGGGCATGCCCTGGGCGACCTCGTTGCTGACGAGGAGCAATTGCGCCATCAGACAACCTCCCCCCACGGTCTGTACTCCGATTCCAGCGCCAACCTTAGTGACCTATCGGCTCGGCGCCGTACCCCACCCCTCGGGTGGGCACCCGGCGGCGTGGAACCGGGCGCTCGATCGGCCCGATCAGGCGTCGACGTCGAGGATGAGGGTCACCGGTCCGGAGTTGGTGCTGCTCACGTCCATCATCGCGCCGAACCGTCCGGTCTCGACATGGGCGCCCCTGCTTCGCAGGGCGGCGACGTAGGCCTCGACCAGGGGCTCGCTCACCGGTCCGGGTGCAGCGGCATTCCAGGACGGGCGCCGGCCCTTGCGGGTGTCGGCGTAGAGGGTGAACTGGCTCACCACCAGCAGCGGGGCTCCCAAATCGGCGCAGGAGCGCTCGCCTTCGAGGATGCGCAACTGCCAGGTCTTGTCGGCCAGCTTCTCGGCCGTGGCCGCCGTGTCGGTGTGGGTCACGCCGAGCAGTACGAGCAGCCCCGGCGAGTCGATGTGACCGATCACCTCGCCGCTGACCTCCACCGAGGCCCGGCTGACCCGTTGCACCACCGCCCGCACAGCACCATCCAACCACCATGACTCTGATTCGCCCGAAAGTCGGAATACCAGCCGCTTCGCCGCCGTCGTCCGCGCTCCTTCGCCCGAAACGCGGGGAAAGGAGTCTCTGGGAAGGCTGATAACCCCCATCTCGGGCGATCCTCGGTGGGACCCCTCAGTTCCACGGCTGATATGCCGACTATCGGGCGAATCACCTCGAGTCCAGCTCTCGTTGTACCCGCGCCACTACCACCGCAGGCTGGAACATGATCTCCTTGGCCAGCCATCGCACAACTCCGTAGCCGAGGTCGTGCAGAATCTGGTGGCGCTCCTTCTCCCGAACGGTCTCGTTGGGATCGCGGTACTTGCCGGCACCATCACATTCGCCCACTACGCCGTGCTCACGCCAGAAGCAGTCCGGGAAGAACTGGCCGACTCGGGTTCGGATCTTGGCCTGGAACTCGGGTCGGGGAACCCCGGCCAGTTCGAACTGGCCGGCCGATAGCGACTCGGCTGCCGACTCGCGACACGGCTCGACCAGTTCGATCGCGGGGAGCAGACCGGTCCGGCGGCGCTGTCGGGCGACCTCGGCGAGCATCTGCCTGGATGCCCTGATCAGCCTCGGATTCGAGTAGTCCGACCGTCTGGGCTCGGCCACGAAGCCGGCGCACAACGCTCGGGCGGCCGCATCCAGGATCACCAGTGCGTCCGGCAACGGCAGGCCCGCCGCCAGGTCAACGGCAGTGCGCGGCAGACTCGTGACGGCGTAGCCCGCGGCGTCACGAACGACCTGGTCGGGCGGCAGAGTGGCGACATGATGGATCGCGGGCAGAGCGTGTCGGCGGTATCCGCGGCGAGCTGGCAGGGTCACCGACACCGGCTGGTCCGCCCAGCCGTGCGGAGACGGCGAAGGCAATCCCCAAACGAGTGCCGCGGACTGATGACTGACCACCGCATCGGGGTTGGCGGTTGCCTCGGCGTAGGACAGCAGCACGTGCTGCTGTGCTGGATCATCCGAGCAAGCGGACGCGGCGACGTAGACGCCCTGGCGAAGTCGGCGCAGGCGCCCGTTGCGCAACTGGGTCTCGATCATGTCCTTGGTGATCCCACCGTCAAGCAGGAGTGCCTTGGTGATCGGCTGGTCGGGCAAGCTCCACGGGATTGCAGTACGCATACTCCAGATATCGGCATGCCGGCCGGCTATTGGTCAGGTCATTCTGGGCGGTGTGGAAAACCAGGCCCTACGGCGAGTTCGTCCACAGCACGCTGGGTAAGCTGCTCAGGTGCTGACCCCGCTTTCGGTTACCGGTGTGGTGCTGTTCACCGCGTGCCTCGTGCTCGTGGTGCTGTGCGGGATCGGCCTGTACGCGCTGGTGCGCGGCCGCAGAGGAGAGTGACATGGTTTTCGAGATCCCCGCTGACCTGAACCCGGCCCTGGTCGGCGTCGCCTGGTTGCGCGGACGCTGGGAGGGCACCGGATTCCGGGAGTGGCCGGGTGCGGAGAAGATCAGCTACGCCATCCAGGTGGATTTCGCCGACAACGGTGAGGACTACCTGCACTACCTCGCCCAGGCGTTCGAGACCGACGAGCAGGGCCAGCCCACCAAGCCGCTGTTCATGGAGACCGGCTTCTGGCGTCCGCTCGCGGACGGCACGGTGGACGTGATGATGTGCTCGCCCGAGGGGTTCGCCGAGATCTGGTTCGGCAAGCTGCAGCCGGGACGTCTCGACCTGATCACCGACGCCGTGGCCCGCACCCGCGATGCCCAAGTGGCCTACACCGCCGGCCGGCGCCTCTACGGCAATGTCGAGGGCAAGCTCCTGTTCTCGTTCGACCGCGCGACCGAGGAGCACGAGTTGCAGCCCTACATCTGGGCGACTCTGGAGCGACGATGAGCGTCCGGCTCACCGAAGGCGCGGACGCGGGCGCGGTCTGGCATTACGGCGATCCGTTGCGCGAGCAGCGCGCGCTGGCGGCCGGCACCGCCGGCGTGGACCTCTCGCACCGGCCGTTGTTCACTGTCTCCGGAGCCGATCGGCTGAAGTGGCTGAACGACATCACCAGCCAGGATTTCGCCAAGCTCGCGCCCGGCGTGCCGACCACGGCCTACATCCTCAACGCCCAGGGCCATCTGGTCCACGTGTTCGCCGCGGTGGACGACGGCACCACCCTGTGGGCGCACACCGAGCCGGGGCACCGGGACGCATTGTTGGCCTGGCTACGCCGGATGGTGTTCGCCGCCCGGGTCGAGATCGATGAACTCGGCGACGAGTACGCCCTCGTCCTGCCGCCGGCGGCTACCGCCCTTCGAGATACCGGCGACAACCGAACGGTCCCTGAGGAGGTTCGTGAGCTCGCGAGCGAACCGTCACGAAGGGCCGCTGCCATCGTCCCCCGCGATCAGATGGACGCACTCCTGGGCGAAGTGCGCGCCGGAATCTGGGCGATGGAGGCGATCCGGATCGCGTCCGGTGTTCCGAGGGTCTTCCTCGACACTGACGAGAAGACCATTCCCAACGAACTCGCCAACCCCGAGGCGGACGCGATCGGCCCGGCCGTCGCCCTGCGCAAGGGCTGCTACCCCGGCCAGGAGACGGTCGCTCGCGTCTACAACCTCGGCCGGCCACCCCGCCGGCTCACTCTGCTGCACCTGGACGGCAGCGCCGAGCGGCTGCCGACGATCGGCGCCGAGGTTGTGCTGGACGGTCGTGTGGTCGGTCGGACGGGCACGTCCGAGCGGCACTACGAACTCGGCCCGATCGGATTGGCGTTGCTGAAGCGGACTTTGCCCGCCGACGCCGAACTTCTGGTGGACGGGATCGCTGCCGCCCAGGAGGTGCTGGTCGACCCCGAGGCCGG